>Ga0302252_1000055_pt1 | contig 162033 bp, 151 predicted proteins | sample AAG_RA_Leu_MG_FD_193511 | JGI IMG/M metagenome (GOLD analysis project Ga0302252, IMG submission 193511) | Enriched activated sludge microbial communities from anaerobic digester in WTTP, New Holstein, Wisconsin, United States - AAG_RA_Leu | ecosystem: Engineered > Bioreactor > Anaerobic >... | reverse complement strand
ACTTTGCCTCCGGCTTCCTTCAGATTCCACCTCGCGATGGACACCCTTGCCTTTGGCTAACGCTTCCTGCTACCGAGCGCGTAGTGGACTTTCACCACCAAGTTATCGCCCATGCCGGGCGCACAAAAAAAGAACCTCCGACAAATAATCGGAAGGTTCTTTGGGGTTCCATTATGATTGAATCTACATGAAATATACCACTATAACACCCTGTATAAGCCCTATGAGCAATCCTAGCACTCCGCCCAGCACCTCTATGTGCTTTAACTCCTTCTTTGATATGCTTATTATTATTTCTTCCAGCTTTGCCAGGTCAAATGCGTTTATCTTGTCCTCAACCATATTGCCAAGTTTTATCCTTGATGTAGCCCTATGAACCAGGTTCTGGCTCAGGTCCTCTATTAGTCCGCCTGCTTCCTTCTCAACAGTGTTGTCCACGTATTCCCTAATCATCGATTTAAGCGCCGAGGGTATTATTCCGGGAAGTTTTTCGTCTATTATAAGTCCCACTCTTAGCTTTATGGCTTTTATTATGTTTGCCTTGTCTTCTTCCTTTATAACCTTGTCAACTATCTCTTCTATGGAAAGCAGTTCCCTTTCTACCACGAGACCTATAGAATGAGCTATCTCCTCTCGTCTTTTGGGAATCAGCCCCCATATTGCGAATCCCGTCATCGGGATTCTGATAGGCCTTATTGGCCTGAATATAAGCTTTATTGCAAGCACGTTCGTAATCCAGCCTATTATAGCGCCCACTGCGCCCAGAAAAATTATTTTCTGCATCTTTCCACCTCCAAAGTAAGTCTGGTTCCATGATGCTTTGCGGTTATAATTATAATCATACAATAAAAATACCCGGAATTCATCCGGGTATTTATCTTTAACAATTATTTTTTAGCCGCAGCTTCCGCCGCAAGAACTGCATCCAGCCTCCGGCTGTATGTCTGGCACAACCTTGAAACCATTACCCATTGACTCTACAGTGAATCCACCGTACTGCTTAACTACATCGCTTTCTACAACGAAAGTGACCTTGTTGTCACCATTAACCTCGTCATTTTCCTTTTGCTCATCCAGAGCAAGTCCAAATACTGGGCCGCCTCAACCCATTCCAGCAACATATATCCTTACATTGCCCGGCTGGTCAGGATTTTGTCCTATGACCTCAAGTATTGTGTTTACAGCTGCGTCATCTATAGTTATTTTCAAACTAATCACCGCCTTGTCAAAAAATAGATTTGCTTAATTTCACTATATCATCAGCTGTTTATTATGTCAATTTTTTATTGCAGAGACAATTTGTATTAGTCGTTTTTATAAATAGCTGTCGGAATTTATCTTTTGTCGCCCTTTATGAACTCCTCTATGCTTATTTCCTTCACCTCTACTATGTTCTCAAGTGTGCTGTAATTTCTTACTGTAAATTCATAAAGCTGATTTATCAGTATAGGTATAGATTCTTTTTTGAATCTATTGCCATATCTCGAAACAACTATATTCTTTATACCCTCCTTGATTACTCCTATTAATTCTTCCTGTATAGTCCATTTGGGCACAAAGTTCTTTTCTACTAGAATTGATATGCCTACATTTATATTAACAGCCATGTCAAGCATCTCTTCTTCTGTAGAATCAATCCAGTGTGAAATAATATCAAGCACCTGAAGAGCCTGTAATGGTACGCCAAGTTTTCTGGCTCTCAGCATCTCGTCCTCAAAATCTTCTTTCAAGAAGCCTTCCAGCTGCTGAACTCTTTTTATCCAGTTGTCGTGCGTGTCAACAAGTATCGTTTCTAGCTTTCTCAGCAGCCTGTCGTGCAGCTCCATATTCTTGCCTATGTTCAGCTCTATAGCTGCTCTTATGGCATTTTCCATGGAATATGCCCTGGCAGCATTCCCAAGCATCGACATCTTGCGCGCAAAATTGCCGTCGTATATGCTGATAGGCGTCATTATCTCGTACATCTGCGACTGGGTTGCGTAATCGTTCAAAAGCCTGCGCGTTGAACGACCGAGAAAGTCCATATCAAGGCTGCCTTTCGGCGAAAATGCCGCCTTGATTTGCGCCCTTAGAAATGAAAGTTTCTTCAAGTACTCTTCATATTCTGGCGAGTCATATTCCCCTGTTATCTGTTCTACCAAGGCTGCATAGCTTCTGTACGCCTTCTCGAAATCAGCTCTTTTCATTTCCGAATCCATGATCTTAATGACTTTGTCAACCTCTCCAATGTCAGCACCTTCCAGCACAACTTTGATTTCCTCTCTAGCAGCCTTAAGCTCCTTGTATACGACATCGTACGGAACGGCAAAATCCCCATATTTACCAACAACATTCAAAATCCATCTGCTGCTGGCTTCTCTCGAAATATCGAAAAACATGAAAAACTCCTTATATGCGTATTCCGAGCTTCCCATTGTAACTGCCCTCAATATATCCTTCGCGTCATACAGGACCTTATCGCAGTATACTATCGCAAGGTGCGGCTGCTCAATATAGCCTGGTATAGACTGGTCTGTAACGAGTATTCCTGTCTTGTCAATTTTGAGCGGCTCTTTGAAATCCTTGAGTATATTCGCCTTTTCCGTCTCGCTCATTGACGAGCCCAGCTCTTTTACTGTCACATCGCAACCTGGCAGCTCAGATATTATTCTTCTTATGGTCTTGAAGTACTTGTGTGCTTCCTGTTCATTCTCGCAAAGTATGCAAGCCTTATATTCCTGGGGATAAATCACACTCATGTAATGGCCGAATACCTTCTGTATCTTGTCTTCAACAGGCAAAATCTTGTAGTCGCCAGAATCTCTCACCAGAGTTTTTACTATTGCGCCGTATTCAAGCGCGCTGGCCGCATCATATGAGCATGCATATTCGCCGAATATTCCTGACAACTCCTCATCCAAAAGCTCCCTTGGCACGTCAGAAACCGACAGAAAAATCCCCTTTGGGAAATATCGCCTAAGCTGCTTTGCTTTATCTGCAAATTCATCAAGGCTGTCAAAAATAAAAACTACGTTTCCGACTTCGGATATTTCATCAGCGTAGGGCTTTACAAAAGTTTCCACATTGACATCCGTGCCGTCGCTAACTGCAATACAGGTATGCTCATCCGCAGAATCCGTGCATGTTCTGACAAATTCTCCAAACTTTCTAATAAGGCGTATGTTTTCTTTTGAAAGGGGTATGCTCCTCTCTACGCGTTTTTTGATGTCACTTCTTTTTGTCAGCACGCATATTCTCCACTTTCTGAAGGTGCTGCTGTTAGTCATGCGAAGCAGGGTATGCGTTGCAATTATACCGTTGTCTGTTCCGCAAAAGCTGTGCGCGAGAGTATTTTCCGAAGAAGCTGCATTCTCAAATAGCCTGTCCACAGTCTTTATATGCCTGAAGCTGCAAACCCGTTTCCTCCTGTTCCCGCTTTTGAGATCATACTCGTACCATATGTGGTTTTTTATAATATTGACCAGCATCCCTTTCTCAAAAGGTTCGAAAAATTCATCCTCATCTGCCAATGCGCAGAACCTCTTGAAATTCACACACCTGTCAGTAACAGTTCCTACATAAGCATTGTCTCTTGTCATTATTATACACAGCATGCTGCACGATGAAATTCCTCTCGACGAATAGAGCCCTGCAAATAGCCTCTTGTAAACGTCCATCTTGTATATCCATTCATCGGTTACTATATTGTAGGAGCTTTTCCTTTTCTCCACCATAACCATCGGTAATCCGTTGATAAATATAATAGTGTCATATTCAGTTATTTTGCCCCCCGATGTTATTTTGAAACCATCAGTGGCTACGAACTCATTATTCTCCATATTCTCGAAATCTATGAATTCTACTTTTCTTTGAACTAGCTTATCGGATTCATCCCTGGCTTCTATGTTTATTATCTGATTCACTATTATGTCGTACATTGATTCGTTCAGTGCGTCAAGCGAGATATTCTTGTCCTCACGGGGCGATTCAATCCGCCTCATTGCCGCCTCTATGCTCCCACTTTCCATCCACGGGTTAAGCCTTTTCAGAGATTTTTCAAGGCGCGGTTCGAGCATGAAACTTTCATATGACTTTCTTTCTCCATTTTCAGGGGTCAACTGTTCTCCCGGAATATGTAAATATCCGTGCAGCTCTTCGAGCTTTTTGCATACATCAAATCGAACAATGTTACTTTCATTCATGACAAGCACCACCTTTTAAAAAAAGCCACCTGTCAGGTGGCTTTATTTGGTTTAGTAGTATTCAGCAGTCACTACTTTACCGAGCTTCTTGAGCTCCTGCTTTATTTCTTTTATTATATCCAATTTGGATATCAATTCCTCAGGAAAATCAAAATTTTGATGCGCAGGATTTATTCTTCTGCCTATTATGAAATTTATATGGGTTGCTTCATCAAGCAAAACCTTTAGAAGCAAATACACGCCGTTCTTATGCTTGTCATTTTTGAAATACTCATCTATATGCCTAATGTCATTGTTATACTCCTTGAGTATGTCCAATGCCTTTTTCAGCGTAAGCACGCCTTCCGTCACCAGGTCTATGCCCTTAATGTAGGCTATCGGCGGGATATCCGCATTTATGTTTTCTGTGTCTACCTCTATTTCATGTCCGATTTCTCGTGCGACAATCTGGGCCGCAGTTCCGCCGCAGACTACTTTTTTTCCATAAGTGGAGGTGAGTTTTTTGACTATTGTCTTGTCATCCTCTATACTCAGCGGAGGGCCCGTAAACAACGTTACATGCTTTGGTCTGACATATTTCATAACTATAACCGTGGCATCGTCATACGGCTTTTCCTCGTATAGGTGGTTGCATGTTGAGATAATTCTTTTTGCTGTATTTATCGCACTAATGCTGTTTGGTATTTTAGCCACATAATTAGATATGTTCTCAGTGCCCCACGCATAGTTTAGCATTGCTCCTATCCCTGCGTGAGCTACTCCGTCGCTTATTGCAACTATTGTGTCACCATCGCCGAGCTCAAACTCGCTCTCCCTGACCTTCCTGTTGGCAATTATGACCTCTTCACCCTTTATAAGAGTCGACTCCTTGCCCCTTCTGAGTATTATCTCGGGATTATCGAAATTTGCGATATATACCTTGCCTGAATTGAGCATGTGTATTATGGTGAATGTCGAATAAGCAAGATTCCTCACTCTGCAAACCGGAAGAGTATTGATTATTGTATTTACAACTTCCTCTATTGCCGAACCGCTCTTTAGCATGGTTATTGCTATTTTCGAAGTCAATGTCGAGAGTATGTTAGCCTTGACGCCTGAACCCAGGCCGTCTGAAAGTACAGCCATGACACCATCCTCGTATCTAACCATCTCTATGCTGTCTCCGCAGAGTTCTTCTCCCAGCTTGCTCAAATTAAGGTATGCCACATCTATGAACCTTGGCTCGCTTTTGTCATATATTCTATTCATCTACACCAGCCTCTACTTTAATAGTATTCCTTTTCTTTCAGAGCAAGCTCCTTAAGGCTTGAAAGGATTATTTTTGTTTCTGCAGTGCTCTCGCCAAGCAGCGAAGCTATTTCCTGCGCAACCCTCATTTGTTTTTCTATCAAATTTTGGCTTATATCTATGGTCCTGATTTTCATCTCCTGAACCATGCGTTTTTGACTTTCTTCCTTGGTGTTGTCATTGAGTATAGCGAATATGGCTTTGCGCTCGCTTAGATATATCATGTTTTCGATGGTCTCTTTTTCAAAATTTTCCCATCTGGTTTTTTTTGAGAGTATGTCCTGTTTGCTGTAGAGCACTTCAACAAAATCCCTAATGTCCATATAATCTCCTATATATGAACCTATGAGACGCTCCCTGCTCTCCCCTATCACTTTTGTCATGGCCTCATTTATGTCTATTATTCTAAAATCCTCCCCTACTATGACAATGTAGTTTGGGCTGACCTCAAACACCTTGTTGCTCAGCCTGTTGAGCCTGTCGTGCATATATATCCTGCAGTTTTTCGGCTCTGACATTCCTTTGCATATTGCAATTGCCTTTTCACGACAGGTTTTGTATCCGCAAGCCCCGCAATCGAGCTCTTCATATTCGCTGTCTTTTCCCATGCTGCAAAGAGCCTGCTTTATATCATATTCCGACGGTTTTATCATATTCAGCCTTACAGGCAAAAATTGCCTGTTAATGTCAATATTCCTGTATGCACTCTCCAATTCACCCAGGCATGCGATTTCATCACCCTTGGACTCAAACTCATTTAACTTTTGCTTTCTAAACAACACTCCCCGCTTATGCTTATAGTCTGGACCTCCTGCACACGCCCCCGTACAAGTACCCATGCTAACACACATTCCCTGCGGCTCATCCCTCTTCATGGAGCTTATGAAATCCTTGCATTCTCTTATTCCTCTTATGTCTATGCCGATAACTCCACCTTCGGAAGTCTCCACATCGAAGGGCTTGTAAAGCACACACCCTTCTCTGGCTGTCTTGCTGTCAAAATCCTTGTCTTCAAGATTTCGCAAATCGATGCCCGAGGAGTGAATCCAGCCAATCACCTGGCTGAAAGTAAGCACTTTGTCTATATAGTCACGGTTCTGGGGCTCCATGGACTCGACCTTTCTGGATATGCACGGCCCTATGTGAACAATTTTCGCGTCTCTTCCATATTTTTCCTTCAGAAACTTGGCGTGGACCACCATCGGTGAGTCTACAGGTATTATATGCTCGAGCAGCTCTTCATTGTATTTTCTTATGAGCTGCGTGGAACAGTTGCAGTAGGACGATATGAAAACATCCGTATTTCCTTTAACTTGATTTTTTTTGATATAGTTTTTCGAAAACTCCATAACGGTATAGGCCGCAATACTGGTGTCTTCTATTCTATAAAACCCCAGCGCCTTAAGAGCCGCTATGAACTTGCCTTGGCTAAGGCCATTGAAGTCAGATACTATATGAGGATCAACCGACGCTATTACCTTGTAGTTAAGCCTTATATATTCCCTTACCTGGCCTATGTCCGACATTATTCTTATGGCATCATGAGGACATTCTCTGTAGCAATTACCGCACGAAATGCAGAGCTCATCCACTATGGTAGCCTTATCGGCTTCTATTTTCACTGCCTTCACAGGGCATGTCATTACACATCTATAGCATCCCCTGCAATTAGATTTTATAACTTCGAGGAAATTATCCATAAAAACCATCTCCATGCCTGTATTTAAATATATTTTATAGCTAATATATTTTTTTGTCAATTTTTTATCAGATTGTATTTTTTATCATTCAATTGCATCTAATTATACCACATCTCATTACATTTTGGTTCATTTTCAGCATGTACAAGCATGGCATCGTTTTTCGGTTTCATTTATTTATGCATGCAGATTATTAATTATACTAATACTATCCCTCAAGCAGCGGTATAATCGAGCCGCAGTCAGCAAGCTTGAAATCTCCCAGATTCACTATTTTTTTTCCTCTTTTTTCTACGAATTCTCTTATTCTGAAATAACATGAATGCTTTGTGACGTCTCCTATAAAGGCAATTTCATCCTTGGATATAAGACCTGTACATCCCCCAATAAATCCGTATTCAAATCCATCAAGGCTTATCCCCCCTTTTTCTATAAGAAGGCTCTCAATCCCAAAATCTGTCGCAGCCCTGTGTATGCCTCCATCAGAAGTTATAATCGCCGCATCGTCGATTACACATGTAGAGCACTTGCTGTAGCCTTGCTTTACGTCTATCATAACATATCCTTGCTTTTGTATATGCTCGAGCACCAAGCTATCAGTGTGCCTGAAGTTGTGTATTGCATGCTTCCCTACGAAAGCTACGTTATACTGAATATTGTTGGGGTAGCTATATAGGAGTTCGCTCCTGCCGCATATAACATCAAAGCCATATTTTGAAAGCAAGGCTTTATAGTATTCAAATGCATCTGGGGCAGTCACAACATACTTGCCACCAACATGACAAACCGAAATATCCGGATGTCCCGATATCGCAGGATAAGTATTCTTTGAAAGACTAGTTTCTATGAGCACACCTCTTTGGGCAAGCATATTTTTAGCCTCGATAGGAGTCCTGCTGTCTATTATGAACATTCTGGCATTACCTTCGGGAACAGATGGACAATCTATGAATTTCAACACTCTCACCCCTGAAATAAAAATTGCAGAGCCATATGTGGCTCTGCAATTAATTATAATATAAAATTTAAGATGTTTTATATTAATAGTTTCTTTCGAATACTGTTTGGTCTTCAACTTCAGTTTGAAGTGCTTCAAGAGCCTTTTCAACTATCTTTCTTCTAAGAGCTTTTTCCTCTTCATGAGAAAGAGCTGGGTTTCCAAGCGGGTGAGGTATCGCTATAGCTGGGACTATTCTGTTGGCTCCAACCGTTAGAGATATTGGAGTAACTGTACATATGTGAACTACAGGTATTCCTGCTCTTTCTATTTCTTTAACCATAGATGCACCGCATCTAGTACAAGTGCCTCAGGTTGAAGTTAGGACAACAGCGTCAACTCCGTCTGCCACTAGCTCCTTAGTGAATTCTTCAGCGAATTTCTTAGAGCTTGCAACCGCAGTACCATTACCTACTGTAGAGTAGAAGTATCTGTGAAGCTTGCCTATCTTGCCTTCCTTCTCCATGTCTCTTAGCACGTCTACTGGTATAACTCTGTCTGCATCTTCGTTGGCGTATACGGGGTCGTGTCCGCCGTGAGCAGTCTCCCAGTCTTCTGCAGTAAGGTCGTCTACACCTTCTATGTCGTACTTGCCGTACTTAGAAGCTGATGAAGACTCTATTCTGTCTGGGTTTCCCTTTGGAACTATACCGCCCGAAGTTACTATGGCGATTGTAGCTTTAGACATGTCTTTTATTGCTTTTCCTGGCGCAACCTTGTCAAATGTAGGCATTGGATACTCAGTTTCATACTCTTCGCCTTTAAGCTTCTTAACAAGCATAGCGACAGCCCTTTTGGCTCCTCTGTCTTCCTTGAACATGTTAACCCTGATACCTCTTTCGATGTATCCTTCTGCAGCTGGTCCGCCTATTTCTTCGCCTTTAGCAAGCTTCATAGCAAACTTGGCCAGTGCCGGAAGAGCCGTTCTCATACCTGCAGCCGAATCCGCTGTAGACATGATGTATACATATTTCTTAAACATGTCAGCTCCCGGATTTTCTATATACATAGCTGTTACTGCAGGTATCCCAAGTTCATCTTGAACAGCTTTAGTTATTGTGCCTGAAGCAACCCCATATCTTCCTGCGTTAAAAGCAGGTCCTGCTATGAATACATCAGGATTAAACGACTTAACCATTTCAAGTATTCTGTTTTTAGCCTCTACCAGGTTTTCTCCGAAGTATGAGTCTCCGCAAACCACAGTACCTACAACCTCGGCGTCATCCTTCACAAGATTTGCAAGGCTCTGGCTTACCGGCGGAAGTGCCTCGGCTATAAATGGCTCAATGTCAGCTTTTTCTTCTCCGCCAATTCCAGCGAAGAATTGGTTTATATAATGAACTACTCTCAGTTTGCTCATGGTATTTATTTACCTCCTCAGATTAATCGTTATACTTGCCAAACTGCTCTCTTATTGACTTCATTTCAGCTATTATAGAGTCAACATCAAGAACCATTTCCATCATGCCTATTTGCTCATCATATACTGCCGGATCTACCGCGTCCTTGAATTCCGGCTCAACTGCGTGGAATACTCTTAGTCCCAACTGGACTCCTGCAAGTGGTCCTGCGAATGTAGGGTCTCCTGCTGTAACAGTCTCTGCAGCTAGTCCTGCCGATTCAGCTTCCGCTGCTCCGACAACAACTACGACGTTCTCTGCACCAAACTGATCCGCAAATCCTTTTACCCTATTCTGATTCTCCAGGTCCATTGCACCAGCAGCAGTTCAGACAAAGCATTCTGTAGCAGAGTATACTACATCTGCTCCAGTGCCTTTTAGGCATTCTGCTATAGCTGGCCCTGGTATTCCATCTCTGTCGCCTATTATGACAACTTTCTTGCCGTCAAATACAGACATACAAATACCTCCTTAGCCATAATTATATTTTCATATCCGAAATTTATTATTAATATCCTTTAGCAGACAGGTATCCGAAGCCAAGCTCGTTTGTAGCTCCTGTTATAGCCTGGATTTCAACTTCTATGCTTCCGTCAGCTCTAAGAGAACCGTCGAATCCGCCTGCTATAGTATCGACATATTGAATATGTCCTATAGTCTTATCCATTGGAGGAAGTACTATTACCATGTTAGCATTACCGTTGCTTACAACAGCGTTAGCTCTTATGTCAGCGTCAGCAAGCGACTGAGAAGCTCCGTCTCTTCCTGCGTACTCGTCTGTAGATATTACAGTCTTGACGCCTTCGATTTCTATTTTCTTGCAGTTCATTATAAGGTCTGTATCAGGGTTTCCAAAGCCTTCCTGAGATACTATGGCACCGTCAAGTCCCAGGTATTTGCAAAGCTTAGCCGTCCAGTTAGAAGATCTTTCCTTGTCAGCAAGGTATACGTTCTCGTTAGTTATTATAACACCAACAAAGTTGATTTCTTTTCCGTGCATTGCATAAAGCTCTTCAACCATTGGGTTGTTGCAGTGTACGTATGTTGGGTTCTTGTCGCAAGATGAAACGCAGTTTCCGCTTAGTACCGCTCCGTCCATTACTTCTGTTGGGTATAGTATTGTTGGAACTATTTTCTTCGCGTCTACGCCATATACATATGTGTCATGAAGAAGGCCTTGAGTTTGAAGCATGTATACATATCCTACCTTTGGAAGGTTTGGATACTTGGCTGCTCCTTCGAATATCGTATCAGTCTCATAAGCTTTTACTTCGTCAGGAGTTACGCTTCTTCCAGCTTCTCCAAGGTAAACGCCAGCGTTAAGTCCAACCATTCTTAGTGCTTCTTCGTGTCTGTGCTGGTCTATTCCTTCATCAGGCTCAGCAATTACTATAAGGTTTACAGTCTTAGAGAAAGGAGTGTACTCTGCTCCAGTTCCGCTCATGTCTATTATACCTTCCTGGAATCCAACTACCTTTCCAGTAGTTACAACAGCAGCGCCCTTAAGTACGTGAGTTCTTCCCGAACCTACCGTGTCAACCTTGCTTATTACGCCCGGGAATATTCCGCCGGGGCCTTCAACCTTAACCCTTGGCTCTATAACGTCCTTAACAGGAGTTATTCTCACGCTCTCTCCAGGACGCGCGATGTCAAGATCTACTGATTTGACGTGTTCGATCACGCTTAATTTCTTGATCATTTCATCCTTGTTTACATAAAGAACCCCATTTTCAACCTTAGTCTGATCTCCAAACTGGATGTCCTTAATAAAGATATTTCCAATTTCTAAACGCATTTACGAATACCTCCTCATAATTATTAAAAATTTGGTGCACTTAAAAGTATGAAGCTTGGACTGTGCAAACTTTACTTTTCCGCACCCACCTCCCTTTGTATGAATTTCATGCTATTTCATCCATTTTATTGATAATGGAAAAATCACAATTTATAGTTAAAGTTATTATACCCTTGCATTGTATTTTTTAAATACAGATATTCCATTTTTATTATAGAATATATTTTAATTTGCTGTCTGTCAATTTATGACTCTGCAATACAAGCAAAAAACAGAGAAGACCATCCCATACTTCTCTGTTTGATTCCAGAGGCTGTCAAGAATATGAAATTTCTCTCTATATATGAATACCGTTATAGACACCTCATAAACAACTTCTCAAAAAATACTCTATAAATTCGATTTCCACTATAGATTTGATTAATAAAACAAAACAAAAAACCCTGTTTGCTATTTTTAGCAAACAGGGCTCAGTTTTGTTTGAATCATATTTTTTTAAGATAAAAGGCTGCAGCTACGCTCGGTCCTGTATGTATCCCAATTATTGCTCCGATATTTGATGTTTGGATTTTATCCATGTCCATGCGTTCCGCCGACATGTCTAGGAATTTTTGAAAAAGCTCCATATCAAGTCCGTGGGAAATCATTATCTGCTCAGGGGATTCCCCAGCTTCTTTTACAATTATATCGAGCATTTCTTCGAGAGCCTTTTTCGTTCCGCGCACATTTTTGAGGTGCTTTACTATGCCATCTTCGAGCGTAAGCAGCGGCTTGACATTCAGTATTGTTCCTATTGCAGCCTGCGTAGCCGAAAGCCTGCCGCCTCGTTTTAGATAGTCAAGCGTGTCAACTGTAAACACACATCCCATTCGCTCTTGCATGCACTTAGCCCTCTCAATTATCTGTTCCGGTGTTTTGCCTTCTCTTGCCATTTTGGCGGCCTCAACTGCAATCATGCCACTGGCATAGCTTAAAAGATAAGTGTCAAATACGTGTATGGACTCACTTCCTATGGCATTTTTTGCAACCAGAGCAGACTGGAACGTGCCTGAAGCCCTTGACGATGATCCTATGTATATTATGGTATGCCCGCCATTTAAATAGGCTCTGAATATCTCCTCAAACTTCTTTGGTGTCACTTGGGATGTGGTGGGCAGCTTTCCTGATTTTTCAATTTTCTTGTACATTTCTTCCGGAGTGATTTCAATGCCATCCTTATACTGCGCATCATCAAATATTATAGTCAGCGGCATTACTTCAATATCAAGTTCCCTGGCCATCTCCTGCGGTATATCTGCCAGGCTGTCTGAAATAATCTTAATGTTCATTATTCATCATACCCCCGAGTTTTCTTAATTACTCCAATCCAGGATATCCTAGCTGTCTCAAAGCTTCATAAACGACTATGGCCACGCTGTTTGACAAGTTCAACGATCTGGCTTTCGAATTTCTAAGCATGGGAACCCTTATGCAGTCATCCATATGTTGTTCCAGGAGTTCCTTTGGAAGGCCTTTAGTCTCCTTGCCAAACACTATAAAACATCCGTCCTCATATTTAACGTCGCTGTGACTATTTTTGCATTTTGTGGTGGCAAAGTGATATGCGGCATCAGGGAATTTCATCCTAAGTTCTTCAAAGCTGTCATAGTAGCTTATATCCACCATATCCCAATAGTCCAGGCCTGCTCTTTTGAGCTGTTTATCATCCATGACAAATCCAAGAGGCCTTACAAGATGAAGCTTCGCATTGGTGACAGCGCATGTTCTAATAATGTTCCCGGTGTTTTGTGGAATTTCCGGCTCAACAAGCACGATATTTAATGACATAATGGAATATCAACTCCCGACTTTACTATTCAGAAGGCCTGATCGCCTTGTACTCCTCTGCTGCCAGGTGCCACTGCTCTCTAGCCTTCTTTTTAATGTGTATTGATTTTTTCATATTGGGATCATCAATAGCTTTGCCAAACCATTTGATTGACTCCTTCAAATTCCCGCATCTTCTGTTCAATTCACCTATAAGGTAGGACAGCTTTGCAGAATCCATGCCGCCTATTGGAAATTCTTCAGCGGAATAAGCCTTTGAATAAAGCTCGAGTGCGCTTTTCAGGAATTTTATTTCGCTTGCATTATCACTTTCATACCTGTAAAGCCAGGCTATCATTAGGCAGAGCACTGCCTTGTGCGAAAATTCTTTTTCAAGAAGCTCCGCTTGATATAGCGCAAGCTTGCATATTTGCATGGCTTGCCCAACATCCCTTCTGCCTCCGTAGTCTCTGGAAACCCACTTTGGCATTATCTCTTTTTTGATTATGTCTGCATTTTTTTTAGTTATGTTTTCAAACCTGTTTTCGAATTCCGTGTATCCACATTTCCTGCACACCCACAGAGAGTAGAAATATGGATTTTCAGACTTGTAGTGAATACAAAAATCAGCATCCGTGCTCTGCACTCTTACAGCCGATCTTCTTAATTTCTTTGTGCTGAATTTTTCACTGCATACAGGACAATGAACATCCTTGTCATATAGTTCTTCCATATTACCATTCAACTTAAGAGCTTCCCCCCATGCTACGAATTGGCTTGTTCCTCCGCTGTTTCAGCTTGCTTTTGACTTTCTGTGGTTTCCGCCTTTTTAGTTCCTATAACTACCACTTTTTTTGCAGGTGGATAGTAATCGCTGGAGAGCTGCTGTTTTTTGCCACTGCCATCAACAAATGTACGATACACCTTGACTTTGAAGCCGTCTCTTCCGCTGTCCTCTATCCGCTGTCTGCCTTCCTCAAGCTGGGAGTCGTATTTTGTTTCAACCCCCCTTTCTATCTTTTCAACTAACTGCGTTTCAATCTTAACGCTCCTCTTGTCTTCAGGGTACCCGTATATCTGAGCTGAAATTGTGCCTCCTGCAGGTGCTATACTTATATATACAGGATTTTCAAGAGTGTTTTTGAACTTGAAATCTATGCTGCCGTATGAAACTGTCGCATCGAGTCCCAGGTCTGCATATGATGATGGTATAGAATGGTTTCTTCTTTCTACCACTTCCAGACCTGTCCTTATGACTGCGTTATATAGCGTTGTTGACACTTGGCACACGCCTCCGCCAAGCCCGTCTTCCAGCTTGCCCTTCACTATTATAGGCGCCATCTTGTATCCGTTCTGGACGCTTCTTTTGCCTGTTACTGCATTAAGGGAAAAAACCTCGCCAGGCATTACAACATGTCCACTTACGCTCCTTGAAGCCACTCTCAGATTCTCGGACCTTTCCGCATTAGAAGCGTTGTACTTTGTGGAATAGCCTGCAAGCACAGTGCTTATTCCTTTTATCTGGTCATACTTTACACTTGCACTGAGCACTTTTGTAGGTATTTGAATTGCTTTTTCACCAGATTCGTATCTCAGGATCGATTCTATCATTCCGGTGAGCTTTTCCTTTTCCACCTCAAGTCCGTCAGAATCCTTGATAAAGCTGGGCTTTCCGCCTGAAATCCTTATTGTCGCATCCTTTGGAGAATAGTCTATGTCGTTTGATACGCCTTCCACCGCGCCAGCAACAAGCTCCGGTGAATACTCTGAATTCAGCTTTATATGCATACTCTTGCCGGCGATTGATGAAACATACTCCATAACGCTCTCTCGGCCATATAAATAAGCCTTTTCCACCGATTTTTCAGTGTCTATTTTGAAGCCAAGCTCCGAAGGCGTCAGCTTGTATGTCTTGTCGCCATGGGCGAGCTCTATCTGTCCTATTGAATACTTGTCGTCTACGGCATTTGCAGCCGCATTTTTGTCCATTCCGCCCACATAAACTTCGTCTATATATACGCCCTTTGCTATAAGTCCTGAATTGCTGAAAGAATGATAGAGCGTAGAAATTGTTATTATGGGCAGGGCAAGAACTATGCCTATTATTGCAATAAGCAGCTTTTTATTCAACTCTGTTTCCTCCCTTTGTATAGTATTTGCAGCATTGACTTATGCAGCACCCTTCGCACTGCGGCCTTCTGGCCGTGCATCTTCTTCTGCCGTGGAATATAAGCAGGTGGTGTGCTAGTGACCACATGCTTATGGGTATTGCATCCATAAGCTCCCTTTCAACTTCGTCCGGGCTGTTGCCGGATGCCAGGCCTATTCGCCTTGAAACCCTGAAAACATGCGTATCAACTGCTATCGCCGGCCTTGAAAATGCGTTGCTTAATATTACATTTGCTGTTTTTCTGCCTACTCCCGGCAGCTTCAAAAGCTCTTCCATCTTGTCAGGGACATTGCCGGCGAAGCTTTCAATTATCATCTGCGAAGCCCCTATTATGCTCTTTGCCTTATTTTTGTAAAATCCGCAGCTCCTTATTAGTTCTTCAAGCTTCTCCTGCTTCATGTACGCAAAATCATCAGGCTCGTTGTACTCCTTGAAAAGGTCTCCCGTTATAATATTCACTCTTACATCCGTGCACTGGGCTGATAGTATTGTGGCTACAAGCAGCTCGAATGGAGTTTTGTAGCTTAGCTCGCACTTTGCATCAGGATATTCATTTGCAAGTATTTCAAGTATATGTTCCGAATCCACTTTAATCACCAAATCTCCATTTCTATGTTTGTAATGTCTACTCTCTCGTCATTATCTATGAAATCGACTATTTTGTTGAACACCTCGTTAATCTGGCTTTTGGAATTTGATACACACGAAATTCCGATTTCAGACTTGTTCCAGACGTCATTATGCCCCACTTCTGCTATAGATATGTTGTACCTGGATTTAAGCCTGTCTATTATGCTCTTTATGACCTGCCTTTTGTCTTTTAGAGAATATGCATGAAAAATATAAAGCTCTAATGTACACACGCCTACAAACATCTTTTTTCCAACCCCTTGAACATTATGCTTAAAAAAGTATCGAGCGCACTGTCCTTTTCCTTCTCGTAGTCGGCATCTTCCACATGGCATATATAGTGGCTCAAGAAATGCAGTCCTCCAATATACATAAGCGTCGCATACTTGGGATTTATGTCTTTAATTCGGCCGCTGTCAATGCCTTCCTGCATGACTCCCTCAAAATATTCCAACATTTCGTTTCGTATTTTTTCCAGCCATCCTACTAGACTCTCATCAAAATTCGAAAAATTCTTGAACACGAGATTTTCGATGTCCTTGTGATTCTTTATGATTTCGAATTTGACTCGCGCCAATGCCTTTAGCTTTTCGTCAAAATCCATATCCTCTGATATATTTTCCTGAATGAGCGCTTTAAAGCCCGTAGCCATTTCCTTTATCATGGTTTCAAACAGCTCTTTTTTGCTTGAAAAATAGTCGTATATGGTTCCCTTACCTACCCCGGCCTCGTCTGCTGTGTCTTCCATTTTCGTATTGTGGTAACCTTTTTCTGCAAACACCTTGCGGCTTGCCTGCATTATTTTCCATTTAGTATCGGCAAACTGCATAAACCCCTCCCTCAAATCTTAGGTCTCCAAAATAATATAACATAAAACATGAGCACTTTCATATCCATTATTAGAAAAAGCGTTTGAATAGTCTGCAGGTGTTTCCATATGCAGCCGCCTCAACGCAACTCAGGCTTATTCCTCTTTTCTTTGAAATGTGTCTGGCCACTGACTGAACCATGGCGGGCACTCCCATTTCACCAGCATACTCCCAGGGCCCGTCACTTTCAAACACCATGTTCTCAAGCGGCACCTTGTCCACGAAATCATCGTATGCTTTGTTGCAAAGCACCTCAGGTCCTACAGACACGTAGTAGCCCTTTTCAATCAGCTTTGAAAGTGCCATGTCATCGCCTTCAAACCAGTGGAAAAGTGCCGATTCTATGCTATGCTTTTCCAGGAGCCTTAGTGCATCATGTGCAGTGGCTTCTATTGCATGGAGCACAACCGGTTTTTGAAGCCTTGACGCCAGGCTCAGGAATTCTTCAAAAACATGGAGCGCATTATCGTATATTGTTTCCGCCTCCAGTGTGTCCATCCCTTCGAGCGAGTAGTATGGCAGCCCTATCTCGCCTATAGCAACTATTTCATCCTTGTTATCCTCTATCTGTTTTTTGACCTCTTCAAGCTGCTTAAAGTTTCCTCTGTATTCGGGATGTATGCCCAGTGCGGCGTAAAAACCTTCATTTTTTTTGCATATTCTTAGTATTTTCTCTCCCGAAGCATAGTCAGTTGCCGCCCCTATTACAGCCCTGACATTCTCGTTGAGCAATCCCTCTATATTGTCGTATTGATCTATGTGGCAATGTACATCTATAAGCATTACAACCCCTCCCATATAATCAGACAAAATGCCGCATAGCTGCGTTTGACTGCGGCTTGCGGCATTTGACTACAAAGAATTCATGAGTATTTTCTTGTATTCGATGAACTTCTGGCTAACCAAAATCTCCTTTGTTCTTGGCCTTTCAAATTCGATTTTTATCTCCTGCAGCACTCTGGCGGGCCTTTGGGTGAGGACGTACACCCTGTCGGATAGAAATATCGCCTCTTCTATGTCGTGGGTTATGAACATGACACTCCTTTCAAACCTGCTCCATATGTCTAGCAGCCAGTTTTGCATGGCTGTCCTGTTTATGGCATCGAGCGCTCCGAACGGCTCGTCAAGCAGCATTATGTCGCTGTCTACCAGCACCGTCCTAAGAAGCGCAGCTCTTTGCCGCATTCCGCCAGAAAGCTCATTCGGATAGGCATTCTCAAAACCTTCAAGCCCAAAAACCGGCAGCAGCTCCTCGACCTTCTCCCTTGCCCTGCTTTTTTTCTCGCCCTGTATTTCAAGCGGTATTATAACATTGTCTATAACTGTCCTCCATGGCATCAGCAGATCCTTTTGATGCATGTAGCCTATCCTCTTGTCGTAGTCCGAAAGAGGCATGCCGTCTATTTCAACTGATCCCTCGTAATCGCCCACAAGCTTTGTCAGTATGTGGAATATAGTGGACTTTCCGCAACCGCTTGGCCCTATTATGGATACGAACTCCCCTTCGGACACTTCGATGTTAATATCGTCAAGCACCTTCAGGTATTCTTCCTCCATGGAAAAATCCTTGTGAACATTCTTCATCGAGATTTTGCTTTTGCCCATTACTTGGCCTTTTCGGGAAGGAAGTCGTTAGTAAATGCCTTCTTAACATCTATCTTGCTCTCTATAAGCTTATTGTCATAAAGCCAGTCTGTATATCTTTGCCATACTTCTTCTTTCTGATATCCCCAAACATCCGCATCGTCCCTGTATTTTGTGCTCAGGAACTCCTGGCTCGCCTTGACAAGCTCAGGATTCAGCTCAGGTGCGTTGTCAAGCAGTATCTGGGCAGCCTCTGCCGGGTTTTCAATTGCGCTTTCATATCCCTTTGAAGTAGCTTCCATGAACTTTTCTACAAGCTCAGGGTTATTTTTGATATTGTCTTCATTTGTTATGAGCACAGGAGTGTAGTAGTCGAGCGCTTCGTTCTCTTTTCCAAGGTCGACATAATTTAGCTCTATGCCCTTCAGCTTGGCTTCTATACCTGTCCAGCCCTCGAATATCCATGCAAAATCGACATCTTTTTCACTTGCTGCAAAAAAGTCTGTCGCACCTGTTGTCAAAATATCAACCTTCTCAACGTCGCCGCCGTATTTATCCATAAGGGCCTTGAGCGTAGCCTTTTCTATAGGAGAGCCCCATCCGCCGTATCTTTTGCCTTCAAAATCCTTTGGTGTCAAAATGCCCTTGTCCTTTACCGATGCAAAACCTGATGTGTTGTGCTGAATAACTGCGGCTATTGATACCACAGGAACATTTTCAAGCCTTGCAAGCGTAACTGATTCCTGGTAGCTTACGCCGAACTGTGCCTTGTTGGCAGCCACAAGCTGATCCGCCGTTCCCTCTCCAGGCTGTATTATCTGAACATCAAGACCTGCTTCCTCATAGTAGCCTTTGTCTTTTGCCACATAAAGGCCCGTATGGTTTGTGTTTGGAGTCCAATCAAGGGTCACTACAATCTTTTGCAGTTTGTCCTCCTTTGGCTCCTCCTTAGCGCAGCCCGCTAGCATTGACAGCGACAGTACTGCTGAAAGCATAATAGAAATAAACTTTTTCATAATTACTCCTCCTGTCATTTCGATTTGTATGTTTCTTTTTCCTACTTGTTCCAGGGCATTATTTTTTTGCCCATGAAATTTATAAATTCGAAAACGCCTATGCTGAGTACTACTATTATAAGTATGTCGGCAAACAGCGCTTCCGTATGGAAGGAATGCATAGCCCTGGTCATGTATACTCCCAGGCCGCTTTGAGCCCCTATCCACTCCGCAATCACCGCGCCCATTATACTGTATGTGGCCGCAATCTTAAGCCCAGAGAAAAACGAAGGCATTATGGCCGGCAGCTTGACCTTGGTAAATATCTGCCAGTTGTTTGCGCCCATGACTTTCATCATGCTTATTATGTCTTCATCCACAGTTTCAAGGCCTTCCGTGACGCTTACAGCTATTGGGAAAAAGCAGGTCAGCACTACTATAGCAATCTTGGGCAGAATGCCAAACCCCATCCATATCATTATGAGCGGCGCAAGCACTATTATTGGCACTGTCTGGGATATTACAAGCACAGGGTATACAGTCTTCTTGACTGTATGCCATCTGTTCATGGAAGCAGATACGGTGACTGCTATTATTATAGATATTATATATCCTATTGAAGCCTCAATTACTGTTGTCTTTGTGTGCAGCAGCAAGACTTCTCTTGAATCGACAAGCGCCCTTAAAATTCCGGAGGGAGCTGGCAGGAGATACTTTGGTATTCCCGAAAGCCTTATAGAAATCTCCCATAAAACAACAAGCAGCGCTATGAATGCTCCAGGCAGCAGATTACTTCCTGTACTTGCCAATTTTTTCATTCATTGTCACACCTTCTGGTTTATAGTCTATTTTAACTATGGACACAACTCTGCTGGCACCATTTTCAACACAAATATGCTGGGCCGCCTTCACAATGTCAAGGAGCTCGTCCAGCTCGCCCTCCATTGTTGTTTCCATAGGCCCCACCTCATACTTCACACCAGCCTTGACTATGTATTCTATCACTCTGTCTACTACCGGATATATATCCTCTTCACTCACAACCGGAAGCACCTGCAGGCTCACATTTACTACTGCCACTTCTACCACCTCTTTTTGATTTTTTTGACAAAAAAACTGCTACCCTCGCCGAGTAACAGTTGTTTAAGCTAGTTCCCTACGCTGGCATTACCCAGATCAGGTCAAAAGGTCGGAATATAAAATTCCCTCTCAGCCAATACTTTCGGCTCCCTGCATAACCATATTAATTTATATTGCAAAATAATTATATCACATTTTCATCGTCATCTCACGACAAAAGTGATTTGCATGCCTGAAGCATCTCACTAGATTCTGTAGAGGCTTCTGAGCAGCTCTATCTCCTTTTTGTGCACATCCGGCTCTCCTGGCGTTTCAAGGAAAAGCGGCAGGTTTTTTATCTTTGGATGGTTCATGAAGCTCACAAGCCCATCTACGCCTATAAGGCCCTCGCCTATGTTGGCATGCCTGTCGTTTCTGGATTCAAATTCTTTGAGGCTGTCATTGAAATGCACCGCCTTAAGCCTTTCAAGCCCTATTGTGCTGTCGAATTTTTCGAGTACTCCGTCAAGGTCGCCAATAATGTCGTATCCGGCCGAGAATGTGTGGCATGTGTCGAAGCATATCCCCAATCTGTCGCTTTTCTCCACGCCGTCTATTATTCTCCTGAGCTGCTCGAAGGTGTAGCCTATTTCGCTGCCCTTGCCTGACATGGTTTCAAGGAGCACCCATATTTTTTCATCTCCTCTTAGCACGCTGTTCAGGGCGTCTATTATCCTTTGTGTCCCTACATCCTCTCCATCGCCAGTGTGGCTGCCGGGGTGAAAGCACATGTATTCTATGCCCAAAAGGTCCATCCTCTCGATGTCCTCTCTTAGCATTCTCTTACCAAGTTCCACTATGTCAGCCTTGCTGCTTGCAAGATTCATAGTGTAGGGGCAGTGGGCCAATAGTGGTCCCATGTCATGCTCAGCCCTTAGCTGCTGGAATTTGTCGACGTCCTTCTGATCGATCGCCTTTACTGAAGCTCCCCGAGGATTTCGTGTGAAAAACTGGAATGTATTTGCGCCTATTGATATCGCAGTTTCTGCGGCTTTTGAAAAACCTTTTGCTATTGAAATGTGAGGTCCTATTACCAGCATATTTTCCCCTTTCTTTATGCGGATATTGTGGTTATAAAGAAAAAAGTATCAAGCGCCTTGATACTTATTCTTTAGATATTTTCTTTTCTCTTCTGAGGTCCGGAATAGCCATGAACACTATGTTGTATGGCCTCAGCTTCTTGTCTTCAGCCTTTTGTCTTGCTGCCATTATTTCCTTTAGCTTCGCACTGAAAGTCTCCACGAGCTCCTTTGCCTCATCTTCAGCAAGATAGTATTCATTATGCATTATAATGTGCTTTGAATGTATCTCCATGTTTTCAGCAGCTCTGAAGAAATCTCCGCTGACTTTTTCAAATAGAGATATGGATGCCTGATTAAGCGTCTGTGTGACCTCGCTGTCATTGTTTTCCATGCTCTTGTTGAGTATGCTCTTGTCTATTACAACCATCTTTGCCTTTGGCAAGTAATATTTCTCTATAATACCTGACTTGACTCGTTCTTCTACAAGCTCGAGTATTCCCGCAGCCAGCAATGTTTTGATATGATAATTTACTTTAGCATGAGGCTCTCCTAATATTTCCGAAAGCTGTTTGGCCGACAGCGGTTCATTGTCGAACGCTTCCATAATTTCAAGCCTGTATGGGTGGGATACCGCTTTTATCTCTTCTATATCCCTAAGAACAAGTATGTCCTTCACCTCAACTCACCATCCCTCTCAAATTCAAACGCAAAATAAAATGTTATTTTTTCTTTATTACTATACACTGCTAAAGCGGCTGCGTCAAATAATAAAAATTTTTTCTATATTTTAGTTTTTTTATATATTATACTATTGCAAATTTGCATTGTCAAAGAAAAGCATATGGGCGAAGCAGGACTAAAAAAGCATTATAAGCCCACGATTCTGCTTCCGCCGATGAACTCTCTTAGTATTGATGTAGGCGGTATGTCAAGTTCATCCTCAAGAGGCGCGAAATACTGCAGAAAACTCAAAAGTCGCTTGGCCTCCCTATACACATCGTGCTCTCTTGTTATTTGTTCAAGCAGCGGCTGCGCATATTTTTTCAAAACGGCAAGCTCATACACAAGTGCTGAATTGAACATGATATCCGCTTCCTCCTGGAACGGGAATATGTTATTTTCCTCTCCGCTTCTTACAGACTTCCAGATTCTCAGGGTGCCTAGCGCGTCATTTCCCCTGAAATGGTTGTCCCTTACAATTCGCCTTATAAGCCTGAGATCCGTCGTGGGTATTCTGTTATGCTCGTCAAGATTCAGCTGGGTGAGAGCGCTTACATACACCTTGAATTTGCTGGAATCCGATATTGAGCTTGTCAGCTTCCTGTTGAGAGCGTGTATGCCCTCGATTATTATCGGCTGGACACTGTCAATCTTTAACCTGTCACCTATGTACTCCCTCTTGCCTGTTTTGAAATTGAAATGCGGCACTTCGACCTGGGCTCCGGCAAGCAGCTGCTTCAGATGCTCGTTGAAAAGTTCCAGATCTATAGAGTGTATCGATTCGAAATCGAGGTTGCCTTCATCATCAAGAGGGGTGTCCTCTCTGTCTACAAAGTAGTTGTCCAGCGATATCGAAACCGGATTTATGTTGTTGACCCTCAGCTGCGTGAGCAGCCTTCGTGCGAAACTCGTCTTTCCCGAAGAAGAAGGGCCGGATATTAGGACCAGCCTTGTTTTTTCGGGGCTGCACACAATCAGGTCTGCTATCTTGGCGATTTTTTTCTCGTGGAGCGCCTCAACTGTTCGAATGAGCTCCGGATATTCCTTCTTCCCAATTATGCCGTTAAGCTCACCTACACTGTCTACATTCATTATTCTCGCCCATTCCTGGGTCTCCTTGAAAACCTCTGCAAGCTTCGGCTTATATTCGAATTGGTCCACGTTTTCAGGCATGTCTTTGTCGGGGCCTATTATTACTATGCCTCCGTTGCAATTTTTCAGCATGAATGTCTTTAGATACCCTGTCGATGGCACCATGTATCCGTAGAAGTAGCTGCTGAAATCCGCGCATTTGTATATGTTCACATCATGATTTTCCCTGTATTTGAAAAGCTCGATTTTGTCCTTGTAGCCATCCCTTTCAAATATTTGTATGGCCTCTTGGGTTGTTGTTTTTATCTTTTCAAACGGAATGTCCTGCTCTACTATCTGTCTCATTCGTTCTTGTATTTTTAATACCGTATCCGGATTGACATGGTCGCAGCCTGCAATCCTGCAGTAGAGTCCCTTGCTTATAGTATGGTCAATCGACACCTTGCAAGAAGGAATTATCTCCCTGCATGCCATTACAAATATGAACGACATGCTCCTCATGTATGTCCTCATGCCGTCGGCATCATCAAGCCCCAGAAACTGTATCCTGCAGCTTTTATCCAGACAGTGCGTTAGTTCTTTTAATTCATTGTCGACAACCGCAAGCAAAACAGGATTTTTGATGGGCACCTCGGCATTTTCCAGCAATTCAAGCAGGGTTATGCCGCTTTTGTATTCTTTTTCCTCAAGCAATATTTCCACTTTTATCTTGGACAAAGCAATGCCTCCTTTTGCAAATTTTAGTAATAAAAACAAGGCAGAATATCACTCTACCTTGAATTGCCCTCCAACTAATTCATTTATCTTGGAAATGCTTGATTTATAATGCGAGGCGTCCATTTCAAGAACGTAATATTCGGCTCTTTGCAGTCCCAGCAATTCTGCGAGCAACTCGTCGCCAATTCCATTCTCTCTTGAAATTCCAAGATGCAAATCCCTTACTCCGTCATTCCCGCTAAGATGCACAACTCTTGTTATGCTGCCAAAAGACTGCAGGTATCCGTCTTCGCATATAAGATTATGTCCCGTATCAAAACAGAAGCCGATTTTTTCCGACTTGGTTGAATCCAGCACCTTACCAAAATCGGACGTCCTGGTGCCAAGATTGACCAGATCCCCGCCATTTGAATATGAGTTTTCAAGCGTAACCATTTCGCTGTCAAGCTTATTGCAAATTCCGGATAGAAAACTGTGCGCATTTTCAAGAAGGACTTCCCGCTTACAAAATGCTGTCCTCTCGAGCGCATATCCCAAGTGCATATTGTAGTATCTGACACCGAACTGGCGCCCGATTTGCACATTCGAAAGTACAAATCGCTCCCAGCACGCTCTAATTTCATTCACCCGCTCGCAGGGGTTCAGCTCCATCGGAAGATGAACTCCAAGCGATATACCGGCACTTACTATGCTGTCACTTTCATTGCTTACGTGTTCCCAGTCTTCAATATTGTCAATTCCGATTTCAATGTGGTTCAAGCCATTTTCCACACATGTGCGAACGGCCTTTTCAAGTTCACAAGCTAATGCGCTTATTCCAAGTCTCATGGCCCGTCCTAAAAAGTTTTGATTTTATCGAATGGGAACAGTCTTATTATAACTTTTCCTATTATGTGGTCTACAGGTACGACTCCTACTCTCGAATCTCTGCTGTCCATACTGTTTGGCCTGTTGTCTCCCATCGCAAACACATAACCTTCAGGAACCTCTATGTCCACACTGCCATCAGTGTAATCGCCGTTGATGTAATCTTCTTTAAGCAGTTTTCCGTTGAGGTACACCTGCCCTTCAGATACTGCTATCCTATCCCCAGGAACTGCAATTATCCTTTTTACAAGATCTTTTTTCTTGCCGTTTTCCTGGAGAAGATCTGATTTGAAAACGACTATGTCTCCTCTACTTGGATATTCTCCGCTATATGCAACCCTGTTTATAATCAAATAGTCATTTTCTTCCAATGTCGGAAACATTGAAAATCCCTTTACGAGCGTAGGCCTTACAAACGACGTTATTACAAATGCAATAATTAATGATATGGCTATCGTCTTAATCCAGTCTATTATTTCCTTTTTCAAATCACTCATGCTTGTCTACATCTCCCTTTTTTTGTACATACTTGGCCAGCATCTCCAATATAAGCCTGTTTATATTATCATGCCTGTCTACATTGACATTCAAATCCAAAATCCTGCATGCCTTTACAAAATCCTCCACAACCTCTAAAGGATCTCCATATATGGCCTCTATATCATCCCTGCTTACGCCCCTGAATCCGTGTCCGACAGGGCACTCATGTCTGAGCTTTATAAGTCCCTCCATATTTTTGGCGTTAAGTATGGAAAGCGCCTCTCTTATACTCCTGCTTTTACCGCGTGTCATGTTAAGATATTCGCTTATTCCTCCGCTGAGGCTTCCTGTATATATTTTATATTTCTTTCTGAGTATGTTCATTATGTCATATTTTGTCGGCACATGAACGGTCATGGATATCTGCCTTTTGCTATTGCCATTATTTTTGCTTATGAAAAGATATTTCATAAGCGCCTCCTTGAGCCTGTATACCCTGCCAAGATAATCTATATATTCCTCTTTTGAGCACTGTATCTTGAGACTCCCTATAAGCTCAGAAAATATCGCCACTGGTTCTCCTTCAAGCAGATTGAGCAAATGCTCCTTCATATCCTTTATTTCAGGTCTGTTTTTTATTTCGATAGATTTTATTGATTCAAGTCTTTTTGCGGAGGTCTTAAAGTCAAAGCACACAAGATACTTGCAGGCACTAACTAGAATCACCAGATCCCCATCTTCTATACCGTTGTCCCTTAGTATTTCCTCTATGCCGTCGTAGTCATATCTGTCCAGAAATTTTTCTATTACAAATTCGCTTTTTAAGTCAACGCTTCCCACTGCATTTCCTCCTGCTTCGAATAAGCCTAATTATGTAGCTTGTATTACATTATAGATGATAACACGAAGCCATACATTGTTCAAAGTTTTTATGCCGCAATGCATGCAAAAATTAAGTTGAATTTTTAATGCTATATTGATATCCTTTACTTAGGAATAAGGAGGTCTGGCAATATGGATAAAATCAAAGATATAATATACGAGTACAGCGACACAGTTCTTGGCCTTATAATAGTTTTTATAATGGTTGCAGTGATAGGCTGGCAGCTTTATAACTGGTTCGAGCCTTCGGAAAGCTTCAAATTTGCATCTGACAAGCCTGCGGCGGCAAGCACAAACGCTGATGATTCACAAAAGGAAGACTCATCTGCAGATGCAGCTTCAAAAGAAACCTCCTCTGAAGACACATCAGATGATAAAAAAAACCATGTTTCCGAGGAAGTCACGTTCCAAATTAAGCAGGGCTCTTCCTGTGAGCAAATAGCCATAGCATTGGAGCAAACAGGGCTCATAGATTCAAAAGAGGATTTCCTCGAACAAATCATCTCAAACCAGCTCGAAAACAAGCTTAAAACTGGAACATACACGCTTAAAAAAGGTGAGTCACTCGACGGCATAATTGCTGTTCTTACAAAATAAATTCAATCAAGACGATAACGCAAAACAAAATGCAGCTTCCAAAACAGCGGAAGCTGCATTTTGTTTTGCGTTATCGTCTTAGTAGTTTTTCTACAGGAGGGGCTATGAGCCTTTGTCCATCCCTGATACCTGAGCCGACAAGCGGCCTAATATAGTTTTTAAACTCCTCTGTAACGTGGTTTCCCGCGCCGCTTATGAAATTGTCACTCATAACCTTTGTCCTGTTGGCAACATCTTCGAGTCTCTGAAGCTTGTAGTCTATGGCGTAGTCGCCTATCCTGCTTAACGAAATGGAGCCGTCCATGTCATGCCATATGGAAAACTGAGCTGCCTTTTCCCCAGCTTCCCTGGCCTCATACTGGTCCACCTCCGATATGCAAAGCCCAAACGACCTTTGCAGATACCCGAATGTATCCGATCTGACCCTTTCCGTTTTGATTGTTCTTTTAATGTGTCCCACAAGAAGTTCTCCAAGGTCTGCCTGCGAAAGAAGAAGATTGCCGTGCGCATCCCTTTCGGTGCTCCCGAGTTTTTGGGCTATCGGCACACCATTTTCATCTGCTATCCCTTCAGAAACAGCAACCAGGCATCTGCCATACTTGTCATACGCCTGCCTAACGTCACGTATAAAACCGTCAATGCAAAAATTCCTCTCGGGCATGTATATCAGGTGAGGGCCGTCGTCAGGATACTTTTTTGCCAGAACCGAGGAGGCCGTCAGGAATCCGGAGTTCCGTCCCATCACCACTCCTATATGTATGCCCGGAAGAGCCCTGTTGTCCAGATTAAGCCCTATGAATGACTGGGCTACAAATTTCGCGGCCGACCCGAAACCCGGTGTATGGTCTGTGAGCACTATGTCATTGTCTATCGTCTTGGGTATGTGTATGGCCCTGAAATCATAGCCTGAAGTCTTTGCATGCCTGTTGACTATGTCCACAGTACCTACGGAATCGTTCCCTCCTATGTAGAAAAAATACCTGACATTGTGGGCTTTGAAAACCTCAAATATCTCCCTGCAGTACTTCTCATCAGGCTTGTCCCTCGTTGAAAGAAGAGCGGATGAAGGCGTCTTTGCGACCTCCTCAAGATTATGTGTAGTCTCCTGCGTAAGGTCCAGAAAATCCTCATTTATTATTCCCCTCACGCCCCCTAAGGCTCCGTATACTCGATTCACCTGCGCAAATTTTCTAGATTCGAGCACCACACCCACCAAAGACTCGTTTATAACAGCTGTAGGGCCTCCGCCCTGTGCGACCACAACATTGCCATTCAATGACATATAATCACCTAACCTTTGCTTATTTCCCCTACATATTCAAGCACAGCCTCTGCATGCCCTGGAGCCTTGACTTTTCTGTATTCCTTCACTAGATCTCCATTCTTGTCTATGACGAATGTCGATCTTTCTATTCCCAGATATTCTTTCCCAAACATTTTTTTGGGTTTGAGCACATCATACAGCTTGAGCAATTCCCCATCCTCGTCACTGAGGAGTATGAAGTTGAGCTCATGCTTTTGAATGAACTTCTCATGGGACTTCGAGCTGTCCTTGCTCACTCCTATTACAACCGCCCCCAGCTTTTCAAATTCGTCCTTCAAGTCCCTGAAGCCTATGGCCTCAAGAGTGCAGCCCGGCGTATTGTCCTTTGGGTAGAAATAAAGCACTACATATCTTCCCTTGAAATCCTCGAGCCTGATTATGTTACCAGCCGAATCGGGCAGTTCAAATTCCGGAGCTTTTTTTATTTCAAATGTCTTTTTTTTCATATTGTCCTCCTTTTTACTTTTGAATCAAGCGCCGATATTTATAACATAAGCGGAACCCTATTTTAATTTTTACCAACACTTGCGTGTCGCTAATCATTTAAAAATTGCATGCAAGTCCCATTCTTAGTTAAACTTTTATTTATGCTTGATTATAAAAAAATATCATTATATTATTTTATTAAAGCCATATTGCTATATGGCATACAAATTCAACATGCACAGTTCCATATGACGAAAGCGGGAGATATTCCATACGGAATAGCCGAAGATGCAATATAAATGGTGCCAGCCTTTTATAGAAACTTTCAGGCATAAGAACCGTTTTTTGATGGAGCTCTGAAAATTCGAAGAAGATCCTTTGAATCTACAGAGAAATATAATGGCTTCTTACTATTATCATGCCACTATGTTTCTTTTTTTATTCTTAAAAATATTCTTTTGAAATGAGGTTTTAATATGAGCGTAAATATAAACGACAAAACCGTAGCCTCACTAGTTCAAACCGCCTGGAACACAAGAAAGAGCAATTTTCCGGACACAATAGAATTTGATGTGCCCGACAAAACCAGGACTGTAAGTGTTACAGGCAACAAGTGCATACTCAACTGTGCGCATTGCGGAGGCCACTATCTCAAAAACATGACTCCCATATCGGATGTAAACAGAATTTCCGACTATTCAAGCCTGCTAATCAGTGGCGGATGCGACGAAATGGGCAAGGTGGACATAGCCGCCCACAAGCCCTTAATAGATGCACTTAAAGAGAACTCTATCAAAATAAACGCCCACGTTGGACTTATCAGCGAAGAGCAAATACAAAAGGTGGCAAGCTTTGCCGACTGTGTTTCTTTCGATTTCCTAACAGACAAGGAAACCATACAACAGGTTTATGGGCTCGGATTAAAGCCTGAGGACTATATAGACACATATTTGAACTTGAAAAAACATGTCAGGGTCGTTCCTCATATATGCATAGGCCTCTACGGCGGCAAGCTGCAGGGCGAGATAGATGCCATCAAAAAGCTCAAGGAACTTGGTGCAGACTCCCTAGTCTTTATTGTCTTTATACCGACTCCAGGCACAAGATACGCCGACAAACCGGCACCGTCTCCTGAGGATGTTGCAAAGGTCCTTGCCACTGCAAGAATCGAGTTTCCAGACGTACCAATACACCTGGGCTGCATGAGACCAAAAGGCAAGATAAGAGCTCAGATAGATCAGCTTGCCGTGCTTTGCGGAGTAAACAAGCTTGTGAATCCTACAAGACCGGCCATTGAAGAAGCTCAAAAATGCGGACTTGAAGTGAAATATGGAAGGGAGTGTTGTGTGCTATGATAAGAGTATCTGCAGGAACAGCTCACGTACTTGGGCTACGAGAAATAAAAGCTGATGCCGATCCGACGACGGCATATTTGCTAAATGGCGAAAAATGTTCAAACAACTGTGGCTTCTGCCCGCAGGCGAGGGACAGCAAGGATGACGGCTCTCATCTTTCAAGAATTGTATGGCCTGAATATGACGAAGACGACGTGGTAAACAGGCTCAAGAATGCCAAAGCTTCTGGAGCCATGAAAAGGGCGTGTATTCAATTCACTCTCTGCAACGGCTCCTTCGCCAGGGCAAAATCGCTCGCTGCCAGAATAAAAAATGAAGTCGGCATGCCGCTTAGCGTTTCACTTAATGTGCCAACCGTGGAAAATGCGAGAGAACTGATTGAAGCCGGTGCCTCTAGAATCAGCATCGCTCTTGATGCAGCAAACGCCGACTTGCACACTCAAATAAAAGGCTCCAGCTTTGATGAAAAGCTAAAACTGATAAGACAATGTGTAGCTTTGTTCCCGGGACAGATTTCTACTCACATAATAATAGGCCTGGGTGAGACAGAGGAGCAGGCTCTTAAGCTTATCAGCGAGATGTACAACTTGGATGTTTCTGTAGGTCTTTTCGCATTCACCCCCGTAAGAGGCACAAAGCTTGAAAAGCAATCTCCCCCAGACATAGGCTGCTATAGAAGAGTTCAGATTGCAAACTACTTGCTCAAGCATTCAATAGTTACATTCGACCAGCTAAAGTTTGAATATGGGAACCTTGCAAATATAGACCTTCCAAAGAACGAAATCGTTAGCGCATTGTCAGGCGGGAAGGCTTTTGAAACAGCCGGATGTGACGGATGCAACAGACCATATTACAACGAAAGGCCAGGCGGAACAATATACAACTACCCTAGGGCTCTTAATTCTGACGAGCTCGCAAGGGCCATTGCAGAATCAGGGCTTGACATATAATATAACCATTGACATTTCTTATACAGACTCAACAAAGGAGATGTAATTTTATGAAGTGGAGATTCATAAACACCGGCTACAGCAGCGGCGCTATGAACATGGCAATAGATGAAGCCATACTGACATACCATTCAAAGGGCATGGTCCCTCCAACACTAAGATTCTACAAATGGAATCCTGCAACAGTGTCGCTCGGGTATTTTCAAAAATCCAGCAAGGAAGTGGACTTCGAGCAGTGCCAGAAAGCAGGTATTGGAGTAGTCAGAAGACTAAGCGGCGGCAGAGCCGTGCTTCATGACGACGAGCTGACATACAGCATAATAGTTGATGAAAGCTTGCCTATGATACCAAAAACTGTAACTGAATCCTACAAACTTCTTTCACAGGGACTGCTGCTAGGGTTTTCAAACCTGGACATAGATGCGCAGCTTTCGCCAGTGGTAAAAATGCGAAGCGGAGACTACACTTCATCAGCATGCTTTGATGCCCCTTCGACATACGAGCTTACAGTTGACGGCAAAAAAATTGTCGGTAGCTCTCAGGTGCGACAGCAAGGAGTTCTTCTGCAGCATGGCTCCATACTCAACGACTTGGATACCGAAAAGCTCTTCTGCACTATAAAGATGGACAACGAGAGGCTCAAAGATAGAATAAAGTCGTCATTCACAAATAAAGCCACAAGCATCAGGCATATTACCGGCTCGACTCTGCCAGATGAAACTCTTTTCAAGGCTTTTTACGAAGGCTTCTCAGATGCACTCGGTTTAGACATCGAAACCGCCGAACTCACATCAGAAGAGGTTGAACTTGCAAAAATTCTGGCTGAAACAAAATATTCAAGGGATGAGTGGACTTTCAGAAGATAAAAAAATCACCGCATTAAGCGGTGATTTTTTTATCTTGAATGTCCTTATAATTTTTTATAATACCTGTTCCATACCCCATCGGACATACCTGGCACCAGCTTCTTGGCTTAAATATTACTCCCATAATTATACCAAGGACAAGAGATGCACTCATTAGCCTGAATATGGCGAAACTAATCTTTACATAATTAAATCCTGCATGATAAAGAGATATTCCAAACATAATTAGCATAAGCGACAATAACACGTTTTTCGCAGTCTTTCCTCTTAGCCACGCCGGCATGTTGTTTTGCAGGCTTATGCGGGCCAGCATCTTTCCAAGCAGTGATCCCCTTGGACAATAGTGCGAACAGTGCACCTTTCCCCTTCCTCTAAATGCGTGGTAAAGCGGCGTTGCAATGCATATTACTCCTAATATTCCAAATCTTGCATCTATGATTGACAATAGCAAAAATCCAATAAGCATAACCCAGGACCACTCCATATGCGACTTCTGTTTTTTCATCATCCCAACCCCTCCAATTTACGATTTTTAATTCATATACCCCCTGTAGGTATATATTACTTCTATATGCTAGCAGTGTCAATAGCAAAAAAGTATTAGAGCCGAACAACCAATTCTTTAATTGATTATCCGGCTCTTAGGAATGGATCTGACAGCTTATTGAATCTCTTTTGTTCATTTAACACCTTGCCTTTAGATATTCTGAGAATATCTTAAAATTCATATTTCTTTTTAAGATATCTCGGTATTACTTTGAAGCTGTATATCTTTTTGAATCTTGAATCTTGTTGCCTCATCTCAAGTTCTTTAAGCTTGAGATGTTTGGATGATGGTTGTTGCAATGCTTCTGATTTTGAACCTTTGCTCTTTGCATTTAATTGTAAAGAGTCTTTCTTGCAACTACTGTCTCACCATTCCTTTAATCAAGAAGAATGTTTTAATCCTTCTTATTTTATATATACCTTCATCTCAAGCTTTCAAACACATTTTTATAATTATTTTATAATTATTTTTGATTTTTTCTTTAATGGCTTTTCAACACTCGAACTGATTCTATCAGCTTATTCGTCGTCTTCATCCCCCATTCTACCAGATTCGTGTGATTCTGATGCTATAGGGTGTGTATGATTGAGCTTCGAATCAAGTGTATACTCCCTGATTCTCTTGATGTTGACCTTCCACAGGTATCCCACATAAAGCATAAATACAAGCAGATACTTCTCCACTCCCAGCATGAGTATGAAATTGAATGTTCCATGCAGCATCATGGGAACAAAAAGCGATTTTCTAAGGTAGCCCAGCCGCTCCTCATAGCTGCAACTTTTACAACACTTTGCAAGCGAAAGATAATACCCCATGGTTATTGCAAAAAGCATGTGTGCCGGCACCGACAATATGCCCCGCATAATCCCAACATACACATTGGCATCGAACCTGAACACCACATAGCTTATATTCTCGACAGTTGCAAATCCCAGAGCTGCAAATACACAAAAAACTATTCCATCAAGTTTTTCATGAAAATGTACATCGTCGAATGCCCATCTGAGCACAACCTCTCTTTTGAAAAACTCCTCCGTGAATCCCGCCACTATGAATGATGTATAGAACGCAGCCATGGTACCGGAAAATATATTCATACCGAGAAGAAAATTTTCCACTGCAATTACTGGAATAACCGAAAGAGCGCCCAGCATGAAAATCTTCAAGAGCATGGAAACCGGCTCCCGCTCGTACTTGTCCAACATATATACAGCCACCGCAAGCACAACACCTGGAATTACAGCTATAATCCAAATCCTGATATCCACGGGCACCCTCCCTTCAAAATTTGATATTAATAAAATCTTTACCCATTTTCAGGTCATTTAATATATTTACAAACAATTCCAGCAAAATGCAGCCTACCACTTCTTTGAAATTTATTTGCATTGATAGTATAATATTATGGTGCTGCGCCGCTTTTTAATTCATTGAAAGGAAGTGAATAACTTGAAGCTTTTAAGACAGTCTGGAATAATACTTTCATTTTTGTTTGCAGGAGAACTCATCAACAGGCTAACCCCAATACCCATTCCGGGGAACGTTCTGGGGATGCTCTTGCTTTTTGGCGCACTTTACTTCAAAATAATTGAGGTTTCTATGATCAGGGATGTGTCCAACTTTCTTTTGTCGCATCTTTCATTTTTTTTCATACCTGCCAGCGTGGGCATAATTTCCTGCTTTGAGATATTAAGCGAAACATGGATTCAGGTTATAGGCATCACAATAGTTTCAACATTGCTGGTTATGATTCTTACGGGAATTACTGTTCAGCTTGTTCAAAGGAGGAGCAAAATATGGAATCGCTAATAGCAAGCCCTCTTTTCGGGATTACATTGTCTCTGCTTGCATTTGAAGCCGGAAGTATCGTTTTCAAAAAAACAAAATCGCCTTTTTTCAACCCTTTGCTTGTTGGAACTTCACTTGTAATTTTCATTCTCCTCTATTTCAATATTGACATAGAAAACTACAACAAGGGAGCTGGCTTTATTTCATTCTTTCTCGGGCCTGCCACAGTAGTTCTGGCGGTTCCGCTATACAATCAAATGAAGCTGCTGAAATCAAATTCCGTTGCCATAATTACCGGAATACTCGTTGGGAGTGTGGCATCGATAATAAGCGTTGTATTATTCTCCCGCCTGCTTGCTATAGACGAGCTGCTACTGCTTTCCCTGATTCCAAAATCAATCACAACTCCAATAGGAATAGAGTTGTCGAAGCAAATCGGAGGATTGCCTTCTCTCACAGTAATTTCAATAGTTATAGCCGGCAACACAGGCTATATAGCAGCCCCCTTCATATGCAGGCTGTTTCGAATAAAAAATCCTGTTGCTAAAGGAATAGCCATAGGCACTTCCGCGCACGCTCTTGGGACTACTAAGGCCATAGAAATGGGCGAAGTTGAGGGAGCCATGGGTGGACTTGCAATAGGTCTAGCCGGCATAGTAACTGTGCTAATAACCCCATTGCTTCTCAAATTTTTGCTATAGGCAATGAGCTTTCAACAAGAATTATCATGTGTGTTGCGAACAAAATCAAAAAGATGCCAATTGGCATCTTTTTGATTTTGTGTCTTGCTTCAACACTATTATATTCTTTCCTTTGGTGAATAGTGAGTATGGAGCAGGTGGTGAGCTTTTTCGCTGTAAGGTTCGCCTAGATACTCCTCGTAGAGCTTTAGAACCTCCTCATTCTCATGCGATTTTCTCTTCGCCTTGTTTCTGTCTTCCTGGTAAATTGCATCCTGGCGCTTTTTAATTATATCCATGTGTCCATGGTGGTAAGGCTGGCCTCCTCCTCCCACGCATCCGCCAGGACAAGCCATTATTTCTATGGCCTGGAATTCACAATGCCCGTCTCTTATGCATTCAAGCAGCTTTCTTGCGTTTCCAAGCCCATGAGCAATACCTATCTTTACATCCATGTCGCCTATCTTTACGGTTCCCTGCCTTATTCCTTCAAGGCCTCTGAGCTGAGTGAATTCAACTTGCTTGAGTTCTTCGCCTGTTAGCCATTCGTAGGCTGTCCTTACGGCCGCCTCTATAACTCCTCCGGTTGTTCCGAATATTACAGAAGCTCCGGTACTTTCTCCCATTATCTTGTCGAAATCCTCATCCTCAAGATTAGGGAAGTCGATTCCGCACTCTTTCATCATGGCGGCTATCTCACGAGTTGTGACAACTATATCGACGTTTGCGCTCTCATCATGTGAAAGCTCCGGCCTCTTGGCTTCAGCTTTCTTGGCTATGCAAGGCATTACAGATACTACAACAATATTTTCAGGGGCTATGCCCATCTTTTCGGCGTAGTATGTCTTCGTTATGGCTCCAAACATTATGTGAGGAGACTTACATGAAGAAGGGATGTCAAGCATGTCCGGGAACTGGTGCTCTATGAACTGAACCCAAGCAGGGCAGCAGCTTGTCAGTATCGGCAGCTTACCGCCGTGCTTTATCCTGTGGACGAACTCTGACGCCTCTTCCATTATAGTAAGGTCTGCCGCAAAGTCAGTATCATATACGGCGTCAAACCCCATTCTTCTAAGGGCTGCGGCAAGCTTGCCTGTCGCTACAGTGCCCGGCTCCATCCCAAACATTTCGCCTATGGCAACACGTATGGCAGGCGCAACCTGAACTATCACGTGTTTGCCTGGATCGTTAAGAGCATCCCAAACCTTAGGTGTATGGTTGACCTCAGTAAGCGAAGCTGTAGGGCATACGGCAACGCACTGTCCGCAGTATGTGCATGAAGATTCGTTCATCGGAATATTGAAGGCAGGTCCAACGAATGAATCAAAGCCCCTGCTTATGCCCGACAGTATGCCGCATGTTTGTATATCGTTGCACATGGTCTCGCATCTTCTGCACATTATGCACTTGTTTGGATCCTTTACTATTGCTCCTGAAGATGTGTCCTTCTCATAGTTCATCTTCTCGCCTTCCCACTTGATTTCCCTTACCCCAAGCTCATGTGCGAGCGCTTGGAGGTCACACTCCATATTTTTGGGACATGTGAAGCACTCATTTGGATGGTTGGAAAGCAGGAGCTCTACAGCCGTTCTTCTCGCCTTTATAGCCCTTATGGTGTCAGTCCTTACAACCATTCCTTCCTCTACCACTGCAGAACACGAGGGAACAAGGTTCGGCCTTCCCTGAACCTCTACAACACATACACGGCAGGAAGCAGATTTATTTATGAATTTTAGTTCTCCAAGATCCATAAAACAAAGAGTAGGTATGTGGACATTCACCTGTTTTGCGGCATCTAGTATTGTAGTTCCCTTGTCCACAACCACGTCCTGCCCATTTATAGTTAAGCTGACTTTATTTGCTGACATACAATCCCTCCCTATGGTTTCACTACAGCATTGAACTTGCAGGCATCAAAACACGCTCCACACTTAATGCATTTTTCCTGGTCGATTACGTGCACCTTTTTAACCTCGCCTGCAATACATCCTACAGGACAAACTCTGGCACAGGCTGTGCAGCCTATGCATTTCTCGGGATCTATTGCATATTTCACAAGATCCTTGCACTTGCCTGTCTTGCAGTAATGTTTATTTATGTGATCCTCATACTCGTCCCTGAAATATTTGATTGTGCTAAGCACCGGGTTAGGAGCAGTCTGACCTAGTCCGCAAAGTGCAGAACTCTTTATCATATCTCCAAGCTGCAGAAGATTGTCTATATCTTCAGGCTTGCCCTGACCTTTTGTTATTCTGTCTAGTATTTCATACATCCTCTTCGTGCCAACTCTACATGGTGTACATTTTCCGCACGACTCATCCTGTGTGAATTCAAGATAGAACTTGGCTATATTGACCATGCAGTCAGTCTCATCCATTACTATCATACCACCTGAACCCATCATTGAGCCTATACTCTTTAAGCTTTCATAGTCTATAGGAGTATCAAGGTCTGCCTCTGTTATTACTCCTCCTGATGGTCCTCCTGTCTGCACCGCCTTAAACTTGTGGCCGCCTAGTATTCCTCCGCCTATGTCATACACTATTTCTCTAAGCGTAGTGCCCATAGGAACCTCCACAAGGCCTATGTTGTTAATCTTTCCAGCAAGTGCAAATACCTTTGTGCCCTTGCTCTTTTCAGTGCCCATATCTGCAAACCATTTGGCACCGTTAAGTATTATAGCCGGCACGTTTGCAAGAGTTTCAACGTTGTTAACGCAGGTAGGCTGACCTTTTAGTCCAGACTCCGAAGGGAATGGCGGCTTAACAGTCGGCTCCCCTCTGTGTCCTTCAACAGAGTGAATAAGAGCAGTCTCCTCTCCGCATACAAAAGCTCCGGCTCCATATCTTATTTCTATCTCAAAGCTGAAGTCCGTCCCAAATATGTTCTTGCCCAGGAAACCCTTCTCCTTTGCTTGTTGCATGGCAATCATAAGCCTGTGGATCGCAAGTGGGTACTCAGCCCTTATATATACAACGCCGTTTTGAGCGCCCATTGCATATGCGCCTATAGCCATTGCCTCTATGACACTGTGGGCATCTCCCTCTAGTATAGACCTGTCCATGAATGCTCCCGGGTCGCCTTCGTCAGCGTTGCATATTATATACTTTTGCTCGCCGTCTCTCGATTTCTTTGTTATCTCCCACTTAAGACCAGTTGGGAATCCTCCGCCGCCTCTGCCCCTAAGTCCGCTTTCCTTGATTATATTTATGACTTCATCCCTTGAATATTCTGTAATACATTTTTTCAGAGCCTCATAACCTCTGTTTGCAATATAATCTTCAATGTTCTCAGGATCTATTTCGCCGCAGTTTCTAAGAGCTACACGGTGCTGCTTTGCGTAGAATGCCATATCCTTATAGTCGTGAATCCTCTGGTTTGATAAAGGATCTACAAAAAGAATTCTTTCCACGTAATTTCCGCCTATTATGTGCTGCTCCACTATGTCTTTTGCATCATTAGGGCTTACCCTCACATAGAAAACATTGTCAGGTTCGATCTTGACTATTGGTCCCTGTCCACAGAATCCAAAGCAGCCTACCTTTACAACCTTTGCATTTTCTTCCTGTCCATTATTCTTGAGTTCAAGCTCAAGATTCTTGATGATTCCCTCACTGTCTGATGAGATACAGCCTGTTCCGCCACAAACCAGTATCTTTCTCTTATTAGTACTCATTGGATCCCTCCCCAAAATATAAGTTGGTTCACACGTTGAAAGCGAAAGCTATTCCTGATAGTCACCTAGTATCCTATCTACGTCGTTTTCAGTTACATTTCCGTAAACCTTTTCATTTACAAGCACTACAGGTGCAAGTCCGCACGCTCCTACGCACCTTACGTCCCTAAGCGTAAAAAGCCCATCTGGTGTAGTCTCGCCGAATTTAACGCCCAACTTCTCTTCTATTTTGAACTTAACCTTGTCTGCTCCTTTGACAAAGCAGGCAGTACCCATGCAAAGGCTTATAGTATTTTTTCCTGTAGGTTTTGTTGTGAAATACGAGTAGAAACTTACCACTCCAAAAACCTGAGATCCTGGTATTCCAAGCTCTTTAGCTATAAAAAGCTGAACTTCCCTTGGAAGGAATCCGAAAAGCTCCTGAGCCTTGTGAAGTATGTTGATAAGAGAACCTTTCTTGTCCTCAAGCCCGTCTATATATTTGCGCAATTCTAGAAACAGATCCTGAGGCAAATCCTTAACGCTAGTAGTTTGTTCATGGATATTAGACTTTTCCATAGACATCTCCCTTCTAAATCCTCACAGGTTATTTTTGTTTCTCAACAAGTCGAACAAATTGTTATTAATTCAACCCGCCACTTGTTACTCTTTTGATGATATACCCTGTGTTGTGAATCATAAATCAATTTTAATTTAAATAAATATGTGCAGAATTTATTTTTTTGTTAAATTTTTATTATCTGTTTTATTCTCACACTTAACCTGCAGACACTTGGATAAATCATTTTGTTCTGCTTATGCTATAATGATGGTATTCAATTATGCAGGAGGACTTTATGCTCTGGAATGACAAGCGATATCATACCCTGAACTTCGACCTTAGAAGCCATTTTGGCTGCAAGATAATGAAGCTGTCTGTGGATGGCGGCTTCACCTGTCCCAACAGGGACGGAACTCTTGGAAATAGCGGCTGCCTTTTTTGCAGCGATTCGGGTTCTGGGGAATTCGCAGGCGACCGGGCACTGCCGATAAAAAATCAGCTTGCCCAGCAGATTGAGTTGCTGCATCCAAAATGGCCTAGCGGCAAGTACATTGCATACTTTCAAAATTTCACAAACACCTACTCAAGCATAGACGATCTGGAAATAAAATATGAAACGGCCCTTTCATTCCCGGAAGTTGTCGGCCTGGCCATCGCCACAAGACCTGATTGCCTGGGCGACGATGTCATTGAGCTTCTCTCAAGGATAAACAAAAAAACATTTCTCTGGCTGGAGCTGGGCCTTCAGACTGTACATGAAGATACGGCCGGACTCATAAGAAGAGGCTACGCACTTGAACAGTTCGAAAAAATCTTTGCAAAGCTCAAATCATCAGGCATAAGGATCGTTGTACATATCATACTCGGTCTTCCGGGCGAAGACCGCTCAAAAATGCTAGAATCAGTACGATACGTATCCAGGCTCAATCCCTACGGCATAAAACTGCATCTTATGCACATACTGAGAAATAGCGATCTTTTTGATTACTACAACGCGCATCCTTTTCATGTGCTCTCAAAAGAGGAATACATCAGCCTTGTCGCAGACTCTCTTGAGATTTTAAATCCCAATATAGTAGTTCACAGAGTCACAGGAGACGGCAGCAAGGATACCCTGTTCGCCCCGCTGTGGAGCCTCGATAAGCGCAGTGTGCTAAACGGCATAGATATAGAGCTTAAAAAAAGAGATTCCTGGCAAGGAAAATGTCACACCGGATAATTTGGATAAGCAGCTTCTATTCATGTCAAAGCATTGATAAATAAATACAATTGGCTTTTACTCCTGATATATAATAGAATTTATTTGCCCAATAATATTATCAGGAGGTATGAATTTATGCACAACAAAAGCTTCTCAATGATTTTTGCAGCAATGGGTATAGTTCTCAATCTTGTGCTTGGAACAATGGTTTCTATGGCAAAAATACCCTTCCTGTTTCTTGACACCATAGGCACTATATTCGTCGCCGCTACGCTAGGTCCCGTATATGGAATGCTCACAGGGGGCCTTACAAACGTCATACAGGGATTCCTTACAAATCCGAAGGATATTCCATTTGCGCTTGTGAACATAGCAATAGGTCTAATAGTAGGTATAGCCGCAAAAAAAGGAGAGTTCGGCTTAAAAAAATCAATAGTTGTAGGAATTATTTTATCTATAGTAGCCCCTCTCATTGGCACACCTATAGCAGTATGGATATACGGAGGACTTACTGGAGGCGGCCAGGACATAATATTTGCATGGCTTTTAAAGTCCGGCCAGAGCATATTCACAGCCGCTTTCATACCAAGAATTTTAAGCAACTTAATAGACAAGATAGGCAGTTGCATACTTGTGGCTTTCTTGATTACAAGAATACCGTATGATATGAAAAAGAAACTAGGCGTAAAATAATAAAAAAAACGGCAAAACCCCCACAACCTTGAGATTATGCGGGGGGGTGCCGTTCAAAGAGTGTTTGTAACATCGTGGACAGCAAGTCTGTTGCTTATAGCAATTGCAGCATGAGAATATTTTAAACGCATTTAAAATATTTTTTATAAAATCGGTTAATTTGTGAATGAATTTTCATTGATTTTATCTTTTCAATGTATTATTATTTAATTAAATCAAGTTTGGATTTTGTGAGCAACAAATTGGTGTTTACAATTAAATATAGGTGAATGAAGGTTATTGAAGATATCCCTTGGGGATAACCGCAGGAGCAAACATCAAATATGCTGCTATTTGATGTGAATCTTTCAGGTACAGTACAATAACCAGACACATCCCTGGAGAGACCTTTTATAAGGCATCGAAGAAGCAACCGTTATCGGGAATCTTTCAGATAAAAAGACAGGGGGAAAGCAAGCACTGAGACTTATTATATGCTTGTTTGCCCTCTGTCTTTTTATTTTGTTCAAAACCAAACCTGACTAACCAACCAAATATAAAAACTCAAATTTTCAAAGGAGGAATTTTCAATGATTAGCATCATATTTTCATTAGCTTTTTCAACATTTCTTGCAGGAGTTTTCTCAGACATAATCGCTCCTATGATCGTACCTAATGTAAGAATGGAACAAGAAATGGCTCCAGCAAGCATCAGCAAGGCCGCTTAATTTCTGAAGTCTTAATTTCTAGAGGAGGAATTATAAATGATAAGCATAGCATTTTCTTTGGTTTTTTCAACGTTCCTTGTGGCAGTATTCTCAGACATAATATCGCCTATGATTGTACCTAATGTAGGAATGGAGCAAGATGCAGTTCTATCAAGTATCACTAAGGCTGCTTAAACATATTTTAATTAATAACAACAGCAAATATTAATAACACTTATTATCACTAGTCATATCATCGAAATCATAAATATTTTTAAATTTTTTATATGAAAACTACTCCTTTTTGATTCTTTTTGAAACCCATTAATATACTGAATTTACAGAATACTAATCATACTACAAAACATTCAATTGTTTATACTATAATCCAATCTAATTCAAATTCATAAATCCAGCCTAAATCTAAAATTTTCATCAAAAAGGAGGCAAAAATATGGGGGAAACAGGCACTGCTACGTTTTTATCACTATTTCTTGTCGGAGGCTTTTCATCTGTTCTAATCGCTCTTGCATTCTCCAACAAGCCTAAAAAAACAAGCGCTTCAAGCGACAAAAAATCAGCGTAATATTGAATATTAAATCCAAGGAGGAAATAAAATGATAGAAATAACACTTACAATGGCTCTCGCAACAATTCTCGTAGGACTTTTTTCATCAGTAATATCTCCTGCAATGTTGCCACACCTTAATATGGAAACAAGCAGCACTTCATCAGCAAGCAAGAAAGCGGCATAATATGCCGCTTTCTTTTTTTATTTCCGATTTTATATGTTATGCACAATATTTTTTACCCATCTGTTTGAAAGCAGCCTGTAGAGCACTATGACAAATTTAACTATTTCTTCTAATATTACAAGCGCATACACCCAATAAACAGGGAGCCGCAATACAAAAGCCCCTATAACTGCGGCCGTCACCCCAATAAACCACATTGTAAACGCTTCGGTCAGAAGAGAGAACCTTGTGTCTCCTCCCCCCCTTAGAATCCCAACTATCATCATTATGTTGAATACTCTTATAACCAGCGAACCCGCTGTTATATAGAGCATCCATAAAGCATCCCTTGCAACGCCGCCCGATACATTGAAAAAAGAAACTATAAGAGGGGCGGCCATCGCAAGCAATACGGCTATCAAAAATCCTACCGCCGTTCCGAGTGCAGTAAATCTGTAAGCATTCTTCCTGGCCTTTTCTTCCTCACCTGCGCCTATGCAGTTTCCTATCATAACAGCTGAAGCACTCGCCATGCCAAATATTACTACCATGAATATATTCTGAATGGTGTTGCATATTTGAACTGCGGCAATAGCCTGTGTTCCAATCCTGCCATACACCACTGAATAGGCTACGAATCCAAATCCCCAGCACGCTTCATTGAGAACTACACTCATTATAATGTGTATTACCTTGCCCATGAATTTGGAATCTATATCCGCAAGTTCTCCTAATCTGCCGGCGAGCGGACCGTTTTTGGCGTATACATATGCCACAATAAAAATGCTCTCTGCAAGCCTAGCTATAACCGTTGCTATGGCAGCTCCTGCAACCCCCAATTGCGGCAATCCCAGATTTCCGAAAATAAGGCCATAGTTAAGCACAGTATTGAGCAAAAGAGCTACCGTGCTGACAATCATTGGGGGAATCGCATTTTCGGTGCTTCTTAGCGAGAAACTGTATGAGAATGTTATCCCGGTAAATATGTAGCTGACTCCCACAATCGACAGATATTTCGCACCCAGTTCAATTACTGAGCTGTCTATGTTGAACACAGAAATAATCTTATGTGGTATTATAAGTGCCGGCATCATGAAGAATACTGCAGCCAGCAATACAAACGAGAGACTAAGCCCGTGAGTCCTTCTTATGTTCCCAATATCTTTCTTGCCCCAGAACTGTGATATGAACACTCCACAGCCGCTGCATATACCTATCACCGTAAGGTTAAAGAGAAAAAAATACTGATTGGCAATCCCTACAGCTGCCAGAGGAGTCTCTCCAAGGCGTCCTATCATTATCGTATCTATCATATTGAGCGAAGAAGCTACAAAGCTTTGTATTATAATTGGTATTGATATTTTAAGCATAGTTTTATAGAATTCTTTGTCTATCATAAGTATTTGCATTTTTTCAGCAAGACTGGCTATCAAGTTGAATGCTCCCTTCTTTGGCCTATATAAGCTAGTGTACTATGTTATTATACACCATTGGAAATTCTCTGGCCTGCTAAATACAAAAATGCCGTCTGCCAAATATAACTTTTGGCAGACGGCATTAATACTACAGACTTATTCGCATGCAGCGCGGGCCCTTTTTCCTTGGCATGACGCTGCACTCCTTAACTGCATTTGTGCTAATTGCATTAGAAAGCATTAGCTTTATTCTGTTGAGCTGATTTACCTCACTTGCACCAGGATCATAATCAACGGCGCATATGTTGAGGGTCGAATAGCGTTTTTTAAGTTCTTTCATGACTCCTTTTCCCACAATATGGTTGGGCAGGCATCCAAAAGGCTGAAGGCACAATATGTTCTTCACCCCCGACTCGACAAACTTCACTATTTCACCTGTAAGCAGCCACCCTTCGCCTGTTTGGTTGCCCAGCGATATAATTCCGGATGCCTTTCTGGCTATGCTGTGTATGTCCAAGGGCATGTCGAATCTTTTGCTGCCTTTAAGACATATTCTTATGTGGTCTCTCGCAGCTTCTATTGCGCTTATGGCGGCACTTGCCCTGATTCCAGCCACTATGTTCCCCGACAGCCTTTGACTTCTGTAAATGCCATTATACAGACTGTAGAGCACAAAGTCCGCCAGATTCGGGAGAACAGCCTCAGCTCCCTCCTTTTCCAGAAGCTCCACCAGACCATTATTCGCCAGAGGGTGATAATTTACTAGTATCTCGCCTACTACGCCAACACGCGGAATTTTCTTGTCGTATATTTCAACTGTCTCAAAATCTCGGACCATCGACCTTATGTTGTTTTTAAATTCCCTGAACTTCGACATGGCTCCACCCTTGGTACATGCACACATCCATTTTTCATATAGTGAATTTGAAGTGCCGGCAATTTTTTCATAAGGCCTTGTTCTGAGAACAAGACTTGAAAGCAAATCGGCATACATTATTCCATATACCAACCGCTTTACAAGCGAAGGAGTTATCTTGAATCCAGGCTGCTTTTCAATACCAATTGCATTCAAGGATATTACCGGTATATCAGGATAGCCGGCATCTGAGAGAGCTTTTTTCAAAAGTGCAATATAGTTGGTTGCCCTGCAGCCTCCTCCCGTCTGAGATATAATGACCGCGGTTGTATCAATATCGTATTTCCCGGAATTCAAGGCATCAATAAGCTGCCCTATAACTATCAAAGCCGGATAACATGCATCATTATTAACATACTTTAGGCCTGTCTCAACAATTTTGTGTTCCATATTCCCGAGCACCTCGAGCCTGTAGCCTTCACTTTTGAATGCGGCCTCTACGAAACTAAAATGCACCGGTGACATCTGGGGACAAAGTATCGTATGCGACAACTTCATTTCTTTAGTAAATTCAGGATTTTTGCTAATGCGGGCATCTCGCCCTTTTATGCATCTGGGCAGGCCGTCTCGTTCACTCATGGCCGCACTAAGCGACCTTAGTCTTATCCTGACAGCCCCAGTATTTATAACTTCGTCGATTTTAATTATAGTGTATAGCTTCCCAGAATTTTTCAGTATTTGCTCCACCTGGTCGGAGGTTATGGCATCAATTCCGCAGCCAAATGAGTTTAGCTGAACTAGTTCAAGATTATTTCTTGATGCGACGTAGGATGCGGCCCTGTAGAGTCTTGAGTGATACATCCACTGGTCTACTACAGACAGTTGCATATTGTCATTTGCAAGATGTGCAACCGAGTCTTCAGTAAGCACCGCCATGCCGAGCGATGTTATTACCTTGTCTATTCCGCGGTTTATTTCAGGATCGATGTGATACGGCCTTCCGGCAAGCACAATTCCTTTCTTCCCTGTCCTTTCCATATATTCGAGGACCCTTTTGCCCATTTCTCTTATGTCGTCTTTCACACTATTGTCCTCAGCTTCTGCTTTCAATATTGCCCTTTTAACCTCTCGATACTTGATCCCCATATGGCGAAGCTCTTCGTGCATGACATTTGCCAGCCTTTTCTTATCGTCATATGGTACGAAAGGATTCATGAAAACCACTCCGTCCTCCGCGAGTCCGTCTATGTTGATTTTTACAAGCTCGGGATAGGACGTAACCATTGGACAGTTGTAATGATTTTCTGCAGAGGAGCGTTCTCTCACCTCGTGCATTATGCACGGATAGAAAATGCGCTTCACACCGTCATTTAGCAGCTGCTCAATGTGTCCATGAACCAGCTTTGCGGGATAGCATGCCGTTTCTGACGCTATTGTATCCATTCCAAGCTTGTATGTTTCCCTTGCAGACTCCTTCGAAAGCCTGACGCTGAAACCAAGTTCGCTGAAAAATGTGAACCAGAAAGGAAAATTCTCATACATGTTCAAAACCCTGGGAATACCTATCACACCGTATTTGGCATCTTCTTCCCGCTTTGGGTTATATGCAAAAATTCGTTCATACTTTAACCTGAACACATTTGGGCATGCTTCCGACTTTGCTTCTTCTCCCAAGCCCTTTTCGCATCTGTTGCCGGATATATATATTTTGCTGTCAGAAAATCTGTTTATTGTGAGCATGCAGCTATTTGTGCATCCGCGACATTTTTTTGCCTTTATGTCCACAGTAAAATCCTGAATTTTTTCAAGCTTTATCATTTTGGATTCCAATGTGGCAGGGCATTTCTCTCTTGCAATCAGTGCCGCACCGAATGCTCCCATAATTCCTGAAATTGCAGGCCGGATCACTTTTTTTCCTGTCAGTATCTCAAAGCACCTTACCACAGCATCATTGTAGAATGTGCCGCCCTGAACTACCACGTTTTTACCCAAGCCGCCGGCATCTTTAAGTTTTATCACCTTGTAGAGCGCATTTTTGACTACAGCGTAACAAAGGCCCGCACAAATATCGCCAACGCTTGCGCCTTCCTTTTGCGCCTGTTTCACCCTCGAATTCATAAATACAGTACACCTTGAACCAAGATCAACCGGAGACTTAGATACCATGGCTGCATTCACAAACTCTTCCATGGTCATATCAAGCGATTTCGCAAATGTCTCCAAGAAAGATCCACAGCCTGAAGAACAGGCCTCATTTAGCATTATGCTATCCACAGCCTTGTTTTTTATTCTAATACATTTCATGTCCTGGCCACCGATGTCTATTATTGTATCGACATCAGGCTCAAAATGTGATGCGGCTTTGAAGTGGGCTACAGTTTCAACCTCTCCAATATCCAGTTCGAATGCGCTTTGTATAAGTTTTTCGCCGTAGCCTGTGACCGCTGAGCCTATTATGTTTATGTCTGTTCCGAAACATTCATATATTCTGGCCATCACATTTTTCACCGTATTCAGAGGCGTCCCCTGATTGTTTCCGTAATATGAATATACAATCCTTGAATTCCTGTCAATTAGAACTACTTTTGTTGTCGTTGACCCGGAATCAATTCCCAGATAGCAGTCTCCCCTAAAATCCTTGGAAATCGTCTCGGATGCCGCTTGAGTATAATGTCTGCTTTTGAAATCCCTCAGCTCCTTCTCCCCGTCAAAAAGAGCCGGCAAAGACCTTAGTTCTTCAGATTCAAAGCTCCATGCTTTTTGCAGCGCATGCTTTATTTCTATAAAGCTAACTGGTTTTTCATTTTTTGAAAGCAGCGCGGCTCCCATAGCCACAAAGAGGTTCGAATTATCAGGCACAGTAATACTGCTCGCACAATCTCCCAGTGTCTTTTCAAAAGCTCTTGAAAGTTCCGGCAGAAAATGAAAAGGCCCCCCTAGGAGGACTACATTGCCTTTTATTCGTTTTCCGCAAGAAAGACTCGTTATGGTTTGTTCAGCTACAGCATTAAAAACTGACGCAGCTATGTCTTCCTTCCTTGCTCCGTCATTCATGAGTGCCTGTATGTCTGTTTTTGCAAATACGCCGCATCTTGCCGCTATACTGTATGAACTTGAGCTTCTGGATGATAGTTCATTAAGACCAAGCGCGTCTGTTTTCAGCAAGGCTGCCATCTGATCTATAAACGCTCCTGTTCCTCCTGCGCATACCCCATTCATTCGCTGCTCTACCTGATTTTCAAAATATGTAATCTTCGCATCTTCCCCACCAAGCTCTATGGAAACATCCGCATAAGGAATGATAGCCTCAACCGATTTTGTCGAAGCTATCACCTCTTGTACAAATGCGACATTCACGGCCTGCGCAGCGCGCATCCCTCCCGAACCTGTCATTGCTATTGTTATTGTTTTATTGCCCAACAATTGATATGCTTCATTTAACATTCCTGTCAACGTATTCCTTATGTCAGCCAGGTGCCTTTTGTACCTGCTGAAAACAACCGTCCCCATCTGATCCAGCATGACCATCTTGACTGTTGTTGATCCTATATCGACTCCGACATTAAGTATTCTTCTCATAGAGACTTCAGCCTTGTGGCTGAATTTCACCTCCAGGCTACGAATAATTTATTTACATTGCATGTAATTTTTTCATATTTTCCCATTTAAACGGTGTTTAAATTAATGTTTAATACTATATATGATATGCCCAAACCATTTTTTTGTCAATGTATTCAAGCGTTTTGAATTGTTAATTTTTATTGACACGACAAACAAAAATATTTTAAAATTAATTTAGAACAAGATTTTTGTTTGAAAAAAATCTGGGAGTTGTCTATCTTATGAATATGAAATATTTTGATTATCAGCATCTCGACACCAAAGAACGGATACTTAAAGCAACCCTCCACATAATATCTCAATATGGCTACGAAAACGTGACAGTCAGAAAAGTGGCCAAATATGCCAATGTCAACATTGCTCTTGTAAATTATCATTTTGGTTCAAAGGATAATCTGTTGAACGAGGCAATGAAACAAATCACGCTCAAGCTTGAAACAGCATTCAATCACCTGGAATGTAAAGACTCAGCTGCCGAAGAAAGACTTAAGAAATTTTTCGATGAATATACTTCAATAATCATTGAGCATCCTTCCATAATAAAGAATTTCGTATTCCAGACAGTCAAAAAATCATCCATTTTTATACACTATGAAGAATATTTCAAGCATTCAGGCCTTAGGCTTCTCATGGACTCACTTTCAGAAATTAATCCATCAATAGACAAACCACGCGCCAAAAAACTTTTATTCCAAGCCATGGCTGCTATTTCTGCTCCGGTTCTGATTGCCGGAAAAATGCATTCCATGATAGATGTAGACTACTTCGACCCTTTCCAAAGGGCTGATTATCTAGAACTGCTATTCGACAGTCTAATGGGTTATATAAAAGGATCATAGAAAAGGCGTATGTACCAAAAGATGGTACATACGCCTTTTTATTTTTTCATCTTATTTCATACTCTATTATGCCTCCGCCTATTACCTCGTCTTCTTTGTAGAAAACTACTGATTGTCCAGGAGTGACAGCCCTTTCGCTCTTTTCAAATATTACGCACAACTTGCCATCATCCGTTTTCGTGACCTTTGATTTTATAAAATAACCCCAGTGGCATATTTTTGCTTGTACGTCCAACTCATCAAAGTCCGTTTGGCCTGATGTAAGGCTCCAGTCGCTTGCAATCAAACCCTTTGAGTAAACCTGAGAATCCTCACCAAGTATTATCTCGTTTTTTTCGGAATCTATAGAGATTACAGTCAAAGGCCTCTCCAGCTTCAACTCAAGCCCCCTCTTTTGGCCTATTGTATATTTGAATATGCCGCTGTGTCTGCCGAGAAGCTTTCCGTCTGTGTCTCTTATTGCCCCTCTTTCAGCAATTCCTCCAAGGATTTCAGCAATATACTTTTTATGATTTCCATCTGGTATGAAACATATGCCATTACTGTCTTTTTTCTCAGATATATCAAAATCAAACAGGTTGGCTATGCTTCTTATTTCATCCTTGGATTCATATTCTCCAAGAGGAAAAATCATCCTGCTCAGCTGCTCCTGGCCAAGAGAATAGAGTACATACGACTGATCCTTTCTGTCCGCTTTACCCCTTAATATCCTATATATTGAGTTTTCTCCATCATATACAATCCTCGCATAGTGCCCTGTGGCCACAAGATCAGCCCCTAAAGACCTGGCTGCATCCATGAATTTGCCGTATTTAATGATTCTATTGCATGTAACACAAGGATTTGGAGTCCTCCCCTTGAGGTATTCACTTATGAATTCGCCCTTGATTTTTTCATCGAATATCCTGCTGAAGTCCACAACATGATGAGGTATTGCAAGCCTGTCAGCAATGCGTCTGGCGTCTTTTATAGAGCGCTCGGACTCACTTCCATTTCCAAGAAGCATTGTCAATCCTATTACATTATATCCCCTGCTCTTGAGAATATATGCCGCTACAGCGCTGTCAACTCCGCCGCTCATACCCACGGCAACAGTTTTGCCAAAGCCATCCATGTCAAATCACCTTCTTTATTAATGTACTGCACATTGATTTTAGCACGAAACTATCCCCTTGTGAAACGAAAAAACAGCCTCCCGAAAATCGGGAGACTGCAATTATTTCTGGTTCGGATCTAGTTCTATCGTAAGACCGTCAGCATTAGTGCCTTTCATTGATGTGATTGTGAATATGACATTCTCCTTGCGGAAAACGTACTTGGAATCCTCATCCTTTGCAAAGCCGTTTGCTTCTAAAGCTTTGTAGGCCGCTTCAAGGTCTACACCGGGCTTTATACCGTAAATCGACGTTTCAGGATTCTTAGTCCCAACCCGTCTTACCTGCTTTGTTTCAGCATTGAACCCTATGTTTATGTCCTTGTCGGCATACTCATATTCGTAGCCATATACGCACATTGCCTTCTCACCCTGCGAGCCTACACTCTCATGGACCTTCTGCTCATCCATGTAGAGCTTAACCCCGAATACATCTATCTGGGGATTGACTTCCTTTTCTATAAGCGAATCAGACGAGCCTGCGCATCCTGCAAAGACTGCTGTAAGCATAAGCATGAGCGCCGCCAGGAGCGACAGCCTTGCTGTCTTATTTTTCAACTTCATATCCAGCTTCCTGCCATGCTATGAATCCGCCTGGCACCCTGTATACGTCAGTAAAACCTTGCTCTTTAGCTATAACCGCACCAACGTCACTTCTTGCACATCCGACAAATCCGCAGTAAACAACTACAGTCTTGCTCTTGTCTTCGCCAAGCAGTTTTATGAAGGCTGCCTTTTGCTCTTCAGTTGCATCAGCCATGCCAGTCTTAGGAAGCTCTGCATTCAGCGCTCCTGGTATGCGGTTCTTAGAATAGAAATCAGCAGGCATAGTGTCTATTATTATCATATCTTTCTTTTCAGTTACCCATTTGTTAAGCTCTTCAGTTGAAACAAGCTTGTAGCCGCCTGCCTGATAGTCATTTATGAACTTCATCGTAGCCTTTTCTATAGCCACCTCGCTGCCGTCTGGAGCTGTTCCCACCCCTGTTGCTGCTGGTGTTGCCGGAGCTGCTGGAGCCTCAGTTTTTGGTGCGCAGCCTGCTAGAACAGAAACTGAAAGTGCAAGTACTGCCACTAATGCAATAATTCTTTTTTTCATCTTGAATCCTCCCTTTAAATTATGGTTATAAATGTTTTCCACCCACTTTTAATTAATTTTAAGTTAGGCAATCAATAAAATCCAATTATTTAATTTGATATTTATGTGATTCACTATAAATAATTTCTATATCTTTTCTCATTTTGAATTTGTACTTCTATCACCTGCTTATTCAGCCGTTCCCAAGCACCGGGCAAGTTGCAACCCCTACACGGTATGCCTATTTATATTCTTATATATATTTTTTGGCGTAAACTTGCTGTTTCTGCTCATAAAAAAATATGCTCCTCCTTGCAGCAACATCTCATCATTTCAGATGTCTACTACAAGGGAAGCATATCACCTTTTAGTTTATATTATTTTGTTAAAGCTCCTACAAGAGGATTAGCAAAAAGCATTATAAGCGCAACAACGAGACCAAATATACCAGTGGATTCTGCTACCGCAGCGCCAAGAAGCATTGTACTGACTATCTGACCCTGATTTTCAGGTCTCTTTCCAACAGCTTCAGCACCTTTTCCAGCCGCGTAACCTTGTCCAATACCAGGTCCAACACCAGCGATCATCGCAAAACCTGCTCCTATAGCTGAAAGGGCTATTACTAAATCTCTATCTGTTATATCGAACATCATTTTATGTTTCCTCCTTGTTACTGCTTACTGCATGCTGCAATATGTAGTAATCCATTTTATAATATTTTTAATAGGGGACATAATTTAACACTGTTTAAACAAGCCTCAACCTGCCCATCCCAGGTAACTTATCACACACAGTTCGTATTCTCACCCCGTGATTTGAAATATACCCGATAAAATTAATGTTAAACTCGTCAACCACGAACTTTGACAAACTGAAAAGATATTAATATATTAATATTGAAGGGCTTCTTAAACGACAGGAATTTTTCAAAAAAGCAGAAAGGGGCCTTGTTTATAGATGTATGTTTGCAAAGTGTGTCAACTCATTTAGTTAATAATCTTTATCATGAAAGATAGTATAACTCTTTTCCTAATAAAATGTAAGCTTTAATTTCACCTGTATTTCAAGGTATTAAGCAGTATTTCATATTTAAATAGATTTATAGTATTTTATCTTATCTAAAGTCCATTTTAGACGTATTATCTCATGAAATGTCTTCTTATTAAAAATTAACATGCTTTTAACATTCGAATTGCCTTACCATCTTATTTTCAAGTACCGCTAACTGTTCGTGAATAGAAAAAGCCGAACACAATTCGGCTTTTTCATTATGACCAGCTTCTTATTCCAATCACATCTATTATATTAATATGCTCAATTTCTTTCGAACTATAGCCTCCTATCACAAAAGCCAATTGAACTGAAAATCCTATACCAAAGACTGTTATTATCGTCCCTATTCCAACAGGTCCCCCCAGCATAGCTCCTATTACAAGTACTGCCATTTCAATCGAGTTCCTTATTAGCCATACCGGCTTACCGGTTTTCTTTACTAGAGTCTCCATCATGCTGTCTCTTGGCCCTGCCCCAAGACCCACCCTCAGATAAAAAAATGATGCCCATCCCATCATTAATATTCCAAATAGTAGCAGCGCCACCTTGAGTATAAGCGTTTCCGGGGTGTGAAATATCCCAAGAGACTGCAGCAGGTCTATAAAAAAACCTATGAAAAACATATTGAATACGCTCCCCAGCCCGGGAACAACTCCACAAAAGTATGCTATCACTATTATTGCCACCCCTGTCAATTGAGAAACTTGACCCAGGGTAAGATTCGAATGCTTCACTATTCCCATATGGAAAACATCCCACGGGCTCATTCCAAGGTCAGAATAGAGCGTCGACAGTATTCCCACCGCAAATAGCAAAAATCCAAAGAAAAGAGATGGCATCTTTTTTATAATTTCTATAGCTGTCAATTTTTCTTTTTTCATGCGATCCCCCATTTATTTCGATTCACACAGCAAAGCTTGCTTTGCTGCCATTTTTTGAAGCGGTTATCTCAAGCCTTGCATCTATTCTCTCCTTGAGCTCCGGCACGTGAGATATTATACCCACTAGCCTTCCTGACTCCTGGAGGTCGATTAAGCACTCAACAGCGCTGTCAAGCGATTCTGGATCCAGGGAACCAAAACCCTCGTCTATGAATAGCGTATCCAGGCTGACTCCGCCGGCATATGCCTGGACGATATCAGCAAGTCCGAGAGCGAGCGAAAGTGACGCCTTGAAACCTTCCCCTCCCGAAAGGCTCTTTACATGCCTTGCTTTGCCCGTATAGTTATCGAAAACTTCGAGTTCCAGCCCCTCCTGTTTTCTGCCTTTCCCCTTTTCGTCCCTCCTCAGGAGAATGAATCTTCCCTGTGTCATCTTACCCAGCCTGACATTGGCCGCCTTTATTATCTCGTCAAAATATGCGGCAAGCACATACCTTTCGAATGTAAGCCTTTCTGTATTTTCCCCGTTGGCTATGCCTGCCAGTCCTCCCACAATCCTCAGACGCTCCTCATAGCCTTCAATTTCGCTAGATATGCGTTCCATCTCTTTCAGCGCTTTTTGATTGATGGTTCGTCTGGCATATATCTTCTTTATTGCTCCATCAAGTTCCTCGCATTCCTGCTTAAAAGCTGCGAGCTCTTTTTCTATGCTTTCTACTGCAGTTTCCTTGAGTCCTTTCGCTTCTGACTGAGCCTTTATAAAGTTATCTGATGACGACTTAAGCTCCTGATAGTATTTTGTTATGTCGTCATCAGCTTCTTCAATATCCTGCTTACTCATCTTCAGCTCTGCAAAATGGGCATAGTCTTCAAACCCCGCTGCAGACAGCATTTCCTCGAGCCTTACTCTTAATTCATGTATTTCCTTTTCATTTTCAGCTTCTGCTTTTGCCGCAGCCTCTATTTCCTTCCCGGTTGTAGCCTTGTCTATTTGAGCCATGCTGTATTTTTCGCGCGCCATATCGAGCGCTCTTTTCATAGTCTCGAGCTTGTCTTCCAGTGCCTTTATTTTTTTATGCAGCTCTCCAAGAGTGCGCAACTCCGGGGGTATCTCTTTTTCTATCGCTTGGAGTATCCCCTCCTCCCCTTTTTGCCTTATCTGGAGCTCCTTATTGTCCTCTTCGAGCTTTACAAGCTCCTTTTCTTTCTCTCCCTTATGGAGCTCGAGTTGTTTGATAGACTCTTCTACCGCAGCCTTGCTTTTTGCAAGCTTGTCAATATCTTTGATTTTCTTATCAAGCTCTTCAAGCTCGTGCCTTAGCTTTTCGCCATTATTTTTCAAATACGCTTGAAGCCCTGCTTCTTCAACATCCATTAGCTCTTGACCAAGCTCCGGCTTCAGATTCTCCCTCTGTGCCGATATGGAATCCCTCAGACTCTCGATAACTCCATTCAGGTTTGCCAGCTTCTGGAGCATCTCGTCTTTCTTTTGCTTTAAGATTTCATATTTACTCTTGGCATGTTTAAGGGTTTCTTCGGTTGGCATTCCCTCTATAAACGCAGCTGGCAGCGGATGACTTTTTGAGCCGCAAACAGGGCATGGATAGCCTTCCTCCAGACTTTTTGCAAGAAGTCCGGCTTGTCCTTTTCTGAACATATCCTCGCTTTGTTCATACATCTCCTTTGCGTGCATAAATGTCATTTCAAAGGATTCATATTCTTTTTTGAGTTCCAGGTGCTTTTTTTGCTCATCTGAAAGCTTTTTGCAGGTTTTGTATATTTCTATGAGCCTTGCAATGAGTGAATTTTTCTGAGCAAATTGCTTTTCCAGCTTTTCTCTTTGTATCTGTGCTTCGTTTGAAAGACGCAGCTCCTCAGTCAGCTTTTTATGCTTTTCTTTGTCATCTTCCAAGCTCTTCTTTAGATTTTCCAGCTCATTGCTCTTTTTCGCCAAGTCGACAAGAATGCCACTTACGGCTTTTTGCCTGTCCTCGTATTCCTTGACTTTATTGGAAAAACCTCCGAGTTTTGTGATTTCTTCTGCTATCGCTTTTCTTTCCTTATCTCTGGCTTCCTCTGTCATTAGCGCTTTTTTGCTGCTTATCAATTCCTCTTCGCAAGCCTCCAGCTTTTTGCCTAGTCTCTCGCGTTCAGCTTTCTTTGAATCCAGGGCAAGTTTCTTTTCTTTGGCGGCTTCGTCTACTATCGAAATCTCAAGCGCCCTTCTTCCCATGGCCAGCCTTGTCGCTTTATCTTTATATGATTTTTTCTGACACTCCAGACTTGCAAGCCGCTCTCTGGCAGTCTCCATTTCAAGAAGCTTTTTGTTTGCCTCTGCAGCCTCCAGCATTGTCTTTTGAAGTTTCTCCTGGCCAAGTCTTCCGTCTGATAGCTTTTTCGAGAGCTCTTCCTGAAGCGCTTCATCACTCTTTATTAACATACTGCTTCTTAATATAATCTCAGGAATATTGAGTTCTACTGATTCTAGAAGCTCTCGCAGTTCATCATCTACTTCTGCATCTATATGTTTTGCATTTGTTTCCAGTTTTGATTTGGCCTCGCTTATTGTAATGCGCAACTGTTTTCTATCTTCCTGCAGCCTCTTTTGTATGGCTTCGAACACTTGCGTTCCAAATATCTTCCTGAATATCTCCTCGCGCTCCTTGCTTTCAGACTCTATTAGCTTTCTAAACTCCCCCTGAGGCAGCATCACTACCTGTCTGAACTGGCTCCTGCTTATGCCCAGAATTCCTCCTACTTTCTCGTCAACGCTGTTTATCCTGGTAACAACAGACCCGTCTGGCAAAACTAGCTCTGCACTGGCCTCCTTGATTGTGTAGCCTTCTCCCCTTGCTTTTTTCTTCTCCTGCTGCGGATGTCTTTTTATGATATAGGTTTTCCCTCTAAGTTCGAATTCCAGCTCCACGTATGTTGGACTGTCCGCGTCCGCAAAATCGCTCCTTAAATCGCTTTTGTCCCTGCTGCTTCCGGAGGCCTCTCCAAACAGTGCATAGCTTATGGCATCGAATATTGTAGTCTTGCCCGCTCCTGTTGGTCCTGTGATAAGGAATATGTTGTTACCCTGCAAATTTCTAAAATCAAGCGTCTCCTTACCTGCATAAGGTCCAAACGCACTCATTACGAGTCTTATCGGCCTCATTATTTAATCAGCTCCTTTCTGAGCGGATTCTATAGCCTCTTTGACAATTTTGTTTTCTTCATCGTTCATATTCTTACAGCATATTGCCTCATAAAATTCCTCAAAAAGCTCAAATTTCGACTTTTCCCTATGTCCGGCACCGGCTGACGTCCTGCCTGTTGCAGATTCTCTGGATTGCATTCTCTCTAGTCCCATTATATTTGGATACACAGCTCTTAGCTTTGTTATCGGGTCGAAAAGTTCACCCTCGTCTGTGAGCCTTGCAAAAATATAGTCGGCGGTGTCTCCGCCCGAATATATTTGGGGACTTACAAGCTCGCTTAAAGGTCCTTGTATTACCCTCATGTCCCTCAATGGAGCCAGAGCCATATGTCTTGTTGTAACATCTCCTGATTCGCCGATTTCTACTGCTACGACGCCTTTCTTGTGTGATGCCTCCGAAAAAGAGTATTTGAGAAGTGAGCCTGAATATCTCGTTTTTTCGCCTCCCACTCTCTGCGGCCCGTGAAGGTGGCCCAGGGCTGTATAGCAGAAATTTTCAAAGCATTCTGCATTAATTATTTCACTTCCGCCCACACTCAGCGGTCTTTCCGATTCGCATCTTTGCGGTTCTTCTGTTTCATAGGATTCTTCATTGCTTTCTTTTTTGGAATATGCTATGTATCCGTGGGCCACCGCCACCTTTCTTGCAGAGGCTTCGGCGTTTGCTTCTATTCTTTCTATTATTATTCTCATCATATCGTCATGAGTTGATATTTTGTCTTCGCCAAGTAGATGTCTTGCCTCCCTCGGATCCGAATAGGGTATCAGATAGAAATCTACAGATCCGAATTCGTCATGAAGCTGTACTTTCTTGGTTTCCGCGCTGAGAATTCCGGCGATGTGCAACCCCTTCTCCGACAGCAGCCTGCTACCAAAAGAGAGCCTTTCAGGGCTATCATGGTTGCCCGCTATCGCAAGCACAGGAATCTCAAGGTCAAGCAGTATCCGGCTCAGCGCCCAGTCAAGCAGCTCGACGGCTTCCACAGGCGGTATGCTCCTATCGTATATGTCGCCTGCTATTACGAGAACGTGCGGCTGTTCCTCCTCCAAAATCTCAATAAGCTGCTCGAGGGCGTGCCTTTGGTCCTCCAGCATGCTGAATCCGTTCACAATCTTGCCTATATGCCAGTCAGAAGTATGGATTATTTTCATCCTGTTCTCCTCTTTCCGTTAAATTTATAATCGAAATGCCTTCATAATACTAATATACACATACTGCTCATGCATATTCAAGCTGAAAAAATCCCCTGCTCTCCAGTTAAGCAGCAATCTAAACTGCTTTTTTTAATAATTGGCCATGACTATAAAAAAACCCCGATGAATTATCACCGGGGTTCTTGATTACTATCCTATTACAGTTACTTTAGCAGCTTGAGGTCCTTTTGGTCCTTGAACTACTTCGAACTCAACTTCTTGTCCTTCTGCAAGTGTTTTGAATCCATCAACTTGGATTTCTGAGAAGTGTACGAAAACGTCTTTTCCGTCTTCTCCAGTTATAAATCCGTATCCTTTTTCTCCGTTAAACCATTTAACTGTACCTTTCATATTCTAAAACCTCCAAAAATTAAAATTCCTTTAATTCTGACAATCAATTTTTTGTAAACGTTAACCTGCAGAATTGTTTGATGCTTCTTGCAAATATGTACTAAACAAAAAATCACATTGAGAATTAAATACTACAATTAGTATATATTCAAAGCCATATTTTTGCAATAGCTTTAACAATTATTTTTCCAAAATAAGCAGTTATTATAGATATGAAAAAAATATTCGATTTTCTGTTAAAATCCTATATTCATAACATAAATTTAATTGAATTTTTTTCAAAACAAGTGTATCATAATAAAGTTGGTAATTTTTCATGATTAAACGTGTCTGCAGATGTGCTGCACACTTAATATAACTTAATATAAAAAAGAGGTTGATCAGAATAATGAAGAAAAAGATAATCAATATCGCGGTAATTGCCCACGTTGACGCTGGCAAGTCGACACTTGTAGACGCTCTCCTTTCACAGGGCGGCGTTTTCAGAGAAAACGAAGAGGTAGTCGAGTGTATCATGGACAGCAACGATATCGAGAGAGAAAGAGGAATAACAATATACTCGAAGAACTGCGCTATAGAACACGAAGGCATCAAGATAAACATAGTCGACACTCCCGGCCACGCCGATTTCTCATCCGAAGTTGAAAGGATTATGAAGACTGTCGACACCACAATACTGCTTGTGGACTCAAGCGAGGGCCCAATGCCTCAGACAAGGTTCGTGCTTCAAAAAGCTCTCCAGAACGGGCTAAGGCCGATACTTTTCATAAACAAGATAGACAAGAAGGACCAGAGGGCTGAAGAAGTCGTAGACATGACATTCGACCTTTTCGTTGAACTTGATGCAAATGACGAACAGCTTGACTTCCCAATAGTCTATGGAATAGCAAGAGAAGGCATTGCAAAGCTTGAAATGAGCGATGAGAGCAGCGACCTTACTCCGCTTTTCGATCTTATTAAGAATCATGTTCAGGCATATCCTGATCTGGACTCTGCGCCGCTTCAGCTTCAGATATCATCTCTCGACTACGACGAGTACGTTGGCAGACTTGGCATCGGCAGGATAACAAGAGGAACTCTTAAAAAAGGCCAGCAGGTGTCTGTTTCAAGAAGAGACGGCTCAGTTGTAAAAGCAAAGATTTCTAAAGTAATGGTAAATGAGGGCCTCAACCGAGTTGAGAAAAACGAGGCAACCAGCGGCGATATCGTAATACTTGCAGGAATAAGCGACATTTCAATAGGAGAGACTATATGCGACGTTGACAATGTGGATCCTATGGAAATGATAGAAATAGAAGAACCTACTCTTGCAATGAACTTCCTTGTTAACGACTCTCCTTTCTGCGGCAAGTCGGGCAAATTCCTAACTTCAAGACACCTTAAGGCAAGACTTGAAAGAGAACTGGAAGTCAATGTAGGCCTTAGAGTCGAAGAACTTGAAGGCAGAGACGGCTTCAAAGTTTCAGGAAGAGGCGAGCTTCACCTTTCAATACTGCTTGAAAACATGAGAAGGGAAGGCTACGAGCTTGGAGTTTCAAAGCCTGAAGTTCTATTCAAGCATATAGACGGATCTCTTTGCGAACCTGTTGAAAAAGTAATAGCCACAGTACCTGACGAGTTCAGCGGCACTGTAATATCCAGCCTCAACCAGAGAAAAGGCATAATGGAGTCAATGCACTCTGAAAACGGCTACACTAAGATTGAATATCTTGTACCTACCAGAGGACTGCTTGGCTACAGAAGCGGCTTTATAAACGAGACAAGAGGCGAGGGAACGCTTGTCAAATCATTCCACTCCTACCAGCCGCACTTTGGCGAGATACAAGGCAGACTCAACGGCGTGCTCGTATCCCAGGAAGCAGGCGTAACAATGGCATACGCGCTTTTCAACCTTAGCGACAGGGCAACTATGCTTGTAGATGCTGCTGTGCCTGTATACGAGGGAATGATAGTCGGCATAAACAGCAGAAAAGAGGACATGGTAGTTAACGCATGCAAGAACAAGAAACTTACTAACGTAAGAGCTTCCGGCTCTGACGATGCTGTAAAGCTTAATGCTGCAAAAGCATTTACACTTGAAGAGGCTCTTGAATTCATAGAAGATGATGAGCTTGTCGAAGTGACTCCTGACTCTATAAGGCTAAGAAAGAAGATATTAAACGCCAACGAGAGAGCCAAATCATACAAGTCAGGCAAGGCAGTGTAACAAAACTGCTAACATCGAAATCAAACAAAGGTGTACATTCTTGAGATCTCCTCAGGCATGTACACCTTTTCTGCTTCTAGAAAATCTGCTTGATAAACCTTATCATCCTGTCGGTAGCATCCTCCAGGAGATACTCTGCGTGCTGCATTGCATATTCAACGCTCATTGGGGAACGCGTTATCGGCATAATGCTCTTAACCCCCGATTCGTACAGCCATCCGACGTCCCCTCTTATTCCTCCGCATACTGCATAAAGGGGCACTCCGTTTGCGGCACACACCTTTGCGATGCCGGAGATTGCCTTGCCCCTTGCCGACTGGCTGTCAATTCTTCCTTCACCGCTTATTACAAAACTGCACCCTTTGAGTATACTTTCAAAATCAGCCACTTCGAGCAGGGTCACTATCCCAGACCTCATCTTGGCTTTGCAGAATGCGCAAAGCGCGCCCCCAACTCCCCCTGCCGCTCCTGCACCTGCAATCGCATCCATGTCTATACCGAGTTCCTGTATTACCTTTTCCTTGTATTTAACCATGCCTCGCTCTAGCAGCTCCACCTCATATTCTCCCGCACCCTTTTGGGGAGCGTATACATATGTAGCTCCACTCGCTCCTGTGAACGGATTGTCAACATCGCACATCACTGTGATGGTTGAATCTAAAAGTCGTTTGTCAAGCCCTGCGATGTCTATGCTTTCTATGTGGAGCAGATTCTCTCCGCATGGCTTTATCTCGTTCCCGCTTCCGTCAATGAACCTGACTCCAAGCGCATGCAGCAAGCCTGTTCCGCCGTCATTTGTCGCGCTTCCCCCAATTCCCACTATGAAATTGCGAAATCCCAGTTCGAGTCCGAGCCTTATCATTTCACCTGTTCCTAAGGAGCTGGCAATCAGAGGGTCCCTTTCCTTTTCAGATAGAAGCGTGATGCCGCTTGCCTGGGCCATTTCCACAAAAAAGCATCCATCCGCTTGCCCGCAATATGCGTCTATTTCCCTGCCGATAGGATCATGCACCCTCGCCCTTATTTTCTGCCCGCAGGTCAGCTCCAAAAGAGCTTCAAGAGTTCCCTCGCCTCCGTCGGCAATCGGCACTCCCACCACCTGAGCGTCAGGATAATGCTTTTTTATAGCCCTGCTTGATACTTCTATGATTTGAACGGATGAAAGCGATCCTTTGAATGAGTCTGCGGCGACTACTATCTTCATTTTAGGACTTCCTTGTTCACGCACGTCTGGGGTCTTTCTCCGCTAAGCACGCTTACAATATTTCTTGCAGCTATAAGTCCCATTTCTTCCCTTGTTTCTATTGTTGCTGAACCAATGTGCGGCAGGAGCACTACATTTTTCATGTCGTAGAGCTCTTCTTCTATTAGAGGCTCATTCTCGAATACATCGAGTCCGGCAGCCCATATTTTGCCTTCTCTTAAGGCTCTCACAAGAGCCTTCTCATCTACCACAGGCCCTCTCGCGGTGTTTATAAGCACCGATGTGTCCTTCATCATGTCAAGTTCGGCATCACTTATATAATGTTTTGTTTCCGGATTAAGTGGCACATGCAGCGATACAAAGTCGGATTCGTGAAGGAGCTCCTCCTTGCTTACAAAGGTTCCACCGGTTTCCTTTTCAAAACCTTCGCTTCTGCTTCTGCCTGTGTAGAGTATTTTCATGTCAAAGCCTCTCGCCTTCTTTGCAAAGTTGGTGCCAATCCTGCCTCCACCTACTACACCCAGGGTCTTGCCCGTTATGTCTCTTCCAAGCAGCAGAGTGGCCTTCCATGAGTCGAACTTCCTGTCTCTTACATACCTGTCGCCCTCAGCAACCCTTCTGGCCGCAGCAAAAAGGAGCGCCCACGCCAGATCGGCTGTTGCATTGTCAAGCACCCCCGGAGTGTTTGTAACTAGTATCCCTTTGCGGGTCGCATGCTCAACATCTATGTTGTTGTAGCCCACCGCATAGTTGGCAAATATCCTGCAGCCGTGAGCGGCGTCAAGCACCTCCTTGTCAATGGGGTCAGTAAGCAGGCACAGCACCGCATCCTTGCCTCTTACCCTCTCCAGAAGCTCTTCCTTAGACATCTGGCGATCATCGCCATCATATTCTACTTCAAAATGTTGCTTCAGCAATTCTACTGCAACCTCCGGAATCTTTCTCGTTACAAGAACCTTTTTCATAAGCCTCACCCCTATAATTTTTGCTTCTATACCATTTATATCCCTTTTCTAAAATTTAAAAACCCGCCGCTGAAGCCATTAATTAATGTCTCCAGTAGCGGGCTGCAAATATAATCGTTATATATTATTTGAACTGCTTGATTTTACAAAAGCAAGCTTTGCAAACTGTATCAGCACAAGCGGCATGGCCGAAAGTCCAAATATGGTTGCCAGCTGGCCGCCTGCCAGAGGAGCCACTTCGAACACCTCCATAAGAGGCTTGATTTCAAGAACCGACATTAGCAGAACTAAACCTATTATGGCTGCATACCAAACATACGGATTAGTGAAAACTCCTGCTGCAAATATCGACTCCCTCGACCTGCAGTTGAAACCATGCAGCAATCTCGAAAGACAAAGCGTAGCGAATGCCATTGTGCTTGCAACCATATGGCCTCCGCTTGAGAGCCCTATGTGGAATGCCGTCATTGTTGCTATGGCAATCAATGTACCTTCAAAAAGAATCTCCAGAGAAAACTGCCTGCTCAGCAGCGGAGCACTTATATCCCTTGGCTTGTCATTCATTATATTCTTCTTGTAAGGCTCCATGCCTATTGCTATGGCAGGTAGGCTGTCGGTAAGGAGGTTTATAAAGAGCAGGTGAACCGCTGCAAACGGAACAGGCAAAGCCATAAACGACGCATAAAGCACCGAAAGTATACCGGCTGTGTTTCCCGAAAGCAGGAATCTTATAGAGTTCTTTATGTTCTCATATATGCTTCTTCCGTTCGATATCGCCTTTACTATAGTAGAAAAGTTGTCGTCAGTGAGCACCATTGAAGATGCGTCCTTGGCAACCTCTGTTCCAGTTATGCCCATAGCCACACCTATGTCTGACTGCTTGAGGGCAGGAGCGTCATTCACTCCATCGCCTGTCATTGCAACTATGTTGCCCTTGTCCTGCCATGCCCTTACTATCCTTATCTTGTGCTCAGGTGAAACTCTGGCGTATACAGAAATGTTTTCAACCTTTTCCCTAAGCTCCTCGTCAGTCATGTCATCGAGCATCTGGCCTTCCATGGCCTCTGATTCGTGTTTTAATATCCCTATCTGCTTGGCTATGGCCGACGCAGTTATCTTATGGTCGCCGGTTATCATGACAGGTTTTATTCCTGCGTTTGCGCAGGCCTCAACCGCTGAAGCCGACTCTTCCCTTGGAGGATCCATCATCGATATAAGTCCAAGGAACGTCATGTCATTTTCATCGTCAACGCCTATTTCGACATTACAGTCAATTTCCTTGTAGGCAAACGCAAGCACCCTTAGTCCGTTTTCTGAGAAACTTCTGTTTGCGGCTTCAATTTCTTGTAAATCTTTTTCCGTTATGCTGGATATTCCGCTGCGTTTTTCAATGGATATGAGTCTTTTTGCAAGCACATCCACGGCACCCTTGGTTACAAGCAGAGTCTTTCCGCCTATGCAATGCATCGTACTCATGAGTTTTCTTCCGGAATCGAATGGAACCTCTCCGAGCCTTGGATATTCATCCCTGGCTTCAATCTCGTCAATTCCGTACTTTTCCGCAAGGTTAACAAGGGCTATTTCCGTTGGATCGCCTATCTCCTTGTCGAAGGCAGTCACAGCGTCATTGCAGAGCACTGACATCAACACAAGCTTTTGATCCAGATCTTTGCAGCCTTCTTTAGACTCGTCTTCTACAACTTTGCCGTCAACAAACAGCTTCTGCACTGTCATCTTGTTTTGAGTTAACGTTCCGGTCTTGTCAGAACATATCACAGATATGCTTCCGAGACTCTCAACAGCATGCAGCTTTCTTATTATGGCATTTTCCTTTGCCATCTTCTGAGTGCCTATCGCCAGAACTATTGTAACTATTGAGCTTAATGCCTCCGGTATCGCCGCTACTGCAAGCGCCACCGCGAACATGAATGAATCGATTACTGATCCGCCCCTGAATATGTTGAGTGCGAATATGACCGCACAGATTGCAAGTATTGCTATTGCAAGCTTCTTGCCGAAGTTGTCCAGATTTTCCTGAAGCGGCGTCTTTTTCTCCTGCGTGCTTTCAAGCAGGTTTGCTATCTTGCCTATCTCTGTTTCCATGCCTATGCTCGTCACGGCAATAACTCCCCTGCCGTATGTAACAAAGCTGCCTGAGAAAACCATGTTCTTGCGGTCGCCAAGAGCTATGTTTTCGCCCTCTATAGCTTCGATCACCTTGTCTATGCTCTCGGATTCGCCAGTTAGCGAGCTTTCATTTATCTGCAGGCTGTAGGTCTCTATAACCCTGCCGTCGGCGCTGACATAGTCGCCGGCGTCCAAAAATAGTATGTCTCCAACCATTACTTCTCTTGAAGGTATCTCAATCTTCTTGCCGTGCCTCAAAACCTTTGCCGTTGGCGACGATAGTGCCTTGAGACTCTTGAGCGACTCCTCCGCCTTGACGTGCTGCACTGTTCCTAGTATGGCGTTTATGGTTATTACTACAACAATTACGGCCGAGCTTTCAAATTTTCCAAGGAAAGCTGAAATTACCGCCGCGGCTATAAGTATGATTACGAGAAAATCCTTGAACTGCTCCAAAAATACCATCAGAGTGCTCTTTTTCTCTGCTTCGACTAGCTCGTTATAACCGTACTGTTCTCTTCTTTTTTCAACTTCTGCATTGCTCAACCCGTCTTTATCTGTGTTCAGGTGCAGCAGCGCATCTTCAACGGTCTTTTGATAAAGCCTGTACATGTTATGAATGCCCCTTTCATAGTATGAGTGTGTGAATATTAACAAATCACATTATAATAATATATCACAAATAAAAAACGCCTACAATTGCGGCACGATTAGAAATAGATTAAAAAACACCTGCACCTGGGCAGGCGTTTTGGAAGCCGTCACTGCCTACAACCTGGCGCATTCAAGATATATTTGCTTTCTGTCCGCTTCAAGTTTGCCTGCAGAATGTTTTTCCCAGTCCACAGTGTATATTCTGCTGCTGTATACTATCGGTGAGATGCCGCCGAGCACTCCGTCTGCCGTGCTTCCTGCTGATGCGCCCATTATGAAATAGTCATAAGTCTTCTTTATTCTGGATATTCCTCTAACAAGCGCCTCAATATATTTTCCATCATCTTCTCTTGCAGCGTAAAATGCCACAGTGTAATACTTTAGAGTTGTACCCGGCTTAGGCATTTTGGGAATGCCTAATGCTTTGAAAAGGGGCGATATGGCCCTGAACGCCCTGTATCGTCCTTTGTAGCCCATAACTATATGCTGCTTGTATCCGCTTTGATCCCATGCCGCCCCACATGCCAACAGCTTTCCGGTGGACTTGTCCTTCAACACATAAAAATCGCTGTATTTAAATGGAAATTCAGTTTCTCCATAGAGGTCTTCTTTGCTTATGGCAGGGTAGAAATCATAAAGTCCGCCCTGATCCTTGAAAAGCTCCAGCATATACTCCACATCTGCCTCGCATGCCTGACTAAATTCAAAATCACCTGGCGCTCCTTTTTCAGGCAGATTCGTCCTTATGCAATGGACATTGTAGCCACCTGCGTAATTGTAGTCGGGCATGGACCTTCTTTTCTTTTCGAACATATTTTGCACATCTTTGTTGTCGCTTAGAATTGTCGTATATACATGCTCCACGCCTCTATCCCTGAGTATATCTCCAATATATCCATATGCATATGGAAGCAGCCTTGGATATTTCTTTCTGTGCTCTCTCGCCATCCTGAGCGCAAATATATAGCCCACCTCCAACGCTTTGCCCTCTACATACAGCCTGTTAATCGCACAAGCCCCGAAACCTATGAAGTCGTCAGTTTCCCTATCCCTGCATATTACGACCAAAACATCTTCTCCCTCTTTCTTTAGCGAGAGCACTGCGTTTGGCCTTCGTGTATATAGTATGGATATGCCTCCCTTGAACTCCTCTTCCTCAAGCACCCTGAGTATGTGGCTGCTGTATTCTTCTCCAGCTATTTCAAACTTGAATCTGGAACTTCTATTTTTATAGCTCATCCAATCCATCTCCTATAGGAAGCTCGAGCTTTTCGTCGATTTCCATGTAATATCGAATCAGGTTATATTTTTAGTCTTTATTGATGGTGTGCTGTAAATCTGCGTCCAGGCACATATGTTGCCTTCCTCAAGCTGCTGCGCGCTCATCTTCTTTGGCTTGAAAACGCAGTGCTCCACATCGTACATTGCCCAGTTGTCGTCAGTTATCCTGCCTTCCGTTTTGAGCTTCTCATAAAGGCTCGTTCCCGGGAATGGTGTGAGTATGGAATACCTCGGGAGGTCCAGCTTTAGCTTTATAACGTACTCTACAGTCCGCTCGAACACATCCGGTCCGTCTTCGTCGGAGCCAAAACAGAAGGTTCCGTTGACGGCTATCCCGTGAGCATGCATAACCCTCATCAGCTCGAGCAGCCCCTTGCAGCCGCTTTTTGCCATGAGAGCTATAAGCCCCTTGTTCTTTAAATTATACCCTCACTAATTCTGATGTACCTTTTTTGTAAATACCTGATATGTCTCTTGTATACGCTTATTATTAATGTCTTGATAGTGTATTGTTTTTTAGACTGAATGGGTATATATTATTTGTAATGTTTCACAGAAATAGCTATAATTTCATCAAAAATCCACTTATACGATTGGAGTGATACAATATGGAGAAAAGATTATACCGTTCAAACAACAAAATAATAGCTGGCGTATGTGCTGGAATTGCGGAATATTTTGATATTGACCCTACTCTGGTGAGAATAGCATGGGCGCTTACAGCACTGCTTATGGGCTCTGGCGTGCTGGCCTATATAATATGCGCGATTGTTATACCGCAAAATCCAAATGCATCCGCAGCTCAGCCTGCCTCATCCGGCACTATGCCGGCTCGGCTCTCTGCAGCGCGAGATGAGCCTGGCGAGGAAACCGGCGTAGCCCAAAACGCTGAAGGAACACCTGAAGCCGGCGAGACAATGCCTGCTGCACCTCACGCTTCACAAAAAAGCTCCGATGATGTAAGCCTGATATTGGGGCTCGTCCTAATTGTCGTAGGCGGGCTTTTTCTCGCCCGTAAATTCTTCCACTGGCTGGACATGGGTATTGTTTGGGCAGGATTGCTTGTAATTTTTGGACTTTATCTCATATTCAAGTCATCGAACAAGAGGTGATCGACATGAAAAACAATTTATTCGTAGGCTTGGCGCTAATAGCCGCAGGCCTGATGCTCGCCCTTTACAACTTCGGCTATATAGACTGGTCTATTTGGATGGCTATAGCCGATCTTTGGCCACTAATATTCGTGGTAATAGGCGTAAGCATAATATTCAAACATAAGCCATGGGTGAACGGACTTGCATGGTCACTGTTCCTGCTTGTGCTAATTGCATACGGGTTCTACATGTCCTCCGTGTCCCCTGAAAGGTGGAGAAACAGCTTCCCGGGCAACCAGTTCAGAGAATACGAGGAACGTTCATTTGCATACGACTACAGCGAGGGCATAAAAAATGCCAAGCTGTCTTTGGAGCTTGGCGCGGGAAATATAACTGTTGAATCCGACAGCACTAGGCTGTTGTCAGCAGTTACAACAAATCCATATATAGAAAGCAACCCTGTGATTGAAGGCGAAAATGCAAGCTTTCAATTCTCTACTGAAAGAATGGGCATGATGCCAATGGGAAGAGACTCTTATTCATATGACTTCAAACTTGGCAATAAGGCTCTTTGGGATATCGAGGTCGACTGCGGAGCCATAGACTCCAATTTTGATCTTGCCGGAATTCCTGTAAGCAGCCTGGATATAGATTCAGGCGCAGCAGACATAGAAATCCAAATGGGCAGCCTGCAAAAAGACAGCACCATAAATATAAATTCAGGTGCTTCAGACATAAGCATAGCTGTACCTTCTACTTCCGGAGTGAGAGTCTACATTGATGCGGCGCTTAAGTCAAACAACCTCGATTCGCTAGGATGGAGCAAGAAGGATGATTATTATGAATCGCCAAACTATGCGCAGGCCGAAAACAAAATAAACATCGAACTCAATACTGGCGTCGGGAATTTCCAATTAACCCAGACAGGCTCTAACATATAGCTTTAATACCAAACGTCATTCAATCTGGATGAAAAATTGAAAAGATCCGTGAAAATACTGTTTGCAGTATAATCATCGGATCTTTTTTTATTTCATAGCTAAAAGCAAAAATGTGCTTACTATCTGTCCTATTACAGCGGCCGGTGCAAATATCCTGAAGCGAACACCCATAAGGCCGGCAAGATATCCCACAAATCCAAAAGGTTTGAGCGGTATGGAGCTCAGCAAGAGCACTATGGCAAATGTCGTTTTGCCACCTAGGCTCAAATTTGCGTAACACGAAAATTTTTTCGAAAGCGGATGGCTTATCATGTAACAGAAAAACAGCCCTGCTGACGCTGCTATTACGGATATTACCATGCCCTGAATGCTTCCAAAGTACTCCATGTTGGCATAAAGCACGCCACTCTTTGGAAATACAGGCACCACAGTCTGCAGCATTCCTGCCGCAAGGGCCATAAGCATCCCGCCGTCTCCGAGCTCATAATAGTACATCATGAGCCCCTTGTAGCTTGACGTGTTGAGCATCTCGCTTATCCTGTTGATGTTTATAAGCACGGCAGGGACTGTTAAATACAGTCCCGCCATTACTACCAGCACTAGTATGCAGCTATACGATATTACTGTCTTCATCTAATTGATCACTACTCTATTTTTCAAATTCTTGGTCAGTTCCCGCCCATTCACTGAAAGATGCATTGTAGTTTCTGACATTCTCATATCCAACCATGCGCATCATTTCAGCTGTAAATCCTGAACGTATACCAACTGTACAGTATGTTATTATTTCATCTTCAGGCTTAAGCCCCTTGCTTTCGAATACAGCCTTAAGATCAGCTATGCTTTTAACTGTTCCATCTACATTGTAAAGATCCTGATAGTGAAGGTGTATGGCACCCGGTATGCGTCCTCTCACTTTTTCACCATGGTCAGTCTTTCCTTCAAACTCTTCTGGTGAACGAGTATCCACAAGCTTTGCAGTTCCAAGTTTTTCCTTAACCATATCAGTATTTGCAAGTGTCGAATCATTATAGTTGGCTATTTTGAAGTCAACAGCAGTTATTTGCGGAACCTCCTTGCTTTCTTCTCCACCGGCTTTAAGCCACATTGGATATCCGCCGTCAAGCAGTCTTGAGTTTTCAAGTCCTGCTATTCTAAGCATCCATAGAACCCTGCCGTCTTCTCCAAGACCTTTAGGGTCGTTGTATATTACTATGTCCTTGCTGCCGTCTATTCCAAAGCTTCCCAGTTTCTTTTCAAGCTCTTCCTTGCCAAGCACTACTCCCCAGCCAATCTCACCTTGTTTTGGCTGCATGTTCGAAAGCATCTGCCAAGTTATGTTTATGGCTCCAGGCACGTGACCCTTTGCATACTCCTTGTCAGCTCTTGCGTCAATTACAACAACCTTGTCAGCATTCTCCTTAAGCCAAAGTGCATCCACAAAGTATCCCTGTTTGCCTTCCTCTATAGGTGCTATTTCAGGCTTCTTTTCCTCGGCCTGCTGTGCAGTCTCCTCAGCCGGCTTCTGACTGCATGCTGTAAGCCCGAAAATCATACTAACTGCAAGAGTTGCAGCAAGTACCAGTCTTGAAAATTTCTTCATCTTAATGTACCTCCCAATATTATAATAATTACTAGCGAAGTGATTATATCACACCCATGGGAGGTATTGTAACGCTTATGCTGTTTTTCGATCAAAGCTTAAATCATAATAGTTTTTGTAAATGAATTCATTTGACAAACATTTGATATCCTTGGCTTTTCCGTCCAGATTAGAAAATCACTTTTTTTTACAATTTAGCATATGCTTTTTAGCTATAAGGTCTGGATTTTAGATAGCGACTGTTCTATATCGGCTATGAGATCCTCGACTGTTTCGATTCCCACAGACACTCTTATAAGTTCAGGGTTCACACCGCTTGCCCTTTGCTGCTCCTCGTCAAGCTGTTGGTGAGTAGTTGATGCCGGATGGATGACAAGCGACTTGGCATCACCTACGTTTGCAAGGTGCGAGAATATTTCCAGCGACTCTATGAAATTCTTGCCCGCTTCGTATCCGCCCTTTATGCCAAATGTCAGCATTGCTCCGGGGCCCTTTGGAAGGTATTTGTCAGCCAGCGGCTTGTATTTGCTGTCTTCCAGCCCAGGGTAGTTCACCCATTCCACCTTCGGATGATTTTTTAGATAATGTGCAATCTTCTTGGCATTTTCAACGTGTCTTTCAAGCCTGAGGGAGAGAGTTTCCACCCCAAGAGCAAGCAGGAATGCGTTGAAAGGCGACAGGCACGCTCCGATGTCTCTTAGAAGCACCACCCTGAGCCTTACTATATAGGCGGCCTCCTGGAATGTTTCGGTGTATGAAAGTCCGTGGTAGCTCTTGTCCGGTTCCACAAGCTTTGGAAACTTGCCGCTATTCCAGTCAAACTTTCCGGAATCTATAACTACTCCGCCTATTGAAGTACCGGCCCCGCCTATGTACTTGGTGGCCGAGTATACTACGATGTCTGCTCCGTGCTCGAAAGGTCTGCATAGGTACGCCGTTGCGAACGTGTTGTCTACGATGAGAGGCACTCCATTACTGTGAGCGATGTCGGCTATTGCCTGTATATCGGCAACGTTTATTCCAGGATTGCCTATTGTTTCAATATATACCGCCTTTGTGTTATCCTTAATTGCCTTGTTGAAATTCTCAACATCGTCAGGATCAGCAAATATGACTTCTATCCCCAAGTCCTTAAGCGTGTTGGCAAAAAGCGTATAAGTTCCGCCATACAGCGTCGATGCTGCAACTATGCTGTCTCCAGACTTTGCTATGTTGAGTATTGAATAGGTTATTGCAGCCATTCCCGAAGCAGTTGCAACGGCTCCCACACCTCCTTCAAGCTCGGCAAGCCTTGCCTCGAATGCTCCTGTCGTAGGATTTGTAATCCTCGTATAGATATTTCCGAATTTCTTGAGCGCAAACAGGTCCGCCGCATCCTGGGCATCGTCAAAAGTAAACGATGTCGTCTGATAGATGGGCAGAGCCCTTGATTTGTTTTCTTTTTCAGGCGAGTAGCCTCCGTGAAGCTGCGTAGTTTCAAATCCCAATTTCTTTGTCATAACAATCATTCCCCCATTTTTAGTATTTGTTTGTTTGGGAGCAATAAAAAAAGCTCCCAAGATAAGATGGAGAGCCTATGTTCATGCCTATAAAAAAATCCTGCGATAAGCGCAGGATAGTATTCAAGCATCGCACCTTATCTTTCAGACATTTAAGTCTGCTGGATTTAGCACCTTGATTTTCAATCAGGTTGCCGGACGTCTTCGGGCCAGTCCCTCGGTCACTCTTGATAAGTAGTATTAAATTTTGTATTGAAATTCATTATATCAGCTCTAGCTTATTTGTCAACATGCAAATCATCAAATTTTCAAAAAATTTGTTTGACTTCCAATCTAGCAGACAATGAATTATTTAGCTAGACTTCAGTTGTGCTATGAGCTCCCTTATTATTTCGGCGGCGTCTCCAATTATACCCAAGTTCGCAATCTTGAATATCGGCGCATCTTTGTCCTTGTTTATTGCCACTATGAAATCTGAGGAAGACATGCCCGCCACATGCTGCACAGCGCCCGATATACCCGCTGCTATATAAAGCTTTGGTGCTACAGTCCTTCCCGTTTGCCCAACCTGATGGCTGTGGTCAATCCAGCCTGAATCGACTATAGGGCGTGAAGCGCCGACAGCCCCGTTTAAGAGCCTTGCAAGCTCTTCGACAAGCGCCAGGTTCTTTTGATCACTAATGCCACGGCCCGCAGCCACTATGACTTCCGCATCTGCAAGAGATACCCCGAAGCTCTCCTCCTGTATCCGCTCTAGAAGTTTTGCCTTCGGACTCATTTCAATCACCGGAGCAAATTTGACAATACTTCCGCTTCTCCCCAAATCCGGCTCTGGTTTTTTCATGACTCTAGGTCTGACAGTAGCCATCTGAGGCCTCCTTGCCGGGCAAACTATGGAAGCCATTATGTTTCCCCCAAAGGCTGGCCTTGTCTGCACGAACATGCCGCTTTCCCTGTCTATATCAAGTACCGTACAGTCTGCAGTAAGGCCTGTTTCAAGACTTGATGATATCCTTGGCGCAAGGCTCCTTCCATAGGCTGTGGCACCAAGCAGAAATATCGAGGGTTTGTGCTCTTCAACGAGTTTGATACATGCGTTGGCGTAAAGCTCGTCGCTGAAATTCTCATAGTCATTGCCTTCAATGACATATACAACGTCAGCTCCGTATGCTATTAGCTCCTTAGCCTGCTCAGACACCCCGTCTCCAATAAGAACCGCCGCTACGCTCTCCCCAAGCCTGTCGGCCAGTCTGCGCGCGGCTCCAAGAAGCTCGAATGCAACTCCGGCAGTTTCGCCGCCTCTTTGCTCGGCAAACACCCAAACATCCCTGTAGAGAGATATATCCTGCTCGTAACCCTGCATTCTTTCTATCTTTATGGCTCCAAACGGGCAGTTCCTTTCACAGGCTCCGCACATCACGCATGCATCTCCGATTACTGCCTTCTTGTTTTCAAGGCTTATAGCATTAAACGGGCACACATTAATACATTTGCCACAACCCACACATTTTTCGTCAAAAACTAATATTTTAGCCATTACTCACCCTCCCTGCCTGATTCAATAAATCCGGCATCAACAAGAGCAGCTATAGCTTCCCTTGCCTGTTCTTTTGGGCTTCCGCCTATCATATTGACGCTTTTTTCATAGCTTGGGGCGAATGTCCTCAGTACCCATGTCGCAGAACCCTCAAGTCCTATATGCTTCATGTCTGCCTTTACATCATCAGCCCCCCATATAGTCACGTTTTCCGCTTCGGCCCTAAAAAATCCTTCTAGCGATGGAAATCTTGGGATGTTTATACCCTTTTCAACCGTAATGAGCGCAGGGAGCTCCACTTCTATTATTTCATATGCATCGTCTACAAGCCTCTTTACCTTGAGTTTTTTTGCAGAGGCTTCCAATATCGAAATCACATAACTCACATGCGGTATACCGAGTTTTTGCGCAAGGCTTGGACCCACCTGAGCCGTGTCCCCGTCAATCGCCTGCTTTCCGCATATTATAAGGTCGTAGTCTTTTATTTTCTTAACGCCAAGATAAAGAGAATACGCTGTAGCCAGCGAGTCCGCTCCCGCAAAACGCCTGTCGCTAAGTAGAAATGCCTCGTCCGCTCCGGCAGCCATAGCTTCCTTGAGCATTCCCTTGACCGCAGGGATTCCCATGCTAAGAAGGCTGACCCTGCCTCCCAGCTTTTCCTTTAGCCTGACGCCTTCTTCAAGAGCATATGAATCATAGGGGTTTATTATGGATTCTACGCCCTCCCTTATGATTGTGTTAGTCTTCTTGTCGAGCTTTACCTCGCTCGTATCTGGAACCTGCTTTACGCAGACTACAATGTTCATGCTGTCATCCCACCTTTAGCCGAATAGATTTCCCCTGTTTAGCCTGTTGCCCGGATCGAATATTTTTTTAATCTTCATCATGGAATCAAGAGCATCCTGGCTGTACATCTTCCTTAGCATAGCTACCTTGAACTTGCCGATGCCGTGCTCAGCCGACACAGTGCCGCCCATTCCGGCAACAGCCTGTGCCCATTCTCCGTATAGCTTCTTGCCTAAATCATATTCAGTCATGCTTCTTGGCAATATGTTCACGTGCAGATGGTTGTCCCCTATGTGACCGAATATGACAGATTCCAGGCCGGCATTTTGTATACCTTCATCATACATCCTCATGACATCCCTTAGGAGACCGTCCGGAACAGCCATATCCGTACCCAACTTGGTAAGAGTAGGCTCGCTCTTTCGCCTATCATCTATTATGCTGTTTACAAACTCAGGCACCGCATGTCTGAATTCCTTGAGCCTCTCCATGTCATGCTTTGAAATAGCAAGCCATGTCTCTGCCAGATTGCCTCCGCAGCCTTCTATCAGAGCTGACAAAGCTTTAAGCATGCTTTTGCCGGTATCTTCATCAATTGAATGCAGCTCCGCATATATCCCTGTGTGGCAAACGGGGTCAACCCTTTGTATGTCCGGAAGATGCCCCCTGTACATATTAGCCCTTATTAGCTCCAGGGCCATGCAGTTGAAGAACTCTATGGCTGCAGGCTTGCTTTCAAGCACCTTGGCCGACTCTACAAAGTCAATCGCCTTTTCCTGGTCAGGAAAAAACGCCATGACGCCATATATGCACCCAGGCTTTGGTATAAGCGCTATTTCTGCTTCAACTGTTATTCCAAGCGTGCCTTCAGAGCCTACGAAAAGGTCTATGGCATCCATGTCTCTTTCCAGATAGTAGCCCGAAGCATTTTTGACATGCGGCATATTATAAACGTCCAGCTTTTCGCAAATTTCTCTGCCGCCTTGTGTGGTAAGTCTGAGTATCCCGCCGGCTATCCTTTCTCTGCCCCTTTTAAGGCTTATAGTGTCGCCATCTGCCAGCACAATTCTGAGCGATTCTATGTGATTCCTAGTGGCTCCGTATTTGAATGACTTTGCTCCTGATGCATTGCAGGATACCATACCTCCGATTGTGGCGCTTGTCTCAGTAGGATCAGGTGAAAAGAACCTGGACTTTGATGCTTTAAGCAGCTTAAGAGCCTCTAATGACTCTGCACTCCAAGCGGAAGTGTCGAATTCCAGCTTTGAAATCGCCGTGTTTACCTCGGACAGCAACACTCCCGGTTCAACTCTTAAAAAATAACAATCTTTGTCGCTGTCGAACCTTAGCCCCGTTATTCTGTTCATCTTTGATAGATTTATGACATGACCCTGCATGGGCACCGCCCCACCCGTGAGGCCTGTCCTGGCCCCTTGGATAGTTATGGCTTCTGTGCTTTCGGCAAGCTTTTCAAGCACCCGCTTGAGCTCGGCTTCATTTGTTGGAAATGAAATCGAATCCGCCTTTCCTGTAATCCTTGATTCATCTCTCATATACTCGATATACTCTTCCATGTCGTATCTTATGATATCTTTGGACATAATTGCGCCCTCCTATGCTATGCTTAATAAATCAATGATGCCCATTTTATAAGCTTTAAATCCGAAAATTTAATCTCTATTGCCCTAACTTTGTATGTTTTGAATTTTTTTGTTATAATTATATCACAGCCTCAGCTGCATTTCCTTTTTTTTATATAAAAATAAAATAATGGGTACATAATATATTAAGAACCACCCTTAAATAAAATTACTATGACTTTACATAAACTGGAGGAATCCCTTTGAAAATAGCACTGCTTTCAGATTGTCACGGCAACATAGCAGCACTTGAATCTGCAATGAAAATAGTCGAATCCGAAAATTTAGAACGACTTTACTTTCTAGGCGACATGATAGGCTATTACCCCAATCCGAACGAATGCCTGGATATCGCCAAAAAACACAAATGCCTAATCGGCAACCATGAGTACGCCTGCATACACCCATCCTACTCCAGACTTTTTAACCCTGCAGCTCAAAACGCCATAAAGTGGACTAAAAACAACCTCACAAGCGACAACATTGATTATATAAGCAAGCTTCCCTACACCTTGGAGGATGCAGATGCAAAAATTAAAATGGCACATGGAGCGCTGACCGACCCTTTCGAATACATCCAGAGCAAGGTATCGGCGTTTGCAAACTTCGAGCTTTTCACAGAGCAGGTTCTGTTTATAGGTCACACTCACAGGTCTGCAGTATGGACCCAGGATATGGGTGAACCTTACGACATAAAGCTGACTGAGGTTTGGGAAAGTTTTACTTTCGATCTTGAAAGTGACAAAAGATACATCATAAATATCGGCTCAGTGGGTCAGCCTAGAGACGGCAATCCGGAAGGGTGCTTTGTCATTTTTGACTCCTCGGAAAAAACCGTCAGATTTGTCAGGTTCGAGTATCCAGTCGAAGTGACTTATCAGCGGGCTCTCGATGCAGGAATGGATCCCATGCTCTGCAACAGATTATTTGCAGGTATATAAAAAAGGAGAAATCATACACGGCCTATAGTATGGTTTCTCCTTTTTTGCTTACAGTTTGATCATTATTTTTGTGAGAAGCTCCTCTGGCGGAACGCTGGCCGGATCGTTCAGATAGAACTCATATGCTGTCCCTGAATACTGAAGACTATTCTCCTCAAGCCATAGCATTACAGCATCGTATGCAGAGCCTATATCGCTGTAAGGGCCCTTGTACATGCATACAGCATACCTGCCTGCTGGAACCTGGCTTTTAACAACAGTCCCCTTGCCTTCAATTTCTTCTGCCACTGGAAAACCCATTTCTATGTCCAGATCCTGCATATCCATGTTGAAATAGGCCACATAGGGCGCATCCGACGGATATTTCCCAAGCTCACCCAGGTATCCCATGATAAGACCATATCCTTCACCTATTGCCTTTGGCAGATCATTTACTGGGCAGCGAGTCCTCACGACAAGCGAATTTATTGCTTCCTGTTCTACAACTTCAACCTTATAGTCCAAAATAAATCCCTCCCATTTTTAATGTATGGCCTTCTTCTTGTACTTCGTACCCGAAACCTCTACGCTTCCTATTGTCATAAGGGCATTCTCATCGAAGCCGTGTACAATCGACTTCAGCTTTGCTATCTCCAGACGCGACACCACAACGTATATGACATCCGTTTCCACTCCTTTGTAGGCCCCTCTGCCGTCGAGCAGCGTAAGTCCCCTGCCCAACCTGTCCATTATTGCTTCTGAAATGTCCTGGTGTTTTTCTGATATAATAATTACTGCCTTGGATTCGTCAATACCTTCAATTGTAATGTCAATAACCTTGAAAGCTATAAAATACGCCAGGAGTGAATACATAGCCCTATCCCATCCGAATACGAAACCCGCACTGCTGAGTATAAACAAGTTGAAGAACATCACTATTTCTCCGATTGAAAAACTGTGCCTCTTGTCGAGTATTATGGCGACTATCTCTGTGCCGTCAAGCGATCCTCCGTTTCTGATTATCAGCCCCACTCCTGCTCCCAGAATTATGCCGCCAAATACCGAAGCCAGCAAGACATCACGGGTAATCTCAGGAATGGGCTGCATAATAGACACGCCCACTGACAGACATGCGACTGAAAATAACGTCGACAGCGTAAAAGTCTTTCCTATGTGTTTATAGCCTATTACAAGAAATGGTATGTTGAGAACGAATGTGAATAGTCCCAGCGGCAGCTTCGTCAGGTGGCTCGCTATTATCGATATTCCGACAACTCCGCCGTCGATTACGTTGTTTGGAATGAGGAATACCTGAAGCGCTATTGAAGCAAGAGTGGCGCCTAGCATCATGAATATCATTCTGCTTATAAAGGATACTATCTTGTGTTTTTTAGGCATGCTTGATCTCCATTCTGCATTAAAACTTAACCAATATTAGTGATTTCTGCTTCGTGATTAATATACATATAGTTTATCCCCATTTTACAGCTAATTAAACCACCTATACCTGATGGGTGCGACTTTATGCCCTTTTTTATTATCTTTGCTTGTGGATTTTCGCTTCAAATAGTGATAATGTAGAAGTTGGATAATCAAAGTTATATACAAGGCAGGGATCAAAATGTTCAATATACTTTCATTGGTATTCAGGTATTTTTTCATCATAATTATTTACCTGTTCATTTTCGCCATAATAAGGCTCATTTATCTTGACATCAAAGGCGTCGCCACGCTCAAAAGTGCGCGCTCTTACCTCAAGCTCATCGTCATGAAGGAATATCTTCCCTTCCAAGTTAATGACATGTATGCAGTAAACAAATCCATCATAATGGGAAGAAAGCAGGGAAATGACATCGTCATAAATGATCCGTACATGTCGAGCGAACATCTTAAAATAACAGTCAGCGGCAAGCGGTTCATGCTGACTGACCTTGGCAGCTCCAACGGCACTTATGTAAACGGCGAGCGCATAGAAGGCGAGGTCGAGCTTAAAAACAACGACCGTATAAGGCTTGGTCAGCTTGAATTCCTATTCGTGGCAAAGTAGAGAGGTATAATATGATCAGAAAGCTTTTATCTTACAGGATTCCACAAAACCTAATACTGACAATCGACATAATGGCTATACTCCTGCTTAGCTTCTATGGCGGACGTTTTGACAGCTCCGTGCTGCTTCTGGGCGCGCTCTTGGCTCTTATAATATACGTATCCAATTATGCGCTCCTAAAAATATCGCCAGGAGACCACTACGTATTCCTAATAATAAGCATGCTGATAAGCATTGGAGTAATAGTAATATACAGGCTGAGTCCCGAATACGGCTTCAGGCAAATCAAGTGGTTCGGGGTTGGCATAGCGGCATATTTTGCGTTCTACTTCTTCACAAAATACATGCCGTTCCTTCGCAAATGGACTACTATCTATGCTGCGCTTTCATTTGCTCTGTTTCTGGCTACGCTTGTTCTTGGCGTGAAGATAAAGGGCTCTACCAACTGGATTCAGGTAGCAGGCTACAGCTTCCAGCCGACGGAGTTCATAAAGATACTCCTTGTCTTCCTGCTCGCCTCGTACTACAGCCTAAAGAAAAAACCATTCAATCAGTACTGGCTTTTGGGGATAATATATGCTTTCATAGGCTTCCTCTTCATTCAGCGCGATCTTGGAACCGTCATGATTTTCTACTTCGTGTTCATGACTGTCTTTTATATTTTCGAGGAAGACAGAAGGCTTGTTTACTACAACATACTCGGGGCGCTGCTCATTGGCATCGCAGGCTATTTTGCAGTAAGCCATGTCCAAGTCAGAGTAACAGCATGGCTTGAGCCCTGGAAGTATGCAGACAGCATGGGCTACCAGATAATCCAGTCGCTTATCGCAATAGCATCGGGAGGATTCTTTGGTACAGGCATAGGCCTTGGCCATCCCGAGTTCATTCCCGAGGTCCATACAGACTTCATATTCTCCGCAATATGCGAGGAGATGGGCATACTCGGCGGCATAGGCGTGATAATGCTCTTCATGATACTCGTATACAGGGGCTTTAAAATCGCCCTGAACCAGGACGACAGATTTTTCAAGATAATAGCCCTTGGCATAACAACTATACTTGGATTCCAGGCCTTTATAATAATAGGCGGCGTAATTAAAATGATTCCGCTGACGGGCGTCACCCTGCCGTTTGTAAGCTACGGCGGCAGCTCGCTAATATCAAGTTTTGCAGCGCTTGGAATACTCCAGGTCGCCTCTGAAAAGCAGCAGGCAGAACAGGAGGAATACAATGGATAAGAACGACAAGAGAATAATAAAGGTCCTTGCGGCCCTTACCCTAATGTTCATGGGCCTTGTAGTATATCTTACGTATTTCCAGGTCTTCCAGGCATCGAAAATTGTCAGCAGCAATTACAACAAAAGGCTCTGGGCCAATGAGGAAAGCGTGCTGCGCGGTACAATATATGATCGAAACGGCAGCGTGCTGGCATACAGCGAAAAGAGCGAAAACGGCCAGTCCCGGTTTTATCCCTTTGGGAGTCTCTACAGCCATGTAATAGGCTACAGCTACAGGGAGTACGGCAAATCAGGACTTGAGGACTCCTACAACAAAGAGCTTCTCAACTTGTACAAGAACCCAATAGAAGAGATAGCCCAGAAGATCACAGGCCCCAAAGAAAAGGGAAACGACCTCTCACTCACCATAGACAACTCATTGCAGGATAAAGCCTCGAAATACCTATCGGGCAAGAAGGGCTCCATAATACTCATGAATCCCAAAACCGGCGAAATATATGCAATGGTGAGCAAACCCGACTTCAATCCTGCAACTCTAAAGGAGGATTGGGAGGATATTGTAGAGAATCCTGATAGTCCGTTCATAAACAGGGCTTCAATGGGACTCTATACTCCGGGTTCTGTATTCAAGATAGTAACTGCGACTGCAGCTCTTGAAAATAGCCTGAGCGGGAACTACAACTGCAAGGGCAGCATAGTGATAGACGGGTATGAGCTGCGCGACTACGGAGGAAACTCTCATGGAAATGTTGATCTTAGAAAAGCAATGGAAGTGTCCTGCAACTCAGCTTTTGCAAGCATGGGGCTTGAACTCGGCAGTGATACCCTTCGTGACACAGCCCAAAATTACCTGTTCAACAAAAAGATTCCTTTTGACATAAAGACCAAGGACTCTATATTCCCGGAAGGCAAAATGGACAAGCCTGAGCTTGGTGCAAGCGCCATTGGCCAGGGAAAGATACTAGTAACGCCTCTTAATATGTTGCTTGTCGCAAGCGCGATAGCCAACGACGGTAATATTGTGAAGCCCTACCTCGTGCAAAAAATCGTATCGCCCGAGGGTGGAGTCCTAAAGGAAGTAACCCCTGAAATACTTGCCACTGCAACAGATGCCCTAACAGCCCAGACCATAAAGGACATGATGGTGGATGTGGTCGACAATGGCACAGGAAAAAACGCCCATATAAGAAATGTCCAAGTGGCGGGCAAAACAGGGACAGCTGAAAACGAAACCGGCAAGGAGCACGCCTGGTTTGTGGGTTTTGCCCCTGCAGACAACCCCAAAATCGCGGTTGTAGTAGTGCTCGAAAGCGCCGGCTCCACCGGCGGTAAGAGTGCAGCTCCAATAGCTAGGGATATGCTTATAAACGCGCTCAACAGAATCCCTTAGCGAAAAGTAAAAAGCTATGGAAAAATGACGTTATTAGCAGTCACTTTCTCCATAGCTTTTATATTTACAGCTCGAAATCTTTTTTCAGCTGTTACCTGTATCCGTCTATTATGCTCCTATCTTGCGTAGCTTTGCAACCCTATCTTCAATCGGAGGGTGAGTACTGAAAAGGTTCGCCACCCTTTGGGCGTTAAGCGGATTCACAATGAACATATGGCTTGCCGCAGGACTTACCTGCATAGGTATCATTCTCGAGCCTTGATGCAGTTTGAGCAGTGCATTTGCAAGGCCACTGCTGCTGCCTGCTATTTCGGCGCCTGTGCTGTCTGCGATATACTCGCGTGAACGCGATACAGCCATCTGCACCAGCATGGCCGCCAAAGGTCCTAGAATTATAAGTGGAAGCGCCGCAAGGCCTCCACCATCTTCATCATCGCTGCCTGCACCGCCAAACATAAGAGCCCACTGAGCCCAGTTGGCAACTGTGGTAATCACGCCAGCCATTACGGCAGCTACAGTGCTTATGAGGACATCGCGATTTTTTATGTGAGCCAGCTCATGGGCAAGAACACCCTCTAGCTCTTCCGTATTCAGTATATTGAGCAGTCCTTGCGTTACAGCCACGGCGGCATGCTGCGGATTGCGTCCCGTAGCAAATGCGTTTGGCTGAGGTGATGGCGTGATATAGATCCTTGGCATAGGAAGTCCTGCAGTTTTCGCCAATTTCTCCACGATTCCATGAAGTTCAGGCGCATACTCTCTGTCTACAGGCTGGGCTCCCGTCATTGAAAGCGCAATCTTGTCGCTGAACCAGTAGCTTCCACCATTCATTGCAAGAGCGAATACAAAGGCCATGACCATACCCGACTGGCCTCCCAATGCGCCACCTATCATTATTACCATAATCGTCAAAATGCTCATGAAGAGCATTGTTTTCATCTGGTTTCCAAAATTACTCATACTTTTTCAATCCTCCAGTTTTTTTCGTTGATTTCCGGATTCAAAACCTTAATTTCATGCATGAGATTTCACTTTTAATCTTCTATCAAATCTTCAGTGCGCTGTATAAACACCCTCACCTTGGATATCCTCTTTTCTTCCACTCCTTCAATTCTAAATAAAAATCCTCCAAACTCTACATCCGGGTTTTCATCCTTTTCAGGTATCATTCCAAGCTGCCCTATTATGAAGCCGCTTAAAGTTTCATGTTCCTCTGTAGGCAACTCCACTCCAAGATATTTTCCTACATCGTCCAGACTGGCTGAGCCATTTATAACAACTGTATTGTCGTCTATTCTTTCAAAATCTTTTTCCTCTTCATCGTCTTCGTCAAAAATATTGCCTACAATCTCCTCCATCAAGTCCTCTAATGTCACAATACCAGCAGTTCCGCCATATTCGTCGATAATAACCGCCATATGCATCTTGCTCTTTTGCAACTCCCTAAAGAGCTCATCTGTACGCTTTGATGCTGGCACAAAATAGGGCTTTCTTGCCATGCTCCTAATATCAATTTTTTCTTTATCTCCATTCTCCGCGATGAATCTCAACAAATCCTTGCCATACAATATGCCAATAATATTATCTATACTGCCTTCAAAAACTGGGATTCTCGAATATCTTTCATTGTTTATAGTGGAAATAACTTCATCGAAGCTTGCAGATTCTTCTAAAGCAACTATATCGACTCTGTGAGTCATTATGTCCTCAACATTTTTATCATTGAACTCGAAAATATTGTTTATCATCTGTTTTTCAATTTCGTGTATTGTCCCCTTCTCCTCGCCAACATCTACCATCATACGAATTTCTTCCTCAGTCACCTTGTCATCCTCAGAATGAGGATCCACCCCAAACATCCTTACGAAAAAATTTGTCGACGCTGTCAGGAATTTTACAAAGGGCAGCGTTATCTTCATTATGAAATTTAAAGGCTCTGCCGCAAATCTTGATATTTGTTCAGCCTTTTTCATAGCCAGCCTTTTGGGAACAAGCTCCCCAAGAACCAAAGTAAAATACGAAAGGACCAATGTTATAACAAACACAGATATGGCCTTCAGCCACTCCTCTGGAATCGGAACTCCCATGCTCTGCACAAGAGTTACAACTCTGCCTGAAAAGCTTTCTGATGCAAATGCACTCGCCAGGAAACCAGCAAGCGTGATTCCTATTTGAATTGTGGCAAGGAATCTGCTTGGCTCATTTAAAAGCCTTTGAAGCAGCTGCGCCTTTTTGTCCCCTTCCTCAGCCATAATCTTTATTTTATTATCATTGAGTGTAATCAAGGCTATCTCTGAAGCCGCAAAAAAAGCGTTCAGAAAAATCAGTAATATTAAAAACAAAAACTCTGTAATCATTTATATTCCTCCAGCAATTCAGTATTTGAAAATAAAAAAAGACACAACAAAACCGCATGTGCAGATTTCATCATGACCTCATAAAATATCTGATATTCAAATACCTTCTTGTCTTTAAAAATACTGAAACCATTGTTGTTGAGCTGCAACTTCGTATATCTTCCGGATTGTCGTCCATCCTATTGTCACCTATCCTTTTTATGATAATGCTATACACAAATTTACCATAATATGTCGATTTATGCAAGCATAATTTCAGCCAGCCGCAAATTTAAAGCAGCTGGCTCTCCTTGTTGAAGAACGTTTTGTAGCCTAGCTGAAGCATTGTTATAACAGAAAGCGACACAGCTCCAAGTATCCCAAGCATTATGGCTATCTGGTATGCTATGGCCGTTGTTGGAATCGTTCCCGAAAGAATCTGGCCTGTCATCATGCCGGGCAGGAATACTATGCCCATTCCAACCATGGAGTTGATCGTAGGCAGTATTGCCGCATCGAATGTCCTGTTTACAATTTCCCTCGCTGCAGCCTCTGGCGTAGCTCCGAGAATCAGTGCTTCTTCAACCATGTATCTTTTGGAAGTCATACCCTCCGACAGGGAGTTCACTCCCAATGAAATCCCTGTCATAGAATTTCCTATAAACATCCCTGCAATCGGTATAAAGTACTGGGGATTATACCAAGGGGAAATTCGTACAACAATGAATAGAAAATACAAAAGGCATGAAAGTGTGCCCAGAATCATAGAAAAAGCTATCACCTTCTTTAACGATTCAGATATCCGCCCCTTGAATTTCTTGAAAACCGTATATACTGCAAATACCTCCATGAGTATAATGATGCCGACAGTCATAAGCGGATTTGGATTCTTGAATACATAGAGCAGCACGTATCCTGTCAAGATAAGCTGCAGTGTCATCCTTATTGATGATATCAATATTTCTTTTTCCCGCTTTATGCCACGGACTTTAACGACAAAAAGCACAAATAATACGAAAACATACGCTGTTAGCACCTGTGCAAAAGACAGGTTGACAGCTCCACCGGTCATTATAACCCCTCCAATGTACACACACCGTTTGACACTTTAAAAACGACGTCAGAATATTTTTGAGCCACTGTTCTTGAGTGGGTGACCATGACAAGTGTCTTATTGTTGCCTCTTACATAGTCGGTTATCATATCAATTATAATACCCTCCGTTTGGTCGTCAAGTGCAGAAGACGGCTCGTCAAGCAGATATACCGGCGAATCCAAGAGTAGTATCCTTCCGAGCGCAAGCCTTTGCCTTTCCCCTCCCGATAGCCGATCCGATACTTCTTCAAGCTCTTTTTTAAGGCTCACCTGCTCTAACACTCTTTTTAAAGTGTTGTCATCCGGAATCAGTCTGCCCTGGAAATTCAGTCCTGCAACCAAGTTGTCTTTTATGCTGCCATCAAACACTACAGGATTCTGAGAAAGCATTGTAACCTGCCTGCGGTGTATTACTGAATCTATTTTGCTAAGCTCGCGCCCCTCATAGAGTATCTCGCCCTGCGTAGGCGAAATCATTTTGTTGAGCATTTTGAGTATTGTCGTCTTGCCGCCTCCGCTCTCGCCTACAAGAGTAGTCACTTTGCCTTTTTCTATTGTTCCACCTGGTATATGAACTATGCCCTTGTATTTAACATCCTTGAATTCAAACATTGTCTACCTCTTTTCCATTCCAGTAATCAACATCTATTATTAATTCACTCTGCAGCTGCAGATATTTCTATGAACGCATCAGCAACTCGCTTTTGACCGTTTTGCTTAAATTAAGTATCAGAATTGAAATCACTATAGTCAGAATTGCGACAAGCCAGAGTGTTTCAATGCCCAAAACAAACTTTAGTATATGAACAATGAAAAAGTGAATCAGGTATATCCCAAAGCTCCGTTGACTTATATATAAGAGAGCTTCCTTTCCTGGCATCTTTTCTTTTTGATACAGCGCGATAATCAGAATAGTAATTCCAATTGCGAGAGGAAACAGACTTGCACGGTTATACATATATCCAAGTCTGTCCGTCAAATATGGCAGTATAGTTCCAAGAGCCGCCAACACTGACGATACAACAATTGATGAATTCCTATTTTCCCTGATATATTGAAACAATCTCGGAGATTCAGCAGCAAGCATGCCAAGAGCCACAAAACCCCACCATTTGAACGGATTTATTCCACTGTATGTTATAAGCCTTATCCCAGAGAAACGCTGAATTTCGAGGATCGTGCATAACGCAAAGTTGCTCATAACCATAAACCACAAGAAATACTTCATGTAAAGCTTGGGAAGCATGTATAGAAACGGTACCGTAAGCGCAAATATCATATAGTGCACAACATAGTACAGATGCACGGCCGTTTCCCCAAGCAGCACGTCTGAAAATGTGAATTTCTTGCCGTCATAATAATAAAAGTAAACTCCGTATGCCAACGAATAAAACAGGAATGGAATATATATTTTTTTAACCTTGCCCATGGCCGACTCAAGCCATGGCTTGAGCGCCGACCTGTTCATGTAAAAGCCTTGCACCATGAAAAAAGCTGGCACAGCCCACCTTCCAATTTCTCCTATGAATACCTCTACAAGCCCCTTGCCCCTGAAAACATGCAGGAGCACAACGGTAATGCACGCCAGGCCCTTGAGGGCATCAATCTCAAAATCACGTCTTTTTTCCATAAATACACTCCGTAATAGTATCTTTTCTCCTTATTTTAATACAAAACAAGCATATGTATATCTATTTTCTTAAAGAAAAAACTGGTGGAGGTCAAATTGCCCCCGCCAGCTATTATTTAGTCCTATTACTACTTACTCGCAATTAATCATATCCACGCTGCTATAATAAACAGCCTCAAACGCCTTTTCAATTTCCAGAAACGCCTGGACAACCAGTGGCTCAAACTGCTTTCCACTTTCTTTTGCAATAACATCCATGCATTCCTGATGTGGTATAGGCTCCTTGTAAGGCCTCCTTGTCCGCAGTGCATCATACACGTCGGCAAGTGCCATGATTCTGGCGGAAATAGGAATTTCATCACCAGAGAGTCCGTCAGGATAACCACTCCCATCCCATTTTTCATGGTGTGAGCGGGCAATTTCTGCTCCGACTCGTACAAATGAGTTGCCTGGATAACTTTCCTGAACATCATTGAGAATTTTCGAGCCTACGAGAGTGTGCGTTTTTATAATTTCGAATTCTCCTGGAGTAAGCCTGCCAGGCTTCAAAAGAATCCTGTCCGGTACGCTTATCTTTCCTATGTCATGAAGAGGGCTGGCATTGAATATTTGCTCTACAAAATCATCGTCTATAATATACCTGTACTTCTCGCTTTGACTCAGCTTTACTGCTAGCAGGCGGCAGAATTCACGTGTGCGTTCAACATGGCTGCCAGTTATTTCATCCCGGCAGTCCGTGAGCTTGACAAGCGCAAATATCATGGCCATCTGCGACTCTGAAATCTCCCTTACCTTAGCTTGTACAAGTTCTTCAAGATGATTGTTGTGTTTTTCAAGTTCCTGCTGCAGATAATATAGTTTCAGATGAGTGTTTATGCGGGCTCTTACCTCCTCTATCTCAAAAGGCTTTGTTATGTAATCTACTCCTCCATTTGAGAATGCCTCCACCTTGTCTTTAGTATCGGTCTTCGCGCTTAAAAATATCACCGGGATGTCCCTAAGCCGCTCATCTTCCTTTATTATTCTACATACTTCATAGCCCCCCATTCCAGACATCATAACATCCAAAAGAATAAGATGGGGCAGTTCATCCGATTCAGCCATGAGTTTCAATGCTTTTTCGCCGCTCAGGGCTACCTGCCGCTTGTAATCCTGCGGCAAGGCGTTACCCAGAACCTTTATTGCCTCAGGACTGTCATCCACTATTAATATCCTTACATTGTTTTGAATGCCGGCTTTAATATTCACCTTGCTACTCCTCACTTAATATTTTATTAATCTCGTTAACAGTTAAAAGAGCTTTGTCATAATCAAATTCGTCTATTAAAACTTTCATTTCTCCAAGCCTATCCTCAAGCAAAGCATTGCCTTTGAAGCAGGCAATTTCATCGGAGAGTTCAACAGCCGATATGTCACTACTTTTAATCAAATATTCCAACTCCGCCAGCTTAGGCTTGAGCATTTCTGGACTTAAACTGCACGTTTGGATTTCAATGCAGCAATCATTTTTAATAAACGCCGCTATAGATCTGCGTGCCTCTTTTAATGCCGCATTTAGGGGTTCCATCAGCTCTTTTGCACAACCAAGCCCATTTGCTCTAATTTCAGACTCGAAATTAGCCGCAGCCTCATATACGTTTTGCACACCTATGTTTCCAGCTGTGCCTTTTAGCGTATGGACAACAGCCTCCACAGCCTCTACATTACCTGACAAAATCATTTTCTGGATTTCTTCAATTACGTTCTCGCTACTATCATGAAATCTCCTGCTAAGTTTTCGGTAGAGTTTCTGGTTCCCGCCCAATCGGCTTAGGGCTTCCTCAACATTCAAGCTTTGATGCGGCTTCATATTATTTTGCTTTGAATCAACTTCCTCATAAGTCATGAAACCCTCTGATTTATTGACACAGACAACAATTATCCCAAGCAGTCTTGTCACATCTATAGGCTTTGAAACATGTGCATCCATGCCTGATTTCATGCATTCTTCAATGTCGCCTGGCATTGTTTCTGCAGTCATTGCTATAATTGGCGTGCTGCCATATTCCTTGTCTTTTCTTATTTCGGCCGTAGCCTCATAGCCGTTCATGATAGGCATTTGTATGTCCATGAGTATAATATCATATTCATTTGACCTTGCGGCGTCTACGGCTTCCTTGCCATTTTGTGCTATATCAACTGCCATTCCCGCTCTCTTGAGGATTTCTGCTGCAACTTCCTGATTTATTGCATTGTCCTCTGCAAGCAGAACTTTTAGGCCTTTTAACCGCGCATTTATATGCACCCCATCTTCAGCACAAATATCAAATCCCGGTTTTATTTGTTCGTCACTTTGTAAGGACTCTATATAAGGGATTGCCACAGTGAAAACTGAACCTTTTTCCGGCTCACTGTCAACACGGATTTCTCCGCCCATCAATTCAATCAGCTGCTTACATATGGCCAGGCCAAGGCCAGTGCCGCCATAGTTACGGGCAATCGACTTGTCAACTTGAGCAAAAGGATTGAACAATTTTTTCAATTGCTCGTCTGCTATTCCAACGCCAGTATCTCTTACAGAAAACTCGAGATACTCACCACAGTCATTTTTCAAGCGACCTGCTCTTATTTCAACCTCGCCACTTTCAGTGAACTTTATAGCATTATCCACCAAATTAGTGAGCACCTGAGTTATTCGCAGAGGGTCTCCGAATATTTTAGCGGGCATGTCATCATCTACCCTAAGCAGCAAGCCTATGCCCTTTCGATTTGCTTTGATGTTTGCCTGTTCGAATATGTCTGAGAGCAGATTGTATATATCAAGCTCTATAGTTTCTATTTCCATCTTACCCGCTTCAATTTTCGAAAAGTCGAGTATGTCATTTATTATTCTTAGCAATGCATGGGCAGAGTGATTTATCTTGCTTATAAAATCATGCTTTCGTGAAACGGAATCTTCTGTAAGGGCTAGCTGTGAAAACCCTATGATTGCATTCATCGGAGTTCTTATCTCATGGCTCATATTCGCCAAAAATGCGCTTTTCGCATTGTTGGCTTCTTCCGCTGCAGACTTCATCTCGTTTGCACGAATCGTTTCAAGCTTTAACTGCTCTTCTACTTCTTTAATAGCCGATATATCCTGCATCGTGCCTACTGAACGTATTGGCTTGCCTTGCTCATCATAGTAAGTATTGCATTTTTCATTGATCCATTTTACGCGACCATCCTCCATAAGCAACCGATGTGTGATTTCATATGGAGTCCTATTTTTTAAAGAGTTGGTGTAGGCAGCGTCTACAGCCGCCCTATCATCCGGGTGAACTGCAGAAATGAAATAGTCGTATGTGAGTTCATTTTCAGATTTGTCGACTTCAAATATATCGTACGAACTTTCAGACCAGGCCAGCGAGCCGCTTGCTGCGTCCATATCCCATCTGCCAATTTTCGCGATGTCCTGAGCTTCAAGCAGCTTTGCCTTACTTTCCCTAAGCAGCGTATTGGATATTTCAACTTCAATCCTTGCTTTTTCAAGAGATTCATTAAGCTTCTTTAACTCGGTAATATCCTTGCTGATTTTAAGATATTGCTTAGCCTCACCGCTTTTGTTTTTAACAGGAGTTATCAAAGCCTCTTCCCAATATATAGTTCCGTCTTTTCTCTTGTTGCACAGTTTGCCTTCCCATATTTCGCCCGCAGATATTGTTTCCCAAAGCATTCTATATTCTTCAGGCGGCATTGCTCCAGACTTCAATATGCGTGTGCTCTTTCCCTTTACCTCTTCGAGGCTGTATCCTGTATCTTTAGTGAACTGGTTATTTGCATACTCTATGTTGCCGCTTATATCTGTCAAAATATTGATTAATGGGCTTTGCTCTATAGCTGTAATTAAGCTCAAAAGCATCTCTTCATTTTCTTTGCGTTCCGTTATATCGAGAGAGTATACAATTATTTCACGGACACTGTTTTCATTGTTAAAAATCGGATATAAATGTGTTTCATAATATATCTTGTGTCCATGTGTGTCAGTGCGCAATTGGTCAATCTTATCAGACTTTTTAGTTACTTTGACCTGTTCAATGTACCGGATAAATTCTAACTGCATTTCCATATTCTCATAAGATTTGTCATTGTACTTGTATCCAATTTCGTCAAATATTTTTTTTGATGCTGTATTATCAACCTTTATACTGTAGTCATTTGCATTGACTACGCAAAAAGGATGCGGCAACGATTCTATTATATTCGAAATGAAGTCATATTCTCTTTTGAGTTCCGCAACATGCCTAGCCTTTGTAAGTCTTGCTCTTACAGCTGTCGTTATTAAAATAAAACTCAATATGAGCACAACTATCTCTACAAAAATCAATTTAAATATGTAGTCTCTGTTAGCTTCATTTATAATCTGGCTTGGCACCATAGAGACTATTTTCCAAGAGTGCTCTATTTTTGTTTCATTGCCATTGTTTCCAATAAGTGAAGGGTATACTGTTTCATACGCAAATATTCCATCGCGACTTTCAATAGTTCCAATATCTTCGTTTTTGATTTCTTCCCAAACCTGCGGGTGCTGGCGGGCAAAAGATACATACTGACGGGTAGGATACATGAAACCACTTTTGCCTGCTACTTCTGGCTCCTTTATCCAATAGCCTTGACTATTGACGAGCATCATGCTCTGATTGTCTATGTTTTCATCAACTTTGAACAACTCATTTAATATCCTGCTGTCTCGATAATACAAGACAACTATCCCGGCTTTTTTTCCGTTATTATCAGCAAAAGGCATCGCAAGTTTTATATTGGAGTCAATGTGTTCCTCCTCAACTTCAGTATTCACTATTGAAAATGCGCTGTTTCCAAGTTCGAATTCAATCGTTTTTTTGAAAAAATATTGATTGGATCTGCTGCGAAGCTCGGTTTCGGGAGCTATGGCCGTACCAGATTCATCATTGTCTACTCTTATAATCTCCACTCCGTCTTTGCCGACAATGTAAATATGCTCATATTTTTCAGTTATACCTTCCCTTATGACTATATGTTCCTCGAGATTTTCCTTTTCATATTTATTGATTTTTCCCGAAGCGTCAACAAGGTTTTTTAAATGATGGTCCTCCACCAGTATTTTAAGGTCCTCTACCGCATATGCAACTTCTTCCCTGGCTGCTTCAGCAGCTATACGTACAGCCATCTGCTGGGTGTTTTTAAACTGATTTGCTCTTGATTCCGCCGAAGTTTTATATATATACCACCCTACTATAATTGCAGCAATCAGTATCGGTGTAAACACGAGTGTACTCCTAACCTTAAATTGCTTTTCAGTTGGAAGTTTATTTATACTTTCTTTAATTGATTTAAATTTATTTTTCACTCCGGCACCCCCCAACCAGTTGTTTTATTATAACAAACGCTATTATGTAATCATATCAATATTATAATAATTTCCTATGCGCTGCAATCTAAAATTCCTTTGTATTAATAAATAAAAAAGGGGGCATCCGACCTAGTTCCCGCCAAATACCCCCTTCATATAATCATTTTTTCTATCCGATTATTTCCTTAACCCTGCCTACAATACCGCTCTCCAGCATAACCTTGATACCATGGGGATGAGTCCCTGATTTTGTAAGGATCCTCTGAACCACGCCTTCTGTCAGTTTTCCCGAGCGTTGGTCCTGCTTCTGCACTATCCGGACCTTCATACCCTGCTTTATATTATCCCTATTAGTACCACTCATAGCTCTTCACTCCTTATGCAATCTGTTCTTTAATATAGTTTATCCGAAAAGTCATATTTCTTCCACAGTCTCTACTTTATAGTATATAATAATTTGTAGCTTGAAATTGTCTGTTATAATAACAAATTCAAGATTTAAATGGAATTTCTGATTTATGGATTAGAAAAATAATTATATACAGGAGAAAATATGAGAAATATAAAAATGTCGCTTCAATTCGACGGAACGAGATACTCTGGCTGGCAGAGGCTTGGAGATAATGACAATACCATACAGGGAAAGCTAGAGGACCTGCTAAGCAGAATGACGGAAGAGAAAATAAATGTTATTGGCTGCTCTAGGACAGACAAGGGCGTTCACGCCAAGGCCCTAATATGCAACTTTTTTACTGAATCCGCAATGAAGACTTCAGAAATGTTTGCATACATCAATAGCTATCTGCCTGAGGACATACGTGTGACATATTTGGCCGACGCAGCCGAAAAGTTCCATTCAAGGCACAACGCCAGCACAAAAACCTATCTATATACTATAGACAACGGAGCATACTGCGACGTATTCACAAGAAAATACTCAAGCTTTGTCAAGGGCAAGCTTGACATAAAGCTCATGGAAAAAGCCGCCGAACATCTGATAGGCACTCATGATTTCGACGCATTCACTACAATGAAGTCAAAAAAGAATAGCTGCATAAGGACAGTAAACGATATATCCATAACCAGAAAAGATAGCTGCATATATATCACTTACAGCGGAGACGGCTTCCTCCACAACATGATACGGATAATCACTGGAACGCTCCTAAGAGTCGGGAAGGGCGAGCTCAAGCCAGAGGATGTCGCAAAAATTCTCGAATCCAAGGACAGGAGCCTGGCTGGCCCAATGGCGGAATCCAAAGGACTTTGCCTTATACAGGTAGACTACAACTAGACACGGTCTGGTCACAAGGAAGCATAATTCCAGGAATGCAAAAGGCTGCCTCGAGCATGAACTTCAATCATGCTCGAGGCAGCCTTTATTTTATATATGGTATATTCTATTCATTCAAAAGATTAGCCATTTCAAGCAGCTTGAATATAAGGCTTATCAGGATTGCCACAACAGTAGCAAGAGCCATCCCCTGAAGAGAAACTGTAGCAAATTTCACCGAGGTTCCTGAAAGACCTATTATAAGCACTACCGCCGTAAGTATAAGGTTCTTCGGCTTTGAATAGTCTACCTTCTCGTCTACCAGCATCCTTATACCAGATGCCGCTATTACACCGAACAGAAGCAGCGAAACACCGCCCATAACAGGCTGAGGTATCGTAGTTATTGCAGCCGAGAATTTTCCAAAGAATGCAAGCAGCATTGAAATTATAGCTGCCCCTCCAATTACCCACACGCTGAAAACTCTCGTTATTGCTAGTACGCCTATGTTTTCTCCGTACGTTGTTGAAGGCACCGAGCCGAAACAGCCTGAAATTATAGTCATAATTCCGTTTCCAAGCAGCGATTTATCTAGTCCCGGATCCTTTACAAGATCCTTGCCAACAATATTACCTGTCACGACAAGATGGCCTATGTGTTCTGCAATTACAACAAGAGATGCTGGGATTATTGTAAGTATAGCTCCCATTTCGAATACAGGTTTGTAAATAGTTGGCCTTGATATTATAGGTGCCGCTTGTATCGCGCTAGTGTCAACGATTCCGAGAGCCATGGCAATTGCATAGCCAGCAAAAACTCCTATTAGTATAGGAATTATAGCCATGAATCCCCTGAATGCAACAGAGCCTATTATTACAATTGCCAGTGTTGCAACAGATACTGTAACAACCTTAGTATCCATGAAAAGGGAAGGGTTGTTTTCATCGAGTACAAACCCCGCCATTTTAGCTGCTACAGGGGCAAGCTCCAAACCTATTATTGCTACAATTGCCCCCATTGCAGCAGGAGGAAATATTACGTCTACCCACTTTGTCCCAAAGTATTTAATCAAAAATGCCACTATAGTAAAAATGACTCCCGATGCTATGAATCCTCCAAGCGCGGCATTATACGAGCCTGATTTCATGACAATAAAAACTGGGGCTATAAAAGCAAAGCTGCTTCCTAGAAAAGCCGGAATTTTTCCGTTTGTGATTATGAAATATATTATTGTTCCAAGCCCATTAAAAAATAATACAGTTGCCGGATCTATCCCGAAAAGCATAGGAACAAGCACTGATGCCCCAAACATAGCAAATAAATGCTGAAAGCTTAGCGGCAAGCTCTGTATGAGCGGCGGTCTTTCTTCAATCCCAATAGTCCTTTTAGTAGACATATTCCCTCCAATTATTAAAATTTATGTACAAACGAATTAATTTTAGCATATAGGAAAGAATAAGGCAACTAATTATATATCTCCTCTAGTCCACAAATTAAGATCCAATAAGAATCGAGTGAATCTCAACCCCATATCTGCGTATCAAATCCTGCTTTGCCTGCCTGTAAGCACTCCTTTGGCCTTTCTGAGTTGTTCTGTCAACGTATCTGCGGGCAAGTTCCTCCGTAATTACGTCCAGCAGAAGCTCCGCTAGCAGGAGACGGGCTCCGTCCTTGAAGTGACCTTGTCCGCTCACATAAAGCCTTACAGTCGGAGCCTCTGTATTTATAAGAATAAGCCGCTCCTCGGGACTGTATACTGCCCTTTCAATGTCGTTGTTGAGATTGCGCAGCTCGTATCCTCTGAAAAGATCTACCGAGTTGTCCATGTTCCATGGGGCAGGCGGTTTTCCAGACGGATGCCCATAGCCTTTTCCCGAAGCATTTTCTGCAATGACAATTTCACAATACGCCGTGTACGGACCCGAGCTTACACCTATCCTGCCCTTGGCTCCTACCTCCGAGCCGGTAACAGTCCATTCGAAGCGTCCGTTCTCAGGCAGATCAGAAACAGTCATATCCTCAAAATCTGGCTCCGCCTTTATGCTATCAGGCAAATCGTAATCAAAGGTGAGTATCTCCTGCTCCATAAGCTGGCTGCGATCTACTATCATAGCAGCATGGAATGGATGATTGACCTTTCTGTAGTAAAAAGGTGTACTAAAGCGCAACACTGCCGGCCTTCCCGTGTCAAATGGCCCGTATCTTCCCGAACCCGGCCCTGGCGGAAGCACTATACCCAGCTCCTCTACCGCAATCTTGTTCATTTTCTGCAGTACATGCTCAATCATAATCTGAGTACGCCTCGATGTCGTAGCATGATCTATGTGGCTGAGTCTTTGCTGTTCCTTTCTTATTGCTTCTGAAATCATATCGCTTACTGCATCTGCAAATGCAGCTACGAAAGGCTCTTTGATGTTAAGACCCGCCCTCTCATCTCCAATAACAGGATGTCCCTTGACCAGCATTTCCGCAAGCCCCGGGCATTCGACAACGCCATGCAGATATTCAGTACCAAGCTGGTTTTCAAATCGGAAAAACTGACAGTCGAATACTGCAGTATCCGAAATTACAAGTAAGCCGTTAGTGCGCTCATCGCCCTTCAGAACAAGCTCAGCATTCGGGGCTTTTTTGAGCGTAAGCGTAAACTCGTATTCCTCCCCCTCGTATACAAAAAAACCTCTGGCATCCGGCCCTATGACAATCTCCGATTCGGGCTCTTCATATTTAAGAATAAGAGATGAACGCTTTTTTCCTGTGGTATTGAGATTTGTCAGCTCCACCGTTCTCCGCTGCAACACGTCTCTAAGATATATATTGTTGGATATGGCCGTCACCAGCGAGCTGAAATATGGTATGCTTGTCTGGGGATTATCCACAACTATGGTCACGTGCGTGCCGTTGTATCCCTCAGTAATTTTCAAACGCCTGTAATCATCCTCCTCGGCAGTCCTGTCGCCATCCCAATCGTCATACATATAGCCACCGGATTCCGTCCTGAATAGATCCACTCTCGAATACCTTCCTTCATGCAGTGATTTTATCCAGCCATGTCCCAGACCGTATATAGCCTGTTTCATTCCGCGCCCAAAATATCCCCTGCCGCCGGCTTCGCCTTGCGCCATCAGGCTGTGGGCTCCCCCATATGAGAGTATCTTGCGTATGCGCTCGTGCGACATTCCTTCCGCCTCGTCTGTAACTGTGAGTATCGCTCCGTTTTGATGCCTCTCGTAGCTTATGCTTATTTTCCCGCTGACCTTCATCCCCTGCTTCTCAAGACGGGAATAGCTGTCATCGCTGTTTGTAATAAGCTCAACAAGCGCCTTTTCAATTGATGCAAAACGCCTCGAATCTATATCTATAACCCTTTGATCTACAGGCAATGCCAATACAGCCATTGGAATCATCCTCCATGTTTATTGTCGTGTTTTATTAATTATATCCATATTCTTCCGTATGCAAGCAGAATTTTAATATGTCCACGGGTTTTTCATAAAAAAAAGCGTTCCAATTCTTCATTTTAAGAATTGGAACGCCCAAATACCACATTTTATATTTACTATTGTACTTATTTTAACTGAACATCCTACAGGTATGAACAGCAGTAATCTGTAGTCTCTTTTACCACAAGGCTGAAGCTTGAATTTGCAGGAACCTCGAAGGATTCCCCGTCTTTTATTGTCTGCCATGCATCGCTTCCAGGAAGCTTGACATCAAGACTTCCCTGAGTAATTTCCATTAGCTCTTTGCTTTCCGTGCCGAATTCATATTCTCCTGGAAGCATTATTCCTAGAGTTTTCTTTTCGCCGCCAGGGAAAAGAACTATTCTGCTTGTAACCTTTCCATCGAAATAAATATTGGCTTTCTTAACTACAGCAACATTTTCGAATTTATCCATTGTCAGACCTCCACATATTTTTGTGCAAATATTATTTAACTACACGCTAAGTATAACACGAAGAGAGCCATGTTGCTTTTTATATATTGGCCAGTGCCTGCTCTATATCTTCAAGTATATCGTCCGCATTTTCAAGACCCACTGAAAACCTTATAAGCCCTGGTGTTATACCGGCAGCCACAAGCTGGCTGTCTGTTAGCTGCCTGTGTGTGGAGCTTGCCGGATGAAGCACGCATGTGCGTATATCAGCAACGTGTACTACGTTCGAAGCCAGTTTCAGGCTGTCCATGAACTTGACGGCGGCGTCCCTTCCTCCCTTTATGACGAAGGATACTACTCCGCTGCAGCCCTTTGGAAGGTATTTTTTGCAAAGCTCGCTGTACTTCCCGCCTTCAAGGCTTGGGTAGTTTACAGACTCTATTTTGTCGGATTTGCTCAGGTATTCTGCTACTCTCTCTGCGTTTCTGCAGTGTCTTTCAATTCTTACTGGAAGCGTTTCAATTCCAAGATTCAGCAGAAAAGCCGCGTGGGCACTCGGATAGGCTCCAAGGTCTCTCATTAGCTGGACTCTCGCCTTCGCAATATAAGCCGCCTTTCCGAAATGCTCAGTATATACAATACCGTGGTACGACTCGTCGGGCTCTGTGAATTCAGGGAATTTCCCGCTTGTCCAGTCAAAGTTGCCGCTGTCTATAATAACGCCTCCAAGCTGCACGGCGTGCCCGTCCATGTATTTTGAAGTCGAATGTACTACTATGTCAGCACCGTATTCTATAGGCCTGCAAAGAACAGGAGTTGCAAATGTATTATCTACTATAAGAGGCACATTATTCTTGTGAGCTATGTTGGCGAATTTCTCAATATCAAGCACTGAAAGCGCTGGATTAGCGATGGTCTCTCCAAAAACAACCTTGGTATTCGGTCTGAAATGCTTCTGAATTTCCTCTTCCGAGGCATCCTGGTCCACAAAAGTGCAGTCTATGCCAAATCTTTTCAGTGTCACCGACAGCAGATTTATAGTTCCCCCATATATCGACGAAGCGCTGACAATGTGGTCTCCCGCTTTAGCTAAATTCATAATGCTTATGAAGGATGCGGCCTGACCCGATGAGGTGCAAAGCGCCCCAACTCCGCCCTCAAGCGCCGCAATCTTATCCTCAACAGCCCCTACAGTAGGATTCGAAATACGAGAATACATATGTCCCTCAGCAGTAAGGTCGAAAAGCTTTCCTATGTGTTCAGTCGAATCATAAACATAAGTCGTGCTCTGATATATCGGAAGCGCTAACGGCTCCCCGTTCCCAGGATGATATCCTTCATGCAGACATTTGGTTTCAATTTTCATATAAAGTCGTCCTCCCTTGTTTTCCTTCTTTATTATTTTTTCATTCTCTAACCCTTTGTATCGTTATAATTTATTTGAATTTTCCGAATACTATCTAATTATACCATTATTTAGCCAGCCTTGTTTCACATACTTCCATAAAAATGAAAATACCACACTAAAAAACCGTATCGAATATATATAATATTCTATACGGCTTAAGCTGTCTATTTGTTGGATTTCATTTCATTCTCAGTCAACAGGTCGACATAGGCATTTTTAAGCTCCTCTTCCTTCTCGCAGCCTTGCTGGTAATACCAATATTTTACCTTTTCCTCAATTTCCGCGTCAGTGCCCTCACTTTTATATGGATACACCGCTATGAGCTTTCCGGTTTCCCTGTCTCTTAATCCTAGCTTTTCAACCCCTTCGAATTTGCCCATCGAAATCCCTCCTATTTTTTTCATTTATAGCTTTATACCCTTCCGCTCCTATTTTATGCATACTGCCTCGTGTTCATTTGCTTATTGTATCAGCGTTAGTTTTTATATTTGCATGATGGGTATAATAATTAGGCATATAAAATACTATGTGCTTATTGACATGACTTAATTTCAACATGGCAGCACAAAGTACAAGGAGGCGGTTTTATGGATATAATGGAACTGATTACAAGTCAGCTTAGCAATCCGGAAGCTTTAAAGAAATTGAGCAAATCTGTAAACGCTGATGAATCACAGGTAGAGCAGCTAACACAGCTAGGAATGCCTGTACTGCTGGAGGCGCTAAATAGAAATGCAAGCACTCCGCAGGGTGCAGCTGCTTTGGCAGATGCTCTTGATAGCCATAAGGACGACAACGTAAGTGACCTTATGGGTTTTTTTGACAATGTGGACACTGCTGACGGCGCCAAAATTCTACAACATGTGCTGTCAGATAAGAACGACAGGGTTCAAAACAGCCTGGCAAGGCAAACAGGCATGGATGCTAACCAGGTAGCAGGCCTGCTATCACAGCTGGCTCCTTTGCTTCTGGGAGCCCTGGGCAATCAGAAAAAGGACCAGAATCTTGACGCTTCAGGTGTCTCAGGACTTACGTCCTCTCTTACAGGCATGCTGGGACAGTCGGAAAAGGGAGGCCTTCTAGGCCTTGCCATGCAGATGCTGGATGCCGACAAGGATGGAAGCATTGTTGATGACATAAGCAACATAATAGGAAAATTCCTTAAAAAATAGATCTACTCCTGGTACGATTAAGTTCCACATAACATGATTGTGGCTGATTGATGGACTTAATCGTTGCAAGGCTCTTATGTTATTACCAAAATAAATGTAAGTGCCATTCCAACCACTGAGAATATAGCTATATTGATTGATGTGAAATATTGAAAATATTCCTGTCTTGGATATTCCTTCACATAAAGCTTCCAGGAAATCAAATTAGCAAGGGATGCAATAAGAGTGCCCATTCCTCCAAGAGACACACCAAGCAGTATAGGTCTTACATCAGGAGCAAAGGGAGAAAAAACTATCGCACTAGGGACATTGCTTATAACCTGTGAGCCGATAGCAGAAATCCACATTGCATAGACTTGATTTTGCAGATGGCTGCTGACCATATCCCTAAGTCCATCCATCGCCAGCAAATTGTCAACGAGGAGAAAAAACAGTACAAATGTAGCCAGCAAAAAATAATCAAGCTGCAATAATAGCCTGCGATTTAAGAACAGCATCGCTATAAATATAATGCACGTGACGACTTGCCAGGGCAATATGTGCAGAATAGACAATATGGCCATGGTAAACAGTCCAGCATATACGCATACCTTTGATTTCGATTTTATCTGTATCTCTTCCAGCTGAAATTCAATCCTGTCCTTTGAGCAGCCAAGAGCCGTAAAGCAAAGGGCTATCGACGCAAGAGCCACAAACTGAATGGATATTTCAAGAAATGAAAGCAAATTCATTTCGAAGTAATTGAAAAGGAATATATTCTGGGGATTGCCAAATGGAGTAAGGCTGCTGCCTACATTAGCGCCTACCGTTTCCAGGGCTACGAGCTTGAAGGGATTAAATTTTCCGAGCCTTCCGATAAGCACTGTTATTGGCACTAATGTAAGCAGTGCCACATCATTTGTCATGAACATTGAGATTCCCATTGCTGTTGCTATAAGAGCAAATGCCAGAGAGCGCTCGTTATGGAATCGTCTGCTTATCTGGCTTGCAACATAGTCAAGGAAAAGTTCGCTTTCAAGAGCCACAGCAACAGCCATGAGATTCCAGAGTGCGGCAATAACCCTCCAATCAATGGAGTCCGCTGAAGGAATCCTAAATATCATGGATATACCAATCAAAACCAATAATATAAAAAATAAAATTTCTTCATATAACTTGTTAAAAAAAGATTGCAACATTAGAGTAATACTCCTATTATTATTTTTAGTGGAAATAGAGGATACAAAATACAACCCACTTTATTTCTATACCACAAATGGCCATTCGCTGTAAACAACAGCGACAATATAACATTTGCATTTAAAAAATATATCATGAATTCTGAATATTTTTTAATATTCAATATCATTTGTTCAGTTTATTAAATAAATTTGATATAATATGTAGTTAGGTATTTAGCTTGATAAACTGTTAAACTAATCAAATAATGTAAAATTGAATAGGAGGCGAACTATGCCAAAGAGATCTGATATCAACAAAATCCTGATTATCGGTTCAGGACCGATAATCATCGGACAGGCTTGCGAATTTGACTACTCTGGAACTCAGGCCTGCAAGGCTTTAAGAAACTTGGGCTACAAAATTGTTCTTGTAAATTCCAACCCAGCCACAATAATGACAGACCCAGAAACGGCCGATGTGACTTATATCGAGCCACTTAACGTAAAAAGACTCACAGAAATAATCGCAAAGGAAAGACCTGACGCTGTGCTTCCAAACCTTGGAGGACAATCTGCTCTTAACCTGTGCTCTGAGCTTAGTGAGGCAGGAGTTCTTGAAGAATACGGCGTTAAGGTTATAGGCGTTCAAATTGACGCAATAGAAAGAGGCGAAGACCGTATAGCCTTCAAGGAAGCTATGAACAGACTTGGAATTGAAATGCCGCGCAGCATGCCAGCCTACAGTGTTGAGGAGGCCGAAGGCATAGCTCAGGAGCTTGGATTCCCTGTTGTAATTCGTCCTGCATACACAATGGGCGGTACTGGTGGCGGTCTTGTGTACAACGTTGAAGAGCTTAGGACTATAGCTAGCCGCGGAATCGCAGCCAGCATGGTTGGACAGATTCTCGTTGAGGAGTCTGTACTTGGATGGGAAGAGCTGGAGCTAGAGGTTGTAAGAGACTCCAAAAACAAGATGATAACTGTATGCTTCATAGAAAACATAGATGCAGTAGGTGTACACACAGGCGACTCATTCTGCTCTGCCCCTATGCTTACAATAAGCCAGGAGCTTCAGGATCGTCTTCAAAAGTACGCATATTCAGTAGTTGAAGAAATAGAGGTAATCGGCGGAACTAACGTACAGTTCGCCCACGACCCTAAGACTGGCCGTGTCGTGATAATAGAGATAAACCCTCGTACGTCACGTTCGTCGGCGCTAGCATCTAAGGCTACAGGATTCCCTATAGCCCTAATATCTGCAATGCTTGCTGCAGGCCTTACACTTGATGAAATCCCTTATTGGAAGGAAGGCACTCTTGACAAGTACAAGCCTTCTGGCGATTATGTAGTAATCAAGTTCGCACGCTGGGCATTCGAGAAGTTCCCTGGAGCGGTTGACCGTCTTGGAACTCAGATGCGTGCGGTAGGTGAAGTTATGAGCATTGGCAAGAACTACAAGGAAGCCCTTCAAAAGGCTATCCGTTCACTGGAGATAGGCCGCTACGGCATGGGCTTTGCAAAGGACTTCAACAGCCGTTCGCTGGAAGACCTTATGTCGATGCTTTCAGAGGCAACAAGCGAGCGCCAGTTCGTGCTCTACGAAGCACTGCGTAAAGGAGCTGACATAGATCAGCTTTACAAGCTGACACACATAAAGCCATGGTTCCTTGAGCAAATGAAGGAGCTTGTAATGCTTGAAGAAGAGATACTAAAGCACAAGGGCTCAAAGCTTCCGGATTCTCTTATGGTTGAAGCCAAGAAGAGCGGATTCGCTGACCGTTACCTTGCTATGCTGCTTGGTGTTTCCGAAACAGAAATTCGCCAGCACAGAACAAGCCTGGGCGTAGTTGAAGGCTGGGAGGCTGTACCGGTAAGCGGCGTAAACGACGCTTCCTACTACTTCTCCACATATAATGCGCCAGACACAACAACAGCTAGCGACAAGCCTAAGGTAATGATACTAGGCGGCGGACCTAACCGTATAGGACAGGGAATAGAGTTCGACTACTGCTGCGTCCACACTGCTTTCGCGCTGCGCGATCTTGGATATGAGACTGTAATAGTAAACTGCAACCCTGAAACGGTTTCAACAGACTACGATACATCAGACAAGCTATACTTTGAGCCCCTTACTGTTGAGGACGTGCTAAGCATATACGAAAAGGAGAAGCCTCTTGGCGTTATAGTACAGTTCGGCGGCCAGACTCCTCTAAACATTGCCGAAGAGCTTGAGCAAGCAGGAGTTAAAATACTGGGCACTACTCCGGCGACTATAGACCTTGCCGAGGACCGCGACCAGTTCCGTGCGATAATGGAAAAACTTGAAATACCTATGCCTGAATCAGGAATGGCTGTAAACGTGGACGAAGCCGTTGAAATAGCCAACAGAATAGGCTACCCTCTTATGGTTAGACCTTCCTACGTTCTTGGCGGACGCGGAATGGAAATCGTGCATGACGAGGAGATGCTGCGTCAGTACATGGCTGCCGCTGTAGGCGTGACTCCTGACAGACCTATACTGATAGACAGATTCCTAAACAACGCAATAGAGGCAGAGGCAGATGCCATATCAACAGGAGCTGACGCTTTTGTTCCTGCCGTTATGGAGCACATAGAGCTAGCGGGAATCCACTCGGGCGACTCGGCGTGCGTGATTCCGCCAACCAGCATACCGCAAAAGCATCTTGATACGATAGTAGAATATACTAAGAAGATAGCCAAGGAAATGAACGTTATAGGCCTTATGAACATGCAGTACGCGATAGCAGATGACAAGGTATACGTTCTGGAAGCCAATCCGAGAGCCTCGAGAACTGTGCCTCTGGTATCGAAGGTGTGCAACGTTTCTATGGCGCGTATAGCAACAGAGATAATGATGGCGGCTTACTCTGGCAAGGAGTACCCATTAAGCAATCTGAAGAACAAGAAAATAAACCACTATGGCGTTAAAGAGGCCGTGTTCCCATTCAACATGTTCCCAGAGGTTGACCCTGTTCTCGGACCTGAAATGCGCTCCACGGGAGAGGTTCTAGGACTTGCCGATTCCTTCGGACTTGCATTCTACAAGTCTCAGGAAGCCGCTCAGTCAACTCTTCCAACATCGGGCACAGTGCTTATAAGCGTCACAGACCAGGACAAAGCAGCTGCTCTAGAGGTTGCAAAGGAATTCGCTCAAATGGGCTTCACAATAAAGGCTACCGAAGGAACCAATAAATTCCTTCAGGAAAACGGCGTTAAGTCTGAGCAAATAAATAAGCTTCAGGAAGGACGTCCAAATATAGTAGACGCCATTACAAACAAAGAAATCAACATGGTTATAAACACTGCCCTTGACAAGCGCAGCCAGGTTGACGATTCATACATCCGCAAGGCTGCCATAAAAGCCAAGATACCGTACATGACTACTATGACAGCAGCCCTTGCCAGCGCAAAAGGCATAGCTGCATACAGATCTGCCGGCTCTGACCATTCTCAGCTGAAATCACTACAGGAATACCACGCTGATATAACAGAGTAATCAAAAAAAGACTGCCTCATTCGGGATCTAACTTCCTGAATGAGGCAGTCTTTTTTATATTTAAGAAGTCCGTTCTAATTTCAAGCTACTGACCTGGGGTCTTTATCACCCTTTTTCCCCGGCATCTGCTTTTCCTGTATTTCCATTTCAACCTTCCTCGAAAGAAACATACCCATGAAGGCTAGTATTATAACCATATAGAATATGGAATTATAGTTGCCCATTGCATCCTTTAAAAACCCAGATGCCAGGACGCCTACAACTGCTGCTATTCCGTAAGCCGTAAAAACTACGCCATAGTTCTGGCTATAATGCTTAACCCCATAGAGCCTTGTTGTGGCAGTAGGGGCTATTGACAGCCAACCTCCCAGATTAAGCCAGAACAGCGAAAAAGCGACTGCATACAGGACTGTGCTTTCATCCTTCGCCATAAGCATGAGTGAAGCCGCCACAATTATAAGTCCGTAGGACAAGGCCATGGCATTCTTCACCTGGAATCTGTCGGCAACCAATCCAAACAAAGGTCTACCCACGCCGTTGAACACTGCAAACAGTGACGTAAACAGGGCTACACTGCCGGGATCTATTCCTATCAGTTCTATCCCGACACTGCTTGTCATTCCTATCATTATCAGGCCAATCATTGCCCCGATCATAAAACATAAATACATATTCTTGAAGCTTCTTGTTCTTAGCATGTTTTTTGTGTCAATGCCATGGGATAGTTCTCCAATGCTTGCTGCTCTCCCATTGCCCGGATGAGCCGACGGGTATTCGAAGGGCCATGACAGCAGCGGTATCAATATTCCGAAAGAGATTCCCAAAATCTGAAATGAATTCATTATGCCGAATTCCTCTATCAGATATCTGGCTATAGGCGCCGTTATGAAAGGCGACAAACCAAAACCTCCAAGAACAAGCCCTACAACAAGGCCCCTCTTTTCAGGAAACCATTTGGCAGCCACGGCCATCGGAACGCCGTATACTATTCCTACCCCAGCTCCAGTTATTAGTCCGTAGGTTGCAGTCAGCTGATAAATATTCTCCGCAAAGCCAGAAAGCGTCCAGCCCAATCCCACCAGCAAGCCTCCAACGATTATTATTGCTCTTGGACTAAACCTGTCTAGATATCTGCCGCTTATAAGCATAAATATTGCATATGATGCCAATGAAACCATGTAGGGGAAGCCGCTCTGTGTCGTTCCTATTCCGAACTTTTCCTCTATTGGAATCCTAAAAATACTCCAGGAATATACAGTGCCAAGACTCATCATAATGACAATTCCAAGTAATATATAAAGCCATTTTTTCATTGATCCAACGCTGCCTTTGTCTATTCTATTCGCCATTTATATACCTCCGTATTCTTATAGTTTGTCTTCCAAATCGAATATTACGCTTTCTTTTATTGCCTCTGCATTTTCTTGAAGCCTGCTTCTAATCTCCGGATATTTAATACTCAGAATTCTGGCTGCAAGTATACCGGCGTTTTTCGCATTGTTTATACCAACAGTAGCCACAGGAACTCCTGAAGGCATTTGAACTATTGACATAAGCGAGTCCATTCCGTCAAGGTGTTTAAGCCTTACAGGCACCCCTATAACTGGCAGTGGCGTAAGCGATGCCGCCATTCCAGGCAGATGGGCGGCGCCTCCGGCCCCGGCTATTATCACCTCAAGTCCTCTAAGGTGTGCATTTTTAGAGTATTCATAAAGTCTGTCGGGAGTTCTGTGGGCCGACACAACCTTTATTTCAAAGGGTATGCCAAATTCGGCCATTATTGCTGCTGCCGGCTTCATGACCTCCAGGTCCGACTCGCTCCCCATTATAATTCCTACAATTGGAGCTCCGTTATTTTCGGCATTTTTGTGCACTTAAAATCCCCTCCCAGTTATTTTTATGCTTTTTATAGCTTTTTGGGCTTTGCTCAGAGCCGCTTCCGCAGAATCGCCTAATGCCGTTATATGACCTATTTTTTTAAGGTATCCGGATTTTGTCTTGCCGTAAAGGTGCAGGTGGCAATCCTCTATACCAAGCACCTCATGGACTCCCTCTATGCTGTAGGCTCCCTCCAAATCGTTGCCGCCCAGTATGTTGTACATGACACAGCTAGCCCTCAGCCTGGCAGATCCCAGGGGCATCCCGGTCATTATCCTGACAAGCTGCTCAAATTGCGATGCTACGCACCCTTCAATAGTATAATGTCCGGAATTATGTGGCCTAGGAGCGATTTCATTTACAAGCACTTGCAAATCAGCGGTTAAAAACAGCTCTATGCAGAATACGCCAATGTCGTCCAGGACTGCTGCAACCCTTTCCGCCACATCCTTTATTCTGTTTTCAACTTCCGGTGTAATTTCTGCAGGAACTAATGATTTAATTAGTATGCTGTCTTCGTGGGTATTCTCAGCAACCGGATACAAAGCTGTGCCTTCACTATTCCTGGCCACGATTATCGATATTTCCTTTACATAGTCTACAAATTCCTCAGCCATCAGCTCGAAGCCGCTGATATTGTCGTATATACTTTTTATGTCGTCAGAGTGAGAAAGCACCAGGTTTCCTTTTCCGTCATATCCTCCCGTACAGAGCTTCAGGACCATTTTTCCGCCGTAATCCTTTAGTGCTCCTTCCAGCTCCTCCAGGCTGTCTATGCGTCTGAACTCGGGGACCTTAATGCCTGCTTTTTTCAACAAGCTCTTTTGCATATATTTATTGTTGATTTTCATCAACGTGGTGGCTGAAGGCACTACCTTGCAGCCCTCTGCTTCAAGCAGTCCCAGGGAATTTGCATCTATATGCTCAAACTCGAATGTAATCACGTCCGTTTTAGCAGCCAATTCCCGCAGTGACACCATATTAGAAAAATCCGCAACAATTTGTTCATCCGCAACTTGACCTGCCGGTGAATCCGGCGACGGATCAAGCACTACTACTCTGTAACCCATCTGTTTTGCCTCTTGGCAGAGCATGCGCCCCAGCTGGCCGCCGCCTATTATTCCTATAGTCCCTGGCGGGTATAGTCTAGAAAGTCTTCTCTTTTTCACACAATCACCTTCTTTGAAAAATAATTAAAATATTAACACCAACAAAAAAAGCCAATAGCAGTCTTCTTTACGAAGTTTGCTATTGGCTTACTCATCAACTGGTTTAAAACCCTTCGATTCATCTTCCAATTAAATCTATGTTATTGTTTTTTCAATATCCCTATCTACTACTATGGCAATTATTTTTTCCCCAGTCCTTGTGCTCACATCTGAAAATGTGCTTATTATATCCACATCTATTACAGATTTTATTGTTTCCTCCAAGAGATCACGCGCATTCTCAAAAAGAGCTGTCCTCATTTTCTTTACAAGATCGACGCCTTCCTTTGTCTGGGACAGATTTTTTTCGGATACGCTCAAAAAACCCTTAATTCTGATTAGTATCATATCCTGAAAAATAATTGTACGAATTCTTTCAGGACCTCGTCCCATGTGCTCGACTTCAAACTTACTTATTGCTTCACTGATCTGTGCTTCAATTTGTCCTTTTGTCATCTAACCACCTAATACAAATTTTTTTCTGAACATTTTTTGATTCAAGCATAAAATACAACCTAGTAAATACGTACCTTATAGAGATTATACCAAACAAATATCCACATTACAATTGTTTAATTTATTAATCTCTAAGCATTGCCGAGTATACGTTTCTACTAGTATTTTCAACATAGTACACCTTGCCATTTTCTACAGACACATTGGATAGCTCCGCAACGTCAGATGTTCTGAATACTATATCTCCGCTCTTGTCCAGCACCATAATTCTGTAGAGGCTGCTGATTTCCTCTTCGAATGTGCAAACAAGACAGCCGTCGTCAATTTTCATTGCGGTTACCTTTCCAGAAGGATTGAGTGACTGCTCGACTCCTGCTTTGTAGAGTTCGCCGTTCTGGGCACTTGCATAATACACATTGCCTTCGAGCACTTGAATATCAATACTTTCACTTGCATTTCCAGCTGTCGGCAACTCCATTGCTTTCCCTCCGCCAAGCGGTATTTTATATAGTTTTCCGCCGCTCTCGCAATAAATACTTTCGCCCTCCAACTTGAACGCCTTTGTCGGCAAATTGCTTATTCTTGTTGTCTCGTTTGTTGAAATGTCAACGCTGTGGACCATGCTCATTCCAGTACCACTTTGCCTGTTGAATGCCAGTATATATATCATGTCATCCTTTAGATAAATATCTCCGCTATGGCTCCCTCCGGATGAGTCCGCTGTCTGCTCCCAGGCCCAGCCGTAAAGATATGCCGGATCACCTACGCTTTTATATTCCCCTTTTCCATATTTGAGCATCAAATTGTTAGATCCCGGCGGCACTCCCTGGTTTACCATGACAGTTACATCTCCGAAGCTTTTGAATGTCAAATAGCCGGCCTCAACATCCTCATATGTGCCGTCCTGATTTAGTTTGATATAGTAATCCGCCCCCATGACAGCCCCACCCTGGTGGTAGCTCAGCCATACCTTGCCTTCCTTTTCAGAAAGTCCGTAGCTAACGTAGGAATCACCATAGGACCACATGGGCAGCTGGTATATTTTCCTTACACGGTCTGGACTGTCGATAGGCGCTTGGCATATCATCCCCTTTGGGTCGCCATAATAGTAATACCCATCTGAAACCAGCAAGCTGCCTTGCCCGTACCCTGAAAGTGAAACTTCTTCAAGCTTCTTATTTGATGATTCAATCACAAGGCCTTCATTGGAATCGAATCTGTATTTCCAACCGAATTCATCTACTGCGAACCTCCATGTCATCGGAAAATAAGTCACATTCCTGAATAACAGCAGAGGAAACTCCTCTCCTGAGTTGTCCACAATTTTACCGTTAACTTTAACTGGAAAATTCGGCACAGAAGCTGTATATGCACTTCCATTTCGCATGCTTCCCTTATAGTCCCTGTAAGCAGCAGTCACTTCTGTCTTTGAGATTTCAAGCCCAGACTTATTGTCCCACTTGGTTTCAGTCCCGAGGAATCTGCAATCATGGTATGTCATAGGAAAATATGTAATGTCCTTGTATACAATTAGCGGATACTGCCTGTAGTCATTTTGAACCCGGACTCCGTTTAGTTGCACCTTGAATTTTGGCAGCACAACTTTTACGTCGCCTGACACAGCAAAAATTTGGGATGGTAATAAGCTTATCATAAACAAAAAGCAAATAGCTACCACCTTTATTTTCAATTTCATTGCTTTCCTCCTCTTAAAACCTAACCTGCGGAGCCTCTTTTTCAGTCTCCTCAGCCTGGAAGAAGAACTCGTCCATGAATCCGAACATGTTGGCCACTATGTTGCTTGGAAAAACCTGAATAGCGTTGTTGTACATTAGCACCGTATCATTGTAGAACTGTCTTGCAAAGGCTATCTTGTCCTCAACCTCGCTCAGCTGGTTTTGAAGCTCCATGAAATTTGTGCTGGCTTTAAGCTCCGGATAAGCCTCTGCCACTGCAAACAGCCTTCCAAGAGCAGCAGTCATCATGTTGTTGGCCTCAGCCTCCTGCGCTGGAGTTTGGGCTGATTGGAATGCTGTCCTTGCCTTTGTCACCTCTTCGAAGGTCGACTTCTCATGCGTTGCATACCCCTTCACTGTTTCAACTATGTTTGGTATCAGATCGAATCTTTTCTTGAGCTGAACATCCACCTGTGCCCATGCATTCTTCACCCTGTTCCTCTTAACAATTAGGCCGTTGTAAACCGAGACTACAAATACCCCGACGATTACCAGCAGGCCTATTAAAAAGTATACTATTTCCATAACGAAACCTCCTTTTTATTTTGTATGAATATGTTGTTATGCAAAACCAACTTTTATTTGTCGGCCTAGAAGCCGCCGGTGCCTCCACCGCCGCCTCCTCCACCTCCTCCGCCCGAGAAACCGCCACCTCCTCCGCTAGAGGATGAAAGCTGTGATGTTGCTGCACTTAGCGCTTTTGATGTGGAGCTTGATATGCTGTTTGTTATAGTATCAAATGATGTCACAGGACTCATTGAGCGTCCGTAGGAATGTCCAAGATAAGTAAGACCTGCAGCTTCGAAGGCCTCAGGCGGATAAATTATCTTCAGAGCGTTAATTACTTCAGCTGCCACTCCAAGACTTATGGCATACACAAGATAATGCTCCCACATGACAATCGAAGGCAGCTGTGCCTTGTCAAGCTGGCTGAAATGCATAAGGAACCTCTTGAATGCCTTCCACATGCCATACTGCTCCGCTCCGTACCTGGTACGCCTTTTTATAAGCGCTGAGTAGAGCACCAGTCCAATCGACGTTACTATTAGAGCAACTCCCAGGCCTACAGCAGTAAGCATTGCTATAAGCCCTGCTCCTCCAAATACGCCTGCTATTCCCAGCAGTATCGCCCCTATTCTGGCTCCGCTCATTCCCTCCTCGAAAAAGCCCCTCATTTGGGCGGCATCCTTTGCCGAATCTACGAACAAGTCATATCCGCTCTTATAGAGCATGGCCGTCGACTTGTCTCCCTTTATAGACTTTTCCAGCTGACTTAGAATTACCTCTTTTCCGTCACCCATATCATCTATAAGCCAGCTTACAAGCCTTATCTCATGCTCCTTTAGTCCAGACTCATCGTATCCCTCAGCCTTTCTTATGAGTATGGATTCGACGTCCTTGTCGGGCAGCAGGAATCTGTCTTCAGTATAATTTATTTCATCGACCACCAGCTTCTTTCGCCTTACAAGATCCATGACAGTGGCTGTAACGTCATTCGGACTTACCCTTCCAAATGTCATAAGGGATGACATCTCCGCAGGCGAATAATCTCCCGGAAGCTCCCTGTAGTATTCCCCTTCAAATTTAGGCTTGTATTCCTTGTCATATCTGAAATAAAGGTATAGAGCAAGAACCAATTCAGATAAAATAAGAGTAGCCGCTAGGGAAAGCAGTATCCTGGCTCTCATCCTTATCGCATTCGCTTCGTCGGCCCATCTCTCCTCCTCGGCAAGCACCGTATCAACACGCTCGGCGTTTATTTCCTGGGCCTGCGACAGATAAGATTTGGGGAAAAGAAGCCTTGCCTCCACCATTGTGTTTGGTGGCAAGCTGTCTACTGTGAAAACTGCCGAATTAGCATATACCTCCAGGCTGCCCTCCAATGGCCCATGTCCCCAGGCCCTTATGTCTCCCTGCTTGAAGCTCTCGTCAGGAACATTGACCGTCACGTCAAAGCGCCCTATTTCAACACCGGTCTCCGTCCCCATGAACTTCCAGTACAATTCCCCGGTATCAGTATATCTTTTAGCTGCGCCCTTGACAATATACTCGATTCTGAACACTCTGCCGCCGTCTGTGGTGTTCTTAAAGATCTTGAGAGTTATATTATCTCCTTCCTGGAAAAGCTGGTAGGTGCCCTCTTGGCCGCTGTCGTTCCTTGTGAATAAGACTTCTCCCTGGCTGTCTGCTGTCGAGACCTTAATTATGTCTATTCCCTCGCTTCCAGACGTTCCAAGAGACCTGTATATGCCGTGGCCCTCTCCATTGAAATAATATTCCAAATTCTCGACAACGTGCATTGAACCGTCTCTTTGAATGTCTGCCACTACGTTCATGCTTGGTATTTCGTATGTCATTTCATCAGCAAATGCCGGTCCCTTTAATAACGTTACGAATGCAAAAACTAGAATTACAATAATTGCTGATGCAGCATACAGGTTAGTCTCTATTGATTTCCTCTGGTTTTTCAAAAAATACACCCCCTTGCATAATTATTTTCAAGACTCGTATCCAAAATGAAGCGCTATTTCTCTATAAACAGGCATATCCACATTGTATTTTTCTGACAGCCTAATTATGTCGAATATTATCTGGTCCACTTCGCTTTCTTTTTTTGCATCCAGATCCTTCTGGAGCGAAGCTGTTGTATCAGGAGTGAATCCGTCAATAATTTTCAGATGATCAACCAGCAGGTCGCTTTCAAAGCTTATCCCCATAGCCTCCGAGAGCTTTATTATTTCTTTAACCAGCGAAATGAACGTATTCCTGTAAACACCGTCACTCTGGAAATATCCAGCGCATACATTGTGATAGGAACCGGCACTTGCAAATGCCGATGTGAAAGAAAATTTTCTGAACGTGTCGCGCTTTATATCGTCTGAGAGTATGACTTCAATTCCGCTGTCGGCAACATCATCTCTAATTGCCTCCAGAACCTCACGCCCTACAATCTGACTCTCCCTGGCTCCGAATACGAGCCTGAAAAGAGGATTTAGCTGGACAATCTCCCCTGGTGCCGAAATATATGAATTGACATAAACGCACCCGTCTAAAAAAGTTATATCATTAGCCAGGCTTTCAAGCTTGTCACCTGTGGCAAAAGCATTGAGGACTGGAATTACCACAGTCGAATCTTTTGATGCCCTTTTCATAAGAGGAACCATGTCTTTTACAGAGTATCCCTTAACGCATAAAAAAATGACGTCTGCCTTATCCTCATACTCATCTGCTGTGCATGCCTTTACATGTTCAATCCTGACTTCCCCTATTCGCCCCGAGTGAAGCAGCAGGCCTTCCTGCCTTAGAGCCTTTAAATGCTCCCCTCTTGCTATAAATGTCACATCCTTTCCCTTGCGTGCCAAAAAACCGCCAATGGAACCGCCGGTGCCTCCCGCACCTATAACCAGATATTTCATATGCTTATCTCCTTAAACATTCCAATTCAGTCTTAATTTACCCTTCTAATTATACCCAGATTTTTGCCTCTGCATCTTCGCACATACCCATTTATTTCTGCAAAAAATCCCCCAGAATCAATTCTGGGGGATTTGAGTTAGCTAGCGCTCATAATAGGTATATCCACGAAGCCCGCTTTCGAATGCGCGCATGATTTCGCGTCTGTCGCTTGTCTTTATAAGACCTTCACGGATGGCAGCTTCAGCCATTTTACGGAATCTTACGACCATGTCCTTAGGATCAAACTCAACATAAGAGAGCACATCAGCCACGCTGTCCCCTTGTATTTCCTTTACAAGATCGTATGTGCCGTCGGGATTGATTCTTACGCTGACCACATTTGTATCTCCAAACAGATTATGGAGATCGCCCAACGTCTCCTGATAAGCTCCCACCAGGAAGGCTCCAAGGAAATAGTCATCACCGTTGTTCATATCGTGCAGAGGCAGAGTAGTCCTTACGTCATGAATATCTATGAATCGATCAATCTTTCCGTCACAGTCACAAGTTATATCGGCAATTACTGCATTGCGCTTTGGCAGCTCCAAAAGGCGATGTATCGGCATTATTGGAAACAGCTGGTCAATAGCCCAGCTGTCAGGTATGGACTGGAACAGCGAAAAATTGCAGTAATATATGTCTGCTATCGCGCTCTCAAGATCCTCAAGATCTGGCAGAGGTCTTTTTATTTTCGTCTTTTCCTTAGCAATCTGGTTTATCGTATTCCAGAATATTTTCTCCGAAAATGCGCGTTCACGCAGGCTCATCCTGCCATGCTTAAACATGTCGCGAATTTCGTCTCTGTAATAGAGAGCATCGTTGTAGCATTCCTGTATATTCTTGAGTGTGATGCTTTTGTGAACGTCGAAAAGATTCTTGATCTGCTCTGGAGTATTAGCTTCGAGCTGCTCTGGAATATCGTATTCCTCAAATCTTTCCACATCAAGTACATTAAAGAGCAGTACCGAGTAGTAGGCTACTGTTGCACGCCCTGATTCGGTCACAATAACTGGATGCGGCACATTGCTGGAATCAAGCACTGACATTACCGACTCAACAATGTCTGAGCAGTACTCTTCGACAGTATAGTTTCGGCTGCACGTATAATTAGTGTTTGAGCCGTCATAGTCCACACCCAGGCCTCCGCCTAAATCCAGATAGCCCATTGGCGCTCCCTCTTTCACAAGCTCTGCATAGACTTGTGTTGCCTCAAGTACGGCAGAACGGATGTCACGTATGTTAGGTATCTGCGAACCAAGGTGATAGTGAAGAAGCTTAAGTGAATCTAGCATACCCTTTTCCTTTAGCGTATCAACAGTCTCTATAAGCTGAGACACGTTGAGTCCGAATATGCTGCGGTCCCCTCCTGAATCTGTCCAATGGCCGCCTGCCTTAGCCGAAAGCTTTATTCTTATGCCAATATTCGGCTGAACTCCCAAAGCCTTCGAACGCGCCAGTATGATATCAAGCTCACTAGGATTCTCGATTACAAAAAAGCACTTGAAGCCCATTTTCACGGCATAGAGACCCAAATCTATGAATTCCTCGTCTTTGTACCCGTTGCATATTAGGCAGGCCTCCTTGTCTTGCATAAGAGAAAGCGCCGCTATAAGCTCGGGCTTGCTTCCAACCTCAAGCCCGTGGTGGTAGCGCTGTCCGAACTTGGTGACCTCCTCAATTACCTGCTGCTGCTGGTTCACCTTTACCGGGTATACGCCCCTGTATTCACCCTTGTATTCTAGTTTTTTCATCGCTTTACTAAAGGAGTTGTTAAGAAACGAAATCTGGGAATCCAATAAATTTTCAAAACGCAGCAAAACAGGCATATCAAGTCCGCGCTCCCTTACTCCGGAAACTATGTCCATTAGGCTAACAGCTGCTGAATTATCATCCTTCGTGGCGTTGACCATAACGTCTCCATCATTCGATATCGAAAAATAACCTGCTCCCCAGTTCTTGATTCCGTATAGCTCCTCGGACTTTTGCTTAGTCCATCTTCCAAGCAGTTCTGTTTTATTCATTTCCACTATCGTCCTCCATTATAAGCTATTAATTTATATCTGCACCACCGCATTAGTTTTCTAAAGTGAAAAAACATCAAACCAGTATATCAATGCTACTAATAGTATATCATATGGAATCCCTAATGATAATGGAGTCAAAATATTATATTACAAATTTTCGCAATTACAGCTACATGTATTTGCCCTTGAATTCATGAAGTATTTCATGCAGTTTTTCATGCGTGCCCTTTTCCATCACCGTCTCCTCAAATTCCTCGAATTGTACAAGAAGCTGCCTTTGCTCCTCAGCCGGTATAAGCTTGTCTCCCATTGGGAACACAACTGTATTTTCTTTTATTATATGCGCCCGGAGCAACGATATATAACCTGTTGCCGCTTGAATGAAATCGTCTGTTTTGAGCAACTCTCCTTCCAAGGATTCCAACATTTGAGCCACATATTTTCTTCCCTGAACATGCTCGCTGAGCAACTCTCCTATTGGTCCGTTTTCATTCTGTATCCCGGCTTTTTCCATGGCCGGAAATAGAATTCCTTCTTCCTTGCCATGGTGGCATTTGTCGGCAAACAGCTTGAGGAAATTCACTATCCCATTAATATCTTCACCTTCAACCAATTTACCGTCATCGAGTAGGATTACCATCTTTTCAAGAATTTTTAATCCCATTAAAATTTCCTTATGCTCGTTAACCAGATCTTCGCTCGCATATTTCATGTGCTTACCCCCTCTATAAAATAACTTTACAGTTACAGTATCCTTAATATAGTAATACCTGAAAACACGCCATCCAAAACATCACGTAGGATTCATTCTAATGCAAAACCGCTAGCTATGAATTCTGACCTTCCCTGGCTTTCTTCATCTCAAGCCTGTAGTTAACGTATTCGCCAAGGAGTCTGTAAATAACCGAGGCAAGCGGAATGAAGAGAAGTATTCCAAGCACGCCCATGAGGCTGCCGCCCACAGTCACTGCAACTAGTATCCAAACGGACGGCAAGCCGGATGCCTTCCCGACCACCTGCGGATAGATAAGGTTGCCCTCCAGTTGCTGTATCACAAGAAACATGGCAAGGAACCATGCTGCCTTTACAGGGTCTGCCACAAGTATGAAAAACACTCCAACTATGCATCCTATAAAGGCGCCAAATACCGGAATTAGAGCCGTTATGCCTATAAGAACGCTTATCATCAGGGCATACGGGAATTTGAATACAAGCATAGCCACAAAGAAAAGCAGCCCAAGTATTATAGCTTCAAGCACCTGACCGGAAAGAAAGCTTGAAAAAACAATATTTGAAAGTTCTCCTACATAAAGCAGTTTTTTCGCTGCTCGCTCTGGGAAAAAAGCATCTATCAGTTTCTTTAGCTGCCCTATTAGCGTCTCTTTCTGAAGCAGCAAATATATTGAAAAGACGAATGCCAGCAGGGATGTAGTTATTCCGCTAAATATCGAGGATGCAAACGTAAATGTCGAGCCGATCCAATCCAGAGCACTGCTTTTGAGAAACGCAATTGCATTGGCTTTTATTCCTTCCCAATCCAGCTCTATGCTGTTTATCCATTCTACAACTTGCGGATTGTCCCTGAGATTCTGGATTGCCCAAGCTTTCATGCTCCCCCAGTACGATGGAATCTTAACCGACAAATCCTGAATTGTATTTATCATCTCGGGCACGATAATAAACGATACCAGATTCAAAATTCCTGCAAAAAGTACAAGTGTGATTATGTAGCTTAAAGGACGCTTGAGATTTTTATCCAGCTTGCTGAATAGGCTCTTTTCTCCAAACAGCCTTTTTTCTATGAACATCATTGGTGTATTAAATATGAATGCTATTGCAAATCCTATTGCGAACGGGCTGACTATCCCCAGAATGCCTGATATAACAATCCATACGCCTGCAATGTTGTTCAGCAGCCACATGAGTATTATAGCGAATGAAATAAGCAGCATTAATTTTTTCATCTGATTCCTGTCAAAATCCATATACATCCCTCTCTTCCCGAATCTTTCCATGGATTCATTATACCCGACAATCGCATTAACATACACGAAAAGCCGCACCTATTCGGCACAGCTTCGTTAAAAATTGCTAAGCTCTGTCCAGCTGGTTTTTCCTTATGGCCAAACTGAAAAGATATGGATAGTCGTCACACAGATATTTCATGTAATCCACCCATTCAGCCAAAATCAGCGGATACGCCCTCAAGATGTCCGTTTTCAAATGTTCGCGGTCTTCCTTCGTCACATTGCTTATACTTTCGATATTCTGTAGCTCGTCCGCAATATGGAATACAGACCACAGCATGTCAGTAAATGAATCGTGCTCGTATAAATTCGAGTTTTCAAGCATATTGATCAAGAATGATTTTTTCTGAGACAGCACACTTCTTAAATGTTCCAGTTTTTCTGGAGTCGCTTTTATTTCATACTTGAATTCCTTGATTTGATTTTTTACAGACTTAATCTTGCCTTTGCTGCTTAAATCGGTCAAGTCCAGCTTTCTGAAATTGTCATTTCCGTCAAGTTCCGATAAAGCGTATAATATTGACATTCCGGTTTCGGCGAAAAAAGCGCTTATTATTACATTTATCTTCTTGAGCTGGTGCCTTTTTTCTATCACATTCAGCAGCTTGTTTAGCACGAGTGTCACGACTATGGCCTGCATAGGAACGAATGCCAAGTCCTGGAACAGGTAAAAGAAAGTGTCTGTAGGATTGTGAAACAACAGAAACTGTATGAAATATATGCACGCCGATGATAGCGACAGTATTAGAACTAGTAAAATATTATTAACTAACCTCAAAATAATCCACCTCGTTTGTTTTTATGCCGGGTCTAGAAAACCCTCAGTGTTGCTTTTAGCTGAGGGTTTTGATATGTTACAGTCAGTTTTGATTTAATAATTCTGTGCAAGCACCTGGAAATAAGCCTGAGGATGATCACACACAGGGCAAACCGCAGGAGCCTTTTTACCCTTATATATGTGTCCGCAATTAGCGCAATGCCACGTTGTCTCTTCATCCTTTGCAAACACATTGCCGGCTTCTATGTTCTGGAGCAGCTTCCTGTATCTTTCTTCGTGCTCTTTTTCTATCTTGCCTACTTCCTCGAAAAGATATGCTATTTTGTCAAAGCCCTCTTCTCTGGCTTCCTTAGCAAATGTATCATACATGTCTGTCCACTCGTAGTTTTCGCCATTTGCTGCATCCTTCAAGTTTTGTATTGTATCAGGCATGCCGCCGTACAGCAGCTTGAACCATATCTTTGCATGCTCCTTTTCATTGTCTGCCGTCTCAGTAAAAAGTGCTGCTATCTGGGCGTAGCCTTCTTTTTTTGCAACACTTGCATAATATGTATACTTGTTTCTTGCCTGAGATTCTCCGGCAAACGCCGCCATAAGGTTTGCTTCAGTTTTTGTTCCTTTTAGTTCAGCCATTTCATTTCCTCCTATTTTGTGATTAGATTATGTTCATTTTAATAAGCTTTGCTGCGCAAAAATAATTATACTATAAAAATTATGCTTTTATAATAAAAATGTAACCATTTTAACATTTTATTTTTCGAGCTACGCTGTGTCCTAATGTTTCTAAAGGCTTTCAATATCTGCTATAAGCAGCTTTACATCCTCTTCCCTAGTTGCCCAGCTTGTGCAGAAGCGGACAGCGGTATGCTTTTCGTCTATTCTTTCCCAGAAGGAATAAGAATATTTTCGAGATAGTATTTCAAGCTTTTCATTCGGAATTATCGGAAATTGCTGGTTTGTATGCGAATCATACAAAAATTTATACCCTTTCGCATTGAATGCGTTTCTGATGAGCATAGCCAGCTTGACGGCATGCTTTGAAACCTCAAAATAAAGGTTATCATTAAACAGCACATCAAACTGTATTCCCAGAAGACGCCCCTTTGCAAGCATGCCTCCCCGCTGCTTTATTAGGTATCTGAAGTCCTTTTTAAGGCTGTCATTGCTTATAACTACGGCCTCCCCAAAGAGCGCTCCTACCTTCGTGCCTCCAATATAGAAAACATCCGTAAGCTTTGCGATATCTGCCAGTGTCAAATCGCTTCCATCAGCTTCAAGTCCATACCCAAGGCGTGCGCCATCCATGAAAAGAGGCAGCTGGCACTCTGCGCAAACCTTGCTGAGCTCCTCCAGCTCCGGTTTTGTGTATGTAGTTCCATTCTCTGTCGGGTGCGATATGTAAACCATACCAGGCTGAACCATATGCTCATGGGTCACATCATTCCAGTGGGCTTCATAGGCCTCCTTCACCTGATCGGCAGTTATTTTCCCGTCAGCGCTGGCAACAGTCAGCACCTTGTGGCCCGTGCATTCAATGGCTCCGGTCTCGTGAACATTGACATGCCCAGTGTTGGCAGAAATTACGCCCTGATGAGGACGAAGCATGGAGGCTATTACAGTCATATTTGTCTGTGTGCCCCCCACCAGGAAATGCACATCTATTTTGTCATTTCCACACAGTTGCTTGATTCTGTTTCTTGCGCTTTCACAGTATTCATCGACTCCGTAACCGGGAGTCTGCTCAAAATTTGTTTCAACCATTTTTTCAAGTATCTTAGGGTGCGCACCCTCTGCGTAATCGCATTCGAATCTTACCATTAGAATATCCTCCCACAAAATATAAGACTTGTTCTTTAGCTCAGGATAAATCACAGTTTAAGCAGTCGTCAAGTTAATTTCAGCACAGCCTTTTATTATGCAAACATCAGAAGGCTTCCCGCCATTACAATCATACCCGCAATCAGGCCGTAGATTGCAATGTGGTGTTCTCCGTATTTTTCTGCCGCTGGAAGGAGCTCGTCCAAGGAAATGTAAACCATTATGCCGGCTACCCCGGCAAATAGGATACCGAACATTCCGTCATTAAAAAATTTCATCAAAAGGAAATATCCTGCAAGAGCTCCCACCGGTTCGGAAAGTCCAGAGAGAAATGAATATTTAAAAGCCTTTTTCCTGTCACCAGTTGCATAGTAAATCGGTACAGAGACCGCTATTCCCTCAGGGATGTTGTGTATCGCTATAGCCACCGCTATGCTAATTCCCAATGTCGGATCCTGTATTGCACCTGCAAATGTCGCAAGTCCTTCAGGAAAGTTGTGGATTCCTATGGCCAGTGCCGAGAAAAGCCCCATTCTCATCAGCTCATGATCATTCTTTTTTCCATTTTCCATTTCACTTACGTCTCGCATTTCGTGCGGATTTTCAAATGTAGGTACGAATTTGTCAATCAATCCTATTACTGCAATCCCACTGAAAAAAGCAATAGTTGCTATCCAGTAGCCTGTAGTTGTTCCATAGTGCGACTCCAGAGAGTGCCTCGCCTCCGCAAACATCTCAATCATGGAGACATATATCATAACGCCAGCTGAAAAACCCAAGGCCGCCGAAAGAAATCTTTCATCCGTTTTCTTGGCATAAAAAGCCAGCGCGCTGCCAACGCCGGTGGACAAGCCAGCAAGCAGCGTGAGCCCGAAGGCAACAAGTAATCTGTCCATACCTACTTCCATATCTTTTTCTCCTTAAGCATGTTATTTTAACCTGAATTTTTATATACCCATACTTACATGCAAATCCTGCTAATGAATTGCATTAGTCGGTATGCTGACCGTGAATGTTGTGCCTATTTTGTCACTGCTTTCCACGGAAATCTTTCCACCATGATTTTCAACAATTGTCTTGGCGATTGCAAGCCCGAGCCCATATCCGCCTTCCTTGCGCGCCCTTGAGCTGTCAGCTCTGTAGAAACGCTCAAAAATATGCTGCCGATGCTCTAGTGCGATGGGTTCTCCAGTGTTGTTTACTTCTAATCTGACATTCCCGCCCATGCGTTTAAGGCTGAGAGTTACAGTTCCGTTTTTTCCTGCATACTTGCAGGCATTGTCCAGAAGTATGACTACAAGCTGCTTGAGCTGGCCCTCATTTCCAACAAGCAATATATCCGGATCAATATCGCTGTTTATTACAACACCCTGCTCATATGCCACCGATTCAAAAGGAAGCACGCAGCCCCAGACTGCATCGCTGAAATTCAGCCTGGACTGCAGCATTTGAATCTGGGAGGCATCCGATTTTGCCAGAAACAGCAAATCGTCTACAAGCTTTTTCATCCTGTTGGCTTCATCCTGTGTGTGCTCTATCCACTTAGCCTGCTCCTCTATTGTATCACTCTTGTGAGAAAGGAGTATCCCTGTGTTTGCAAGTATTATAGTTAGGGGGGTTTTGAGTTCATGCGACGCGTCTGCGACGAACTGCTGCTGCTGCTTCCAGGCCTTTTCCGCCGGACGCAGCGCCCAGCCTGACAGAAAAAGGCTTATGAAGAAGAAGGCTGTCAGTCCGCCGACTCCCACAAGCAGCAATGTGATTAGCAGATTTGTAAGCGAGTCTATCTCCCTTCCCATGTCCGCAAAAGCTATCTTTGTGCCGTCTGGAGTCTGCTTGACAAGAAAGCGCAGCTGCAAATCGAGCAGAATGCCTTCCTGCTTGCTCTCGCCCAGTGCGCGGTTTGTAACTTCAGAGACCACCTCATCCGACACTGTTACGTTTTCCATCGAAGCAACTTTTACGCTGCCCTTTTCATCGAGTGTCACAGTGAATATAGGAATCATGGGCCCTGTGTCCGGATGGCGTCTTTCTCCGATTTCCAGCAGAGGCGGCGGCATGCCTTCTCTTTCTATGACCTTTTCCATTGCTTTATAACTGTCCCTTGCTGTCCACTGATAGCTGAAAAAACTGATTGCTGCAAATACTATTATCATCACAAGGCTTATCAGAGTCATATTTATGAATATGAATTTTTTCTGCAGCTTTTTAATCACGCCTCGTCAGCCTCCAGTCTATATCCGACCTTTCTGACGGTGCCTATGCTGACTTTCGAGCCCAGGAAGAAGAACTTTTTGCGCAGAAACGAGATATAAGCCTCAACATTGTTGTCCTCGGCGTTCGATTCAGCTCCCCAGACCTTGACTATGATATCCTCCTTAGGCACTACCATTTTTGGATTCGACATTAGAATCTTTAGAACCTCGTACTCCTTGAATCCCAGGTGTATTGATTTTGGTCCGCAGCTTAGGCTGTATGTCGACAGATTGAGCTTCAAATCATCAAATGACAGCTCTTCCATAGCTACCTCGCCATGTCTTCTGGATATGGCCCTTATGCGTGCCATAAGCTCCTCGGGCGAAAAGGGCTTTGTCATATAGTCATCGGCTCCGCAGTCTAGTCCTGTCACCTTGTCAGTTATTTCATCCCTGGCTGTAAGGAGAATGACTGGTGTTGTGATTCTGTTCTCCCTAAGCTCGCGCACAACCTCGAAACCGCTCTTTTTAGGAAGCATGACATCAAGCACAATGACATCATACATACCGCTCATAGCATAGTCCAGTCCTGCTTCGCCGTCATTCACTATGTCTGCAGCGTATTTTTGTTCAGTTATTATCTGACCAAGTGCTTCAGCCAGATGCAGCTCATCCTCAACTACAAGTACGCGCACGGCGCACCCCCCTTCCATTATTTGTATTCTAATGATTGGATTATATCACATATTTACTTCCTTGTTATTAGCAATTTTATAATGCAAAGCTGAAATTAGTCTGAAATCAGTTTTTCAGACTAATTTCAGCTTCCAGAAGTATTATATAAGCATAGGAAATGCAAAACGAAACGGAGGTGTCACACATGTCGCAATATCAGAACGTTTTCAGACGCTACGAAAAAAAATACATGCTGAGCAATGAGCAGCACCAGATACTCATGGAGAGACTGTATGACTACATGACGAAGGACAGCTACGGCATGCACACCATATGCAATGTCTATCTGGACACCGAAAACTATGAGCTCATACGCGCTTCCATAGAAAAGCCTATATACAAGGAAAAAATAAGGCTGCGCAGCTATGGGATACCTAGGCCTGGCGACAAAGTGTTCGTTGAAATCAAAAAGAAGTTCGATGGGATTGTATACAAAAGACGAGTGCAGCTTCCTCTGGACGAGGCATTGAGCTTTCTTGGCCTAGGCAAGCAAACCGCAGCATCAAGCCAGATACTCGATGAAATCAACTGGTTCATGAAGAGATACAAGCCAGTTCCAAAGGTTTTCATAGCCTATGACCGGCTGGCCCTGTTTGGCAAGGAGGATACAAATCTGAGAATCACATTCGACCAGAACATACGCTTTAGGGAATGTCTTCTGGATCCTTCAAAGGGCAGCTGGGGAAATCCCCTGCTCGAGCCCGGCAAAGTCCTCATGGAGATTAAAATCCCAGGAACTATGCCCATATGGCTCAGCCAAATCCTTGCCGGATTGAATATATTCCCGACCTCGTTTTCCAAATACGGAAACTGTTACAAGAAGCATCTGATTTATAACACATACCAAAAAGGAGGAATCAACCATGCTGGATAGCATTATAAGCACAGCAGCATCGAGCTCAATAACCCTAGAAAGCCTTCTGTTTTGTACTCTAGCCTCAATCACTCTAGGAATGGGCGTTGCCCTAATCCACATGTACCGGAATATCTACAGCAAAAACTTCATTGTAACTCTGGCTCTGCTCCCTGCCATAGTTCAGATAATAATCACCATGGTCAACGGCAACCTTGGCACCGGAGTAGCCGTCATGGGCGCCTTCAGCCTTGTCCGTTTCCGTTCCATACCCGGCGGCGCAAGGGAAATAGGAAGCATATTCTTGGCAATGGCCCTGGGTCTTGCAACAGGAATGGGACATGTAGCTATTGCATTTATGTTCCTGGCCACAATAGGCGCCATGACTTTGCTCTTGAACAGCACTAGGTTCGGAGAACAAGATGAAGAGGAAAAGGAGCTTAAAATCACAATCCCCGAGAGCCTGGATTATGAGGGCATATTCGATGATTTGTTTGACAAGTATACAAAAGGAGCAGATCTTGTCAGGGTAAAGACCACAAACATGGGCAGCCTTTACGAGCTGCATTACAGGATTATACTCAAGGGCTCGACAATAGAAAAAAAATTCCTGGATGAGCTGCGCTGCCGAAACGGCAACCTCAACATCGTCTGCGGACGGATATCTTCAAACCACAGCGAGCTTTAAGCGCTAAGACTATTATGAAATACGAGGAGGAAATTATATGAACAGAATAAGAATCAAGCTGCTATCCTTGGTCACCGCAGTTTTGCTGGCTTCATCAGCCCTGACGGGGTGCAGCAATGACACGTCATCGACATCGTCATCTGCAGATATCGCCAGCAAGGTACAGGTTGAATACAGCAACGAGGATCTAGATGGTACGTGGGATGACTCTGCCGCAACCAAAATAATGCTGAGCGACAGCTCTATCGCCGTGGACGGCAGCGGAGCCTCAGCAAACGGAGACACTCTGACAATAAAGTCAGCCGGCACATATGTACTCAGCGGAACGCTGAGCGATGGCCAGATTGTGGTTGACGCCGGAAAGGAAGATACAGTGAAAATAGTGCTAAACGGCGCAGATCTAAAATCCTCAAACAGCGCTCCTATTTACTCCAAGCAGTCCAAGAAAACAATCATCACGCTAGCAAAGGGGACAAGCAACAAGATTGAAGACGCTGTTTCGTATGATTACGCCGAAGGCGAGGACGAACCTGACGCGGCTATTTTCAGCCAGGATGACCTTACCATAAACGGATCGGGCTCTCTGAGCGTAACTGGCAATTTCAACAACGGCATAGGCTCCAAGGATGACCTTGTAATAACCGGAGGAAACATAACTATCAATTCGGCCAATGACGCCTTGCGCGGCAGGGACTCCATAGCGATAAAGAGCGGCACATTTACAATCGATGCTGGAGGAGACGGACTTCAGTCAAACAATGACGAGGATGTCGAGAAAGGCTGGATTTCTATAGACGGCGGAGCTTTCAAAATCACCGCTGAAAGCGACGGCATCCAGGCAACTACGTCCCTTGTAATCAACAGCGGCACGATTGATATAGCCAAATGCTACGAAGGGCTTGAGGGCGCAAACGTAACAGTTAATGGCGGCAATATACGTATTAAGGCTGACGACGACGGACTCAATGCTGCAGGCGGCAACGACGGTTCTTCAGTAGATGCAAGGCCTATCGAGAACGCCTCAAGCGATGACAGCACTTATTTCATAAGGATAAACGGCGGGTATTTGACAGTAGATGCAGCAGGCGACGGTATAGACGCCAATGGCTCCCTCTATTTCAGCGGCGGCACCGTGCTAGTTAGCGGTCCGACAAACAACGGCAACGGAGCCTTGGACTATGACGGAACCTGCGAGATTACTGGCGGAACGCTTGCAATAGCCGGCAGCTCTGGAATGGCACAGTCTCCAGGAGACACGTCTTCCCAAAGCTCAGTGACTGTATATTATTCTTCAGTACAAAAATCCGGAACGCTTGTAACTCTCTCAGATAGTAGCGGCAAGCCACTGCTATCCTTCGCTCCATCCAAAGACTACCAGTCAATAGTCATAAGCTCACCTGAGCTTGAGCAGGGCAGCACATACACGCTAAGCTCCGGCGGAACAAATTCAGGCAAGCTAAAAGACGGACTTTACACAGGAGGAGCCGTGTCGGGTGCTAAAAAACTTGCAGACGTCAAACTTACAAGCATCGTGACAAGAATTTCAGATGACGGTTCCCAAGTCACCGGAAGAATGGGCGGCCAGGGAAGACCGGAAGGCAGACCGGATGGAGACCGCAAACTGCCCGAAGGTATGGAGCCACCTGAAGGAATGCAGCCTCCCGCTCAAGAGCAATAGCTCTTATTTGTACAGGAAAGCAAAAGCGCCCGCTCTTTTCGAGTAGGCGCTTTTGCTGATTGATTTATTTTGATTGATTTTGGAAAGCTTTAGGCACTCTTGCTGGTTGTTTCATTGTTGGCAGTTACTCTCTTTTTATACTGCAGCGCTGCAAAGCTGCCGATAATACCAACAAGCAGAACTATTATCTGATATGTGAACATATATGTGTATGCTGCGGCGCCGTGCTTGTCTATCCAGTTCCCAAACATTGCAAACTGGAACACGTCAGGCAGGAAGCCCAGGGCAGCTGCTATTCCCACTGTAGACGCCGCATATTCCCTTGGTATCTTTATTTCCGAGGCTAGCGCGTAGTATATTCCCCTGCCCATGTATACAAGGAAACCAATCACTAGTGTAATTCCTATCAGTACATATATCGACGTCGTCTTAGGCATTTTCATGAAGGCCAAAAGGACTGCAGCTCCGCATATATAAATTACCATTAGAACCTTTGAAACTGATTTTATTTTATCGGCAAGCCATCCCCCAAACGGCGCTCCCACAAGTCTAAGGCCATGTATCCTTATAACAGCAAGCGAACCTGAGAATGCAACTGAAATTCCAAGTACCGTTGTGAAATATGGCGTAAAATACGACATGGTTACAGAAAGCGAATATACTGCAAATATGTTGATGCCCACAAGCCATGTGGCCGGTGATTTGAGCACACTCATAAAATCCGCAAATGTCATGTTCTTTTTAGGCTCTGAAGCTTTTGAATCATCGGCATCTTCTTGAGCAGGAGAATCCTTGAGCATGAAGTAGCTTGCGGCAAAGCATATGAACGAAACTGCCGCAATGGCAAATACGACCGCCTTGAGGCCTGCAACCACGTTCACGTATTTGGCGAAAATGAACAGTAATACAGAGCTGCTTAGAACACTTCCAACTCCAACAAACGCCTCGTTCATGCCAAATATTTTGCCCTGGTTATCTTCGTCAACTAGCATCCTGACAATCTTGATGTGTGAAGGGTAGTTCATGCAAAGCGATGTAACCGCCAGGAGTACCCATATGATTACAGCGCTTTTGTAGTTCATGTTGAATGCGAATATAACTGCTAAAATACCATTTCCTAAAAGCGATGCAAGAAACACCTTCTTATAGTTGAATCTGTCTGCAATCCAGCCTCCTATCGGGGCGCCCAGGATATTTCCAAATCCGAAAATGCTCATAAGCAGTCCAAGCTGTGCGTTGTTGCAGCCAAGACCTTCAATGAACGGATCGTATAGAAGATACTGTAAGAATGGCAGCGTGTAAATAGTCGCCCAGCACAGTCCCAGCACAAAGACAGTAAATAGCAGCTTAATGTTTTTATTCACCTGTCATAACCTCCATTTTATTTCCTATTCTTTTGTAGATAAAGCCCGATGTGTTTTTCGAGAATTCAACCTTTATGTTTTGAAGATGCTCCGGGGTGCTTATCGCATCGTATGCCGCGCCGGCAAGCACCTTGCCTATCATCAATGCGACCTTGGTTGCGTACTTGGTACCCGAGCATGCCGTTGCCTGCCATGTGTGGGCCGGAACACCAAATGCCCATGCTGCTCCCATTAGCTGTCCTGTAGGAACTGTCCACGACACGTCACCTACATCGGTTGAACCCGCTATGACTTCATTTTTCCAGTCCGTACAGTCGAAAAACGGCATAGCTGGATGTTCATTGTAGTCAAAATCCTGCATCCTGTATTTTGAGAAACGCTCGTTCTTGCCCGTCTCCGATATTGTGCTCCCTATCGCTTTGAAGAGCTCGAGCTCTTCTTCTTCAGGCTTCGGCACGCTCACATTTTTGCAATTTTCTTCAAGCAGCGTGCTCAGCTGTAGGTTTGCAAGGAAATCGTACATTCCCGAGTTTATTTGGTATTCCAGCTCAGTTTCAGTCATCATGCCGGCTCCCTGAGCCACCTTTATTATCCTTTTGACTATGTCAAACAGTTGGTGATTCTTCGGAGCTCTCGCATAGTAGTGGGATTCTGCAAGGTCTGGAACTACGTTCGGCTTTGATCCACCATTTGTTATAGCGTAATGTATTCTTGCCTTGTCTATTACGTGCTCCCTGAGATAGTTGACACCCACGTTCATAAGCTCAACTGCGTCCAGGGCGCTTCTACCAAGGTGCGGACCGTCAGCAGCATGAGAGGCTATTCCCTTGAACTTGAATAAAAGTTCTATTGACGATAGTGTTGTAGGGGTCCAGACCTTGTTGACATCGAACGGATGCCATGTAAGGCAAAAGTCAAGATCGCGAAATACGTCCTTTTCTATCATGTCAAGCTTGCCTACTATGGCCTCTTCAGCAGGACAGCCATAATATCTTATTGTACAGTCTAGCTTTTCTGCTTCTGCAGCCTCTTTAAGAGCAATTGCTGCCGCAATTGAACCGACACCTATGAGATTGTGGCCACAGCCATGTCCGTTGCCGTTTTCAACAACCGGCTTTCTTTCTGCAGATACCTCCTGGGAAAGCCCTGGCAGCGCGTCATACTCGCCCAGGAATCCAACCTTAACGCTTCCGCTTCCATATTCGGCAATGAATGCTGTGTCTATGCCTTCTATGTCCATCACATTGAATCCGTTCTTCGACATGAACTCCATCTGGGCTTTCTTTGCAAAGTGTTCATTGAATGCCACTTCGGGATTATCCCATATGGCCTTTGAAAGTGCATGCAGCTCTTCAAGGGACTCGTCTAAATGCCTACTCATCTTTTCCTTCATGAAAATACAACCTCCGTAATTCTCCATATTTTTTAGGCCATGCATAAGAATTGACTTTCAAATTGGCTTCTATTGATATTTAAAGAATATCAAATACGAATGTTCTTCACCATGTTGTCAGCAACTAAATATAAGTGGTTTTTTTTGTTGTTTTTTGATACTCTTACTTTAGTAGATTAACAGTAAAGGAAGTGTTTTTTTGTGAATGAAATTAAAAGCAAACTCATCAAATTGCAGGAGCTTCTAGAGGTAAGCAAGCTTTTGAACTCGTCAATGAACATAAATGAAATATTGAAACTCCTTTTAAAAAAGTCACTTGAGCTCATAGAAGGCGGAGACGCCGGGATGATATCTCTCTACAATCCAGAAAACGGAATGCTGGAAATCAAGGCTTACGAAGGCGTTGGCGATTGCATAAGGACTCTCAAGTTTTTGCCAGGCGAATCATTTGCCGGAAGAGCCTTTTCCGACAAGAGGACTTATTTTTATTCAAATGCAGCCGATGTGAAACATGCCATGAGCACGCTGAGCAGCGATAACCTAAAAATCCTGATGAAGTCCGTTGAAAACACCGTAAACTCCATTGACATATATGGCGGCATCGGCTGCCCGCTTATGTACCAGCAGGAGTGCATAGGCGTCATTGTCATAGACAACTTCTACAACAACGCTCCGCTAACGCAAGATGATGTGGAAATTCTAGAGATGATATCAGTGCAGGCTACGATAGCCATAGTAAATGCGCGCAATTACGAAAGAGAGCAGCGCCACAACAGAATTATGGAGTACTCCTCCAGCCTTCACAGCAGATTCACAGAAATGGTGCTTGGCGGTTCTGGCGTAAATGACATAGTATCAGAAATATCCACAAGGCTCGGCAGGGATGTTTTCATGATAGACCTGTTTGGCAACATGGAGCAAAGCAGCCTCAATCACTACGGGACCATAGAGAATATCCTCGGCAACTCAAGAGAAAGATTGATGAAACTGCTGTCAGCTCAGAAATTAAATCATTTTTCCACTGATATTGGTCTCCATTTGTATATCTCCCCCATAATAGTCAATAAGGAAATCCTGGGCTGGCTATGCGCAGTCTCCGAAGGCGACGAATACTCAGAGCTCGACTATATAACTATTGAGAGAGGAATAACAATACTAGCTCTGGAACTGTTGAAAATAAACGATCTTAACAATATGGAGCAATCGCTCAAGGGCGACTTTCTCGACAGCCTCATACTAAATCAGGATAGGGAATATCTGCTTAGATGCGCAAAAAACTACAAATTCAATCTTGAGAAAAATCACAGAATGATTATACTTGAATTCAAATCTAGAAATGTTTTGGAAGAGGTAAATGCCGGCAACGTAGAACTGAGTAGATATATAAGACACTGCTACGAAATACTCGTCAAGAATGCTCAAAAAACAATGCCAAATTCAATGCCGCTAATAAAAGGCAGCAACATAATTATAATAGTTGAGGAAGATGCCAATACCAAAAATGAAATCAAGTATCTTTTGGATACCATCATGAACACCGAATGCAGAATGCTGCAGCTGCACGACAATATAAACATATTTGGAGGGGTGAGCGGCATCATACATGATGTAGACGAGTTCAATCCTTCGTATTTCAATACCCAGCAGATTATACGAATGCTTGAAGGCTCTTCAGATGAGAACGGCTACATGTTCTACGAAGAACTCGAAATAAAAAAACTCCTGCTTGGCAACAGGAGAGAGGATTTGGAGCAGTTTCTTTATAATGTTCTCGGTCCTCTAATCGAGTATCCCGGTGATTCCAAGGAATACCTAAAAACCCTTAAAACTTATATCCAAAGCAACGGCAACTGGACATACACAAAAGATACGCTCCACATTCACGGCAACACACTAAGCTACAGGATAAGGCGAATTGGCGAAATATTAGGCGCAGACCTTGCCGAATACAACGAGAAATTCAAGATTCAAATTGCCCTTGCTATATATGAGATTTTCTATAGCTTTGATTAGAACAAAAAGGTCACCTATTCTTGTTTTGGAAGAATAGGTGACCTCATATCCGTTATATTTAATTAATAACCGCGACTAACATAGAAATCGCCTTTTTAGTTTTTCCCATAAAATTCATCTCCTTTCACACCTTCAATCAAAATCAACCTCTCTTAAATCTAAAATTTCCTTTTATATTCAAATATTGGATTTTCTATTTCGTCAATTTTACACCCTGCCAAAATCAAATTAAACTTGAATTTTATTTTAAAAATCCCTGCAGTACGGTATCCTCCGCTTCCTTTTCATTAAGACCAAGTGTCATGAGCTTAGTAAGCTGTTCTGAGGCTATTTTCCCTATGGCCGCCTCGTGTATGAGCTGTGCATCCGCACTGAATGCTGTAATTTCAGGCACGGATGAAACCTGGGCGCTGTGCATTATTATGGAATCGCACTGTATGTGGCCTCTGCACCTTGTGTAGCCCCTCATGTTTAGATGGAAAAGCTGCTTGGATTCATCCTGGGCCACAGAACGCGAAATTATCTGGGCAGTTGAATCCTCCCCAACAAGCTCAACAGTTATGTTTGATTCTGCATCCTGCTTCATGTAGGTCAGCAGCCTTTCAGAAACAATGAGCCTGGCATTTTTGTGAAGCCTTACCAACGTTTCCCTAAGCGTGTGGTCAACACCCTTTATCTGGACAAGCTCCAACTCTGCTACTCCGCCCTCTTCAACTTCTATTATAGTCTTGGGGTTGAGTATTTTGTCGCCTGTGCCCTCACCTTCGCCATAGTGCTTTTCCACATATCTTATGCGGGCTCCCTTGCGCACGAAAAATTCATGTATCCCGTCATGCTCCGCCTTGTCGCAGCCCGGATTGTGTATTCCGCAGCCTGCCACTATAAGCACATCCGAATCTTCTCCTATTTCAAAAGTATTGTAGACCACGTCTGTAAGGCCCTCAGCTGAAATTATTACAGGGATGTGGACGCTCTCGCCCTTTGTGCCAGGCTTTATCGTTACGTTTATGCCCGGCTTATCCTCTTTTGTTACAATGTCTATATTCGCAGTTGTATTGCGGCTTTCGCCCCGACCGTTTTTCCTTATATTGTAAGCTCCCAGAGGTATCCCATGCAGGTCCGCAACCTCAAGCAGTATCCTCTTATCTATGGCATCCAACATTTGCGCTTCCCTCCCTGTTGCAGCTTCTTCTGCACATGCATTCCGAATCCATTCGACCGATTTCTCCAAAAATTTTCTCATGGCTCGTTATTTCGCTTATCCTTCCGTTTTCCACAAGTATCACCTTACTTGCAAGCCTCAGAATCCTCTCCTGGTGGGATATTATGACAATAGTTGTGTCGTATTTCTCGTGCAGTTTCTCGAAGGTCTCCGTAAGCCTCTGAAAACTCCAAAGGTCAATTCCCGCCTCAGGCTCGTCGAATACTACGAATTTTAACTTGCGTGCCAGAATGCTTGCGATTTCAATGCGTTTAATTTCGCCTCCCGACAGGCTGGCATTCATTTCCCGGTCCAGGTAATCCTGCGCACAAAGACCAACGTCGTAGAGGAGCTCGCACTCGTCAATCTTGTTTCCCGCGCCAGCCGCAAGCCTGAGCATGTCACGCACTGTAAGCCCCTTGAAGCGTGGAGGCTGCTGGAATGCGTAGCCTATTCCAAGGCGGGCCCTCTCGTCAATGCTCATATTCGTTATGTCCATACCATCGAGAAGTATTCTCCCCGCAGTAGGCTGAAAAATGCCCATTATTGCCTTTGCAAGCGACGTTTTTCCTCCACCGTTAGGACCTGTCATCACATATATTTTCTTATCCTCAAGTGACAGACTAATGTCCTTTAGCACCTCTACTTTTCCGTTATTCCCGTCCAACGTAACACTTACATCTACCAGCTCCAGCATCGTGCACCTCCATAGCCACTGTGTTATTTGCAGAAAAATTTTCATTTAATTAATACATACCCCAAAAATTTTAGATATAGCATTATAGAACCAGCTCCTTATTGTACATATTATGCAAAACAAAAAGCCATGACTGAAGTTTTAGCAACATACAATCATGGCCTTTTATTGTTATGTAAATATTTTCAATTTTTAATTATTATTTCTCAAGAAGCTCATCATAAGGCCATCCGCCTTGGCCATTTTCAAGTATGAAAAGTCTTTCAGCCGCTATGCCTTTTGATCCTGAAAGGTAGTCAACAGTCCTTGTTGCTCCACCCTTGCCCCCAGGACATATAACTATTATAGGCTGGTCTCCCTCTAGTTTTGATACAACCGTATCCAGCTTAGCCGTATCTTCATCAGTTTTCACAGGGTAAGCATGTGTAGGTATAGCGCCCTTTATGTGATGGGCAGCCCACTCGTCTTCAACCTGAATATCAAGCAGTATTATGTCTTCGTTGTTTTCAACAGCCGCCTTAGTCTGGTCCGCTGTGTAGTACTGGTATGTCTTCTCCTCTTCAACAGCCGCTGCTGCATTTGCTTGCGCCGCCTCACCACTGTTTGCTTCTTCTGCTGGTTTTGCTGTGCATCCGGTTACAAATAGCGCCAGCGCCAATATTGACGCGATAATTAGTGTGATTTTTTTCATGTGATACCCTCCCCAGAAATTTATTTGTGATTATTACATTCTGATGATATCACACCTAATACCCGTATGTATAATCGATAAGTCTAATGGCGCTATTGATATTTGTAATAACTGTTAAAAGATGCTTATTTTTTAATTTAGGGGGATCTTTACCTGCTCATCGTAATTCATTCTAACAGGTACTGTAAATATACCTATTTTTTTGAGTTTACTAATTTCCTCAGCTGTAGGATTTTCAAATGTATGCTTTATTGTGTGAAGACCCGTCTGACGATTAACCTTTTCATCAATATAAGTATCAAGCCTTATCCTCTCTTCATTTTCATCTAACAAAAGGAATCCTCCTAGAACTGGTACAACTCCTTCTATTCTATATTCTATTATTGCATCAGTATCCGTTATTTCAATGTTCTCAATATGAACAGTTCCAACTTCGCTTTGCTTTAATTGAATATTGTCTTTTGATATATCAGACGATATTATTTTAGGTGACGAAGAATTAGTTCCCAAATATATAGGCGTAAGCATTAAATACTTCATATCAGTTCTTTTATTTATAAATTCAAATGAGTTTGTTGCAATATCGTTGGGTCCACCAAAATTAATATAACTAGGGCAAATATCAAGAAAGTTACCTTTATCATCTTGTAGAGCAAAAGAATTAAATACAGGCCCCTTAGATTTTTCACTTATTACAATTTGATTGCCAAAAGGGGATAATATAACTTTTTCTATCGTTATATCGTGATTATCTTTACCACCTGAAATGGTGGCTTTTATCTTAGGATTTACTATGGTCGTTTTTGCTTTAACAATGCTTGTATCAATATTCAAAAATATATGCCACTCACCTTTTATACCAAATATTTCCTGGGCGTATGTTTCAAGTTCAAAATCCTTTGATATTTCATTTTGAGAAATATTGACTCGTTGCATTCCCTTTAATGTGTTTTTAGACTCATAATATGCATCTGTATCATAAGTATTGCTCGGTTGAACATATTTACCGTCTATTTTGTGTTGCAGTAATGGTGCGTCAAAATATGCCGACCAGTGACTGGGTCCTCCATCCTCCCCTATCTTGGGTATGATACTTTTACTTTTTATAGTATAAAATACATTTATAAAATTATTGTCTATAGCAATATTATCGATTGTTAATGTAATCCCTTTATCACTAACCGATGCTCCTACTTTACCATTATACTTCTCAAATAAGTCTTTGTCCGAAATATATTTAGGATCATCAGATCCATTAAAATAGTTTATAATATCACCTGTAAACATTATTATAGATGGTGCTGCAACAACCGTAACCGTTGTTAATATAGTGATTGCAGCTACAATTGCAACTATCCTCATCGAATTTTTCTTTGTTTTTTTCTTTGAAAGGTTTGTTAATATGTTTTCAACTCTTTCATCAAATTGTTTTGGGGTAACCATCTTCTCACTTTGTGCTTTACTTTTTAACATCTTATCAAAACTGTCCATAAAAATTACCTCCCTCTCTTTCAATTAACATCTTAAGTTTCTCCCTTGCTCTTGATAATCTGGATTTTACAGTACCTGGTGGTATATCCAGTATTTTTGAAATGTTTCTTATACTCATGTCTTCATAATAAAACAATACCACTACCGCTTTGAATTCTTCATCCAAACAATTAACCAAAGACCACATTCCATCGTTGTAATCATAAGTATCATAAATAACCTCTGAATAATCTTGCACATCTTCTTGACATGTAATTCTACTTCGCGATTTGCATATTCTATAACATTCATTAGCAAGTATTTGCATAATCCAAGGCTTAAACTTGTTAAATGAGCGTAATTTTTCTATATTAGAGTAAGCCTTTACTATGGTTTCGGATACAGCCTCCTCTACATCTGCTTCGTTTCTAAGAATACTTTTAGCCAACCTATATAAATCATTTTTATATTCCTTTATATATCGAACAAATAAATCATCGTTGCTTTGTTTAAACAACTTTAAAACTCCACTTTTAACCATTTTAATTTTCACACCTCTCTTTCTTCTATTTTGTCATTACACTTATACGATACATCTGACGCATGATAGGTTCCTAAAATGGCAAAAAGCATTATGAATTAATATTAAAAAAGCATATTTGAATCCGATATGACGAAAACGTCCTGGATATGAGTATTACCTCATATCCAGGACGTTCTCTATAATTCATCTGACACATATAATCATACATGTAATAATTATTCCTCAACATTTACTTAACCCAAAGCTTTTTATAAAAAACCATCATGAGCAATGCGGCAGCAAAAGCCATTGCAGAACCATAGTAGAAAGGAGCCCTGTTGTTTATATGGTCGTAAAGAAAACCTGCTATGAGGCTTGCCGGTAGCAGCGTTACGCCTACAAGGCAGTTGTATATTCCAAGACCGGTGCCCCTTTTCTCCTTGTCCACAATGTCAGCTACAAGAGCCTTTTGCACCCCGTCGGTAGCTGCGCTGTAGAGACCGTATAACGCAAATAGCGTTACAACCGTCAGCTTGCTGCTTGTCCAGCCAAATCCGAAATATATGGCTGAATACAGCAGATAACCCAGTATTATGAGTCTTTCCCTTCCGAACCTGTCTGAAATGATTCCGGCTGGAACTGCAAATACGACTGACACCGAGTTGAATATCAAATACATTACTGGAATGAATGCAGCCTCGATTCCTATATCGCTGGCCTTGACAAGTAGCAGCGCATCAGTAGAGTTGCCCATAGTGAATATGAAGGCTATAGCAAGAAATGCGTAGTATCGTTTTGGAAAATCCTTAAGGGTTATCTTTCCCAAAGGCGCCAGCCTCTTGGACTTTGCCTCCTTGACAAAGAATATTATGGAAATCATGCCAAGAAGCCCAGGTATTGCGGCAAATATAAATACCTTGCGGTAATCGTCCGGAAAAAGGAGCAAAATCGCTGCAGCCATAAGTGGCCCAATTATAGCTCCGCTGTTATCCATTGCCTTGTGGAAGCCAAAGCTCCTGCCCCTTGCCTCCTCCTCGGAGGATGATGCTATGAGACTGTCCCTTGGGGCAGTCCGTATCCCCTTGCCAATCCGCTCAGTAAAACGAATCATTAGGACCTGAAGCGGTGTTGCTGCCAGCGCAAAAATAGGCGACAGCATAGCCGTAAATGCATAGCCTATGATCATGAAGGGTTTGTTCTTCCTGATCTTGTCACTCCACCAGCCTGACAGCGCCTTTATGAGAGACGCCGTGCTTTCAGCAATCCCTTCAATCAGAGAAATCTCAGTTTTTGACGCCCCGAGAGTCATCAAGAAAAGGGGCATTACTGCGTATATCATCTTGGTTGTAGTATCCGTAAGAAAGCTCGTGAGCCCGACAAAGAATATGTTTTTTTCTATCCCAATGATCTTCTTCAAATTTTTGTCTTCATTCATATATTCGCCTCTTTCTCATATCGCCCACATATTGCCTCCTCACATGCCTTTTCAGACGGAGTAAGCAAATATGCTGCAATTATGGCGCATACGCCACCCACAAGCTTGGAAATCATGTATATGCTCACAACATCCGGACCTTCCACACTGGCAATGAAGGCGAGCTGCCCTCCAAGCACGTAAGCGCCGCTTACAGTGAATGCCGCATTCATGATTTTCCCCCGACGATCCATCTGAGGAAAAAGCGGAAGCATCGAAAGGCTGGTTGTGAGGCTAAGCATAAGCCCCATAACCGATTTTTCATTTATATTCAGCTTTCTTGAAACCCATCCCAAAGGTCTGGCACAGTATAGTATAGCAAGGTGAGACAGCACCATAGATCCGCAGACTACAGCCGTCATCTTTGCGAGAATGACAAGAACTTCATTCACAAGAACCATATCCACAACGCGCCACTCAGGAATAAAAAGTCCCGCAATAACTGCCGCAAACATAAGAAAGCTGGCAGCGCGTATAGAGTAACCTACAACTGACATTACCGCAGTAGTTGCTCTTGTAGCCTTTAGAAAAGCCAAGGCAAGCAAAAGGCATAGCAGCGCCACAGGTGCAACATTAAGCGCTAGCTCACCGGCTGAAAGCCCAAGCATTATCCCGCCAGCCATAAGACCCGCAGGTATAGTGATTATCCCTACAAGCAGACCATTCATCATGTGGCTTACGTCTTCTTTGGGAATTGTGGCAAGTGATACAGGAAGCTGGAAGCTAACAGTGCAGCCCAATGTCGATGCAACTATCGCTCCCGAAAACAATCCCAAAAGGGGGGTGGCAGCAATATTCTTCGTGATTGCATAGCCTCCCAGGTCTGTGGCAAGAATGCTCCCTATTATAACAGACGCATCAAAAGGCAGACTTTCCGCAATGGCAGCGATCGCATGTGCGTTGGATTGCACCGCAGTAATTCCTATGCAGTATATCCCCATGATGGAAAGGGCCATGGGCCCCATGAGGGCAAGCCCCCTGTCGAGTTCCTCTGAAAGGCCCCATTTCCCGCCCTGTGTTTTGTCAAGCAATCCTATGCATGCAAGCAGCAGCATTATAGCTATAAATGCGTTCATAAAAAATTAATCTCCTATTCTGTAACCAGTTGCCAAACCATGCGTATTTACATGCAGCACCGGCTGTTTTCATGTTGTAATATACTAATATTACTTCGAATTCGAGCATTCCACAATACAAGGCGCTTTGAATTTCCCACGTGTGTTTTCAGCTGCCTTCAAAACAAAGCAAAAGCCGCCTCAAAACGACATGAAATCATTTCAGACAGCTTCTATTCTTCTATATATGGTTGTCCGACTTCACCATCTTGATGAACGACACCATCATTCCTATTATTATCAAACTTCCGGGCACGACATTTATTATTGATACAGCCTGTATAGTCGAGAGGGGACCGTCAATTAGAATCAGCGTCGTTGGTATGATGGCCAGGGCAAATGCCCAGAACATCCTGTTCCATCTTGCCGGTTCCTGGTCCTCCGAGAGGCTTTTTGAGGTTACGGTTGCCAGAATGTATGAAACCGAATCAAACGATGTCGCTGCAAACACTGTTGCCACAGCCGCAAATAGCAATATCATGACTTTTCCGAACTTGAGCGTTTGCAGCATGCCTATAATGGCCAAGCTTGGTCCGCTTTCATTCAGTATGCCAATCACATCCATCTGTCCGCTAAGCTGCAGATCTAATCCGAGGTTCCCAAGCGTTACAAACATGAGAGCGCACCCGAGGCTGCAGAAAGTCACTGCTCCCATAAGAATGTTGCGCACGCTTCTGCCTCTAGAAATCTTTGCAATAAACATTCCAAGAAGCGGAGCAGATATTATCCACCATGCCCAATAAAATGCTGTCCAGCTTTCAGCAAAACCCGAGTTGTTGACGGGATCCATCCATGTGCTCATTCTAAAGAAATTCTGAATCAGCAATCCAGCGCTCGTTGTACCCATTTTCAATATGAACAGAGTTGGTCCCGCAACGAATACAAAGCCCACTATCAGCAGCATCAGGACAACATTCACATTGCTTAATACCTGTATCCCCTTTTTAATTCCAACATAGGCGCTCACCGAAAAAATCAAAGTGACAACGAGCAGTATCGACAGCTTCAATTTCGTATCGATAGGTATACCCGTCAACGTGCTTATGCATGTGGCAATCATCGGCGTGCTGAGGCCCAGGCTTATCGCCGATGAACCTGTCGCGCCGAAAATAAAAACAACGTCAACCACCTTGCCAAGCAGGCCGTCCACCTTGTCTCCAAAAATCTGTCTTAGCGTTTCGCTGATTTTAAACACATTCTGCTTCCTGATGTAGTAGCAGTATGCCATGGGCAGCGCGGGCAGCGCTGAAAGAGACCAGGCAATAGGCCCCCAGTGGAAAATGCCGTAGGTTGCTGCGAATTCAGCGGCGCTCCAAGAGCCCGCTTCCAGGCCGAATGGCGGTGCAATGTAGTAGTACGCCCATTCTATGGCTCCCCAGTACATCAGTCCTGCTCCTATCCCGGTGCAAAACATCATAGAAATCCAGCTGAAATTGCTGTATTCAGGCTTTTCTTCAGGATCTCCAAACACAATGTTGCCGTATTTGCTAAAGCTCAGCCATAATGCGGCGGCAAAAGCCGCCAGGCCCATCCATATGCTGAAGAATCCAAAATTATATGTCAAATAATGGTGTGTGGAATTTACAACCTTCTCGCCAGCCTCAGGAAATATTACAATCGGAGTGCATACGGACAAAACCAAAGCTATAGCTGGGAAAAATATGGCCTTATCTATTTTTACCCTGTCGGATATAGATACAGGATTGTCCCTTGAGGCCTCTTTAAGTGCACTCGTTCCATCCAAAGATTGATTGAAATCTTTACTCGCATTTTCTCCCATAGAAATCCCTCCACAAACAGTTTTCAAGCACTGCGTAGCAAAATATACTCCATATAGCTTGTAGTCATATTTTAAGGTTATCAGATGAGAAAACGTTTTTCTATGTTGTCAGCAACTAAATTGCCATTCTATTTTTTGTTGTTTTCTGTACAAAAGCATCTAACATTTTCAGATAGATGCTTTTGTTAATTGTACAATCAAATTGAACTAAAAAAAGTCCATAGTGTAACCATTCTGTTGTAAGATGTAATCACCACAAAAACATTCTACACAGAAAGGAAAATCACTATGGACTATGCACAGTATACACCAATTCTGCGAAAGAATAAACACCTTACTCTTACAGAGCGAGTTAAAATTGAGTTGCTGACAAACGAGGGCAAGACGCCTTATGCAATTGCCAAGATCATGGAGCGTCCGATCAACACTATTCTTAATGAACTTCGTCGTGGCAGTGTTGATCAGATCAAACAGGGCAAGCTTGTAAAAATCTATTATGCTGATGCTGGACAAGCCCGATACTACAAAAATCGTAAGAATTGCGGCCGTAAATACAGCCTCATGGAATGTAGCGATTTCATTTCATATGTTGAAACACAGATGCTTGATGGCGACTGGTCAGTGGATGCTGCGGTCGGCAGAGCAGCTGCAAAATCAAGCATTATCAAGAAACTTAGCACAAAGACCATTTACAACTACATTGATCTTTGGCTACTGAAGGTTCGTAACATTGATCTCCCATTGAAGCTAAAGCGCGACAATAAACCCAAAAGAGTCAGACAGAACAGGCGTGTACTGGGTGATAGCATCGATCAAAGACCGAAACATATCGAAGATCGTCAGGAGTTTGGCCACTGGGAGATTGACACAGTTATCGGTACAAAAGCAAAGAACGATGAAGTTCTTTTGACTCTTGTTGAACGGATGACACGAAATGTGATTTTCCGGAAGATCCAGGGCAAAACAGCTGAAGATGTCATGTCCGAAGTTGCAAGACTTAAAGTCGAATTCGGGAACAAGTTCAGCCATGTATTCAAGACAATTACAGCTGATAATGATTCTGAATTCGCCGCACTATCTGATCTTAAGGACTCCGAGGTTGGCATATATTTTACTCACCCCTACTCCGAGCAACGAAAAGCACAACAGCCTGATAAGGAGATTTATACCAAAGGGCAAACGAATCTCCCGTTATAGCCAGGATGCAGTCTCCAGAATCGAAGATTGGTGTAATGGACTCCCGAGAAAAATTCTTGGCTATAAGACTCCAGAAGAGCTCTTCGAATCTCAACTTGATCAAATCTATGCTTTGTAGTTAAAAACTAACAGAATGACATGATGCAGGGACTAGTTCAACTTATTATTGCAATTATCGAAACATAATTTTATCATCCGTGTTTTCTTTTCAAAAATAATTATCGCTATTTTGTCCAGCAGACAGCATCAAAATATCGTATGTACAATTAAAGACTCTATCGGATGCATTTTTTGCTCTCATCCATAAAAAAAAAGAGTCTAGATAAGACTCCTTTAAAATAAGCATTCATATGCACCGCAATTTCCTTGGCAATTAGGCCAATTGGCTAATTCTAATAGCTAATCTGGACTCTACCTGGCACAAGCTGTATCCACGTCTGGCCAGTCTTCAGACGCATCTGTGCGCCCGATTCATCGTAAAAACGTGTGCGTTCGGTTACAGCCTCCTTTCTCCAGGTACCCTCAATCACACGACCGTCTGAAAACAGCCACGCCTTGCCATCTCCAATCAAGTCGACCTCAAGCCTTCCTTCACTGTCGAAGGCGCGCACTGTAACCTGCTGAACAATTACGTTTGCTGCCGAAAGCTGAGCGCCTGTCGCCAAATCGTTATAGGGATTTCCATTCAAAAATCTCCTGTAAATACCGCTCTGGATATCGTAGCTGTAGCCCACCTTTCCATAGCTGTACGGGATGACCAGCTCTGCAGCGGCAGCGCCTTTGAGCGCCTCTCCTTCATCCCTGAATTCGAAGCCTTCCGGAACAGAGCTTTTGTCTAGCCCCAGCTTTTCAATCTCCCGCCAAAGATTGTCTGTGCTGCTGTAGAGATTGTGTGGTGCCCTCCTGGATTTATCCCGCCAAAATCCCGAAGGATGGAACATCTCGTTTATATGGGCGACACTAGTATTCTTAAAATAAGTCTGAGCCTGCGGGCTTTGGCCTGCGTGAATATACACTGCGTCCCACTCCCGTGAAATGTCTATAAGGTAAGGCCTGGCTGAGCGTACTGGGCCTATGACGTCTGCCTTTCCATGAAAAAATATTGCAAGATAGCGCGTTATGCCACCCTCTACAGGGATTTCGTATATAATATCCGCCTTGTCAAGTCCAGACTGTGGCCTGGCTCCCTTGTAATTGTCTATCGTGACAGCGACCGGCCTTATTGGCATCTTATCAATCAACACCCCATCAAGCGGGCACATTAACTTGGGCCCCGGCGTCGTTGCTTCAGCATCTTCTATCTTGGTCTCCCCTGTTTCAGGCTCCTTGGGCAACTTTTCTTCAACGCCTCTATCCGCCTGATCCGGAACAGTATTGCGTCCGCATCCCTGGAATGATGCAACTAAAGCGACTGCCAAGATTATAAACATAATTTTTTTTATTTTTTGAAGTTTATAGTACATGGGCAACCCCTTTCTTTGCTTCACTTACAAAACGTTCTGCAACTAAATTCCAGGAATAGTTGTCGGTGCATATTTTTCTGGCGATTTTCCTTACACTATCTATTAACCCCGGTCCTTCTATTCTGTAGGCTTCCAGAACGGCATTTATATTTAGCGCTATGTTTCTTGTAAGATCCTCCCTAAGCCACAGCTTGTCGAGGCTTTTTAGCCTTTCATCAACTTCAAAGAGCTCCGAGCATGCGTCCACAACGTATTTGAAACCCGAATGGTATGTCTGGAGAGGAAGGACGCCGCAAGCTAGAGCTTCTACCCCCACAAGTCCGAAAACCTCGGGGAATATGGAAGGCGCTATTGCGATATCCGCGCATGGTATCATGTCCTTTAAAATTTCATGGTCCATGAAGCCTGTGAATATAACACGCTCAGCAAAATTCCCCCTGGCCATAGCCGTGTAATCCTTTGAAAAAAAATCATCTTCCAACATTTCCACAAGCCATTCAGAATATATTTCAGTACCCTTCTCTACATGATTTTGAAATTCATGCGGATTCTTCAATAGATACTTGAGTTTTTCCAAGTCGCCGCTGTCTAAAGCGCTTGTAATGGCCTCCAGGTAACCTCTTGCAGTTCCGAACCCCACAAGTATGAGCCTGGTATAAGGATTCTCTTTGAGCACTAATGGCAGCGCCAGTATGATGTTGTGGATTCCCTTTGTCCAGAGGTATTTGCCGTAGAAGAGCACTATATTTTCATTTTCCCAGTCTATCCCAAGCAGTTTTTGTCTTATATCCGCATCGATGCACTTTTGCTCACCCTTTTCCATAAGTTCAGTCTTGCGCTCACTTAGTTGGAAAGCAGTGGAGCCCTTTATCAATTCAGAAGCTATCTTGTTTTTTTCAATATGCTCAGTATGTAGGCACACCCCTCCATTGGCATCAATGTTTTCAAGCAGTTTTTTTATTCTCTCGTTCTTGCTCTCTCCTTTTTCAAGCGGGATGAACCTTTCGATGTCTACTCCCGCCGGAATCAGAATCCTTCTGGCTTTAAAATCAGCACGCCTATCAAAATACTCAGAAAACTCCTGCATAGAGTGCTCAGTCAGAAAGACTATGCCGTCTGCTGCGCTCAGACCTTCTATCGCATAACTTGACGCCAATTCGCTTTTTCTGACAGAAAAATTCAATGCGCTTCCGTGAACCACGTTGAAATTCACTATACCCTCAGTGCTTTCAAGAGCTCTCTTAACATATACCGGCTGCATTACAACGTGATTGCTTACAATCATATCCGGTTTCTCATGCAAAAGGCGTGATTTTAGCGCCTTGGCATTGCAGTCAATGTAGTATTCCAATTCTCTTTTCGAAAGCTGAGGAATCTCCTGAGCATCATAGCCCTCATACCTGTCCTTGACATATACAGGCAGAATTCTTCCTATATTAGGAACAAAACATCTGCACTTTCCTTCTAGAAGTGTGGCCTTTTTGTGAATTAAATCAGCGTACTCGTTTGTCTCATCAAACATATATGCGGATTCTATGAAGTTATGTTTCTCAACATCCCTATCCTGACAAAACAGAGTGACATCGTGCCCCATTAAACAAAAGTGCCTGCATAGATTCTTTACATAAAGATTGCTCCCCGTTCCAGTCAAGAAATAACCATGTATTATCCATATTTTCATAACAATCGCCTCTTATTCTATTTAGCCGCAATATATGTTTTACTGCATTAATACTTATGTTCCCTGCCTTTGCTCCTTTTAAACCATTTACAAGGCATTACTTATTTTTGATGTTGTCAAACCATATAAAATGTGATAAAATTTCTTCATTCGGGCAATTAACTCAGCTGGTAGAGTGTCTCCTTGACGTGGAGGAAGTCAGGGGTTCGAGTCCCTTATTGCCCACCAATTGTAATAAAAAAGTGTGTATCTGCTCATCATTGAGATACACACTTTTTTTATCCAATTTCAAGATAACTATCAAATTTATTTGTATAAACTATTATAGAATGTTATTTTGGATTTTATTGCATAAATAAAATAAGATGCCGCTTTTAACTGCGGCACCTGCTTTCTAAATCATTTCCTCTTCACCAAAACCGTACTGTGCTCTATATTCTGAAATCATCCTGCTTCTGTCAGCTAATTCCTGGCCCAGTTTCTTTACAGAGCATTCAACCTGATTCCTCTTGAACAAAATTGATTCCGTAAGCATCTTTCCATTCTCTATGACAATGCTCACCGACTTCATTGATTTCATAATGACTCCCCCTCTTATAATTTGTTTACAGCAAATTCTCCCACCATCCGCCAAGTATTTTATTTAAAGTGCAGGATGTAATCAAATTATATTCTTTTAGCGGAGAATTTACAACATTTTTCCCTGAATTCGTTCGCTAATTTGCAGTTTAACAATGTCCTACTTGCATATTTGTTAAATTTCTGCGGGCTTTGAGCAACACAATTCAACATCCAAATAAACACAATTCTCTTTATTTCCTGGCATTCAAAGATTAGAGGATTAACTCTATCCTTGTCTCTTTGTTCACCTTATTATAAAATGTGTTTTTTTGTTAATAAAAAACACTAAAAAAAGCACCTGTCATTTTCAGACAGGCACCTTTGACAATGCTATTTGCTATATTATTATTTTATAAAAAACTCGTTCTTTATTACCCTTCCCAGAACCTTTACCTTTTTTATGTCAATAGCCACAGCAGAACTGTCATTTGGACATTTAGCCAGTTGCACTATATTGTTTTGCTCTTTTCTTAGCTGCCTTATCATTTTCTTTCCGTCCATTTCAACAATGTATATGCCGTTGTTTTGTATCTCCTTTGTCGCAAATATAGTAAGCACATCGCCCTTTTCTATTCTGAAAGCCTCCATATCGTTGTTTGAAGCTTTTGCAAACATTATCTTGTCAGGATGATGCCCTTCTACCTTTTTGCCTATTATGGGGAGCTCCTTGTATTCCACAGTCTTGTTGCTTTGCAAGTCAACCACCGGGTATTTCTTTATTACTCCCGACAGGGCATCTGCCCAGGACTGGCTCGGCTCCACAATCAATGTCTCCTGAGGCCTAGGCGCTTCGGCTATCTTTGCCGGTTTTTCAGCCGGCTTTTCCTCGGGCCTCTCCTCTTCAACAAATGTCTCCTTGGCTCCCAGCGCCTTGAGTATCTTCTCTGCGACGCTTTCATTCACTATTTTCTTGCCCGACTCAACCTGAAGTATGTAGCCTACTGACAGGCCGCACTTTTTCGCCAGATCCTTTTCAGAAAGTCCAGCCGCCACTCTGGCTTCCTTTATTTTTACAGCTAGTCTGTTCATAAAAATCCACCTCTCCGATACGTTTAATCCATCAAAAAGAGCTCGATTTCTCGAACTCTTGTAGCTTTTATTTAGCATTGCCAAAATTGTTACCAGATGCAATTTCAGTTATGCAAGCATTATTTGCTCTAGCTTTAAAGGCTCTATATATTCAGCTCCGCGATATGCTCTCATGTTTCCGCCTGAAATTTCATCTATAAGGGCTATGTGTCTGTCTTCTCCCACACGGCCAAACTCAAACTTGATGTCGTATAGCTCCAGGTCCTTCTTGGCCAGCTCTTCCTTAACTATTTCTCCTATCCTTCTAGTCAAATCTTCCAACACCCTATACTCTTCCTTGCTCATAATCCCTAGCATTTCCAAGGCTTCATCTGTGATAAGGGGATCGTTTCTTTCGTCATCCTTTAGCGTAACCTCAACGTATGAATCCAGCTTATCTCCCTCGCTACAGTACTTGCCGTATCTTCTGAAAAAGCTTCCCACAGCCCTGTATCTCAAAATGACTTCTATGCCCTTCCCGAATACCTCTGCAGGCTTTACCGTCATAGTTGCGTTTTCAATGTCAGCATCTACAAAGTGAGTAGGTATTCCGGCCGCATTTATTTTTTCAAAGAAGAACTTTGTAAGCTTAAGGCCAGCCTTGCCAGCACCTTCAATCGAAAGACCTACAGTGTTGGCTCCCGGGTCGAATACGCCGTCTGTGCCTGTTACATCATCTTTAAACTTAAGCAAATAATTCCCGTCACCTTTATCATATACATCCTTTGTTTTCCCTTTGTAAATAACGTCCATGCTATCACCCCTTCAAATTTGTTAGCAAAAGACAGCCGGGTCATTTTTTCGGCTTCCTTACATATTATAATAACAAATAACACAAAATTTTGAAATTACCAAATTATTTATCAGCAATTTTCTTTCTCTTACCCTTTATTTCGGTGATGTCGATCTTTTTGCCCCAAGTATTACCGCAACTTCTTATTTCAAATCAATTATTACCAAATCATTCATACAATAAAATTAAAGGACAGCTGCTTTTATCAAGCAACCGCCCCTTATATTCTTCATTATTTTCCAAACAAAGCCTATCTATGCTTGTTGTTGCTCAAATTACTTGAATACCCTTATGCGCTCGTCTAATGGTTGAAACTGCTTTTCAGCCGGCTCGGCCGTAGGCTTCCCAAACGGCATTTGCGCAATAAGCTTCCATTGAGTTGGCAGATTCCATTCTTTTTCAACTTCGGCTTCAATTAGCTCTGTATAATGCTGAAGCGACGCTCCAAAGCCTTCTACTCCCAACGCAGTCCATATTACGTATTGAAGCATTCCATTTGAATGCTGCGACCATATCGGAAAATTGTCCTTATAGCTAGGGAACTGGCTTTGAAGAGATTCAACTACACTAGTGTCTTCAAAAAATAAAACAGTGCCGTAGCCGTTGCGGAAAGAATTTATTTTTTCCTCGGTAGGGGCGAATTTATCGGCTGGGACCCTCTTTCTTAAAGCCTCTTTTGTGATGTCCCAAAGCTTGTCGTGCTGGTCACCAAGAAGCAGCACAACTCTTGCGCTCTGGGAATTAAATGCCGATGGCGTATGCTTCACCGCATATTCAATCACTTCCTCAATTATCTCGTCAGAAACTACAGGTTCCTTGCTTATGCCATAGATTGAGCGCCTGTTTTCAACAGGAGCATGTTTATCCTTTCTCATTTAATCATCCCTCCAATTTTATTATAGAAAATATTCCTGATTATTTATTACTAATTAGTACTATATTTTGAAAATGAAGGGTGTATGATTTATACACCCGATAATTTTTTCAGCAGGCCTATCAAATTTTTCTTTTCCTCTGCTGTCAAAACGCTGAAAATTTCATTTATATTCTCCATATGCCTCGGAAATATATCACTCATCAGCATTTTTCCCTTTTCTGTAATGCTTATGAGATTAACACGCCTGTCGCTTGGATCAATGCGCCTTTCAACTAGGCTTTCCTTAACCAAATTGTCTATTACTACGGTCATATTACCGCCGGTGGAGAGTATTTTTTCAATTATCTCGGAAACCCTCAAATCTCCCTTGTGGTAGAGCACCTCAAGCACTGCAAACTGAGAAACCGTCAGACCTCCCTCTTTTATGGTTTTGTACTCTTTTTTGTGAACACTCTGCATGCATCTGCTCAGCACAACCAGTGTTTTCAGATTCAAATCGCTTAGCTCGCCGTATGTCTTATTTTCTTTATCCATACTTATAATATATTACTAATTAGTAGTATTGTCAATCGAATTTTTTCGTCTTCTATGTCACAGTCAGCATGTTGTAGATTTTCATTATTCTTATGTCTTCCTTCGAAATCTTAAGCTCATCAAGCAGCTCTTTACCCTCCGGAAGAGGCTCCTTCGAAAAAAGCATCTTCAAAGCTATAGGCATAAACGGCCTGAATGAAACTCCTGACATCAGCCCCCACTTCTTCTGGGAATCCATGAAAGATGCAAGTATGTTGATTATCACCCGTTCTACTGGAGTTGCCTGATTCCTCAGCACGATTGTAGTTATAACATCATAATGCTCCATGTAGCCCCAGTAAGTATTCTCGCAGTCCTCATAATTGTCGTAGCTCTTCACGTTCATGTACAGCACCGTCCTGTAAATGGGTGGATCCTCCTGAGGGAAAACGTCTATAACGCATCTTACAAGCTCGTTGCTCCTGCCGTCATAGATATATGAATAAAACCTTGTGGAATTTCTGAAAAATGCGGACGGCTCCGATTTGAAAAATTGCTTTTCGGTCTCAGGCGCGATGTACAGAAGCTGCTCCACATGTATGTTTAGCGCGTCCGCAATACTGTAAAGCGTCACTATGTCAATTGATATCTCGCCGTTCTCGTATTTTGAAACCGTGGACTTGCTCTTTTTGATAATGTCTGCCAGAGCCTGAACCGTCAAGCCCCTGCCCTTCCTGAAGTTTTTAATTTTCCTGCCGATCTCACGGTTTATCCTATCCATACCCAGCCTCCAAGCCCATGTTTCGCCAAATTATATGATTTGCTGAATTAACTCAAAATCCATAAACTTTCTAAAATTTTAGCACAACAACCGAAATTTTTCCACTGTGACGAAACAATTTCCCAGTATTGTTTCCTTTGGATATATTCTCACCTTTTGAAAAAAACATGCACTTGTGCGATAATGTTCTAAATTAGCAAGTACTTGACAGCTTGTACAAGATAAAAAACAGGAGGAGACGCTTTATGACTTACAATTTTGATGAAATTGTTGAAAGAAGGGGCACAAACGCCATGAACACCGATGGATTCAGGGAGTACATTTTCCACGCGCCGCCAACTATGGAGTTCCCCTATGCGGACGATGAATTCATACGCATGTGGGTGGCTGATATGGAGTTCGCAACCCCGCCAGAGGTGGTTCAGGCAATCAAGGACAGGGCCGACAAGAGAATATTCGGCTACACCAAGGTGTTCGACCCTGAATACTACGAGGCGTTTTCAGCATGGACCAGCAGGCGATACGGCTGGACTTTCCCTAAAGAGCATCTTGTGACATCAAACGGTATAATCCCTGCCCTTTTCGAGCTAATAGGACACATCTGCAAGCCAGATGAGAAGATACTAATACTTACCCCTTCGTATGCCTATTTCAAGTATGCGGCCGACTTCAACAGCATAGAAACAGTATGTTCAAACCTGCTTGAAGAAGACGGCTACTATACTATCGACTTTGATGATTTCGAGAAAAAGGCAAAGGATGAAAAGGTCACTCTTTGCATATACTGCAATCCCCACAATCCTACAGGACGTGTCTGGTCAGAGGAGGAGCTCAGGAAAGTCGGGCAGATATGCCTGGACAACAGCCTATGGATAATATCCGATGAGATACACTGCGACCTGCTTAGGACAGGACTCTCGCATATACCTCTAGCAAAGCTTTTCCCAGAAAGCGACAGGATCATCACCTGCATGGCTCCAAGCAAGACATTCAACATGGCGGGGCTCATGTTTTCAAATGTCATAATACCTAATAACGAGCTAAGAGCCACATGGAAAAAGTGCCACTATCCTTTTGAAAATCCTCTGAGCATTGCAGCGGCCCAGGCGGCATACCTGCATGGCGAAGAGTGGCTAAACCAGCTTAAGACATACTTGGACGGCAACTTCGAATTCACAAGGCAGTACCTTGCCGAGCACCTGCCGAAGGCTGTCTTCAAAATTCCAGAGTCGACCTACCTCGCCTGGGTGAATATAAACGCCTATGTGTCAAAGAATGAGGACCTGCCTCTTTATTTTGCAAACAACGCCGGCGTTCTTCTCGAGGGAGGCAACATGTTCGTTGCAAACTCCGACGGATACATCAGGCTCAATCTTGCCTGCCCAAGGACCGTGGTGGAAGAGGGACTAAAAAGGATATGCGAGCTTTTGAACAAATAGCTTTAGAAAAGGGACCTGATTTTTCATTATTTGAAATCTGGTCCCTTTTACTTTAAATATTTATGAAGACTAAAAAAGCACCTATCTCTTCAGATAGATGCCTAGGCAATCTCATTTGTCAGATTATCTGCCAAGCTCTATTATGTTGGCTACAAGCGCCTTGCACTTTCCACAGCCTTCTCCAGTGCCTGCTCCTGTAACTTCCCCAACCTTATCTACAGTGTCCGCTCCATTTTTAACAGCATCGATTACTGCTTTGAGCGAAACATCCTTACAGCCACATACAGAAGAGAGTATTTTATCAAGCTCGCTTTTGCAGCCTTCGCAAGTAGTGCATACTCCGGTCATATTAACTAGCTCTTCCTGTGTTCTTGCTCCCGCGCACATTGCCTTTCTTATTGACATGTAGTCAACATTGTTAGTAGTGCAGATAGTTTTGTTTCCAGCCATTATTCCAATTCTACTTATGTATTGAATTTGTTGATCAAAAGTCGGCATAGACATTAATTTGATTGTCTGTTATTCCACGACCATTCATAGTATATTATACATTATATTTTTGATGTATCCAGCAAAAAATCGGAGCCCTGCCTTTACTCTATTGAGTTGAGAATCTCACCAATCACCTGCCCAGCCCTCTAGATGCCCTGCAGGTCTTTTCGTAAAGCCCCCTGAATATGTTGTCAGGATCTGTCTTGCTCTTGACCAGGTCGTAGTTTTTTTTGTTCCATATACTCCAGAATTCCTCTTCGGAATACAAATTGGTAGATATGAGAGTCTTTATGGCGCCAAGCTCTATGAGCTTTTTTTCTATTATCCGGTGGTAATGCTCAGCATTTTTTCTTCGCATGCCATATAGAGCAATGTCCAGGAAGAGCTCGTCCTTTACGTTGCCGATAAATTCATCAGACAGCCATTCATATTTGCGCATTACCTTGTAAGGGACGCACCACAAGGGGAAATGGCCTATTTCCTTCTCATACCATTCCATGAACTCCTCCATCTTTGAAAAGGGTATGAAGGTATCGACCGTTATAGGTATAGCCGTTGATGGTATGACCTTCCTGAAGGTGCTGGCCAGCTTCAATGTGGTGTTTGAATTTATGAGCCTTCCAAGCAGCAGCCTTCCGACGAATGATTTTGGATGCACGTTAGTCACGCCTTTGTTGTACCTGAAGAAATAATCGGACGTCTTAAGATAATCCTCTTTCCGCCTTGCCGTGCTGAGAAAATATATCCTCATCCAGTCATAGCTGTGGGTGTAAGGAGCCTTGTCGACAAAATCGCCGGCGCTGAGTACATACTCCTTAGTCGAATGGATAATTCCGTCCATAAAATTTATGTCTTTTTTCGTGTAATGCTCCCATATGGCATCCTTGTATTCTCTAAGGCTCCCGTATTTCTCATATGTCACCTTAACAAACGGCTTTGCGGGTACTAGCCTGAATTTAAGCAATGTGATTATACCCAATGTGCCGAAAGCCCAGTGAACCATCTGGAACAACAGCTTATTGTCGTTGTCTGGCGTGCAAACAAGCACATCTCCCTTTGCTGTCACAACCTCATATTCGAGGCAGCTGTCATGGAATCCCCCGAACTTGTACGACATGGATTCAATAGACCCTCCTGAAACCGCGCCGCCTATGGTTATCGTCTTAAGCTCAGGCACAACAACTGGGGCAAGGCCGTGCTCTATTGCAGCCGCCACGACCTTCTCGAACGTAGCGCCAGGCTCTGCTATGCAGATACGGTTTTCTGCATCGATTTGTATTATCTCATCAAGGTTGCTGACGTCCAGCTTTTCGTCCAAATGCTTCTTGTCCTTAGGCTTTGGGACTTCGTGTGAAACAGCCTTCTTTTTAAGTGCCAAGGGCGCTGAGCTTTTGCGCTCCTTCAGCTGTTTTGCTATCCTGCTTACTTTTTGTTCATGGGACTCCATAGCTTCCCTCCTTTAGAGCCGGCACTTACAAAACTGTGCTCTAGTCATATAAGCTACTATTACCCCAAATAGGACATATTACAATATTTGCTCCTATTTAAACCCTATGCAAACATAAAAAAGCACTCCATTTTTTGATGGGCGCCTTTGACAATTTCAGAATTTGACTCAATATAACGAGTTTTGGGTATAACATATACTATCTCTAGATTTATTTATCTGGAATATTTTCAGGCAATTAGGAGGTGATTCCCACGGAAGACAATGTTAAGTTTTTAAAGCAAAAGGCATTTCTTTTCCCTGTAATAATTTTGACTTTGCTCGCCCTGGTCTTATTCGTGCCTGCCGGTTCGTTGAGATTTTGGGAGGCCTGGATTTACTGGTCCGGATTTTCTATCTTGACGCTTTTTATTGCGGTATATTTTTCTAAAAAAGACCCGCAGCTTTTAGCGAGACGAATGAAGTATAAGGAAGATGAAACTAAGAAAAAGCCTCCTGCTTTCTTAAATCTATTTTTCCTATGTTACGTAATACCGGGGCTTGATTTTCGTTTTCATTGGTCTGCAGTGCCCCTTTGGCTCGTTATTACAGCCAACGTCGTTGTTTTCCTTGGATATATACTTATAATACTTGTTTTTAAGGAAAACAGCTACGCTTCCACCATAATACAAGTAGAAAAAGGGCAACAGGTCATAACAACCGGCCCATATGCAATAGTCCGCCATCCGATGTACCTGGGCCTGATAATAATGATACTATTCACGCCTCTTGCGCTTGGTTCTTACTGGGCTATACTCCCCGCCCTTCTTTGCATTCCCATGAATATCATTCGGATAATAGGCGAAGAAGAGGTGCTGCTAAGAGACTTGGCTGGATACAGCGATTATTGCACGAGGACACGTTATCGTCTGATTCCCTTTGTTTGGTAGAAATATTAATTAATGTGAAAGCGCCGTTTCAATTGCATCAAATATTACAAAAAAAGGGTCTTCGCCTTTATTGTGCGACGAGCCCTTTTGTTATGCTGTCAAAGGCCTCAATAGGCCTGTGAATATCTCCATTTAGACAAAAACTGCCTGAACAAGCACCATGTATATAACCGTACCTGCCCCTATACTCAAAAGAGTATTCTCCTTGAAATAATGAAGCGCTGCTATGCAAATTACGGCTATCCCCTCTGGAAGCCCATGTGTCGGACCACTAATATCAACTCCTTTGAGGCAATATACAACCAGAAGGCCTATGGCGGAATATGGCAATACCTGGCCAAGATAGCTTATATATGAATTGTTTGAATTTGCATTCTTGAATACTGCAAAGGGCAAAAACCTTGTTATCATTGTCCCTAAAGTTACCATACATATAGTAATTAGGGTCTGAACAGGTGTTAACGTCATTAGGCTCCCTCCTCCATCAATTCTCTCTCATAGACAAACTCTTCTTTTCTAGCTTTTCTAGATACTGTCAACACTGCAAGTATTGCAAGCATAGACGGGATAATGAAATTGCCCTGCCCGAAAACCAAAAGGCAAGCCAACGAACACACAACACCTATTATTGCCGGCTTGTGATCCCTTTGAGATTTCCACTGGCCCACAAAAATTACCACAAAAAGGGCTGTGAGCACAAAATCCAGACCCTTGGTATTGAAAGAAATCATAGAACCAAGCAGTCCCCCAAGAGCCGAGCCCATAACCCAGTAGCTGTGGTTTAGGAGAGTTATGAAGAACATAAACCAGCTTCGGTCTACGCCTTCAGGCGGCTCAGTTGAACAAGTAATTGAAAATGTTTCATCGCACATGCCAAATATAAGGTATGGCTTTAGACTGCCTGTATCCCTATACCTGTCTAGCATTGAAATTCCATAAAATAAATGGCGGGCATTCACCATTAACGTCATAAGAAGAGCGTAAACAGGATTAAAAACCGACGTAAGAAGGCTTATCGCTACGTATTGGGCAGAGCCCGCAAATGTTATCAAACTGAACAATACACTCCAGCCAATGCCGTATCCCTTGCTGTTCATTAGAATGCCGTAGGCGAAGCCCAGGAAAATAAATCCGGTAAATACAGGGATTGTATGAGGAAATGCCGCTTTTAATGCTTTAGTTTTTTCGTTCAAATTTTTCACCTCGTTGTGCTTAATCCACCGGCACATTATCAATGATAAGAATACAATGTGATAATCATATTTCCCGGCGGTTAATTATATTTTGCATGTAGGTTAATATAGCACAAAACATTTTGAGCGTAAACCTTTAATCCATATTTAATTTTTTATATAGCTCTAAACAGAACATATTATTCAGGAAAACGACATCTGGATTTTTCATGTCTCTGATAGGTAATTTAGTGAGGCGAAATTATCTTCAGCCCAATTATTCCAATTAATATGAACATAATGCAAATTATTCTGATTGCATCTATAGGCTCTTTAAATAGCGTTATTCCTAAAATCACAGTACCAAGCGTGCCTATTCCTGTCCAAATCGCATAGGCCGTCCCTAGTGGGATGCTCTTTAAAGCTAATGATAGTAAATAGAAACTTGCTGTCATACCTGCTATTGTGATTATGCTGGGTAGAGGCTTCGTAAATCCTTGTGAGTATTTCAAGCTTAAAGCCCATCCGACCTCAAATATCCCTGCGATGATAAGTTCAAACCACTTCATAGTCCACCTCCAATAATTTTTAAAACAAAAAAAGCCGTGGGTAATATATAAAATATCTCCCAGGCTTTTATCCTTCCGTGAACACAGTATTCTGTGCGTTTTATCTTGGACCAGACCAGTAATAAATTGCATACCGCGGAACCCTATAAAACTTTATAATATTAAGATTTTGTTTGTATTTATATATTACGACAGCATTTATGATTAAGTCAATGTATACTACCCACTCATTAATCTTTAGCAGTTATAAAATAATGTCACAATTTTCACGCCGCTTCTCTTTTGCTAATATTATATTTCAGAAGTATAATACTTATATGTAATCCGGTTACTCATGTTTTTATCGGATCATATCAATTTAAGCAGGAGCGAATGCTGCCGTTTTTTCAAAAATCGTGTAGATCAAAGCTTATTTCAGTATATCTTAAACTTCAGAGTAAATAAAAGCATCGAACCGCTGGTAAACACCAACAAAAGTATTGCAGATATAGCTTATGGGATCGCTTTTAAAAAATATATTTAGGTGAGGGTATTTATTATGTCACTATATTCATACAAAATTTTCGATGCAGTAGCAAAACATCAGAGTTTTATACGTGCTGCCGAAAGCATCAACTTAACGCCATCCGCTGTAAGCAGATCTATTGCTACCTTAGAAAAAACTCTTGGTTTCCGGCTTTTTGTCCGCAGCAGAAAAGGTGTTCGACTTACTCGGGAAGGCGAAAGCGTAATTGCGTCTATCAGATCAGTTTTGAATGCAGAAGAACAGCTGCAGCAATTGGCTGCTCAGATCAATGGACTTGAACAAGGAACTGTAGTAATAGGTACTTTCAGCAGCGTATGCAGCAATTGGATCCCCGACATCATAAAATCCTTTAGACAATTGTATCCCAATATAAACATTCACATTATGCAGGGTGATTACGAGGACGTAATTCATTGGACAAGTGTCGGAATAGTAGATATCGGTTTTGCAAGCTTGCCAGTAAGTGAAGACCTTATAGCGACTCCACTTTTCGAGGATCGCTTACTCTGCATTACACCAAAAAATTTTAAATCAAAGCATCCTGAATTTGTTACTATTGACGATATTCAAAATCAAACTTTTGTCTTGCAGCGCGAGGGGTATAACGCAGATACCATATCTTTTATTAAAAAATACAACCTCACAATACAGCCTGAATTCTTTATTGATGATGATCAATCCATTCTTGCAATTGTTGAAAGCGGATTAGGTATAAGCGTTGTGCCAGAATTAATTCTTAAAAAAGTATCTTACGATATTAAAATCTATCCATTGGAGCCTAATGAATTTAGAACCATTGGACTCATTACTCAGCAAAAGCAGCTGCTTTCACCTGCTGCCAAAAAATTGTTCAATCATATTCTCGACCATGTCAAAAATAATATAACTTAGTCAGTAGTTGGACATTGCTCTAATCTATAAAACGATTGGCATGATCACGGAGCTCTAGCTTTTCTCTAGAGCCCCGTGATTTATTCTAATTCTATAGTAAAGCTCTTGTAATTGTTCCCATGCCTGTGCCGAGCACTTTGGAAATCCGTTTCATTTTTATTTATTGAGTAGGATTTTTGTGATTTCCGCATATCTTTCATCTGAGATACCAAACTTTTTCTTAAACGGTTCATCTTCCATTCGCACAGCAATGACCTTACTTGGCGAAAGGAGCTTAATAATCTCTTTTAACTTCTGTACCGATACTTCATCGTCGTTGTATCCCTTCACAATCGTAATTTCGAAAATGAATTTGCCTGTATATTGCTTGTTGAATGAAACCATGTTGGAAATATATTCTTCCAATGTATATCCTTCAATTGGCCTCTGAACCTTTTGAAAGTCTTTTTCCGTAATCACTTTTATCTCACCGATTACCTCATCACACATATTGGCGATTTCTCTACATGACGCATTTCCCAACAAGTACCCATTTGTAAGCAATCTTACAGGTAGACCTTTTGATTTTATAAAGCTGACAATTTCAGCGATTCTATCGTTTACAAAAGCTTCACCTTTCGAATTGATAAAAATCAATTCTGGCTTTGTCTTTTCAATCATGTTATCCAAATCTTGCATCGATTCTTGAAATCCGTCAAAAGTCATCTGTGTATCTACTTTTTTCGGTGATCGCCCGATAGGACAAAATATGCAATCAAAATTGCAATACTTTTCTGGCAGCACATTGACCTCTAGAACCTTATTGCCGTCCTCTATATAGGTATCTTTATAAGTGAAACTCCCCATATCAACAGCCCCTTTTCTGTACTAATAAGCCTTTTCCTTTAAAATGATTTACAGATTCATCTGACTTTTGACATTGTGCAATGCTTGGTCTAAGTCATATATGATGTCCTCAACATCTTCAATTCCTATTGATAGCCTTACCTGCCCATCTGCTATGCCCACCGCTTCACGCTCTTCTTTACTCATTGAAGCATGGCTCATTGATGCGGAGTGCTGTATAAGAGAATCCACATTCCCTAGAGAAGTCGCCAAACTAAACAATTTCACGCTATCCATGAGGAGTTTTCCTGCTTCAAATCCACCACGGACATTAAAACTCATCATTCCACCAAAATCCTTCATCTGCTTTTTAGCGATCTCATGACCAGGGTGGGATTCAATACCCGGGTATAACACTTTTTCAACCATATTGTGATTTTCCAAGAAATCGGCTATCTTCCTTGCATTAGAACAATGAACATCCATTCTAACACCAAGAGTTTTTATCCCCTTAGAAAGCCCTGCCGCATCTGCCGGGGACATAATCCCGCCAATCCACTTCATATAATCGCTATCAAATTTATGAATTAATTCTCTTTTCCCCACAATGACTCCGCCTACCATGTCGCCATGTCCATTCAAATATTTAGTTGTTGAATGCAAAACAATGTCTGCACCGAGAGAAATAGGCTGTTGAAGATATGGCGTTGCAAAAGTGTTATCCACATACAATAATGCACCACCTTCATGAGCGATTTCTGCAGCTCTCTTTAAATCTGTGATTGCAAGCGTTGGATTGCATGGAGTTTCAATATAAACAATTTTTGTATTTGGATTCATGGCGTTTCTTATATTTTCAACTTGATCTCCAGTAACACGAACCATAGTTACTTCAATGCCAAAACGCGGAAGAATTTTCTTCATGAAACCAAACGTACCGCCATAAACTGTATCTGAGGCAACAATATGATCGCCTGTATTAAGGACAGCTAATAGAGCTGTTGTAATTGCTCCCATCCCAGAAGCGGCCATTAGAGCTGCTTCTGCATTCTCTAATGCAGCAATTTTTCGCTGTACTGCATGGATTGTTGGGTTCCCGTATCTCGTATAGGCGTAGTATTTTCCTTCCGGGTCGCCATAACCTGCTGCAATCGCTTCTTCTACGTCTTTCATCACAAAAGTAGAAGTACGATATATTGGTGCAATATGTGCTCCGGTTACCGGACAGTGTTCGCTTCCAGCATGAATTGCACTTGTGTTAAAAAGTTGTTTTCCAGTGTTCATTTTAAGAATCCTCCCTCAATTTTTATAGTATTGCTTCATCCAGTCAAACGATAAGCCATATGTTGATTAATCATCTTTAGTTCTTTGGCTTCAGTATAATATTTATATACAAGTGCGTAAAGCGCAACTATATCAATATTAAATTGAATAAATATCATTTAACTTGACGTATGAAACACACAAGAATAATTCTTAAATTTGGGAGGCTATAACATTTATCCAATAAAAAAACTAACCTGTATGTGTCAAGCACTCTTCCGGTTGGTCTGGGGCAGTTATTCAATTATTTTCTTCTTGCTATCATTTCTATCTCAATCTGAGCACCTAGAGGCAGCGATGCCACTCCTATAGTTGTACGAGCAGGATATGGTTCAGAAAATTGTTTTGAATAAACTTCGTTCATTTTTGTAAAATCATTCATATCAGTTAAAAATACATTTACTTTTTCAACATTGTCAGAGGTTAGCCCTGCTGCTTCCAATACATTGAAAAGATTTTTAAAACATTGCGTTGTCTGTTCAACAATATCGCCTTCCACAAGCTTTCCAGTCTTTGAGTCTATAGGGGTCTGCCCAGATAAAAAAATCAAATCTCCTGATTCAATTGCATGTGAGTATGGACCAACAGTTGCAGCTCCAGCTGCACTAAAGGCTTTTCTTGACATTTGAAATTCCTCCTCATTCCAGCGATATTTTTTATTATGCAAAAAAGTTTCCAGATTGCAGTTCAGACACAGTCCATTGTGACAACATATTATTCCACCGCACTCTTGACATCTCCACTTGACCTCTTCTTTTTTCAGAAATTCTTCAATTCCATTTTCTTTGATGAAATTTAGGTTTTCGATCATGCTCATGTGATATTTTGTCCGGTATCTCTTATCCAGGGCTTTTAATCTTTTACAGGGAAATGCATCACACTCAAAGCAAATTCGAACCTTTCCTTTTCCCAGCAACTCGCATATATCCCCCATATGAGTACAGTTTTTGCCTCTTGGTATACAACCAGGGCAATATGCCCTATGGAAACCTTTTTTATTCAAGTCATTTTCTTTGAATTGATATGCGATACACAAACTGCAGTTCATCCCGCAGGGAGCAATAATCTCCTTTTTCATTTCAATATCCTGCTCATGTTCTTGATTTTTCTCTGTCATAATAGATATCCTTCCGCTATATTTTTGAAATGGCTAATAAGCGACCTTGTAGCTATTTATCAGCTATTACGAGCTGTGCTTTCCATCTTGTTACTCTTTCTACCATAAACCAACACCCAGTAAACGCTATATGTAGTTTAGAGCAGAACTATAAAAAAATTAAAATCCCAATGTAAACCCGCTGCATATTTCCTACCTTTTGGGAACTATATCACCAAAAAGTGCCTTCTTTTTTTAATGGATTGATGGTTTTATACTAGGAATGTGCCTGGGGACATACTAAAACCTAAAACCAAGATCATTAATTTTCTAAGGAGGAAATATAATATGCAAAGATTTACAATTCCAAGAGACGTTTATTTCGGTGAGAATGCCATAGAGCATCTAAAGTCAATCAAAGGAACTAAGGCCATGCTGGTAATAGGTTCTGAAAGACTTATAAAAGACGGTACGGTTCCAAAGATCCAAGCTCTACTTAGTGATGCAAACATCGAAACTTCAATATTTTCAGGTGTTGAAAACGACCCTTCCGTTGCAACTGTAATGTCAGGGGCGCAGGCTATGAGAGAGTTCAATCCTGACCTTGTAGTTGGAATAGGCGGTGGCTCTCCTATAGACGCAGCCAAGGCCATGTGGATATTCTACGAGTATCCTGAGTTCACCTTCGAGGAGGCGGCAAAGCCTTTCAACCTGCCTGAACTCAGAAAGAAGGCGAGATTCATAGCAATACCTACTACAAGCGGTACTGGCACGGAGGTAACTTCGTTCTCTGTAATAACTAACCACGAGACAGGCGTAAAATATCCTATCGCTGATTACAACATAACTCCTGACGTTGCCATAGTTGACACAGGACTTGTTCAAAGCATGACTCCTCTGCTTGTTGCCAACACAGGAATGGATGCTCTTACACACGCATTCGAAGCCTACGTTTCAAGAGTGAGAAATCCAATAACAGATTCGCTTGCGATGAAGTCTATAGAGATGACCGTGGCGAGCCTTGTTGAGTCATATAAGGGCGACGACCAGGCAAGAAAGGATATGCACATAGCTCAGTGCCTTGCAGGAATGTCATTCTCTAATGCCATACTTGGAATAGTCCACTCTATGGCTCACAAGACAGGCAAGATATTCGACATACCTCACGGCTGCGCCAATGCAATATATCTTTCGTACGCAATCCAGTTCAACGCTAAGGCGGCAGGAGCCGAATACGCCGATATAGCAAGAAGACTTGGCCTTAAGGGAACTACTACTGACGAACTTGTCGCATCACTTGTGCAACTTGTAAAGGACTTCAGAACTTCTATGAACATGCCTCACACACTCAAGGAGTTCGGCATAGCAGAAGACTTCTTCAAGTCAAGCCTTGATGAAATATCTGAAAACGCTGTAGGTGACCCTTGTACAGGCACAAACCCAAGAGACATCTCTGTAGCGGAGATGAAACAGCTTTTCGAGGCCGCCTACTACGGCACAGATGTAATTTTCTAGTCTGCCACATATAAATAATAAAAAAGTGATGCTTGGTTTAATCCAGACATCACTTTTTTTATGGCAATCTTCATTCATATTTTTCGATCAGACATTTAAATATAAAGAATCATGTTTGTTTTGCTCTGACAAGCTCTATAGCTTCCTTGCCAGTTATATGTTCAACATCAATTGCTACAATATAAGCCTGAGTGCATCCGGCTATTTCCTTGTGCTGGGCGTCTTCAGGTTGATCGCCTGAATACTTTTTTACTAAAGCCTTGAAGGCTTCCAATCTTTCGTCACCTTCCACAATTCTAGCTTTTCCAAAGGCAATAACGCTACGGAAATAAGTCGTATATTCTTTGCCCACAACTGTATCTTTATCGATTACCGTAAAAGACACCTTTGGATATCTAGTGATAGCATCAATTTTATGACCTGCCTTAGCTGAATGAAAATAAATTTTGTCATTGAAATATACATAGCTCAGAGGAACAGCATAAGGGTAATCTTCATCGCCTAAGCACGCCAGGACACCGTTTGTACATCTGCCCATTACTGCCATTATATCTTCAGGTGATAGCAATTGCTTTTTTCTTCTAATTTCCCTAAACATCAAGTGATTCCCCCTTCCTTGTCATCAGTGCCAATGCACATCAACCATATTTCTATATGTCAGGCTGTCATCTGTCACTTCGCAATCTAAAGCAACAATATTGACACCTCTTCTATTCACATCCTTCAATGTTTCTCCGAATTCCTTATGAGTCATATAATTAGGAGTAAAATACAACACATCCTTCATCTGGATAATAAAGCATACATACGCTTCGTAACCTTCAGCGATACATTCGGCAAGTTCGTTTAAATGCTTTAGCCCTCTTTCTGTCGGCGCATCTGGAAACTTGACAACTCCATCTTCTTCTAATGTCACGCCTTTAACTTCCACAAATATTTTCCTGTCATCTGTTTCAAAATAAAAATCAAAACGTGAATTTTTATATTTACATTCAGGTTTTATCATTTTTACATTTTGAAACATAGAGCCATTCAACAAAAATTCATGAAAAACTTTATTGGGTGCCTGACTGTCCATGTTAATCAATCTTTCGCCTTTGTAAACAGATATCAAGTCATATTTGGTCTTCCTGTTGCTGGCATCACATTCTTGAACATGAATCTCAGCGCCATGAGTCAATAACTCCTTGCATCGTCCGGTATTTTTAACATGGCATATTTCAATCTTTCCATCTATTTCAATATTCGCAATAAATCTGTTTGGCCTGCTGATAAATTTAGCTTTTTTTATATTATTGTATATCATTTTAGTTTTCCTATGTAGAATGCTCCCAATCTCACTTCGCTTTGCTCGTGCTCTTGGGCATTCCTGACATGAGTCGTACATCTGCTTCTTCAGTCGCTACCTCTATTTATTTCAATGGGTGTGCAGAGCGTTTACTCCTTCACAAGCAGTGTTACGACTTCACAGTGGCTCGAGAGGACAGAATGAATGTCATATAAGTGTGTCCGTTCTCGGAAACATATCCACTGCGTTTTTGGCACTATCGGTAGACGGGAACATATCCACCAATCGTACCGTTTACGAAAAGGGCAC
>Ga0302252_1000054_pt1 | contig 162130 bp, 119 predicted proteins | sample AAG_RA_Leu_MG_FD_193511 | JGI IMG/M metagenome (GOLD analysis project Ga0302252, IMG submission 193511) | Enriched activated sludge microbial communities from anaerobic digester in WTTP, New Holstein, Wisconsin, United States - AAG_RA_Leu | ecosystem: Engineered > Bioreactor > Anaerobic >... | reverse complement strand
CTTCAACTCTCTCCTTCAACGTCTCCGCACGATCCTCGCGGCGCTCACGCGGAGTCTGAACCCGCTCGTCGAGCCTCTCCTTCAACGTCTCCGCACGATCCTCGCGGCGCTCACGCGGAGTCTGAATGCGCTCGTCGAGCTTCTCCTTCAACGTCTCCGCACGATCCTCGCGGCGCTCACGCGGAGTTTCAGCCCTTTCTTCAAGAAATCCCTGCAACGCAGCCTTCAACCGCTCAACCTGCGGCTCTTTCCAGCTGTATTGCTGCTCCTGAGGCGACACATAATCGCGCGCCACTCCCTCGTACAGGTCAGACAGCTTCTCCGAGAGAAGCTGCCTGCCATAGTTGAATTGAGAATGGCTCATCTGCGATGTGGAGCTTCCAGGCGAAGCCTCACCTCGTTGAAATTGATTTAAGACAAACCTGCTGTTCGCTGCTGAAAGCTTGAAGCCGCCAACATTCCCGTCGTGCACATCCATCAGGAGAATCTCCGAAAAACCAGTCTTTAAATATTATAGCAAAACATGGCTGCATAGATCCATATCAGGAAAAGAGAGTGCGCTCCCTGAGCGCACTCTCTCTCTCATTCTTCACCTGCAGTTATTCCGCAGCCGGCCTGGCTGGTATTGAGTAGACGGAGGTCTGGCCGTCCTTTGTCACTGTCAATGTGCCGCCCTGGCCCTTCTGAATATCAGCCGAGGCAGTTCGCGCATGTGACTCACCTGTGGCCTTGCTGGTCCATGACGCATTGGTGACAGAATTGAACTCCCCTGTCGCCGCATCATAGCAGGCTCTTCCTGCTGCCGCGCCTGTAAAGTATGCATTGTCTGCAGCCGCTCTTCCGCCTGCCACCAGGCCGTTTGGGCCTGCCGCAACAGCTCCGGCTCCGGCGCTCCATCCACCGTTGGCATTTACGTGATAGCCTGCGCCGCCTGCTGCGCCTCTGGTGCCATCGCTGCTGATCCCTGAAAAGCCGCCGTATTCACCGTATCCACCGTATGCTCCCGTATAGGCCGTTCTCGGTTGAATCTGAATCTGTGACATTTTTTTCTCCTCCTCTGAATTTCTGTTATGCTCTTATTATACAGACCTGTCCTTACGGCCGGCTTACAGGGAAATTACAGATCTCTTACAGGAGTTAACAGCACCTGAACAATATGTTAACTCCGGGATACGGTGGGCATTAAACGAAATGGGGAACGAACACAGTCAAGACTGACGTAAAGGAAGAGTAGACTCTAAACTGGGTGAGGTGCTCTGTGATACGATGCGCCTCCTCATCTCTGTTTTCCCCACTGCACAATGTACTGCGAGCCTGTTGCAAATCTCGCGACGTGCAGATATTTTCTGATATTTCCGGCGGAATTTTAACATTTTTTGTATTGCGCCGGATGACATTTCTCTGATATACTTTTTCTGACTCAGGCTGACGGGTTTTTATATTTTTTGACTGATGAGGTGCAACTATGGATTCTATCAAGGGATTTGCGTACTCCACGCCTGCGATTAACAGCGCTCCGATGGCCGGTGCTTCCAATGCGGCCCAGACACAGAACGCCACGCCTCAGGAGAAGCTCTCGATTACTCAGAAGCAGCTCTCTGATGTGGAGGCCCAGGTCTCCAGAGACATGGAGGCCCTGAACCAGGCGCAGCAAAAATACAACACTGCGCATACATGGGGCGATCGGTTCGGAACGATATCCGCCAAGGCGGCAAAACTATCACTGCCTACATTCATAGCATCAGTCGTAACCTCTCTGGCAGCGAGCTTTCTCGCCATCCCTGCTCTGGGAGCGCTTGCAGGCATAGCCTCTGTCGCATGCATGGCCACAGGCGCAACCTGGCTCGGCACCCTGGGAGCCGAAAAGCTCTGCGAGCACGCCGAGAAGAAGGCCGAGAAGAACCTTCCGGAGCTCACCATGAAAGTGCAGTCCGAGAACAAGGAAGTTGTCAACCTGGAAAACCAGATTAAATATCTGAACAAGCAGATCGGAAGCGGCGCCACGGCACCTCCGCCTCCTCAGAATAAACCTGCGGACGCGCCCAAAGTCTCCGCACCGGTAAGCGCTCCTGCGGAAAAAACAGCCGATAAGCCGGCAGTTGCTGCTCCGGCAGAAGATGACGAGGAGAAAAAGCCTGTCCAGAATCTCGACGTCACCGACAACAACGACGGCTTCGTCGACATAGGCGGGATAACCATTAAGAAGAACGACTGACATCATCCCGGACAGGACATTGCATAATACTGAAACGGTCATCTGAACAAAATAAGGCAGTGAGCATGCATAAGGCTCGCTGCTTTTGCTTATACCCATTACACTGGAGCGGCATTGCGCCGGAGGAGATGCGATGAACGATCTGCTGAGCCTTGTCAAGGGAACGCGCCGCATACTGGCGGGAAAGATTCCACTGTTTGCGGTGCTGTGGATTATAGGCGTGGCCATGGCCTTCTTCAAGATCGTGACGCCCCAGCAGGTAGGGAAGCTCACCTCCATATTCTCGTCCGGCCAGAGCGCAAATCTGTGGATTCCGGTGCGGAACGCCCTCATGCTGATGATAGCCGCCCAGCTGGGATATTCTCTCTTCATCTACCTGCACAAGCGCATTCTGTACCCGCTGCGCCAGCGCTTCACCAGAGAGCTGTCCAGGATGCTCCTCGAGAGGGTATTCCGCTTCTCAGGGGACTTCTTCAGGGAGAACGAGGTCGAAAAGATAAGCGTGCGCACGCTGGAAGACGCCTATGTCATCTCAGGCTTCGTGACGGACGCCATCGTGAACATTCCGCTCGCGGCGGTCAGCATCGTGATATTCGGAGCCGTCATGATCCACGGGCACTGGCTGCTAGGCTCCGTCATGGTCATCGTGACCCCGCTGTGGGGATATTTCCTCCTCTTCGACAGAAGGATACAGTCGCTGTCCAGGGAGAGGGCCGCCTCGGAGGATCAGCTCAGGACAGTCGCAAAGGAGCTGCTCGGCGGCATAGGCGAGATAAGGAGCCACTGCGCCTTCGACTACGCGCTGTCCCGCTTTGACAGGACCACGGCGAGAAACAACGAGGCCAGCTTTGCGCTGTTCCGCCTGATCTCGCTGGTCGGCGCCTGCAACCCCCTCATCGGCACTGTTCAGAATACCCTGCTGTACGGCCTGGGCGCCATGTTGTGTCTGGGAGCCTTTAATCAGTCCGGATGGGCAGGAGCCATCACCTGGCCCAGAGTGATAGAATTCATGATGCTCGCAGGTCTCTTTCAGCAGCCTGTGACTGAGATTGCAGACTTCCTGTTCACATGGAGGATGAGCGGCGAGAGCATAAGGAGAGTGAACAGATACCTGCAGCAGCCTCTCGTCTTCACCTCGAACGGAAAGAAGGAAGAACTTGAAAGAGGCGATGGCCCTCTCTCCATTGTGCTGTCTGATGTAAGCGTTCAGCTCCCGCCCGGCGCGCAGCTTCTGAAAGGGATAACACTCGACGCCGAGAAGGGAATGAAGACGGCCATTGTAGGCCCGTCGGGCTCAGGAAAGTCCACAATCATCCGCCTTGTCACCAGGGAGATGGAGCCTGCATCAGGCACTGTATCGATTGGAGGCAGAGATATCAGGGATATCGATGTGGGATCTCTTGCCAGGGCTGTCGGGCATATCCCCCAGAAGCCGATCCTCTTTAACATGAGCATCAGGAATAATCTCCTGCTCTCCCTGCGGCGCCCTTCCGTAAAGAGCCTCGACGATGACGAGGGCCCGCTGGATGTCGCGCCATTCGAATCGGTCAGCGGGAGGGTAGAGCTCAATCGGCTCCTTCTGAAAGCCATAAGATCTGTCGGACTCGAGAAGGATGTTCTCACCAAGGCGCTCGACTCTCCTCTTCCTTCGATACCGGAGAGACAGAGCATCATCGAATCTGTGGCCGGCCTGAGGAGTTCCGTGAATGAAAGGATAAAGGCGGCAAATCCTTCACTTGTATTCTTCTTCGACAGCGGCAGGGCGCTCAACGGGACCATAGGCGAGAACATAATGGGCCCGGGATTCACTGATTTCATCACACCGGCGGCGCTGGAGCTGCTTAGGAAAGTTACGGTCGAGGCTTCAGTCTATAATGATCTTCTCATCGTAGGATACTACAGATGCCTGATGAGGCACTCGCTTGCGATGGAAGTGATAAGGAGCTCGCCGGGCCTGGAGGAGCTTCTCCCTGAAGGCGACGACCTGGACGAATCGTCTTACGATCTATTCTCTTACGCTGTCGAAGACATCCAGGGCATGCCCGAGATTCTGAGGTCAAAGCTCTTCCAGATATCCATGGGCTCCATGCTCAGAATATGGTGTGAGAAGGCAGAGGCGAAATGGCCTGAAGAAAAGATACTGAAAGCAAGAAAGATCATGATGGAGAGAGAGCCTTCAAATCCGTGGAACAGGCTGCAGCGCAATGAATATATTGAAGGCCTGTCGCTTCGTGAAAACCTGCTGAAAGGCCGTGTGAACATGCAGGTTCTGAGGGCTGCCATGACTGTGGACGGATTTCTCCGCGAAACCCTGGAGGAGCGCGATCTCCTTGAGCATATCCTCTGTGCTGGACTCGAGTTTAACGTGGGAGAAGGAGGAAAGCTCCTCTCAGGAGGCCAGTCGCAGAAGCTGGCGATAGCCAGGGTGCTGCTTAAAGAGCCATCAGTTCTGCTGCTTGATGAAGCGACATCAGCACTCGACGAGATCTCCCAGAAAACGATATCGGACATGCTGGAGAGGGATTGCGCGGGAGACACCGTGTTTTCGGTGTCACACCGCCTGTCTACCATAAGGGATTACGACCGGATTTACGTTCTGGACCGCGGTCAGATGATACAGAGCGGCTCATACGATGAGCTGGCTTCCTGCGACGGCGTTTTCAGGGATATGGTGCGCAACGAGGACAAAAGGCCTCCAGGCTCGGCGAGGCCACACCGGGCCGGGCCGGACGCCGCCGGGACCGGCAGTGCGCTTTCGCTGCTGGACAGCCTCGCGTCAATTCCGTTCTTCAGGAGACTGAATTCGGCAGAGCTCGAATGTGTCAAGAACATGGTCGCCGTGATTAAGGCCGGCGCAGGAGAGATACTGAACCCGCCCATGAATCCCACGCGCAATCTGTACATTCTTTTTTCAGGCTCGATCGAGATATACTACGAGGAGACGGGAGAGCCCGTCCCTGTGTGGACAATCAGCGAAGGCTCGGTTATCGGCGAGCTGGGTATAATCTCCGACGACTATCCGGTCATGGGCGCGAGGGCCGTCAGCGACATCGTTGCAGGCATAATCCGCTATGACGATCTGATGAGGCTCTTCTCGCTGTCTCCTCAGATATGCATGGACATGATGAAGCAGATCGTCCACAATGTGATGGACTTTGCCGTTCGATTCCCTGACCTCATGATGCTCGGCTATGAAGCTTCGCCCGGCCAAGGAAGGGAAGCAGGACAATGAAGGGTTTTTGAATCTGCGGCAGAATTCTGCATGACAATTCTGCCGCAGACGTAACGAACATGTCATATGCGGGCCGAATGATCTTTTGATACTGTATCCGGCATAATCAACGAAATGAAGCAGCAGTCTCCCAGCAAACCGTCGTTCCGGCTCATCTGTCCGGCGCTGACCGTCATGCTCCTGTGCCTTCTGAGCCTCGCAGTCATGGACACAGCCCTGGCTGCTTCAGCGGGAGGAGGCGCCTTCGCCGACGATCTCGTTTTCAAGGGTAAGATGCTGAGGAAAGAAGGGCCTGCCTACAAGAGTCCGCTGAAGGAGAAAAACTTTTCAGCCGCATCGCTTTCAATCCCTCCAAAGGATGGCGCTTTCATATTCAGGATCCAGAGAGATTTCTCTGCAGGCGCCGGTCCCGAAGGAGAATGGAGCCGCCTCACAGACGGGCCGTGGATATGCTATGCCGATAACGGAGCCATTGCCTTCCGGACAAAGCTCAAGGCGCCTTCGACACCCGGCGCACACCGCTATGTATGGACCTTCCAGGCGCCTGGAGGCGCCGAAGCCAATGTAATGTGGGAATACAAAATCCTCTCGGCAGGCTATGCCCGGCTTCTCTGCACGATAAACGGCGGCACGGCGAGAAGCGTGTATGGAGGCGCTCCTCTTTCTGAGCTCGATCTCTCATCCGGGATCTCCTTTCTGTCTCTGGAGCAGTCATTGCAGGATACGGTCCTGGAGAAGCACGTCGCTGGCCTCTGGAAGGTCACGCGGCGCTTTGACGGCCAGGAAGAGGGAAGCGACACCTTCGAACTCAGAATGCTCGCTGTGCGAAAAGCCTCAATAGAGCGGTCGCCTCAGGCGCAGAACGGCTCACAGGCAAAGGAGCCTCCGATGATGATCTTCAGAGCCGTGGTTGAAGCCCTTCCGCACAAAACAACGCTGTCGCCTTCAGGATGGCGGCCAGAGTCGCTGGCCTGCAGGATCTGCGGCCTCAGGGAGAGGAAAGACGGAGAGCTTCTCGTTCACAGATCCTGGAGCCCTTCATTGCAGCTGAGGGAGACAGATCCTCAGACAGGAGCCGTCGCTGCAATTGAGCATCAGTGGAACGGCATCGACGACGGAGAGTCGATCCTGCCGCCTGAAGGGAGAGGCAGGATAGTGATGCAGGTGGCGGGGCGCACGAAGGAAGGCCTGGTCAAGAGCCAGTTCTCAGGGGCGGCGTTCACCTACGCGACCATGCCCCGCATAGTCGTAAGAGACCGGCAGGGGGAGACGCTGGCAGACTCGATGGAGCTCTCTGCTCCCGCAGGCTTCGCGGCGCCTGTCCGAGGCCCGGAAGATGCAGCCGGCCTTCCTGCCTCGGTCACGTTCGTCCCGAGAGGCGACGGCGTTTCGCTCCCGCCGGTCGGCCCATCGGCCGGAGCCAGGCTCACATCAAAGATATTCGGCAAGACGGTCAAGAAGGACGAGCCTATAAAAATAAGCATACAGGGCCTTCCTGAAGACTGGAGCGCATGCGAGCTGACAGTAGCGTCAAACTTCCCCGGAAGGGAAGCGATCTCGCTGAACGTGAAGAGGGAAGGCCGAAGAGAAAGCTGTGAGACGACATTGATCCTGACATCAGAAAAGACATCGGCTGCGAATTCAATCCTCATCGGGAGAAGGAGCGACAGCGAAAAGTCGTTCGCTTTCATAGATCTCACATATCTGGAAGATACGTGGATGATGAAGAACATACTGACAGGAAGAGGATGGCACAGCGCAGGCGAGTACTACGGAAAGGGCTCGCCGCAGAACCCTCCGCTGATGCCTGGAGCGAAGGAGTTCATCAGGAGCTGCGGCTATGAGACGCTCACGCTGACATGCGACACCTTTCCGGAGATAAGAGCGGTGATGCACGTCAAGAACCAGGCGCAGCTGTTCTACTATGGAGGCCACGGATGGGCAAACAGCGCCATCTATCTCGACGGGAGCTACATATACCCGGAGACGGACGTCGTGGAAGGAGACTGGAGCGACGGTCTCAAGGTGGTCATCTTCTCATCATGCTCGATCCTGGACATAGGGAACTTCAACAGGAGGAGCTTCACGGCCTTCGGGAAGGCGAACCAGTCGCCGGGGATATACTGGGCGAAGGTGGCAGGCCCTGAGGTAGCGCTACTCGGATACAACTGGTCCACCCAGGAGGGAAAGCCGCCGAACGCCTTCGACACGCGCGTAATCAGGCGGTACATCAACCTGGTCTCCCAGTACCCTCCGCCTGTGGCATGGATCTACGCAAATATACAGGAGGGCGACGGTGTCGCCCCCTGCGCAATATATCGCCACAACTATTACTACATCAGCTCAGGCTCTTCGTCCATCACCGTAGTGCCTGAGAGAAACTGGAGAGACACCTCGCCTCCGGCCGACGCCGTCCGTATAGCCTGGCCCAGATAACCGGCATGATAATCACTCATCTTTCTGCGTGCCGATTAAGCTGGCCTTTTTGTCGATGACTACTTTTCCGCCCTTTTTGTATATGTCACCGGTAACCATTCCATAGATATAGACCTCTCCGCCGCGGTTCCTTATGGTTCCGTTCATTGTGCCGTATATCCTGACAATGCCCATATTCGTTATGTTGCCTGTTACAGGGCCTTTCAGTACAGCCGTCCCGCCCTTCATCACGGCGATGTTGCCCATCACATTGCCTGTGAACGTTGCCTGCGCCCCGCTGTTGACAATGGTGTTCTCCATGAGATCGCGTGTCACCGAGCCATTTACAGGTGTATAGCCTCTGAAATCGTAATCACCGCCTTTATCCTTCGGATAGACCGGACTCCACACCGCCGCGGCGACTATAACGATCGCCACTACCCCCATCATTACCGCTTTAATGCGATTCATTCGAGCCACATCCTTTCTGTATTAATGCAATGTTCTTACTCACTTCTCTTCGGCATCACATAATCCCTGTTCAAATCGAGAGGCTGCGCATAAGGGCTGTTCCACGTCGTAAAAAAGACTTTGCGGAGAAGGTTGTTTATTTTCCTGCTGCGGATTATCATCCCCATGTTTCTGCTGCCGTAGAAGTATCCTTTCTCCCAGTTGCTCGAACCGACCCAGCACATATCCTCGTCCACGACGAGATATTTGCTGTGCTGCACCCTCGCGTACGGTATGAATCCGCCGCTCCACTGCGGCACCGTGCTGATTTTTATGTGTATGCCCGGCAGAACCGCCAGGCTCTTCAGATAGAATATCTCAGGCTTCCTCACCGACCAGTCTGAGAATACAGCCTTTATGTCGGCACCCTTGTATGCGGCCTCCCTCAGCGAGTCATCCAGCTCGGGCCAGTACTGCTTTGCCCTGCTTATCGGCGAATAGGTGAGCATCTGTACGAGCATTTCCTTCCTGGCCGATTTGATCAGCTCAAAGAGCTTCTTACCCTCCCAAAGGCTGCTGTCGGGGATGCAGCCGACAGGATCGAAGACCGGGCAGAACTCTATTTCATCGCCATCCTTGTCCTTAATCTTCAGAGGAACCTTGTAGTGCTCTTTGCCGAAGAGAGGCTCGGCATCCTTCAGGCTCTTCGTATCACAGAGTTTCCAGTCCAGATTGAAGACATCCTCGACCATCTTTCCGCACTCGGCGTGCCGGACGTGGACTCCCATTTCGCTGATGTGCTTTATCGCGCGCCAGTCATAGTTCGCGCTGCCCATGTATACGTTATCGCCGTCCACTACAAAGAACTTCCCGTGCTGAATGCCATCGAGATCCTTGAATATGGAGATCCACTTCCACGTCACGTTCTTCTTCTTCGTGAGCCTCTCGAAGGAGCCCGTCGTCTCCTTCCTGAAGTTCTCCTCGGTGATTATCCTCACTGCAACGCCGCGATCGGCTGCGTGCTCGAGCGCTTCGAGCACTTTGTCCATGGGCTCACCGGCCCTGGTTGCGAAGTAGAACTGCTCGATATCAATCGTCTTCTTAGCCCCGTTTATCATCTCGAGCCAGACCTGCTCGGTGTTTCTAACATCCGATACATCGAGGACCGTCTCGGCAGGGAAGCTCTCGACCAGCTCGAAGGTCTGCTCGCCGGCCAGTGCATACCGTGGAATGGAGATCGACAGCACCATGGCCAGCATCAGAAGTGCAAAAACGAATCTTGAATGCATAAAAAACCTCCTGAATTTCCGGCCGGCCCTTTGCCGGCCCTGTTATTGACAGGCAACGCACTGAGCCCGCCCGGATTGTCCCGGCCCAGGGGAGCCTCTTCGTATGCCCCTGCGCCTGTTAAATATCATGACTGTCAGCCGGAAAATGTGTCAGCCATGGCCTCCAGCTCTACACCGGCCTCTTCGAAGATATGCCTTGCAAGCTGATCGTAGTCTCCTTCAATATGATACACCTTGCTGATTCCTGCGTTTATTATGCTGATCGCGCACTCCTTGCAGGACAGCGGGCTGTAGGTATAAAGATCCGATCCGTTCGTCGAGATCCCGTTCATCGCAGCCTGGGCAATTGCGTTTCGCTCTGCATGTCCGGCGACGCAGAACTCAATCCCCCGGCCGGATCCGAAGCCTCCCAGCTTGCGCGGGCACTCGTTCCTCGGCCCGGCGCCGACACCGGGAGGAAGGCCGTAATTTCTCGTACTGCAGTGGCTGGTTCCCCTCGCAGGCCCGTTGTATCCCATGCTGACGACACACTTGTTCTTCACTATCACCGCGCCGAACTGCCTCGACAGGCACTTCGATCGCATCGAGGCCTGCTTCGCCAGGCTCATGAAATACTGGTTCCAGTCCATTATCGATCCTTTGCGCGATTCCATCTCCGCCTCCCTATTCCAGAATTTTGGAGGCCAGCTCTGCGAGCGACGAGCGCTCTCCCTTTATGAGCGTGATATGGCCTGCGATCCTCTGGCCCTTGAAGCGCTCTATTATATGGGTGAGGCCGTTGCTCGTCGAATCGAGGTATGGATGGTCTATCTGGTAGGCATCGCCTGTCAGCACTATCTTGGTCCCGTCGCCGGCTCTCGTGATGATAGTCTTCGCCTCGTGAGGGGTCAGATTCTGGGCCTCGTCGACTATTATGAACTGATAGGGAAGGCTTCTGCCCCTGATGAAGGTGAGAGCTTTTATATCGAGCTGCTGCGATTCGAACAGGTACTGAATCGTATCTGTCGATCCGTTCTTCTTCGAGTCTGACTTGCCGTCGTGGAGCAGGTACTCGAGGTTGTCGAAGATGGGGTACATCCACGGGTTGATCTTCTCCTCCTCCCGGCCAGGCAGGTAACCGATGTCCCTTCCCATCGGCACGAGAGGGCGGTATACGTTGAGCTTCCTGTAGACCTTCTCGTTTACAACCTTCTGCAGTCCCGCGGCCAGGGCGAGAAGAGTCTTTCCGGTGCCGGCCCTTCCCATCAGCGTCACGAGGGGGATATTCTCGTTCAGCAGCATGTCCATCGCGAACCTCTGCTCCCTGTTCCTGGGTGAGAGCCCCCATATGTCCATCTTCTTTTCCGAAAGGAGAGCCACGAATGAGCCCTTTTCCCCGTCATATCTGGCAAGTGCCGTATTGTTAGGATTCTGCGAGTTTATCAGCGTCACATACTCGTTCGGAAAGATCTCGCCCTTCCCGTTGACTGGCAGGATTTTGCTGCGGTAGAACTCTGAGATTTCGTCCTCCCCTACATATATCTCCCTGTGGCCTGAAAAGAGCTCTTCGAGGTTGATCTTGTCCTTTTTGTAATCCTCTGCGGCCAGGCCTATCGCGTCGGCCTTAACCCTCATGTTGATGTCCTTCGAGACCAGCACTACAGGGCCTTCATTTGAGCGTCCTCTTATGCCGAGCGCGTGGGCCAGGATCCTGTTGTCGTTAGAGATCTCGAAGCCCTCCGGAAGCAGCTTTGTCAGAGGCTCAAAGTCGAACTCGGTATCGACCTTGAGCATGCCGCCCTGCTCGAGCGGCACTCCTTCGTTGAGCTTTCCCTTCTCCCGAAGCCTGTCTATGCTCTTGATTATGATTCGGGCGTTTCTGTTTACCTCGAGCGAGCCCTTCTTGAACTTGTCGATCTCATCAAGCACCACTATCGGTATCACCACTTCGTTTTCCTCAAATGCACTCAATGAATCAGGACTGTGAAGAAGCACACTGGTATCGAGAATGTAAGTTTTCTTTGACACGAACGTCCTCCTTAGATGAGTGATACTAGAGAATTCTTCCATCAGCGTCACTTTCCTTTCTGAACGGCTGCATTTCGCCAAGGCGATGCGGTGCATGTTTTTTAGGAGACGGAGAGGAGATCTGAAGTCCAGGGAGAACTATCCATGAGTTGCAATCATGCGCTGATTGCACACAATCACAGGAAAGGAGCGATTGTGATGCGAAAATATCTATCAATCCTGCTGATAGTAGCCGCTGTTATTTCACTCTCAACATCTGTCTGGGCTGCAAAGCTCCCCAAGGTTCCGGGAGAGCTGATCGACAAGATCCCCAACCATCTCGTGAGCAAGAACATCGAAATGGTCTTTACGACGAGAGGCGGCTGGATCTACGACAAGACGCGCGGAGGCAACTGGATCTCCTTCCCGACAGACATCTTCTACCTGAGGAAGAACTGTGACATCAGCGACAACCTCGTGCTGCTCTACGGCTACACGAAAGCGTATGTGTATGACCTCTCGCTGGGCAGATGGTACGTGGCGCCTGAATCGTACAGCTATCATGACAGCGATCTTACGATAGGAATCGCCGGAAGAGCCACGGCTAACTACGCGATCGCCATCGGAGTCGAAAAGGCCCAGATATACGATTACACATTGCACAAGTGGTTCGTAATCCATGGAATAAGCGACGCCAACGACGCCGACAGGCTCTGGACCACATTCCCGACCACGGCAGGAATTCCGCTTCACAGGGTCAAGAAGCCGATCGACGCGCTGAACCTGTCGTACCTGCAATGCTACTACAAGGTCGGCAGCGGCACGTGGGTCGAGGACCCGATGGTCAGGATGTACAAAAGAGCCAAATGCCAGGACGCCACGATCAAGCAGCCCGACACGCACATGTACAGATGCAGCGACTGGAGCTGCCCGCCGTGGAAGCCTACCAATCCGACTGAGTACTGATACCTGTCGCACAAACTGCCTGTATAATCGAGAAAGACGAATTCTGATGACTAAGGAGTGGGAGGGCCCGGGCCCTCACTCCTTTTCTGTCTGTATAACAACACTCAGATTTTCGGCATCTCCGGATGGCGGAAATTCTGATCACCCAGGCCTCTGACGCCCCTGGTTTCCAGGGCGGGTATCGTCAATGATGCTGGGGAGTATATCAAAGGGGTATTTACGGCCTGTTCCTTGCCCCGCAAGGAGGAACTCTCATGGACTACAGAATAGGTATCGATATCGGCTCAGATACGCTCAAGGCGGTCATCATAGCCGAAGATGAGATAGACACGCTTTCTCCGATCAAGATAAAAGGAAAGCCGCTCGAAAAGCTGAAGGAGCTCTTAGACGAGATTCATCAGAAATATGGCGGGAGCGGAGAAAACACTTTCAAGGCAGCCATATCCGGCAGAGGATCGCAGAACTTCTCGAAACTGCTCGGCCTGGAAAGGGTCGACGACATAGACGGTCTTGTAGCGGCCGTCAACAGGCTCCATCCCGAGGTGCGGCACATAATAGAGATAGGCGCCGAGTCACAGTCCTACCTCAGCCTTTTCAAAGATGAAAAAACGAAAAAGCTGCTTATAGACGATGTGATACCGGGAGGCAAGTGCGCAGGAGGATGCGGCTCCTTTCTGGATTACATGCACAAGAGGCTCAAGTATGACTCTCTCGACGAATTCATAGAGGTGGGCCTCAGCGTAGAGAATCCGGCAGGAATTTCCGGCCGCTGCGCCGTCTTCGCCGAATCAGACATAGTGCATCATTATCAGAAGGGAACACCCAAGGAGAGGATAGTGGCCGGGATCCATCAGGCGGTGGCCAGGAACTACAAGTCGCTGATACACAAGAGCAAGGCCCCAATGGACAAGGTGGCTGTGGTTGGCGGAGTGGCTGCCAACAAATGCCTCAAATATCACATCACCAAGGAGCTGAACCTGAAGGAGGAACAGCTCGTGACTCCTGAGCTGAACCTCTACTTCACCGCGATAGGTGCGGCGATGAAAGCCGAGAAGCCGGTTACGCTCGACAGGGTCAGGGAGAGCCTCAGTAAGCACATTGCGACTCCCTTCGAGTATGCCTCCATGGCCCCGATAAAGCTCGAGCGCTCGGTCATGATGAAACCGCCAGCCATCCCGCCCGATCTGAAAGTCATTGAGAAGGCCGCGCTGGGCGTCGATATTGGCTCTGTGAGCACGAAGGCTGCGCTGATAACGATCGTTGACGGAGAAGTGCACGTGCTGGCGAGCCACTACCGCAGGACAGAAGGGAACCCGATCAACGCGGTCAAGATGACGCTGCAGGAGATCAGGGACGAGATAGCGGCAAAAGGCTTTCAGATCAAAGACATCAAAGCGGCCACGACAGGATCCGGGAGATACCTGACAGGCTATTTCATAGGCGCCAGCAAGATATGCGACGAGATAACGGCCCAGGCCCGCGGAGCGGCGACATATTTCAAAGACAGGGAAGTCACCATCATAGAGATCGGAGGCCAGGACTCGAAATTCATTCAACTGGACGGCAGGAGCATCCTGGACTTCGAGATGAACTGGGCATGCGCCGCAGGGACAGGGGCCCTGATAGAAAAGCACGCCAAGAACCTGGACATCGACGTCAGGGATTTCGGCGGCACGGCTCTCAAGGGAGACAAGCCTCCGCTCATCAACTCGACCTGCGCTGTCTTCTCCGAGTCGGCGCTGGTGCACTTCCAGCAGAATAACGTCAGCATAGAGAATCTATGCGCCGGAGCGTGCCTCGCGTCTGCCAAGAACTATCTCGTCAAAGTGGTCAGGAACAGGCCGATCAGCGAATGTGTGGCCTTTCAGGGCGCCGTGGCGTTCAACAGGGGCATGGTGGGCTCATTCGAGACACTTCTCGACAGGCCAATCCTAGTGCCTCCGTACCCGCATCTGACAGGCGCGATCGGAGTCGCCAGCCTCGCCCTCGAGGAATGTGAAAGAGAGACTGCCGGAAGCCATTTCAGGGGCTTCGAGCAGATCCTGGGAGCCGAGTACAGCCTCAGCTCATTCCAGTGCAATCACTGCAACAACGAATGCCAGATAAACAGGTTCACCGTGGGCAGCGAGACATTCTTCCAGGGAGACAGGTGCGATCGGTACAGCTCATCACATAAAAAATCTAAGACCGGCGGCCTTCCGGACCTGTTCGAAGAGCGAGAAGAGATGCTGATGAGCGCATATGAGGCGCCTGAGGAGAAGAAGCTCGCAGGAACTGTCGGAATCCCGAGAGGAATACTCTTCTCTGATTACTATCCGTTCTTCAATGCCTTCTTCTCGGAGCTGGGCTTCAAGGTGATCCCGTCGGAGAGAACGTCCAAGAGGATTGTGGCGAAGGGCATCGATCTAACCGTGGCCGAGCCCTGCTTCCCTGTAAAGGTGGCTCACGGGCACGCCGCAGAGCTGTATGAGCAGGAGCCCGACTATCTTTTCATCCCTGCCATAATCACTGCGGAAAAGCCTGTCGGCAAGTACAGCTCTTGCGTGACCTGCCCTTACGTACAATCGATCCCTGATGTCTTAAAGAGCGCTCTGTCTGACAGGAAGAACAGGACAGTCATACTCTCCCCGACCTTCTTCTTCGACAGGGGAGAGCGCCATGTAAAGAGAGTCATGAGGGAGCTGGCGTCACAGCTTGGAAAATCGGCAGGCGAGGCGCAGAAGGCATATGAAACAGCCAGAAAAACGCTTCAAAGCTTCAGGGAAAAGATACAGGCCCGCGGAAGGGAAGTGCTGGAAAGCCTGAAAGACGGCCAGACGGCTTTTGTGATAATAGGGCGTCCTTACGCGGTACACGACCGGGCAGTCAACATGGACGTGGCCAAAAAGGTGCTCGACGAAGGATATCTTCCAATCCCTCTAGACTATCTGCCGCTCGGCGATTTCGACACATCGAGCTCCTGGCCGAACATATACTCGGTGCAGGGACAGAAGAAGCTGGCTGCCGCCAGGATGATCGCCGAGAGCCCGAACCTCCACGCATTGGTCATAACATACTTCGGATGCGGTCCGGACGCGTTTCTGGATCAGATGTTCAAGGAGCAGCTGGGCACCCACTACCTGACTATCCAGATTGACGAGCACACGTCGGACACAGGCATCATAACGAGGATACAGGCCTACCTGAACTCTGCAGGAAGAGAGAGGGGAGAAAAAGCGGGAAAGCCTGTCAGCAATGAAGACACGGCTATAACGGAGATACAGGGCAAGCGCCTCTGGATCCCGGACATGAACAAGGGCTCGTGGGTTCTGGCAAGCGTGATGCGCGCCTTCGGCATAGACGCAAAGGCTCTTCCGCGCTCGAACGATCCGGGGCTGTCGCTGGCTAGAAAATACATATGCGGAGATGTCTGCCTCCCCATGCTGCACACATCTGAGGATATGCTGCAGAGAGCGATGCAGAAGGACTTCGATCCCGCAATGGAGGCGTTCTTCCAGGGAAAATCCGGAGGTCCATGCAGGTACGGCATGTATTTCATGCTCGAAAAGAGCATCCTCGACATGCTGCACGGAAAGGTCGATCTCGTGACGATCGGGAACAGGAACAACTCAGGAGGACTCGGCTCGTCCTTCATAATTACTGTCTGGGATACCCTTGTCACGCACGACATAATCGAAAAGATGCTCTTCCACACCAGGCCCTATGAAATGGAGAAAGGAGCCGCGGACAGTGTGTTCGACGAGTATATCGCGAAGCTGTGCAGGTGCATCGAGGAAAAGGAATACCGCCTGGACAGGCCGGGCATGCAACTGGCCGCGATAGTCAATGGAGGTCATCTCGCCCCGCTCAGAAAGATCATCCGGGATGCCAGGGACGCCTTTGCGGCGGTTCGCGACGAAAAGGTGCGTCAGAAGCCTCACGTGGGCGTGGTGGGAGAATTCTTCGTGCGCCTTCATGGGCCGTCTAACCAGAATATAATAAGAAGGATAGAGGCTCTCGGCGGAGAGGTGTGGCTCGCGCCGCTGACCGAGTTCTTCGCTTACTCGAATTACATATCGGCAGTGCACGCCGTGGACAGGTGGCGCGATGAAAAGAAGATCGGCAACCTCACAGAGGCATTGATGCGCAACTGTATAGGAAATCTGGCAGTGAGGAACGAGCACATTCTTGAACACGAGGGCCTGCCGTATCTCAAAGGCCTGCATGAGCCCCCGCCTGCAGAGGTGGTGGAGAGCGGCTCCAGATACATAAACAGGTTCTTTGGAGGAGAGGCGATTCTGAGTCTCGGCAAATCAGAGGACTTTGCCAGGCATAAACTGGACGGCATCGTCAGCGTCGGCCCGTTCAACTGCATGCCGAGCCTGATAGTGAGCGCCATATCGAGAGAGCTCAGAAAACTGCACGGAAACATACCGTTCCTGAACATAGACTTCGATGGCTATGAAGACTCCATAAGAGATGACCGGATCTCGATGTTCATGAGCCAGGTGAAAGAGCGGCATTCAATAAAATAGCAGACAGACAAGACATAATTTCCGGAGGAGAATAATGAAAAGATCGCACTCACGCATCGCAGCAAAAATCCATGCTCTGCTCCTCTTGACAGGGCTGATCATCTTTACGCTTTCCGCCGCTCCGGCAATCTCACAGGCGGAAGAGGTGGACTTGTGCATCATCCATCTGAACGATGTGCACGGATACCTTCTTCCCTATGAAGACAAGAACCTCACAGCGCCGCCGGGAAAAGTGGGCGGCGCCGCCTTCATTGCAGCGAAGATAGAAGAGATCAGGAAGGCCCACAGGGGCTCCTGCCTCCTCCTCGACGCAGGCGACATCGCCCAGGGCACGCCCATCTCAAATGAATTCAGAGGCGAGCCGGTGATAGAGATAATGAACAGAATAGGGGTGCAGGCCACCACGCTCGGCAACCATGAGTTCGACTGGGGTCAGGACACGCTCAGGAAGATGCTGAGCCGGGAGAAATTTCCCTGCATCTGCGCAAACCTCCTCGATGCAAAGACTGGCAGACTGGTGGACTTCATAAAGGAACCGTACCACATATTCACGGTAAACGGCATAAAAATTGGAATAATCGGGATCACCACGCCTGCGACTCCAAGAATAAGCTTTGAATACAACGTCAAGGGATTGAGATTCGAGGAGCCTGAAAAAGTACTCCCTGGATATGTCAAAGAGCTCAGAGAGAAAGGCGTACAGCTTGTCGGCGTTCTCTCGCATTACGGCCTGGAAGGCGACAGAAAGATGGCCGAGCGGGTTCCAGGCATCGATTTCATAGTAGGCGGGCACACCCACAAGGCCCTGATGGACCCGCTGATAGTCAACAACACGATAATCGTGCAGGCCGGAGCATATGGTATGTATGTCGGAGAGCTCAACCTGAGAGTGGACAGATCCACCGGTAAGATTGTATTGTGCACCGAGAAAAATGAGCTGCATCCCATAATTGACGACCAGATCAAACCGGACCCCGCAGTGGCGGCAATTGTCGATAAATACTACCTGAGGCTCAAGCCCATAATGGAAGAGGTAGTAGGCCAGTCCGGAGAGGAGATCGGCAAGAGCCCGAAGCCAGGGAGCGGAGATACGCCGATAGGCGATGTCATAACAGACTTTCTCAGATCATACTCGAAAACCGACATCTTCTTCTGCAACTCTGGGGGCCTGAGATCGCCTATCCCGAAAGGACCGATCACGAGAGAAAGCATATACAGGGTCCTTCCCTTCGACGATTTCATCGTAACCATGGACCTCACCGGCCAGGAAGTGCTCGAAATAATAATGCACGGCACCTCGAGTGAAAAGATGATCCAGGTTTCGGGCGTCACGTTCTCGCTTTATCCTTCGCGGAGCGGCAGTGAAAGGATAGCTGATGTCAAAGTGGGGGAGCAGCCGCTCGATCTCGAGAAGACTTACAAGGTAGGGACCATAAACTACCTCTCGAGCGGCGGTGACGGCTATTCCACATTCTCGAAAGGCAGAAATGTGGTGAACGACCCCGAGTTGATCAGGGACGTGGTATGCCGGGTGATAAAGGATAGAAAGACCATCGAGCTGCCTCAGGAGAAGAGGATCGTGATTGTCGGGGAGCCGAAGAAGTCATAACAGTCATCAGCCTGCAGGTTCTGTCAGTACAGGTCACAGAGCTGCATTCCGGGAAAAATATGCGAGGAAGATGCGATGATATCTTTCAGACGGGTCATTTTTACAGTGGCGATATGCATTGCCATCTGCTCGATCCTCCTAGCAGCAGGATGCCGGAATAAGCAGCCTCACCAGCCGGACATAAATATCTATGCGATGATCAGGGTCCCATACAATCCCTATTTCGAAGAGATGGAGAAAGGGATCAGGGAGACCTCCATAAGAAGCTCGATCAACCCTGTCATACTGGAAGATGAGCAGGTCAATAAGAAAGGGCCTGATGAGATCTCATCCGAGCTGGTCAGATACAGGATCAGAGCGCTGCTGATTGTCCCGGAGCATCTCGACATGGCTGTGAAAAACTGCATACCTGTAATCAAAAAAGCAAACTCTCTCAACATTCCGGTCATCTTCCTGCACTCGCCGATAGACGATCAGTCGATGGCCAGACACGGCGCGACGGTGGAGTGCTCGATCAGCTGCGACAACCGGAAAGGCGGAGAGCTTGCGGCAGAGTATATAGTCAAGAAGATAAAGGGGAAGGGGAAGATCCTCATCCTGAACGGCGGAACGCCCGGCACATCTGTTCAGGCCAGGTACGAAGGATTCAGAGACTACCTGAAGGACAGCCCTGAGATTAGCACTGTCACAGCGGGAGGCGACTGGGAGCGCGAAGCCTCATTCAAGCTCTGCAAGAGCCTGTTCGGTAAATCAGGAGACTTCGCAGCCGTTTTTGCATGCGCCGACGTGATGGCGCTCGGCGCATCAGACGCCGCACAGTTCACAGGCATGAACAATATGATCATAGTGGGCTTCGACGGAACACAGCAGGGCATAACGGCAATCAGAGAGGGCAGAATCAATGGCACAGTCACGCAGAGCCCATACGAGATAGGAAAGCTCGGCGTGGAAAACGCGCTTCGTCTGATAAAGGGAGAGAAGGTCCCGTCCAGGATTTATACAACCACTGAGCTGATTAGCAGAGAGAGCCTCAAGCTTCCTTTCAACTAGGCAGGTATCGATATATCCGCAATATATCATCCCTCTCTCCAGGCTCCCCTGCTCTCCTGTCTTACACCAGCTTAATGGTTATAGTTTTTTCTTCCGGATAGCGATTTAAAACTCTGAGATTGATTGCTTCCTTTCGGGAGTGCTCCTGAGCAGAATTGTGTCCTTCATGTATAATAAATGTTAAATATTCTTGTACATCACAATATCGGAAGGAATTGACAGTCGATGCTCGAATAACCGGTCGGTTAATCAAATGTAAGAAAGCTCTGTACCATCTGGGAAAAAAACATGCGAAGCTCAGCTCACATCATAACAATCGCATTATTACTGATAATCATACTGTGTGTGTCGTCAGTATACCCGCAGGAAGCACCCGGGCCCCTGAAGAAAGCTCCAGAAACCTCCCAGACCCAGCCGGCCGGCGCAAGGCAGGCTCGCGAGGCAAAGGGAGGAGCGCCCGTCGCTTCACAATCGCCTGCGGCCTCACCAACGCCGGCAGCCTCACAAGCACCTGCACCTTCAAAATCGCCTTTACCTTCGCCGGCCTCTGAGGCTTCGCAGTCTCCAGCCGCTCCAGGCGCATCAGCAAGCCCTCCCCCTTCACCAGACAAGGCAAAGCTCCTGAACCTGCAGGAATGCATCACAACGGCAATGTCTCTCCGCCCCGATCTCAAGAGCGCGGCTGAGCAGATAAAGGCGGCAAAGGCCGTGGTGGGAGAGACCATGTCCGCTTACTGGCCGCAGATAAACCTCAACTCGACTGTTCAGCGGAGCGGCGGGCCCGACAAAGCCGTGGCGATAACATCAGGCGGAGGGGCCGGAAACCTGACCGGCTATACTACATTCAACACGATAACCAACACGACTGTCAGCTCGATGGGAACTCTCAACACCGACAGCGTCTCTGTATCCCAGTACATAACCGATTTCGGCAGAACACCCGGCCTCGTGACCGCCTCGCAGGAGAATTACCTGGCTACGATCTTCGATCAGACAGCGCTGCAGAATACTATCATAAACAGCGTCAAGAAATCATACCACAACTGCATCGCCGCGCTTGAGCTGCTGAAGGTCAAGCAGGAAAACGTGGCGGTGTCAGAGACTCACCTCAGGCAGTCCCAGGCCTTCTATGAAGTCGGCAAGCGCTCCAAGATAGAGGTGACAAAATCAGAGGTCGATCTCGCGAGCGCTCGTCTCGACATGATAACTACAGACAACAGCTACCAGGTCTCGTGCGTGACCCTGATGAACTCGATGGGCGTCGACAAGAGCTATCCATTCGAGCTGAAGAGTGACCTGACGATCCCGGAGGTCAATCTGACCTTTGAAGAGATAAAAAAGACGGCATCTGAGAACCGACCGGAGTATCTGAAGTACGATGCACAGATCCGGGCGCAGAAAGGACGGCTGGCTTCGGCTGTGGCGGCGTTCTACCCGACCATCACCGGCAACGGCCAGTATAACTGGAGATCAAACCTTTACCCTCTTGACAGATACTGGCAGATAGGACTCACATTGTCGCTGCCCATCACGGACGGCAACTACATGGTCAACAAGGTGAGAGAGAACAGGGCGCAGCTTATGAGCCTGATGTCCCAGAAGGATCGATACTGGCAGAACATAGTGCTGGAGCTGGAATCGGCCTGGCTCGCCATAAAGGCCGCGCGCGAGAAGATAAGGGTATCTGAAAAGTCTGTGCAGCAGGCGGAAGAGAACTTCAAGCTGGCCCAGGGGAGATACGCCGTAGGCGTGGGATCGAACCTGGAGTTCAGCGATGCCCAGCTTCTGCTGCTGCAGGCAAAGACCGACTATATTTCGTCACTGGTCCAGTATTTCAACGCCATAGCCGATCTCGAGAAGTCGATGGGCGTTGAGTTGAAATCGCCCGGCGCAGACAGTAAACAGCAGGCGCCTAATAGCTCAAAGTAAGGTTGGACAGTTATGCTGAAAATACTGAATCGATTCAAATGGCTCATCATAATCGTCGTCGCGGTTGCGGTCGCCTTCGTATTCTGGAGCAGGGCGCAGGAGGTGAAGAGAAAGCCTCACTTCCAGACCGAGAAGCTCGAAACAGGCACCATAGTCTCCACAGTAAACACGACAGGAACTGTGAACGCAGTCACAACGGTCGATATCGGCTGCCAGGTCTCGGGCAAGATCATAAAGCTCCTGGTGGACTATAACTCAAAGGTCAGGAAGGGCATGCTTCTCGCCCAGATCGATCCGCTGGTGTACCAGTCGCAGGTTGATGAGGCTAATGCCAATCTGCTGAGCGCCCGCGCCACAAACGCCAATTTCCAGGCACAGTATCAGAACGCCCTTTCCCGTGTCAGAGAGGTCCAGGCCTCTGAGAAGAATTCAGCGGCGCAGGTGGAGGTTCTGAAGGCAAATCTGGCAGGCTCCAGAAACAACGAGAAATCGGCCCTGGCAAACCTCAAAAAAGCAGAAGCCCAGCTGCAGAACGATCTTGTCGAGTTCAGGCGCTCCCAGGAGCTTATGAAGAAGGACTTCATCTCCCGCTCTGAAATGGATGCCGCCGAGACAAAGTACAAGGTATCGCTGGCATCGGTGGATGTGGCAAGAGCCGGATACAACCAGGCCTCGTCATCGGTGCAGTCAGCGCAGAGGCAGCTGGACGGCTCCTTTGCCAATCTCGAATCGGCGAGAATATCTGAAGAGTCACAGAGAGCTTCGGCCAAGGCCATAGAGGCGCAGGTGAAGCAGAGCGCAGCTCAGATCCTGAATGCCGAGAGCAAGCTCAAGGGCGCGATGATAAACCTGGGCTATACGAACATATACTCGCCCATCAACGGCGTAGTCGTCTCGCGCTCCGTCGATGTCGGGCAGACAGTGGCGGCCTCCTTCCAGGCTCCAAAGCTCTTCACGCTGGCGAAGGACCTCAAGGATATGGAGGTCTACGCAAACGTCGACGAGGCCGACATCGGAAAAGTGAAGGAAGGCATGAGCGCCACGTTCACCGTAGATGCTTACCAGTCGGAGAAGTTCGAAGGCAGGGTCAAGCAGGTCCGCAAAGCTTCGACGATAGATCAGGGCGTCGTGAAATACCAGGTTGTCATATCGGCACGGAACCCCAACCTGAAATTGATGCCGGGCATGACGGCAAATGTAATAATCACATCGGAGACCAGAGAAGACTGCCTGAAAATTCCAAATGGCGCAATGCGCTTCCGGCCTGATTCAGTTCCAAATTTCCCATTCCCGCCAAACTTCCAGGGCGGCAAAAACGGTAAAAACGGCAAAGGCAGAAGAAGCGACAAAACTCAGGGCGGAGATGAGACTGAGCGGGCGAGCTTTGTATGGCTAATGCTGGGTGAAGGGAAAGTGAAGCCGGAGAGGATCGTGCCGGGAATCTCGGACGGACGATACACGGAGATGAAGAAGGGCTCCCTGAAAGAGGGGGACGAAGTGATAACAGGCGTGGAATCGGCAAACAAGCCCAAAACGACGACCATGGGGCCTGGGCCGGGAGGCCCTCCGCCGGGCGGAGGGCCGCGCATGCGCTTCTAGTCTGTCTGTCTGCACTGTGTGTAAATGAGGATGCCATATGTCTGATAAGAATGTCCTCGAGGTAATCAACCTTGAAAAAACATATTATATGGGAGAGGTCAATGTGCACGCCCTCCGCGGAGTCTCTCTTTCCATAAGGGAAGGGGAGTTCGTGGCCATCATGGGGCCATCGGGCTCAGGAAAATCGACTTTCATGAACATTCTGGGTTGCCTGGACCGTCCCACAGGCGGACAGTATCTCATCGAGAGCACGGATGTCTCTCAGCTCTCGAGGGATGAGCTGGCGGATATAAGAAACAAGAAGATCGGATTCGTGTTCCAGGGCTTCAACCTGCTCTCCAAGACGACTGCAATTGAAAACGCCGAGCTGCCGCTTTACTACAACAGGGAGATCAACTACTCCACAAAAGACAAGAACAGGATGGCGATTGAGGCTCTGGACGCAGTGGGGCTCCAGGGGCGATATCACCATCAGACGCATCAGCTCTCAGGCGGCCAGCAGCAGCGCGTGGCCATCGCGAGGGCTCTGATAAACAATCCTTCACTGATACTGGCCGATGAGCCGACAGGCAACCTTGACTCGCGGACGAGCATCGAGATAATAAAGATCTTTCAGGATCTGAATTCGGAAAAAGGTATTACCATAGTCCTCGTAACTCACAGCGACGAGGTGTCGGAATATGCAAAGAGGCTCGTTGTATTCAGAGATGGCAGGATTAAAAAGGACCATCTCGTTGAAAACCGCCTCTACGCCGGAGACGTCCTGAGAGATTACCCTGAAGAAGTGGAAAAGGAGACCTGATGAGCTTCATCGCCACAGTCAAGATAGCCCTGAAAGCTCTGAACAGCAGCAAGATGCGCACCATTCTGACCATGCTTGGAATCATCATAGGTGTGGCTTCGGTCATAACTATGCTGAGCATCGGCCAGGGCGTGTCTGCATCCGTATCTGACAGCATCAACTCACTCGGCACGAACGCGCTCATCATAATGCCGGGCCAGATGCAGGTCGGAGGAGTGAGGCAGGGCTCGATGGACTCTCAGACCCTGACCGTGGAGGATTACAAGGCGATCTCGAGAGAATGTCCCTCCATTGAGTATGCATCGCCCATAGTCAGGAAAATGACCCAGATGGTATATGGAAACCAGAACTGGAGCACAACGTGCTACGGAGTATCTGAGGAGTATGAGAAGATCAGGAACTGGCCAGCGTCCAGCGGAGGGTATTTCACGCGGCAGGATATATCTTCCGGCGCCAAGGTCTGCCTGATCGGCAAGACAGTGGTCGACAATCTCTTTGGAAATCAGAACCCGGTCGGAGAGATGATCAGAATAAAGAATGTTCCGTTTCGTGTGGTGGGCGTTCTGTCGGAAAAAGGCTCGGGTATGGGAGGAGACCAGGATGACTGCGCGCTGATCCCATATACCACAGCCATGAAGAGAATATCCAGGGTAACTTACCTTAATACAATAATATGTAGCACTGTAACAAAGGAAAAAACCCAGCAGGGAATAGATGAGATAACTTCACTGCTCAGGCAGAGACACAACCTGCTCGGCAACGAGGAAAACAACTTCACAATCCGCTCACAGGCTGATATTGCAGATGTTGCCGCCAAGACAACGGCCACGCTGACCCTGTTCCTCAGTGCGATAGCCTGTGTGTCACTTCTCGTAGGTGGAATCGGGATCATGAACATAATGCTTGTCTCTGTCACGGAGCGCATCAGGGAGATCGGAATCAGGCTCGCTCTCGGCGCGAGGGGAAAGGACATTCTGATGCAGTTTCTCACAGAATCGCTGGTCCTGTCGCTGATGGGCGGCATCACAGGTATCATCTTCGGCTGCGTACTGTCCAGGGCGATAGCATATTTCGCCAAGTGGAACACGCTGATAACGATACAGTCGATCCTGCTTGCCTTCATGTTTTCGGCAGGCGTCGGCATATTCTTCGGATTCTACCCGGCCTTCAGAGCCTCAAAGCTCGATCCCATAGAAGCGCTACGCCACGAATAAGCATGTAGAGTTGGCCACTTTCCCGGAGAGCAGGGACAGCTGACTGCTTTTCATCACATCGTTTTCCCGCTGAGCCCGGGTCCGAGAGAGGAGTATCCCGCCGTTGGGCAAATTTTACATGATGGCAGAAGTAAACAACAAGGAGGGGACCATGAAAAAGCTTGCAGCAATGATGCTGATTCTGACAGCCGCCTTATGCCTGTATACAGCAGCAGTATACGGAGCGGACAACTCGGCGAAAGAAAACGCAGCGGTGGAAGCGGCAAAGACCTGGCTCGGAGTAGTGGACGGGGGGAATTACGGCCAGAGCTGGAAAGACGCCGCAGCATATTTTAAAGTAAACATTCCGCAGGCGAATTGGGAGAAGATGCTCAAAGGCGTAAGAGGCCCGCTGGGAAAGGTAATATCCAGGAAGGTGAAGTCAAAAACCTATGCCACATCTGTTCCAGGCGGACCGGACGGGGAGTATGTGGTGATCCAGTTCACCACGTCGTTCGAGAAGAAAAAGAGCGCCGTCGAGACCGTAACCCCCACTCTGGAAAAAGACGGGAAATGGAGAGTATCGGGATACTTTGTGCAGTAAGAGACGCGCCCTGAACGCATATCGGGATGTCGAACCTCATGAAGCAGCGAAAAACAGAGAAGCTCTGAAAAGAGCTTCTTTATTAATGTCAATTCCATTTTGGACCGCGCCGGGATCTCCCGTCAGCTGGGATCCACATCCGATCTGAACGATGCCACCACAGGTCTGTGATCGGAGATTCTGCTTACAAAATTGGGATATTTTCCTATATCAGGCATGTGGACACTCTGCGGGATATAGTTCGCTTCGGCCCCGCCGGAAGCTGATGTCACTCCGATCTGATCGATCAGGGATTTGAACTTGATGTTCGAGTAGTCGCCTCTCTGTGCAGCCTCCTGCGTGACGAAATAGAGCTGGCTTTCCATCTTCTTCAGCGGAGGGCTCCCAACGAAGTCGTTGAAGTCTCCGACGACGATGATATCCTTTTCGCCGCCATTCCTGATCTTGTCCTGGATCCAGCTGTTCATCCTGTCGGCCTGGGCGTTTCTGATCTCCTTGGCCCTGTCGTCGAACCGCGCCTTCATATGGCATACGACAAGGGTGAAGTCGAAGTTGTCTGCTTTCATCTTCACTGCGAGGGGAGCCCTCAGACGGCCCTCTCCGGCTATCTCGGGAACCATGACATCTTTCAGCTCTTCTACTGATGATTTGTCGCACTGCACTTTCGCCGTGTCGTAGAGTACGACCAGGCGCTGCGATTTGCCGCCGTCTCTGACACCTGTAGTGCCGATCACGAAGTCATAGCCTGGCAGGTAGCTTATGAGCTTTTTTACCGCGTCTTCAGACCCGACTTCCTCCAGGCCCATGATGGAAGCTCCTGAATCCTTTATCATGGAGGCGATATCCCTGTAGTCAGCTTCCTTTCGCGGCTTCATATCGGCTGCGGCTTCCCCTCCGAGCCAGTTTGTATTGAACGTGCCGATCGAAATCGTATTGCTGCCCGCCACATCGACAGAAGAGGTGTGCACACTGACAGGCTCCGCCTGCTGGGCTTCAGAGCTTTTGATCTGCTGCTTCATCGCCTTCAGCGCCTTGTCAGAGCCGTCATCCTTCTGCCCTTCTATTGTGACGCTGTCTGAATGATAGTTACTATCCTTGTGGTGATTCTTGCCGTGATGGTGTTTTCTTACGCTGTGTGAATCGTATTGACGGTTTACTGATGAGATGTCCATGGCTTCACTCCTTGCAGCACCCAGATTCTTTGACGATCTTCTATCCCATTTTATTATAGCACGGAGACATGTCTGGATAAAACGCACTGTCAGTTAAAGTTTTGTTAACTTGCAGCCGGCCGCCATCAGCAACTGACCAGCTACAGAAACGCCTGATTGTTATATTAACGCTCAAAATCTGATTACCACATCTTCTGCTGCAGTCGTTAATCATGCCGGTGAGTATTATATATGAGTCTGTCCATATTGAATGATTTCCGGCGGCTCTGGTAGAATCTCTGAAGTGACAAATTTTTTCCTGAGCGCTCGACCTGCCTGCGAAAAGGAGACCGAGATCAGATGACCGCTCGATGGCTTATTTCGATCCTGCTGCCGGCCCTTCTGCCGCTTGTGACCATATTCTGTTCCTTCAACTGTAAACTCCACGCGAAAGAGGTGAAAGCATCAATGGATGAGCTCAAGGCACTGGGAGTATTCACCGTTACGCTCGACGGCGAGACCAGGGAGGCGTACCTGTCGAAGAGAAAAGTGCTGTACTTCGAGTGGCATTACGGCGAAAAAGGGAAGAAGGGATGGATCTCATACTGCACCGGATACCGCTCGGATGGGAGCCTGCAGGTTGTCACTCCGAAAGGCACACTCGAACTGCCGCTGTCCAGGATCAGACCTTACCTTTCACCTTCGTACAGCGTAAAATATGCGACAAAGACAATAAAAGAAGCTCCAGCAGCTGTTCAGGAGTATTTCAGGGAGACGGCGAAGCCGGTCACAGTGGAGGAATATTGCCTCGAGCCCGGAAAGACATACCACGCCAAAGTGAGCACTGAAAGCTACTTCCTGCCGCCCGGCGAGGACGGCAACCCTGTCGAGCGGCACAACGACGTGCTGATGCTGTCAGACTCACCGTTCAAAGACGGGATGCCAGACAGGGAGATGACGCCAGGATACAGGGGCTGGACTTACTGAGAGCATCTGGCGCAGGCAAAGGAGAGCAGACAAAATGGGATTCAGGGTTCAGGCGCCGGACTGCAGGAAAGGCGCCGATAATCTGCCGATTCTGGTGCTTCCCGACGAAACCGTGCTCAAGAAAATATACACTGTCAAGTATCTGGGGGCCGGAGGCATGAGCGTCTCCTATTCAGGTTTCAAAAACAGTGAGAGATTCTTTATCAAGGAAGTCGATGGAAGCGATTCGAAGAAGGTGATCGCCCTTTCGCAGGAAAAGGCGACGCTCGAGCGGCTCAAACACCCTGGAATAGTCAAGGTCTTCGATCTATTCGAAGAAGACGGCTTTTACTATCTCGTAACCGAGTTCATAGAAGGCACGAGCCTGGACAGGCAGATATCTCCGCTTTCAGGGGTCTTTCTTCAGGAAAAGGTTCTCAATGACTGGGCGTCGCAGCTTTATGACATCTTCACATACCTGCATTCGCAGGATCCCCCGATCATCTTCAGAGATCTGAAGCCGCAGAACGTAATGAAGGACCGGGAGGGAAAGCTGCATCTCGTGGATTTCGGCATAGCGAGGGTATTCAAGAACTATAAGGACAGCGATACCCTCTCGATGGGCACTATGCTGACCGCCTCTCCTGAGCACTACGGCGGCAGGCAGACAGACGAGAGATCGGACATATTCACTATAGGCGCCACGCTCCACTATATGGCGACAAATGGGAAGGGCGCAGGAGAAGAGCTTTTCGAATACCCGCCTGTGCGCCTGATAAACGGAAAACTCTCCCAGGGCTTCGAGGCTGTACTCACGAAAGCCACCGAGGTCGAGCCTTCGAAACGCTTCCAGTCTGTCCGGGAGATGCGGGATGCCCATCTGGGAGCGGGAAGGCACGCTTTTCAGTCTCACGACGCAGCTGCGAGACCCGCGAAAAAAGGCACAGGTGAGCCGTCATCGCCAGATCACAGGGCCGCGGAGAATGGCAGAAGCGCCACAATGGCTTTCAACACGGAAGCCATGGTCCTGCAGGAGCAGGACACGGGAGAGTCTGCCCACAGGAAACAGGGAACAGTCGGAGATATCCAGTCTGTAAAAGTTCCCGTACCGTATATTCTCATGTCGGCTCTGCTCGTCATCATATTGATTGGAGCTTACGCCGTTATCAAGCTGACATCCCGGACGCCCATAACGGATCCTGTCAGCAAGCCGCAGGCCACTGTCACGCTGATAACGCAGAGCAGTGAATCTCCGGCTTCGAGCGAAGGCGTGCCGACGGAAGCGCCTTTCCCATCTGTCGACGTTCCATCGGCAGATATCACGCCATCGACGGAATCGTCATGGACGGCAGGTGGAGGCTCGCCGCATAACACGCAGCCATTGCAGATAATCGTCACATCTCCCTCAGCGCCTCAGCCATCCCTACCCTCTGCCCTGTACCCTACTTCATCGCCCCCGCAGCCAGGCCCGCTTCATTCAGGAGACGTCGCAATGCCCTTTACTCCATTGAAGCATGTGCCTCCGGGACTGCCTGGGATTAATGGGGCGACGCCTGGAATGCCGAAAGAAGCGCTGGAGGTTCCAAAAAACTATCAGTATTCGATCGGGGATACAGGAGCCACTGTGAGAGTGCCGGACGGATATCTGGAGCTAGTCGGAGTAAAAGCGGCAGAGGATGATGCCTCCTTTGTCGCTGAATTCCTGAAAACCGGCAGGAACGAAACTGTGCGCGGCCTGCAGATCCGAACCACGAATCCAGATCCTGATAGACTGCGCCACTTCACTTCAGGACCTTTCATAAAAAACTACTCGGAAAAAGTCCTCACAGAAAAGAAAAACATGCATGTCACCGAGTCCATAAGATATTCTCTGAACAAAACAGACGGCTATCTATTCAACTTTAAAGGCTATAACAACAGAATGGCCATGGATACATCGTGCAGACAGATAGTGGTTATTGACAGGAGCGGAAAAACTCTCATATTTCTGACAGCAGCGGCGGAAGTGTCCAGCTATTCGCTCTATGAAAAGGAATTTGACGCTTTCTTCAGCTCGTTCAGGCAGTAACTCTGCTGCCTGATAAACATACTGGTGCTGAAAAAGCCGGAAAGGCCGGTGATCTCTGTGATAAAGACAACAGGAAGATGGCAGGCTTTGGTCATCTGCGCGACATTACTGACGATGCTGCTCATGGCAGGCGGGGCGTGCGGCAGGAAGCCCCAGGCAGTCAGCAGCGCTCCTGCGCCGTCCCTGCAGGGCACCGCAGCGACTCCGGTAAGCATAGACACAGGGCTCATCACAGGAGAACTGAAGGATGGGGTGCGCATTTTCAAGGGGATTCCATACGCCGCTCCCCCGACAGGCAATCTCAGATGGAAACCACCGCAGCCCGTGAAGCCCTGGCAGGGTGTCAGAGACTGCACTTCCTTCTCGCCGCAGTGCCCTCAGCCAAAAAAGGAAGGCTTCAATGACTATGACGCGCCGGAAAGCGAAGACTGCCTTTATCTGAACATCTGGACAAAGGCAGAGAGCCCTCAGGCCAGGCTGCCTGTAATGCTATGGATCCATGGAGGCGGCTTCACGATAGGCTCAAGCAGCACCCCGGCCTATGACGGCTTCGAGTTTGCTAAGCGCGGCGTCGTGCTCGTATCGATAAACTACCGCCTCGGCCCCTTCGGCTTCCTGGCTCATCCGGCCCTCTCGAAAGAATCTCCCCATGGAGTCTCTGGCAATTACGGGCTTCTCGATCAGATAGCAGCCCTCCAGTGGGTAAAGCGGAACATAGGCGCATTCGGAGGAAATGCCGAGTGCGTGACGATCTTCGGCGAATCTGCAGGCGCCTGCTCTGTAACCGCCCTGATGACATCGCCGCTTGCAGATGGCCTGTTCCAGCGCGCCATTGCTGAAAGCGGCTTCGCTGCCGGATTTCCAGAATTGAAGAGCTCTAAAGGGCTCATCCCTTCTGCGGAGAGTATGGGGGAAAAGCTTGCTGCGGCTCTTGGATGCGATATATCCGATGACATGGCGAAGGCTCTCCGCGCGAAAAGCGCCAGGGAGATACTCGACGCTGCAGATCCTGCAGTCGGCATCATGACAAAAGGCATGAAATACAAGCCCTGCGTGGATGGGTGGGCTCTGCCGGAGAACCCGGTCTCCGTTTTCAACAGCGGAAAGCAGCATAAGGTGCCTTTCCTCACAGGCACAAACGCCGATGAAGCCACGATATTCCTGCGCAAATCCCCTGTAAATAGGCCTCTGGGCTATACCCTGCTAATCAGGCAGTTCTTCAAGGACAGCGCCGATGAAATACTCTCCCTCTACCCTGCCGACAATGAAGACGGGATGAAGAAGTCTCTCGAGCTCCTCGTGGCCGATGCCGCATTCATAGCGCCTGCGCGCTTCGCGGTGCGGTCTGTCACGAAAAGCGGCCCCAAGGCGTGGCTCTACCACTTTGTGAGAATCCCTCCCGGCCTTCAGGGAAAGGGCCTGGGATGCTTTCATGGCCTCGAGATTGCATACGTGTTCGGGAACTTCAGGGACAGGATGAAAGCAGCGAAGGAGGACCTCGAGCTCTCTTCCGGCATGATGTCATACTGGATCAACTTCGCCTCGAAAGGGGATCCAAACGGAGAAGGCCTCCCTGAATGGCCGGTCTATGAAGAAAAAGCCGATCGCAATATCGAGCTTGGCGTCCCGATAACTGTCAAGGAAGGTCTTCACAGGGAGGGCTGTGATATCTTTGAGAAGATAATGAGAGCCCGGAACGCGGACATACTGTGAAAGAAAGCACAGTCAGCAGGATGAAGAGCTGAGCCGGTATGACAGCCCCCGGGCAAGGCTGTCCGTTGAGGCTACTTCCTGAAGAAGCCTATTACCACGGGAACTTTGGCATAGCCCTCTTCCTTGCTCAGCTTCCCAGCCTTCACAATTAGCTGCGTCGAGCTGCCGCCGTCCAGGTTCATGACATCCTTCGGCTCTATACCGCCTTCCTTTTCACTTCTCATCAGGAAGGTCCGGAGATCCTTCCAGTTCATCTCCGCAGATGGAGGCGATGTTATGAAGGCAACGACCCTGCCTTTTTTATCTATTGCTATGCCTGCCCTGCGCGCTTCTTTTTTATAATCAATCGTCCGCTCGACTCCAGTTGTAGCAATGCCGTCGTAGACCAGTCTGGGGCCTGCCTGGAGCGCCTCATCGCAGGAGGCGGGATGGAAGGTGTCGCGGTGAAAGATTGAGGCTTTGCCGTTTCTCACAGACAGCATACCTGAATAGATTATGGGAGTCGCAATATAGTCGTTTACCTCTCTCCCCTTGACCTTCAGATAGCCCAGAGGCTTGTCGTATTCATCAAAGTATCCTCCGTTGATGGCGGCAATGGCGCCGGACTTCTCCGCCAGCTCCTTTACAGTCATCGCCGTGGCGCCGTAGTCGTGAGCATAGAGAATCCTTACCTTGATAAAATCCTGATCGAACCGCACCATCCTGAGCGCTCTTTCACTCCCGGATCCGCCTCCTTCGAAGGAAACCTCCCTGTACTCAACACCTCTGACAGGAGAAGTCCAGGCAGACACCGGACTCCTCGATAAAAAAGCAAGGGCCTTTCCGCAGGAAAAGCCCTGATTGCCGCGCATTGAAAAAATGAGAACAACAAAAGGAACTACAAGAAGTAGTCTGTACAACTTCATCAAAAGCCTCCGGAAAACCCACTGATCGCCGACAAGGCGCAAGCCCTGCCTGATGCTGAATTTCTCCCTGGCATGGCAAACTCCTGCCGTGGAAAATGCCTTTCTCAGGGAGAAAAATCAGGTTGTGATTAATTGCGGGGAATCGATACGGATCAGGCCGCGGCGGGGTGCGCCCTCTCCTTTTCGGCTATTTCGCAGGTAACCTTGAGAAGCTCAACCGCCCCGGCCGTTATCTCCTTGACGACATTGAGAGCCTCATCCCGTGGAGGGCTGCAGGTGCTCCCGTCCTCTACGACAAGCGCGTAAATGCCCTTTTTGTGGTACATGTAATCATCGGAGGCTCCGTTGACAACATCTGACAGGACAGGCTCATAGTGCTTTCCGCGCACCGCTTCTATCGCCGAGATCATCCTCTGCTGGGCATCCCTGAAGATCTCGAGGTCGGCGGCATCCGTGACGCCTATCGGTATTCTGACTTCCTCGCCCTTCGAGTGAAAATCGCAGGCTAGCCTTATCTCGGGGTGCTCCTGCAAGATGCCGTCTATATGGCGGGTCTCAGGCTCGGAGAACGGGGCTTTGCCGGAATAGGCCTCAGATTCAGGCCTGCCGGGCTTCCACTCGTAATCATAGTTCCTGTTGATATCGACGCCTTTCTCGTCTGAGCCCGGAATCGTGCAGCGCGTTTTTCTCCAGCCGTTATCGTCGTGAACAGCATAGTTGAGGCCGTCAGGATTAGAAACGGGAACTATGTATATGTTCAGCGAGTCCATGAGGTCGGACATCTCCTTTGTGCGCGGGTCACTGCTCGCCGGGTTGTAGTTTGCGCAAAGCTCCTCCATCAGCTCGACCATTACCAGAGGGTTCATCTTCTCGCGTCCGTGCGGCGATGCCATCAGCAGCACACCCGGTTTTTCAGCGCCGCCCTTTCCGGTGCTCAATGTAACGTATCTGAGGGGAGAAGGGCCTCTGAGCCCCTTCTCCATGCCGTCGTAGCCTTCTGTGGCGAAATCCCTCGTGGTCACCTTTATAAGTTCCGGATATTTAGAAGCCAGCTCCATGACACGGCTGTCGATCTGCCTGGCATCCATGTAATCATTGACAAAACCGCTCCTGAACGAGGCCTGGGAAGCCTTTTCTGCCTTTCCCGCCGCAAAGGCCTTCAGATCTCTTATTGATGAAAGAAAGGGATCGCCTCTGCCTGAAAGGCTTACAGAGTCACAAAGGCGGTTATCTGAGGCCGAAGGTGAAGGATTCTGATACTTCCAGAGCCGTGCAGCTGATGATACCTCTTTGAGCTCCACCGGGGATGCCCGCCTTTCACTTTATTCTGATGATATCTCTTCTATTATGATAATTCCTCCGGAGACAATATCCCAGAAGTAAGGGATGACTGGTAGTAAATTGCAGGTGAAATGCAAATCCGGGCGGTCAAAGACAGGCCCGTTTTTTTCTTCATTACTTTACAAAAAGGTTCAATTCCATTAAAATAAAGCTGTTACATTATTGTCTTCGAGAAAGGATAAAAGCCATGCCGCTCACATGCCCGGTCTGCAGAAAAGACATGGAGGTAACGTATTACAGGGAATTACAGCTCGACTGGTGCCGCCTCTGCGGAGGGCTCTGGTTTGACGGCGGCGAGGTGGAGAAGCTCACCACATACAAAAACATACCGAAGAAGCTTACCCATCCAATGGCCTATGATTATTCAGAGAAAAAGGTCGCGGAAGGCGAGCGGTTCTGCCCGCGATGCAACGACGTGATGAAAGTCGTTGACTACCAGGGAGTCAATGTCGACGTGTGCATGAAATGCCAGGGCATATGGTTCGACAGGTACGAGCTGGCTAAGACAATGGGAGCCGAAGAAGGGGTTCCGAAGAAGGAGTTCGACTATAAAAAAGCCCGGGAGCAGGAAATGCTCGACAATCAGCTCAATTCCACTGCTCCTGCCTCCCTTTCGCCATATTCCGGCCTTACAGGAAGCGATGTGACGAGCACTGAGAGGAATCCAGGGCTGGACTGGCTGCATTTCGCCGTCGATCTGCTCTTCGATATCGCGAGGATCAGGTAATCGATTATGCCTGCCCTGAGCGATATTCACAAACCGCGGATTGACTCGGACAAGGCTTTTGTCCTACAATATGTATAGACACCATTAATGAATGCTGTACCGGTTCGCCTCATTACAGGCTGCCAAAGCAATGGTGTCGTCCATACTCATCAATACAGTGGAGACTTGAGGATGCCCGTAAAACGCAGGAGAGGAATTGCCCTCATCACAGCTCTGTTCGTGCTTGTTTTCCTGTTCATCCTCGGTCTCGTGTTCAGATTCTACTGCGATCAGCACCTCATCTTCGCCAGCGATGTGGCGCGGAGAAACCAGCTCTACTATCTGGCCGAGGCCGGAATAGAATATGCCATATACGAAAGGGCGCTCTGGCCTGCAGGCGTATCGCAGACAGGCACCACCACCCTCGACTTTCCATCTGGGATTGTCGAGCTGCAGACAGCGGATTCAGGAACAGGCGTCCAGATAACGTCGCGGGCAAAGCTGTACAAAGTCTCAGGCATCTCTCTGTCGATACGCAACAGCGAGTTTACCATAACCACTCAGATTGACAACGCAGGCAACATAGTTAACTGGACTGAGTCTCAGTTTTGAAGGAACAGGATATGACCAGGCTGTACAGTCTATTGAGAACAGTTACGCAGAAGGGGTTCAGCCTCATCGAGGTGATGATAGCGATAGTTCTCTTCGCTGCAGGAGTCATCGCGGTGATGTACCTGTTCCCGCTCGGCGTGAAAGAAGTATCGTTCACGAAAGAGCTCACTGCCGCCACATTTCTGGCGCAGGCGAAGCTCGAGGAGAAACTGCTGCTCCCGGCCATGATCGATACGGATGAGACAGGCACCTTCGCCCCTGACTACCCGCAGCTTACCTATCTGATCACCAGACGACGTTACATGAACAAGCCCCAGATGATTCACATAGCTGTTGAGGTTTACAAGGCCGTGCCGGGAGGCGGAACACGCACGATAATACACTACGATGCCCTCAAAGGAGTGGGAGGAAACGTTGAGAACAACTTTTAAGGGCAGAAGGGGGATCTCCCTGGCCGAGGTCCTGATCGCGTGCTCGATTCTGATTGTGTTCATGGGAGCGTGCTATTCCCTCGTGACAAGGGCTCTTCAGACTTTCAGGATGAGCGACGAGCGGATAGATTCAATGACGACTGTGCGGATATTCTGCAATATGTTCTCGAAAGATATCAGGAGAGGGACCGAGCTCATACTTCCAAAACCCGATGCAATAACCGATTCGAGCTCATCCACGAACGATGTCCGAATCAGCATGATGTCGGACGGCAGGTTCATGAGCTATGTCTTTGATCAGAACGAATCAGCGATAGTGCAGACAATCTACGAGCCCACGCCTTGTGACCCCGATCATCCGGAGAACTGGGTGGTCAACACGACGAAAAAAGTGGCAAAGCGGATATCTTCATGCACCTTCACATGGGAAGACAGGATATATCCGCAGGATCCGGACATCACAGTTGCAAATCCGTCTTCACTCCCCATATCCCCGCAGGTAGTCAAGGTCGCCATTAAAAGCGCTGATGCAAACAGCGTGCCTGGCTCCGGAATGGCACTGTGGACCAAGATCCGCATGCGAAGGTAGCCTGGGATTCAGTTCCTTCTCACCCATATCGGCGAAGTGAACGCGGTGTAAGTTCTCTGTATCGATCCGTGCTTTTTCACGCCGTAGTAATCGAGCAGGTTTGTCATCGACGAGTCGCTCGGCTCGCTGTATGTAACCTTTCCATAGATGCCCCTGATATACTGGAAGTTGTCGAAAATACGGGAGAAGGTCCTGATCTTCAGCTCTCTTCCTGAGTGCTTCGTAAAGATGTAATTGCGCATCGGGTTGTGAAGTCCTGTAAACGAGATCTCTCTCGAATGGGTCTGGCCGCTGATGTACTGATAGACGACCACCAGTGAAGCGCTTTCAATGAAGATATTGTCTTTAGGCGTCACATTCTGGTAATCAATGGTCATCCTCACCTTCGCCCCGGAAGGCGGATCTATCGAGTCGCCCATGGATGCTATCCTGTTCCCGCTCAGATCGTTCATTTCGAGCTTGATTGCGCTCTCCTGTCCGGATACGATGAACTGGCTCACAAAGTTGCGTCTGGTCGTGCGCAGCGATTCCATGAGAGCCTGCAGCGCCGCCTTCACCTGTTCTTCATTCCCTGCGGTAAACGCAGCAGGGAAAGCGCTCATCAGTGATGAATCGAGCCAGAGGCCCTCGTAAGCAGCATTGGCGTTCCTGCTTATGTCATAGCTGTGAAAGCAGAAGGCCGGGCTGGCCTTCCATCCGGCTCCGAGCACCGCCCGATAGTGAGTCTCGTCCAGGGACAGGAGCCCTGATTCATTGGCGCTCGTAACATCACAGAAAGACAGGGAGTCTCTTAGCGAAGAGCACTCGTCATACTTGGCCTTGAAATAGTCGACATCAGACGTGGCCGGCCAGGGCATCGAAAACTGGCAGTAGCTGTTCGTGCCGCCTCCGCCGTTTGAGCCGCCGAACCACGATGAGAAAGCCGACAGCGTCCTTACGCCCTTCGATCTGTAGAGGTAGCGGTACTGGCCACCCTCGTCGTTCGAGTATAGAACTCCATCCATAAGACCGATTTTTATGGGGCTCAATACAGTCGGTATCTCAGGAGGCGGAAGGGCTGCCCACTTGTTCGGTATGATCGTCTTAAGATCGTCCTTCAGCATGCTGTCATCCGACTCAGGCACATTCCCGGCTGATACTCTGTACAGGTACTCGTCAGGGGTTATACTGTAGAAGTTGTTGCTCTTGATGAACGGATAGCGTGCCGTGGCAGGCGGGTCCTCGCTCTGGCAGCAGAATCCCTGGGCTCCGGTGGCCAGAACAGCCGGCTCGTCAGAGTTCCCCTGCCATGTGAATCCCGACAGAGGCACGAATGTCGGAGAGCTGTCAGTGATCGAAAATCCCTTTGTCAGAAGCCACGTTCTGACGTTATGCGACGAGCTGCTGTCAGAGAAGACTATCAGGTTGAGGCCTGTCATTCCGAGAGTGCAGAGATCGTCGAGCAGGCGCTGGCCTCCTGAGATCTGAGTCCGGATGCCCATGTTGCCTTTCTCGAGAACGGTGCTCGTGGCGGTCCACTGGTTCCATTTATCGTCACAGTAACAGGCAGACGCCGAAATAAGCAGGAAAGCCAGGCAGATGGATGCGATGAAGTGCGGCGATCTTTTCACAGACAGGCCTCCAGTCTTACAATACCATTCTTTTCATATCTCCAGACCATTTGAACTAGTTCGATCAGTCTTTTCGCCTGTATCTCATCATTTTAATACAATTATAGATTAAATTTACAATGAAAACAAGCGTGTCAAAAACCTGCCATCTCGATTGCGATAGAAATCACCACCCATAATCAGAGTCACCGTGACACATGCTGCAGATACTTATTTCCCGGAAAGCAAGAATTCCTTGTTCTTTCACGTGCCCGTTGACATCTGAAGATGACGATGCTAAAATAGAATCATAATGAGTCATTATGAGAGTCACCATGAAGCAGCATACAATCAGAGGAATTCCTCCGGAGGTTGAGAAGGCGATTGCCGAAGAGGCCAGAAAGAAAGGTCTGAGCTATAACAAGGCTCTCATATCTTTACTGCGGAAAGCTGTTGGATGCGAGGAAAAACGGAAAGAGCATCACGATCTAGATGAATTCTGCGGTATCTGGGCACAGAGCCCTGAGCTTGATGTGACTCCCTTCCTCGAGGAGCAGAGAAGGATAGACGAATCGCTATGGAAATGACAGGCGTTATCCTTGACACATCCGCATACAGCGCTTTCATCAGGGGAAACCAGAGCATCAGGCACTCCATAGGCAGATCGGACGAGATAGTGATGACTCCTGTCATCACAGGCGAGCTGCTGGCAGGGTTTGAAGCCGGCGCACAGACTGAAAAAAACAGGGATATTCTTCAGAGATTCCTCTCTTCGCCACGTGTCCGTATAATAGCCATGGATCAGGATACTTCCTTTAGATATGCCATAATTTACAATTACCTTCGTTCGCATGGCACGCCCATCCCTACAAACGATCTGTGGATCGCTGCATCAGCCATGCAATATGGGCTCAAGATTCTCACCACAGACAGACATTTTCTTCTCATCCCCCATGTGCTGAAAGAGGTAGTCACAATCTAGTATCACGATCGATGCTCTTCAAAGAGGTATGAATCGTGATTTATTTAGAGGTCCGTCTGTTTGCTCTAACCGTCTATCTCACGGCTTTCAGGTTTCTCTCCATAACTACTCGTATTCTCGAGACAGCCTCTTCGATATCGGACGCTGTGATGTGACGGTGAGTTACAAACCGCAGCATCGACGGGCCCGGCACTGAGGCCATCACGCCCGCCTCCTTCAGCAGCTCTGAAAGCCTCTGGCCTGTGAGGCCCGTTCCGGAGACATCGACATACACCATATTTGTCTCAACGCGTTTAAGGTTTACAGAAAGGCCGGCGAGCCCGGCAAGAGCCTCGGCAAGACGCCTGGCATTCCCGTGGTCCTCGGCGAGTCGGTCGATCATTGTCCGGAGAGCCACGATCCCAGCCGCCGCCAGTATTCCTGCCTGCCGCATCGCTCCTCCGAGACGCTTTCTGATCCTTCTGGCCTTTTCGATGAAGGCGCGGCTGCCGGCCAGTATTGAGCCGACAGGGCAGCTCAGGCCCTTGCTGAGACAGAAGGTTATGGACTCGACAGTCTTCGCATATTCTGCCACAGTGACGCCTGTCGCCACCTGGGCGTTGAAGATCCTGGCTCCGTCGAGGTGCACCGAGAGCTGTTTCTGATGGGCCGCATCGCAAAGCTCCCTGTGAAGAGAGAGCGGCGTGATCCTCCCCTGCCCTCTGTTGTGCGTGTTTTCCAGAGACAGCACCTTTGGAGTCGGCATATGCAGGTTTTGAGGCCTTATTGCCGCTTTTACTTCCCCGGGATCGAGAAGCCCCTCCCGGTTGCTGACAGGCCTCGGCGTCAGGCCGCCCACTGAGCAGAACGCGCCGGCTTCATAAAACCAGACGTGGCTCTCAGGGTCCAGGATCACCTCATCTCCCGGCGAGGTGAGCGCCATGAGCCCGATAAGGTTCCCCATCGTGCCTGACGTGACCATCAGCGCGGCCTCCTTCCCGGTGATTTCCGCAGCAATCCTCTCCAGTTCATTTACCGTCGGATCGAGGCCCATCATGTCATCGCCGAGCGGTGCCTTCGCCATGGCCTCGTACATCTCCGGCGTCGGCAGTGTCTGCGTATCTGAATAGAGATTGATGACTTTCTGTTCACTGTTTTCCATCGCTGTCCCTCACATTTCTGTCACTTATATTTCATTCATATTTAGCTTTCCACAGGCAGCAATGCGTCTTTTCAGCACCTGCTGCCGGAAAGCCTTTCTGCGGCTCATCTCCCCGAGATATGCGCGGCCGGACCGGCCTCAGGCATATCGTACATTTTACCATGCGGAAGGCCGATCTGGAAGGATATTCCACAAAACCGGCAAAGAAAGGAATGTATTGCCTGGGAGTGGGGAATCGCCGTGGCCGGAGTCGAAATCTCTCTGAATCATCTGACATTATCTGCGCTGCTCATCTATCTGCTCACATTATGCGTGAGCCCGCACGTCCATTCCCTGCCTTCATGCGAAAAGGAGGAGACAGTGCCGTCAAAACAGGATAAAAAATGTGACATCAGGACTTCAGTCGAGTCCTCCCCTTCTGACAGCCTCCGCATCATCACCCTGACGCTCCGCTCGCCGCTCCCGATACCGCCGCTTTACAGGGAAAAGTGGGAGACCTCTGCGATCACCTCGCAGTTTGACGCCGCGTATATCATCGTGCTGGGCGAGTCTCTATCGATACTGGATGACGGTGGCAAAGGAAGCCTCTCAATCGTGGAATACACCGAATCGGACATGTTCGGAGGCTGCGAGAGGGAGTGGACGATCACCACGGAGAGAGCGAGGATCTTCAGGGCGAACAGGCAGCACATCAGGGAGAGCTGGTCCAGCCTGAGAGTCGAGGTCGACACGACTGAGATATCAGGTTTGCCCGGAGGCAGATACATAACATGGAACGGCGATATTGGCGGCGAACTCGAAATAGGCAACATCACCGACGACATGAGCAGGGCTATTCAGAAAACGGCCAGGGACCTCTTCGGCGATGTAAAGTGCGGCAGCAGAGACGCACCGCCATACAGCAGGCTTCGCTCCAGCCTGCTGATGGGCGAGAAAAAGTCTGACTCTCCATCGCCTGACGAGATCAAGGGGCTGATTCTGCTCATCAGAGACAAACAGGACGACGTGGGCGAGGCTGCGATCAAAAGGCTGGCAGAGTATAAGCTGCTCGGCAGCCCGGATGTGAGAAAGGCCTTAACCGAGGCCATTCAGCGCGGCAGCAACCCTGTCCGGAGATGCGCTGTGGAAGTGCCGGGCGAGGCGCGGGACCAGAGTTACGTCCCGGCCCTGATAAAGGCGCTGAAGGATGGCGACAGCTCAGTGGAGGAAAGGGCTGTCAAATCGCTCCAGCAGATAGGAGATAAAAAGGCGGTGCCGCACCTCCTCGACGTGGCGAAGCGAAGCATTTCTTATGTCCGAAAATCCGCCATCATAGCAGTTGGCGAGATAGCGGAGCCCGGGCAGGGCAGGGAGATCATCAGCGCCCTCATTCCCTGCCTCACCGACGAAGACCGCTACGTGCGCGAAGTCACTGTTCACCTGCTCTCGAGATACGATGATCGAAGGCTTGTCAGCCATTTCGCCAAACGCCTGAAAGATGAGTTCGAATGGGTCCGCATAGAAGCTGTACGAGCCCTGGGAACCTGGCGGACTGAAAATGCCGTTCCCGCCCTGATTGATGCCTTGTCCGATTGCAATCACGTTGTCGTGCTCGATGCGATCAAAGCCCTGGGCCTTATCGGAGACAGCAGGGCATTAAAGCCAATCGCTGAAAGGATGGAGAGGGAGAAGGCGCGTGGCGGCGAGGCGGACAGCCGCATCATAGAAGCATCGGATAGCGCGATCAGATCTATAGAATCAAAACGATGACAAGGAGGCGGTCATGAGATTTATTCTGTTGATTCTTGCTGTATTGACAATATTTTTTATCGCCAGGGACGTATTTGCCGAGGAATCGGCAAAGCCTTCGAAGTCCACGGTCAGGCACGCCCCGTGGAGTGAAGGGGCGGTCATCTATGAGCTGAACACGAGGCAGTTCACTGCTGAGGGAACGTTCAAAGCCGTCATTCCGAGGCTGAAAGATCTCAGAAAGATGGGTGTCGACATCTTATGGCTGATGCCTGTCCACCCGATAGGAGAAAAGAACAGAAAGGGAAAACTGGGAAGCCCTTACGCCGTGAAGGACTACTACGCCGTCAACCCCGAATTCGGCACCCTGGAAGATTTCAAGGCGCTCGTGAAAGCCGCTCACGGCGAGGGCATGCACGTGATAATTGACATCGTGGCGAACCACACCGCCTGGGACAACCCGCTGATAGAAAAGCACCCCGACTGGTACAGGAAGGATTCGAACGGGAAGATCGTGCCGCCTGTGCCGGACTGGGAGGACGTGGCTCATCTTGACTATGACAGGCCTGAGCTGAGGCGGTATATGACAGACATGCTCAAATTCTGGGTGAAGGACATGGGCATCGACGGATTCAGGTGCGACGTTGCGTCTATGGTTCCCACATCCTTCTGGAACGAGGCCAGAAAGGAGATAGACGAGATAAGGCCAACATTCTGGCTCGCTGAGGCGGAAAAGCCCGAGCTTCTGAAGGAAGCGTTCGACTGTGACTATGACAGCGAGCTGTACCAGCTCTTCAACCGGATAGCGGAAAAGAAAGGTCACGCACAGGATATTCAGGCGCTTGTCAAAGGGGATTCAGAAAAATATCCGCAGGGCTCTTGGCGCATGCTCTTCACATCGAACCACGATCAAAACTCTTGGCACAAGCCCGCTGTGACCAGGCTTGGCGAAACGGGCGCGCAGACTTTTGCGTTCCTCACATATGTGCTTCCGGGAATGCCTCTGATCTATAACGGACAGGAAGCAGGGAACGATCAGCAGCTTGCATTTTTCGAGAGAGACCCCATAATGTGGAAGAAGAGCGGATTCCTCCCGCTTTATACTGACCTCGGCAGGCTTCGCAGAGAGCACCCAGCTCTCTGGAGAGGCAATTTCACACCGATTACAGTCGCTGGAACGCCTGATGTCTTTGCATGTCTGAGGAAGAACAGCCAGACAGGAGAAGAGTTGCTCGCCATAGCCAACCTGTCGCCTTCAGAGCGTTCCGTCAGCATACCTGTCGGCAGAAAACTGGATTCATCTCCAGAATGTCTTTACAGGCAGAGGGAGATGAAGATGGATAACGGAACGCCCTGCTTCTTTCTGACAGGCTGGGACTTCGGCCTGTACAGGATTAAACAGTCTCGGTGAGAAGGCAGACCGATTGGAAGCGCCGCCATGACTTTGGATGGATATCACCTCAGGAGCCCGGGCGCATATGGAGCTGATATCTACGGGGCCGGAGTGCGGCCTTATGAACTGGATGGGGCTGTACAGAGATTCAACGAGCCATGCAGGCCCTAATATTGCCGGATTGTTAACAATATGTTGCCGCCTCATTGATAGAATGTAAACAAATTGTAAACGCCATGCCGCTCTTGCTGAATAAATTTCAAGTTGTTGCCGAATTGATCATAATGTTGACAAATTGTAAACTGAGTCATCTCTTCCACATGGGCCTGAAGCATCGACTGTATTGAGCCGCATCGGTTCCAGAATAAAAGAGAGCCTCCTGCGAGACTCTCTTCTTCATCTTCATCAGTGTGATTTCAGCCTTCTATTTCGCCTTGTGGTAGAACCGTCCGCTGTTGCCGCTGCTCTTGTCTTCAGAAACCTTCTGGTACGAAGAGCCGTTCGAGCCTATCAGGGTCTTCCCTCCTGCTTCCGCCACCAGCTCTGTATGGCCGGCGCTGTCGCTGATCCATACGTCTCCGGGCTGCGCCTGCTCCTTTGGAACCTGCACATAGCCCTGCTTCTTCAGCGACTCCTCGAGGTGCCCAACATTGACTTCGTGGCCCTTCAGCAGGCCAGCGCTCTCCAGGCAGGAGCTCACGAAGTCTGCGCAGTTGTTTGTTACCCCGCCTGCGGCTGTGAAGTTCGGGAGCTTGCCTTTCAGGTCGATCGAATTCTGCCCCAGGAACTTTTTGGCCATGTCCACGGCTGCATTGCCTGTCGCTGCGCCGCCATTGGCATTGTCATTTCCGGCCGCTCCGTTGTTGTTGACCGCGTTGTCGGCGCCGCCGTTATTGTTCACGGCGTTGTCGGCGCCGTTCTGATTCAGGTTGTTAAGCTGGTTCTGATTATTGTTCTGCATCAACTGCATCAGCATGGTCATGAGCTGCATGTAATCGTTGAGCATGCTTCCCATCACGCCGCTGTATGCAGATGATGGATTTGCAGATGTGGCTGCAGCCATTGGGTTTGAAAGCAGCGAGCTGGCTTCCAGGCCTGTTGTAAGGCCATCAGTGCCGCCGACAGCCGCAGGAAGCGATGCAATATTTGATGAAACACCTGTCAGGTTGAGGGGAAATCCCATGAAAGATGTGCTCTGCAGTGTGTTCGTGTTGAGCGGTGAAAACATTGTGATTCCTCCTTCAATATCTCTGATATCATGTCACTCCCTGCCGTGAAAAATATCTCAACCGGTTGTGAAAAAAAGCTGAAAATGTGAAAAATAACAGAACATTGTGTTACCATATGCGCACATACGAAAAGACAGCACCCCTGGAGAGGCGCTGCCTGCATTGACTGTGTGAGGATCGTGTACTATCTGCGTCCGCCGCCGCGTGCTCCGCCCTTCGGAATTGAACCGCCGCCTCCGTGGGAGGGCATTGAGCCGCCGCCGTGGGAAGGCGCCGATTTCATCGATTTGGAAGCCGAGCTGCCAAGGCCTGTAGTGCCGAATATATCTGAAGAATCGCCGTATGACACATTCGACTTCTTGAAGCCGCCGCTTCCGGATACGGCATTGCTGTATGAGCCTGAAGACTGGCCTGAAGGCAGTGTGCGGGAGGCCGAGGACGGGGCTGTGCGCTGCGTTGATGCCGGCGCTGTGCGCGATGAAGATGTGCCCTGATCCTTGTAACTTCCGGATGAAGATGTGTAGCTCTGATTGGTAGTCTCGTTCGTCACCGTCGTCGAATGCCCTGTCTTGCCTGCATCGGTCTCCACGTTGTAGCTGCCGTTGTTCTGGGTGTCGATATCGGTGGATCCGCTGTAGCTTCCCGACCCTGAGCCGGCGTTCGTCACGTCTCCTGTATGTGTTGAAGTTCCGCCGCCGTATGAAGAATTGACCGTATTGGTCGATGTCCTGTGGCTGTTAACGCTTCCATTGCTATTGACTGTCGCAGAGCCAGATCCTGAATGTGTTCCTGCGGCATATGCGCCTGTGTTGTTATTGTATGCGCCTCCTGCGGCGTTGGTCTGGTAGGATGTAGTGTTTCCATTTACTGTTTTACTGCCTCCTGCCGCTCCGACAGCCGACACATTCTGCCCGTTCGATGTCTGCACATTGGCGGCACCGGCCGCGCCTGCATATGTCGTGTTGCCCTGTGTCGTCTTTCCCGCTATGCCTCCGTGAGTCACTGTGGCGGTCTGGTTGTTCGGAGTTGTCACAGTGGTCTGGCCAGCTCCGCCTGCAACTGTTGTAGTGCCGTTGGTGACCACGCCTCTCCTGCCCCTGCCGGTGTATGTAGTTCCTGCAGGTCCTGTTGTGCTGTATGTGGTTTGATTTCCGGCGCCGGAAGCGTATGTGCCTGTGGCCGTCGTCGTTGTGGAGGTTCCAGTCCCGCCGTTCGGACTCGCGGCAGTGGTAGATGTGGTGTATACAACAGGCATTGTGTAAGCTCCGGTCGTCGTGCCTGTCGTTGTTCCGGAAGTCGTGCCCGTCGTGCTGCCAGTGCCGGTCGATGTCGTATACACTACCGGCGCTGCAGTGGTGGTACCTGTTGAAGATCCGGTGCCGCAGGTCGATGAATCACAGGAAGTGGTGGCCACAGGCCTGGGAGCTACCACGACGACCGGTCTCGCCGCGGTGCCGGTGCAAACAGGCGCAGCCGGCTGAGTCGATGAAGAAGACTGCGCCGTGGTCCCCTCCAGCTCTGCATGTCTCTGCGCGGCCAATTCAGCCGCCTCATCCGGCAGGTTGTCAATCTTCTGCTCTGTTTCAGGTCTTGCTTTCAGTATTATGGTTCTTGTCGCCTGCGGCAGGGCATGCCACATGCTGACGGCCTGCTCTGCCGTCGCTCTGGCCTTGCTGACATTGCCCTCATAGACGGCCTCTGCAACTTCGACAATCTTGGCGCGCAGCGCCGCCACATCGTTCCTGGAGCTTTCAATCCTGTCCCTGAAGCCTGCCTGAGCGGTGGAAACGCAGCAGATCATCAGGGAAAAAAGAATAACAGCTGCTGTTGAGAGCCGAAGCCCGGCTCTGAGATAATCATGCGATCTTCTGTTATGCATTGTACCATTTCCCTCCTCGAAAAGTCGAATAATAGCGGCTTATATGTTTAATTATAGATTGAACGGAGGCCTCAAACAAGGAATTATAGTACCTGATAAGCTGTAAATCATGCTGCATTGACATCACCTCAGCCATGTTATATGCTTGAGATGAGGTCTTTCCGGTCAGAAGCCCCGGTAGCGGCCGGGGCTTCGAAGCTCGATGACGTAGATCATATTCGGGGGACCGGGAAGGCCTTTGTCTTTACACCAGCGTCCACCGCAGCGCCTCCTCAAGGCTTGTCACGCCTTCCATGGCCAGCCGCAGGGCCTTCTGCTTCTGCGAGGCGCACCCTTTTCCCCTGAGTGCGCCTCTCAGCTCCTCGACAGACCTGCATTTCATCATAATGCTGTCCAGGCTCCGATCGCCGGGGAGAATCTCGTAGACCGCCACGCGCCCTCTGTAACCTGATCCTCCGCACTTGTCACAGCCCTTGCCGCGCACTGTCACTGCAAGCTTTTCATACCCGTCGATCTCATCTCTCAGCTGCTCCACAATCTCCGGGTTGCTCCTCACTTCTTCGCTGCAGTTCCTGCATACCTTCCGGACAAGCCTCTGTGCAATAATCCCTTCAACGGACATACCCAGCAGGTAGGGCTCGAGTCCGAGCTGAAGGAGGCGCATGATTGCCTGCGCCACATCAGCCGAATGCATGAGCGTGATGACCAGATGTCCCGTTATGGCGATGTTGCACAGCAGTCTGGCTGTCTCCAGATCCTGTATCTCACTGCATCCGATTATATCGGGATCCTGCTGCATGAGCGATTTGAGAGCCCTTGCAAATGTAAATCCGCCCGGAGGATCCACGGTGGTCTGAATCACTCCGTCGAGCTGCAGCTCGACTGGACATTCAAGAGATATTATGCTGCACTGCTGACGGGTTTTCTCTGCAAGATATTCGAGCGCGGCATAATATGTAGTTGTCTTGCCGCTTCCGGCAGGCCCGGTGATTATTACCACACCATATGGCTTCTCCAGGATCGTTCTTGCAAGGCTGGCTTCTTCTTCGTGGGAAAAAATTCGATCGAGCTTTCCCTTCTGCAGCTCCAGTTTTCCGGGATCTAAAATCTTTATAGTCATCATCTCGCCAAAGGCCGTCGGGAAAAAGGAAAGCCGCAGCATGGGAGCGCTTCCCTTCATTTCACCTGATGTGGCGTCGAACATAAGCCTGCCCTCCTGAGGAAGCGCAGACGCAGGATCAATAACGGCAGCCTTCCTGGCGACAGATATCATCGAGGCCGGCACGGATGGGATATGCCTTGCAATCTCCCTCAGCACTCCATCTATCCGGTATCTCATTACGTATTCCTGCGCCTGGGGCACCAGATGGATATCGCTCGCCCTGTCTGCTATTGCGTCTCTGATTACCTTAGTCAGCAGGTCGAGGGCCAGACGCTCCTCTTCATCTAGACACTGGAATGAAAACAGATTCTTTACCAAAGCAGAGCACCTCCTTACCTGTAACAGATTATAGATCAGCTCTCCCGATCAACACTCTTCTTCTTCAGACGCTCTTCATAAAAGGCTATGGCTCGCCTGAGCTCACTCTTTATCACCTCCCTCCCGACGTCTGACGACTCGAGAAACGAGTCGAGATCCCGCCTGTAAAATCTCCATTCCCTGCCGGCCTTGAAGCACCTGAGCCTCCCGTCGCGAATCCATCTGTAAAGGGTGGGCTTGGAAGTCTTCAGCAGTTCTGCAGCTTCTTCAAAGCTCAATATGTCTTTGTTCATCAGAACCTCACATCAGAATTAAATTATCATTAACTATCAATTCTTATTATAACTGATTATTAGTTGTCAGTCAAGTCCGCTGTTTTATCTCAGCCCTAACACATGGCTGTTCTCCACGTCGTAATTGTCTGAGGAATGAATTTGTGCTATCATATATTAACGTTAATTATGCCGGTGAGTATAGTGGAACGGAAAGAATCACGACCGGCCTTCTGAAGCACTGATCGCACCCGATTCCTGAAAGTGCATCACAGGTGGAAAGACCGGCAAGACGCGGCAACAGATACAGAAATTCAAGGAGCATAATAAATGGAGATCGATGGAAAAAGCCTTACACTGGAAAAAGTACACAGCGTAGCGTCGCTTGGAGAAGAAGTGACGCTATCGCCAGGACAGATACCGCTGATACAGCGCTCGAGAAAGATGGTGCTCGAGGCGCTCGAGAAGGGAAGCCCTCTCTACGGCATCAACACCGGGTTCGGCACATTGAAGGACATAGCCATCCCGCCTGAAGATATCGCGCAGCTGCAGGAAAACCTGATAATAAGCCACGCTGCATCAGTCGGCCCGCCTCTTTCCGAGCAGTGTGCCAGAGCCCTGCTGCTCCTCAGAGCAAACTCCCTCGCGCGAGGCGCATCAGGAGTCAGGCCTGAGCTGATAACATTTCTCGCAGACATGCTGAGCAGAGGGGTGACGCCTTATATACCTTCCCAGGGCTCCGTGGGAGCAAGCGGCGATCTGGCGCTTCTCGCCCATATGGGCCTCGCAGTTATCGGACGAGGAAAGGCCTGGTACAAAGGCGATCTCATGCCTGCGAAGGATGCTCTGCAGAAGGCGGGCCTTACGCCTGTGCAATTGCAGGCCAAGGAGGGCCTTGCCCTCATAAACGGCACTCAGGCAATGTGCTCGATAGGATGCCTCACAGTGCTTCAGGCGGAAAAAACGGCGGTGCTGGCAGACATAATCGGCGCTTCGACTCTCGAAGCCGTGAAGGGCTCATCGGCCCCGTTCATACCGGCGGCTCAGAACCAGCGCCCTCACAGGGGCCAGCTCGCCAGCGCGAGGAACCTGATAAAGCTCACGAGAGAGAGCCGGAACATGGCCTCCCACATCGAATGCAGGCAGATCCAGGACAGCTATTCGCTGCGGTGCATGCCTCAGGTGCACGGCGCATCAAGGGATGCCTTCGCCCATGCCCGGAGCATCCTGGAGATAGAGATCAACTCGACGACAGACAATCCGCTCGTGCTGCCGGAAGAGAACGTGATAGCCAATACAGGCCACTTCCACGGCCAGCCGATAGCGCTGGTGATGGACTATGTATCCACAGCCATCGCAGAGCTTGGAAACATCTCGGAGCGTCGCATCGAGCGCCTCGTGAACCCGGCGTACAGCAACGGCCTCCCGGCGTTCCTGACGCCGAAGCCCGGCCTCTGCTCGGGATATATGATAGCCCAGTACACGGCGGCGTCTCTCGTATCGGAGAACAAGAGCCTGGCCCATCCGGCTTCTGTAGACTCGATTCCCACGTCAGCGGGACAGGAAGATCACGTGAGCATGGGCACGACTGCCGCGAGAAAAGCCGCGCAGATCCTGTCCAATGTGGAGACGGTGCTGGCAATCGAGCTGGTCTGCGCAGTTCAGGCCCTCGATTTCAGGGATCTCCCCGCAGGCCCGGCAGTCGAAGCGGTCAGAAAATGCGTCAGAAAGGCGCTGCCGTTCCTCGAAGGCGAGAGAATAGTAAGCGACGACATAAACAGATCCCTCGCCATGCTGAAAGACGACTCAGTGCTGAAGGCAGTCGAGGCCCTGATCCCGGACCTGGAATAAGTAGGGACAGTTAACCACTTTTTTGGAATAAAGCAGGGACAGTTAACTACTTTTCTTCAGGGACGAGATGGGGACAGATGACTGCTTTTCGAAACAGGGACTGCATGCCGCGTCTGCGAAGTTCAGAGCCAGATTGGCCCGTCAGGCATTGAAAATGACGATACTCAAAACATATTGAAATCCTTATGTGCGAAATAGGCTTTTCAGACTCTACCAGACAATTGATAGCCATCGCTTCGTACCATGCGGTCAGAATGGACTCAACCGTTCTGCATACACAGCATATCGAAGATATAATATTCAAGCGTCCGGATCTTTTTCCGGATGCCAATTACTTTGAAAAATATGCCAGAACCAACTTGTTTGTTCAATTCTTCGGCCCGGACTCAATGGTAAAAAAACCGACGAACAATCCTGAAGAAGCCATAAAAGAATTAATCTGGTCGAAAGAGCTGCACGAGTCCATTCTATCTGCAACCAAGAAGGCGCGCGAGCTAAGCTTGACTGAAATCACTCCAAAACTGCTGCTCTATGGCATCTTCAAGAATCCGGATACCCAAAGCCACAAAAAAATAGCCGGAAAACACCCCTGCGGAAGATTGAGGCTTGCAAAGCTCGTGGAAGACCATTTCTGGAGGACCGGTAAAGATGACGCATGGGTCGCCTCCGTTAACGGATATGGCCTTTTCAACCAGGGAGATTATCAGGAGGCATTGAGTTTCCATCTTAAAGCGGCTGAAATTGACCCGGAAGAGCCATTGCACGTTTATGACATCATTACATGTCTGCAGCATTCAGGAAGATGGTCAGAAGCGCTGGAGTACTCGGAGAAACTGCTGAAAATGGCTCCGAATGAGATCGGCTGCTGGGTTGTAAAGATAACCTCCCTTTATTATATGAAAAGATTCAAAGAAGCGCTCAGAGCCTGCAGTCAGATTCCTGTTACCGGCATGAATAATCCAGTAAAAGATGTTTATTACCAGAAGGGCGAGTTGTTGATATGCCTGAGAAAACGCAGAGATGCACTGAAATGTTTCGATGAAGCGCTGGCCATCGATCCCGGATTTGTCGATGCCCTGCTGGCGAAAGGCTCTGTCCTCCTTTCGAGCGATATGAAACAGGCATTTCATTACATTGACAGAGTGCTTGAGATTGAGCCTGACAACAGAATTGCGCTGCAATTGAAAGAAAAAATACCTGACTGGAGAATCTGGTGGATTTCAAGAATTGTCAAAGCTATCATTGGAGCTATCTTTATCCTGATCGCAATAGGAGTTCTATATGCCCTGGTCCTCAGCTGCCTGTAACTCCTCACAGTCAGGCTGGCAGATTGCATGATAGTCTCACCGGTTCAGCGGGCGGCCTGACAGAGGCGGTTCGATCTTTTTCAGATCTACGCCCATTGCGTTAAGAATGGTCGGAGTAATGTCCTCCCTGCGCCCCGGCCTTTTCACCTTCCTGTCGTTAGTGGCGAGAAAGACATGAGGCGCATCCCTGTGGTTTTTCTTCCCCTCTTCGAAGCCGTGATCCGAAGTCACGTAAACGAGCGTTCTTCCATCGAGGGAGAGATCTTTCAGCTTCTGCATGATCTTTCCGGTCAGGCTGTCGCTTGCGATAAGCGCGTCGTTGTATTCTTTCGAGTTCTCCCCGTGCCTGTGCCCCTGATGGTCGATATCCGAGAAATAGACGAACAGGAAGAAACGCTCCTTTCTGTATTGCTCGAGCAGCTCCATCGCCCTCTCGCACACATTGCTGTCGCTTCCCACGCTGTTCTGAAAGAGATCCATGTGCTTCTTCGTTATGTAGTATGGCTTTCCAAAGAGGTTCTTCGGATCTGCCGGGTTCGGGCCGTCTGTGCTGAGGCCTCCTTTGCCTCCAACGACCGCCGCGGTCTTTACATTGTCGGCGCCAAAGGCCGTCCTCAGCCTCTCGAAGACCGTATATCCCTCGGGAATCGGCCTGTAGCGGCTGTTGCTGTATACGCCGGATATCTCGGGGCTGCAGCCTGTCAGGATCTGCGCCCATCCCGCCTTCGTATCGGTGACTCCCCTTATATTGATATCCACGAAGGCGCCTTCTGAAGATAAGCTCTTCAACGAAGGCATCTCTCCCCGGGCAATCGCCTCCTTCACATGCTCCCTCTGCGCGCCGTCCCAGCCTACCAGCACGGCACTGGTCGGCCCGGGATCGGAATTCGGCATCAGAAATGAAAGATACAGAGCCAGAATGACCAGGAACACTGCGAAATACCTCATGCGCTCACCTCACTGATAATTACAGGGATGCCTGTCTTCTGCACCGAATTCAGAGACATTATCTGTTTCGGCCTGACAGCCGGCATCTCCTGGAGCGCAACTTCAAAGCTCTGAAACAGGCAGTCACCGGGAGAGAGGCCGCCTGTCCGATATATAAAAAAAACACCGATGAGCCGATAACACGTATACACCGCTATCCGGACAGATATGAAGAACAGCAGTCAGGAGGCACCAATGCAGACCGCCAGAAAGATCCTGTTTTTTACCGCGCTTCTGATAGCCGTCACCGGAATCTCCGCATTCGTAGGCTGCTCATCCGGCGGAGGCTCAGGCGATTCACGATGGTTTTACGGAGACAGCTCCGGACAGTCATCGGAACAGAACGGCAGGACATCGGCGTTTTTCCGCATCGGCGGGGTTGGCAGGGACAGAGGAGAGGCAGTCGCCGTGGACAGAGCCGGCAATACTGTTGTGGCCGGCTCATTCTCCAATCAGGTTCCATTCGGCTCGGCGCAGAAGCTCGAATACAGGCAGAGCAGGGGCTCCACTGATATCTTCGTGGCCAGATACGACAGCAGTGGCGCGCTGATCTGGTCGACTGCTTTCGGCTCGGTAAATGCCGATTCTGCGAGCTCAGTCAGGCTGGACAGGGCAGATAACGCATATGTCACCGGCTATTTCGAAGGCGACATGAAGGTCAGTGACTCGGTAACGCTGAAAGCGGCAGGAAGCAGGGACGCCTTCGTGATGAAGATCGGCTCGAACGGAGCCGTGCTGTGGGCTTTTTCACTCGGAAGCACAGGAGGGGACGCAGGAACAGTCGAGGGAATCGACCTGGCCCTCGATCAGAGCGGCGCTCTCTACGTTACAGGGAAGCTCACCGGCGCTGCGGATTTCTCGCACGGCGGAGGGACGGCGCGTATCACTTCCAGCGGAGGCTCGGACATCTTCGTTGCGAGCTATGACTCGAAGGGAGCCTGCAGATGGGCCTTTGCGGCAGGCTCTACAGGCGAAGACGAAGGACGGGCTCTCACAGTGACATCAAAGGGAGAGCTTGTGATGGCAGGCGTCTTCCAGGGCGAGGTGGATTTCGACCCCGGCGCAGGGACCTCCCTGTTGACAGGAGGAGGCTCAGGGACAAGCGTATGCATCGCCAGATATGACAGCGGCGGCGGCTTCACAAGCTGCTCCCAGGTAAAGGGCACAGAAGTCTCAACCTGGCCGGGCGCTCTTGCATCAGACTCAAAAGGGGGATTCTTACTTACCGGCGGCTTCTATGGAAGCGCCGACCTGGGCGGCAGGACAGTGACCTCCAGGGGAGACTCTGACATCTTCCTCGCCAGATATGACCAGTCAAGCGTCCTCGCGTGGGGATTCTCAATCGGCGGATCAGGATTCGACGAAGGCAGGGCTCTCGGCATGGACGACGGCGGGAACGTCTTCCTGGCCGGGCATTACTCCGGGACTGTCAATGCCGACCCGGGAGGCGGGACAGCGAATGTGACCTCGCAGGGACAGGCAGGCGGGATCTTTCTGGCCAGGTACAGCTCGCAGGGCAGCCTCGGCTGGGCCAGGGGATACAGCGACGCTTCGAAATCAAAGCGCTCGGCAGGGGCCGAGGCAGCAACCAACACAGGCTGCAGCATTGCCGTGAAAGGCTCATATGCCGTGATGGCCGGCGCCTTCACAGGCACGGTGAGCTTCGACAGCAAAGGCGGCAGCACTCTTTCGAGCGCCGGCGAAAACGACATCGTAGTGACGCGCCAGCACATCGGGGGAGCGCTGGCAGACGAGCAGAGCATGCAGATCCCCCCGATGTCGGTATACTCATTCTGCTATAACGGGTTCAACACAGACGGCACCTCGGTGAATAACCCTGTCGTCTTCGACAGCCTCTATTCGCCAGGGAACAGCCTCACTTACGTGCTCAAGAGGCTCACGAACAATATCAGCATAAACTTTTACGGGGTAAATTACACGGTATACAGCGCTGTGCCTGATTACATGACGATCAAAAACGCCTATATGAGCAGCAGCTTCTACGGCAACTATTTCGATCTCAGCCAGATACAGACTAACAGCATACCGGCATTCGTTCCTGCATCCCGGCTCAACAACGGGCAGCGGAGCCTATATGCCGTCGACACGAGCCGATACGAGAACTGGCCTGTCTGGACCATTTACAACACAGACGATTCCAGGTTCTACCTCCCGAACCTGTGCAACACGGCAGATGCGCTCCACGACGGCCTGACCGAGAATGTGGCGTGGACAGTCGATCCCTGCTACCAGTCGCCTTTCTACCAGAGCTCGCACTGCGATTACACAGGCTCCCACCTCATCCCCAACGGCTGGAGCTTCATCCCTGAGAATATCCAGGCGGAGCTCGTGTGGAGGAACATACAGCCTGACGGCGGCACCGAAGGCACCTACTTCGCCATCCAGACGGAAACGGCACGGAACGCGCTTCTCGACGAGATTCAGGTCAACTATCCGCTCATGGGATCGGGTAATACGATCCAATCCCTGATATGCTCGCCGTGGCCGTTCGCGGTGGAGCCGACAACCTGGCTTCCCTACGGGGTCTTCCTCTCCTACCAGGCCTGCCCGGGCTTCCAGCGCAACACGCTGAGGGATTACACTCCATGGGGAACGGTGACCGATTTCACGAACACCTCCGGTATTTTCGTCAGAAACGACGGCACCGTCGAGATACCCTATCCGCCTGCGGCCGGCTCCACGACTCAGGTCGGGCGGCAGGCTCCGTGCCCGCTGGTGATGCAGGCCTGGGACGGCGACCAGCGGTTCGTGATACTGAACCAGACAGGCGATGCCATCCCGTCCACGACAGACGATTACCCCGGCCTCGAATACTACTATGTGGGGAACACATACCTTCCAGGTATGGCCGGGATCCTCCAGTTCAACAGGAATTACGCAATCAACGACAACGTCCAGGCCGCGCACATGAGAGCCTCGGACTGCTGGCTGGGCTACTGCGGCGACCAGACCGAGGATGTGATGAACTGGATCACCGGGAACGGCCAGGATCCAGGAGGCCAGGGGAGGAAGCCCTACATGGTGAACGGCGCTCAATGGCTCGTCAGCCAATCTTCAGGGAGCCTGATAGACGCCTACCACATCTCCCTTCTCTGCAGCAACAGCTTCTTCCAGATACTGATACCTGACGCGCAGGCTGTGAATACGATGTACACGGCCACGCTGTATGTCGATCCCCGGCAGGGAACATATTACCCAGTCTGCTCGCTGTCCTACACCTACCAGACAGGATACTGCGGCCAGGTGAACGGCTCAAACTCCACATGGACCCAGACCGCCCCGGCAGGACAGGGCTCATGGATGCCCCAGGCTCAATGGCTCTGCAACAGCACGGCTGACTTCCCGCCTGGATGGGTTGTCAACACTGTGACAGCCACCAACACAGACGGCACGACATACAAGCAGCAGAGCCTTCAGGCGCCTGCCTACTCAGGAACCGACAACAGCGGCGCCGGTGACATCACCTTGACGTGCAACGTCGGCAAATGGCTTCCCAACCCTGTCACAGGCGATAACGAGATCAACTGGACGTTCGGCGCTGACTACACGAGCACGAACGCGCTGAACGGGCCGGTATACACTTTCAACCTGGGAGGGGACTTCTACCAGGATCCGCCAGGCACGACCAATCCGCTGCGCTATCTGATAGTGCTCACTCAGTAGCAGAAAGCAATATCCAGCAGTCAGGAACCGTTTCAACAAAGAATACCGGATATGGAGCATAACAAGGTGGAGATGGGGAGAACTGCAAGATGGGGAGGGATTGTGTATATCACCTTATCTGCTGGAAAGCAGGGCCTTTCTTTTATTTGCTCTCCCTCTCTCCTCCATCCCCACCTCTCCTTACTTGCACGATATTTCTTTCTTTCAGAGCCATTGGATTTAAGTCGAAAGCTTGATTCTTTTCAGGGAGGTATTCATGAATCACCGGCGGGGAAGTGCATACGCCATCTGGACGACACTGCTCGTCATCTCATTCCTCATGCTGATCTATGCATACAGCAGCTCGGTTGACAGCCTGCAGGCAGCCGGCTCCGGGACCGGCAGCACTGACAGCGCCACCAAGTGGACCGGCACGATGACACAGGAAGACACGATTGAGAGCTCGGCAGTGAAGGCCAGCCTCGTCCGGAAAGGCACTGCCCTCTCAGGCAGCGTGCTCATCGGGACAGAGCGGTATTCGCTGAGAGGCAGGCTTGACGGCACCGCCCTTCAGGCAACACTGTCCCAGGGAACTGCCGACGTGATGGCCTGGTACGGCACCATGGAGAGGAACACAATCCGAGGCGGCTTTGAGATGCTGGGCAGCGCCGGAGAGGAGATGCTGAAGAAGAGCAGAGAAGGAGATGAAGGGCTTGAAGAGCCTCCTGTCTTCATAAACGGCTCCATTGTGCTGAAATCAGGCATCCAGCCGCCTTTGAGGGATGTCAGATATCTCATAATGCCCCATCTCGCTTACACAGGCGACAACAGCCGCATGGATCTGGTATGGCAGACCAGCAGGGCTCCGGGCATCTGCTCCGTGTCATACTCCTCAGATGGAATGACATCAAAGAAGGCTTCGCCGATAATCCTCCCGTCCAGGACATACAACGGAGACGGCGACACCACAGCTTACATCTACAGATGCCAGATGACCGGTCTGACTCCGGGAGCTCATTACAATTACTCCATCAGCTTCAGCGCGAACCCATCTCTTTCCATGGACGGAGATTTCCATGCCGCCCCTCCTGCCAAATCTGACAGCTTGACCTTTTACGTCTGCGGAGACACACGGAACGGAGTGGACGAAACGGAAAACCTCGAGCGGAGTATGATGTCCTCGCCTGATTTCGTGCAGTCGCTCTGCATCAACACAGGCGACTGGACATACCACGGCCTCAAGGAGATATACTGGGAAGAGTACGGAGGATATTTTGACAGCAACTACACGGACCACATGAAGTTCATCCGCTCGCTGCCCATAGCCGGCTGCGAAGGAAACCATGAAGGCTATCCCGCCCCGAAGGGCTCCATGCTGGACTATAAGTATACTGGCCAGCTCTTCGGAGCGCTGTGGCCGATGCCGTTCATCGGAGGAGCGGCACAGCCAGAAACATACAATCTCGGCCCATATTACTACTCGTTCGATTACGGGCCAGTCCACTTCGCAGTTCTGGACAGCTTCACAGATCCGGCAATAGATCCTGACCAGATCCATATCAAATCGGATCAGCTGTCCTGGCTGTCCACCGATCTCTCCAATACATCGAAAAAGTGGAAGATCGTCTTTCTGCACGTTCCGCTTTACTGCTCGGCCCCGCTCTCCGAGAAGGACTTCGGCGCGGAGCAGGCCAACATGCAGAGCAAGGTGGTCCCCATCCTGAAGGCTAACGGCGTGCAACTCGTGCTGGCAGGGCATCAGCACTACTACGCGAGGTGCGAAAAGGACGGCATACGATATCTGACCTGCGGCGGCGCCGGCGCCTCCCTGTCAAAGCCGAAGAACACCGAGCCGAGCTGTGCATATTCAAGGGAGATATACCACTATGCGAGGATCAGCATCCAGGGAAAGACGCTGAAGACCATAATCGTGGGCCAGAAGAACAGGGGCGACGCGCTGAAGACCTATGACGCCGACGCGCCTGATATCACGCTCCCGTGAGCCATCTTTGAGAGCGATGCAGAAGGATCGCCGGCATCAGATCGGTCTTTCAAAGCCGGCGCAGAAGCATTGCCGGGGCGCCAGAACAGGTGAGCAGGCAGAGCGCGATCCCAGCCCGGCAGATCTGATCGATCATCATCTGCCGCTGCAGCGCTTCATTCTGTATAACGATTGTGAAAGGCTATCTTCTCGAGCGGCAATCTGGGCGGCCTCTCGAGCTCTGAGGCTCTCTGCTTCTCATTCAGCACAGGGCTCATCTCAGCTGATTTCACTCCCACCATCACCAGGGTGATCAGGTGCATATCATCAGGGATGCCGAGAATCTCCCTGGCGAGATTCTCGTCGAAGCCGGCGATCGGATGAGCCACGAGGCCTTTCTCGGTGGCTCTCAGTATCATGAAGGCCGCCGCCATCCCTGTATCGAAGAGGAAATATTCCCGCTCCTTTATGTTGCAGTCCAGATCCTTCCTGCTGAACACGGCAACTATCATGGACGAAGACTTCGCCCAGGCATTTGCCTCAGGGAGCGCCCTGTGAAGCTCGGTGAGCCTTTCGGGGTCGTAGACGAAGACGAACCTCCACGGCTGGTTGTTGAAGCAGGATGGCGCCAGTCTCGCGCATTCGGCCAGATCCCTCACCATCTCTTCGGCAATATCCGTATGTTGAAGCGAACGATAAGCCCTTCTCCTGCCAATCAGCTCTTTCAGCATATTAACACCTTCATTTCCTCCAGTATCTGGATATCATTCCTGAATCATATTTCTGAGGGCCTCCGCCACATGCGCAGGCTCATCATCGAAGATTTTTACCGCTGCCACGTCGAGGGCCAGCGATTCAAAGACCGCATCACGCTCTCCAGCCGACAGCTCGCGAGGACCCTTGATCGTGATTGCGCCATCGGTCTTGCTGACTGTATATTCCTCCAGAGTCTCGCCGGCCACAGGCTCCGCCCTGTATTTCCTGAAATACGCCTGCACCGGCGTACCGCCTGAAAAAACTATGAAGACCTTGATTACTGTCAGTACCGGCTGTTCTTCGTCGAGCATCTCCCTCAGCTTCGACATGTCTGTTATCACAATGGGCTTCGGGATAGTCGTCACAATCGCCTCCCTGAAGGCCTGCATATCAGTGATGCACCCGCTTTCATCGAGGATTCTCTTCTCTCTCAGATAGACCTGGAAGTTGAGAAGGTGGGAGCTGATGTCTGACGGCTCTTTGTCTGTCTTCATCTTAACCTCGCTAAAGGAAGCGGTGAGATATCATTCGAAGATTCGGCGGTCGAGCTGATCGAAGTGGGTTATGATCTCATGCGAAAACCGGCTGTAATCGTCGCTGTTGGAATCGACAATGCAGACTTTTCCGGCTCCGGCCCTTTCGGCTGCGATTATTCCCGCCACCGAGTCCTCGAAGATCACGGCCTTCGAAGGCGGGATGTCCAGTTTCTCAGCCGCCTTGACAAAGATATCAGGCTCAGGCTTGCCCCTGAAGCTCCCGTCGTTATAGATCAGTTTCCGGCGGTCGAACCATCTATCCATCGGCATGTTCGCGAAGTAGAAATCGATGTTTTCGATCCCCGCCGAGGTAGCGATGGTGAACGGGATGCCCCTTTCTCTCAGAGAGGCGAAAAGATCTTCCGCGCCTGGAGCGAAGCGCAGCTCATCGGCTATCAGAGACTGGTAGATCTGCTCCTTTTCGATTATCAGGGCCTTCAATTCCTCATCGGACAGCTCTCTCCGGAAGATGGCCCGCATCACTTCCTCATTCGGCTTTCCGTGCACCTTCAGGCTCTTTTCCTCATCAGTGAGATGTATTCCGTGCCTCTCGAGAAACACGTCGTGAGCTCTGTTATGATAGGAAGTATCCCATATCAGGGTCCCGTTCAAATCGAATATTGCCGCGCTGTACTTCAGGTCCTGCTTCATCTCTCAGATTCCCGCCTCTACTTCTGTGTAATAGTGACAGTTCCACCGAAACCGGGAAGCTTCACAGTGACTGTGTCTCCATTTTCAGTGATCACTGTATTGCCTCCGAATCCGGGGTTCCTTATCGTAGTGACATTTCCATCTTTTGTTATGACAGTCCTGCCTCCCAGGCCGGGGTGAGCTATTGTAGTCGTATTGCCATTTTCCGTTATTGCCGTGGTGCCGCCCAGCAGGCCAGGGTGCTTGATCGTCGTATTGGCGCCGTTATGAGTGATGACGGTCTGCCCTCCCAGGCCAGGGTGCTTGACAGTTGTAGTATCGCCGCTGTCAGTTATCGTCGTCGTTCCGCCCAGGAGCGGGTGCCTGACAGTGGTTACTCCGCTGCCTGCATCAACCGATGTAGTCCCTCCCCAGTGGGGGTTCTTAATGCAGAGGCCTTCTCCGTCGTCGCTTATCGTTGTCGTTCCCCCCCACAGAGGGTGCTGTACAGTCGTTGTGCCTCCATCCCTCTCTATGACGGCAGTGCCGCCGAAGTGGGGGTGCTGTATCGTCGTCGTATGATATCCCTGATCGGCCTTCATCGGATCATATGTAATATTGCCGTTAGTATCGAGAAAAAGGCCTCCCGGAAGGGTGACGCCGCCCGGCGCGAGGGGCACGTCGACTGTCTTGTCGCCATCATCGTCGTGCTCCGTCGTGGTCATGCGCAGGATATCTATCCTCGTCTCGTCGACAGGATCGAGATTCTTCTGCTGAAAGACCGCCTCTGCACCGCGGGTCTGCTCTACCGATGCAGTTCCTGTCGTGTATTCGACAGCAGGTGGATTGTTCTGCGGGGGCTCCGCAGGCTTTGGAGTGCATCCTGCAGCACCGAGCATAACGAGCCCCAGCACAAGGGTGCAGGCTGCTCTCGTTGCAAAGGAAAGCTGGGCGTGCGGTTTCGAGCTCTGCCTGTCATCATCATCGCCGTGCCTGCTGAATATGCCGACACGGTTGCACAATCCGGCGCATCCGATGCCCTGCCCTGTCTTGTCAGACGAAGAGCCGATGCTGAGAGACTCTGAAGGCTCTGCCGGCCCGGCCTCGGTGCCGGCCAGATTCAGCTTCGATGGAAATGCAGCGGTCTGTGCCTGATATCCCTGAAAACTTCCGGATATGCTGTTCATTTTACACGCCTCCCATGGGAAGATGCCTGCAAAGGTATAACATATTTATACCGTACCTGCGCCCCCTGTTCAATTGACAGAATGTAAATATTCGCAACAAAATGTTACCATTTTTTGCTGATATGTTTATAAAACTTTTCTTAGAGGACCCTGGCTGGTGCCGAGGCCTTCATCCCATCAGAGGGCCATTGATTATAAAGACGGGCGATTGCATATCCCGGCGAACAGCCTCATGGCGGGCGGAGACAGGAAGGCCGGGATGACGACAGGCAATTCCCGGAGCAGTTGACTAAAAAAGAGGAACAGTAAGCCGCAATCTATAACCTCATAGGCTGACAGGGAAGTTGCCGATCCTGATCAAACGCTGGATACAAGAGGAGGAGTGAAAATGAAGATAGTGGGATTCATGGGGAGCCCCAGAAAAGGCGGGAACACAGATATGATGCTGCGCAGCATTCTCGAGGGCGCAAAGGAAAAAGGCGCGGAGACAGAGATGTTTTCCCTTCAGGCGCACACATATGGGCAGTGCATCGGCTGTTATCACTGCATGACCCACGATGGGGAGTGCACGCTGAAGGATGACATGCAGATCTTCTACAAGGCCATCAGAGAATGTGATGCCATGGTTCTCGCCTCGCCTGTCTACATGGGCCAGATGACAGGCATCTGCAAGATCTTTTTCGATCGGCTGCTGGCTTTCATGAAGCCTGATTTCACATCACGCCTCAAGCCAGACCTGAAAGTGCTGACGGCATATGTGCAGGCGCAGCCGGGAGAGGCTTCGTTCGCAAACTATTTCAGATGCACGAGAGAGATGTTCGGCTTTCTTGGATATACTCCCCTCGAGCCGTTCGTGATAGATGGAGTAAGAGATAAGGGCGAGCTGGAAAAGAACATCCCGCTTCTTGCGAAGGCGAAGGAAGCCGGCCGGTCACTGGTGAAATAAGCCACTGCCGCCAGTCCGGCAGAAGTGACGGGTAGTATAAAAGTGGTTATCTGTCCCCACTTTTGACATGAAAAAGTGGTTAACTGTCCCCACTTTTTGAGGGATCATCCATATGTGGAGCAGAGTACGGGGATTTACAGACAGGGTCTGCGCGGCCACGCCGCAGGAGATCAGGTATATCGCAATGCTCTTTCTCGTGACGAGAGCGGCTCTGGTGACGGCCGGGGTCGTTGCTCATCATGTGCTGCAGCCTGTGTATCAGAAGCTCTGGACTTACTCTCCGCACACCTGGCTCGATATCTTCGGAGTCTGGGACACAGGATGGATACTGAACACCGCAAAGCTCGGCTACTTCAAGACAGCTCCGCCGGAGATATCGGTGAACGGATGCGGCAACTACGGCGTCTTCCCTCTCTACCCGATGCTGATCAAGGCCCTGACACTCGTGACAGGCGACTACTTCATTTCAGGCCTTCTGGTCTCAAATGCGGCACTCCTCGTAGCGGCATACTATCTCTACCATCTCGTGAAGACAGACAACGACGACGCAACATCGAAAAGAGCAGTCAAGTTCCTGTTCCTGTTCCCCACAGCATTCATCCTCTCAGGCGTCTTCAACGAGGCGCTGTTCCTCGCCCTGACGATCATGGCCTTCTACTTCGCAAGAAAGGAGCGCTGGCTCTTTGTCGGCCTCGCCGGATTCTGCGCCTCCCTGACGAGGAATATCGGCGCCTGGGCCTTCCTGCCGCTCATGTACGAATACATGAGATCAAAGGATTTCAGGATAAGAAACATAAGGGCCGACATACTGCTGCTATTGCTCGTGCCGCTGGGACTGTTTCTCTTCATGATATACAACTACCTGCTGGTAGGCGACTTCCTGGGCTTCATGCACGTTCAGGAGTTCTGGGGAAGGCACCCTTCCAACCCCTTCATAGTCCTGTCGAACGGCCTGTTCTCCGGAAAGGTCTTCGGTGTATTTGGAGCGTGGTTCACACTCATCGCGCTCTTCATCCTTATAATCTTCAGCAGGTCAATCGGTTTCTCATACCTCCTCGCAGGGCTTTACTCGCTGCTAATCCCGCTCTCCACCGGCCTGATGAACATGCAGCGGTACGCGCTCGTCATATTTCCCTATTACATCATCTTCGCGAAGATCTCGAAAGACGAGAGGGTCAATGAAGCGCTCACCATATTCCTTGCGATCATACAGGGCTTCCTGATGGTGATGTGGAGCCACGGATTCCCGCTGATCTGCTGACCTGCGGTCGAGCAGGGCATCTCCGGGCCTTGTCTTTTCGGGCGCAGGAAGGCTGTCCGGCAATTTGTTACGAAATCACCATCTTATTGTTACGAAATCTTCATAAATACGGCTCATTTTTGACGGAGATGTTAACATTCAGGCTGTATAATAAATGGTGTGAAGCCATTCACGCTCTGAATGTGCTTTTGAGAGCCTGAACCTGTTGATATATAATCAATGCCCATGGGATAAGCACCGCTGGCCGGTGCCCCTGAGCATAGCTTCAGGAGGTGGTGGGGCCTCCTGGAGCCTCTCAGACCCTCCTCTGGAAATGCTCATCCCCTTATCCCCTCTCACCTCCACATCCCCCGTTCGGATCAATTTTTCCCATGTATTTCAGGGATCGAGAGAACAAGGGTCCAAGAGAACAAAAGCTCAAGAGAACAATCGATTGAGAGAGTCAGAGATCAGATGAATTCTTCCTTCCCTGGATCCCTTGGCCACTTTGCCACTTGATCACTGCAGAACTACCTGGAAATATGAGATCCGAACCATCCCCCGATTCATCTTGTGCAGCCCCTTCGTTCCTGCTATAATAGCCGGGAAGGCAAACAGCCATTTTTCATCGAGAGACTGATGGCGTGACACAATCCTATCGAAACAGAACAGACCGCACCTGATGACGATGTATTTTATTTCATCGCAATGCGGAGACAGGGAAAGACTATGAGAAGGGGCATCGTCTCACTTATCCTTACGCTGCTGTTTCTGCTCGGCGCTGCATCTTATTCGTTCAGCCAGTGGAGCTTTACATGCAGCAGATGCGGGAAGGAGATAGTGGGAAAATACTGGAAATCAGGCGGGCAGACGCTCTGCGAGGAGTGCTACGAGAAGACACGCCCCCGCTGCTCCGGCTGCGGAGCGGTGATAGACGGAAAATACTGGAACTGCAAGGGCAGGACGCTTTGCAACGATTGTTATGAAAAAACGGCGCCCAGATGTGCTTACTGCGGCAGGATACCAACCGGCAGATACTGGAATACGGACAAGGGGATATGCTGCGAACAATGTTATGAGCAGCACGGGCTCAAATGCTCGATCTGCGGCATCACCATCAAGGGGAAGTATTACACATCGCCTGTAACCAGCAGGATCGCCTGCGAGGAGTGCAGGCAGCTCTACCCCACATGCAGGAACTGCGGTGGACCTGCAGGGCCTGGGAGCGTCACCATCGAGACAGGATTCATTGTGTGCCAGGCCTGCTCATCGAGGGCAATAGTCAAAAACAGCCAGATTCTGCCGATTTTCAAGGAGGCAAGGTCGATAATACTGTTGAGGCTGGGCCTGGATGCCTGTATATCAGGCGATCACATAATCCTCACAGACAGCAGGACGCTTAAATCGATGAGCGCAAAACACGCTGAATACGTGCCTAAAAAGGGCGTTGCAGGCCTTCACACGATGATAGACGGAGTGTCATATATCTACGTGCTTCGGGGCCACTCACCTGAAGCGGCTCTCGAGACGACGGCCCATGAATACGCCCACGCCTGGCAGGCTCTCAACTGCCCTCCGAACCAGTCCCTCTCGTTCCGCGAGGGATTCGCAGAATGGGTATCTTACAAGGTGCTGGTATACAAGGGCTATATGGCATATGTGGACAGGAAACTGAAAGGCAACGACTCGATCTACGGCGAAGGACTCAAGAAGATGCTGATGCTGGAGAAGAGACTCGGCCCGGCGAATCTCATCGAATATGTCAAAACGCACAACAATTTCTGATCTCAGACCGTGTAGTTCATTATCAGCACTTTCTGTTCTTTCATCACTGCGAGAGGATCTATATCTATCACAGATTCGGAAAGCCTCTCAACGTTCTGCATGAGCGAAGCGAACTCATCCACCCGCTGAAGAGGATATTCATCCCTGCGCAGCTGACCGGTTCCATAGTGCATCGGGATTATCAGCTTCGCATTGAGCTGTCCGGCCACTTTTGCTGCCTCTGCGGCGTTTATCGTGTGATGCCCGCCTACAGGGATGAACATGATGTCCGGCGAACCGATATCGTCGATCTGCTGCTGCGTCAACTCTGTGCCGAGATCGCCGAGATGACAGAGTTTCATGTCATCCACGTCGAGGACATGGATGATCACCTTACCTCTCTCTTCTCCACCGCATCTGTCGTGATCTGCCAGGATCCCTCTGAAAGTTATGTCGCCGACTCGGTGAGGCCCTGTCGCGCCTGCATAGGCCGTGACCCTGCCGTTCACGGCAGGCAGGTAGTTGTGATCGATGTGCTGATGGCTGATCAGGACAGCATCGCATGTTCTGTTGAAGCCCCGGTATCCTATAGCGGGATCGTAAGGGTCGATTATCACTGTCGCTCCTTTTTGTGAACGGACGAGAAAACAGGAATGGGCAAGATATTCAATCAGCATGGCTATCCTCACTTTTCGTTCTGCTCATCTTCTATCATCTTTATGTTGAAGAGAGAGTATTCCATTGTCGAATCGCACTGGAGAGCCTTTTTGAAGGCCTGCAGGGCTCCTTCCAGGTCCCCTTCGGCGTAGGCTATCACGCCGAGGTTATTGTAAGCCTTCGCGTTGTCAGGCTCGAGGGCCAGCACTCTGTGATTACATTCTACAAAGAGGTCGAGCTTCCCTTGGTGATAATAAGCAAGCCCGAGGTTTATCATCGCGTGGACATTGTCAGGATCGCACTCGATGGCCAGACCGGACTCCCTGGCCGAATCGTCGAATCTGCCCAACTCCAGGAAGGTGAGGCCTAGGTTGTAATGAGCCGCCGTGTAGCGTGGATCCAGAGCCAGTGCCGTTTCATAGAACTGCTGGGCCTTGCCTGCCCTGCCTGTCTCCCTGTAAATGCTGCCCAGGTTGTTCAATGCCACGACATTTTTCGGATCGAGAGACAGCGCGGTCTGATTCTCTTCAACAGCAGCCTCCGTGAATCCCATGTGATACAGCGCCAGCGCCATGTTGCAGTGGGCCTTCGAGCTCTTCGGATCGAGCGCCGCCGCTTTCCTGTATTTCTCGACTGCCATCTCGGCCCTTCCCTCTTTCAGATAGGCATGGCCGAGATACAGATGGGCCTCCATCAGGTCCGGGCAGAATAGAAGCGCCTTATTGCACTCCATTATCGAGCTGTCGATATCGTGCTGCTGCAGGTACTCGAGCGCCTTTTCGGCATGCCGCTTCGCCAGCTCCTTTTTCTCATCTTCCTTCAGGATGTGCGGCGTCACCGGAGCTGCGGCGACATTGAGGCGGGACAGCGCCTCCCTGAGATCCGCCGCCGTCCTGAACCGGCGATCCGGCTCTTCCCCGGTGGCTATTTCGACGACTCTCTCGAGCCCCTCCATGAGATCTGATCGCACCGAAGAGAGACGGACCTTGATGAACGGATTGGGTTCTTCGGCTGTGAGCAGGAAGAACATCGACTTCCCAAGCGCGTAGATGTCTGACCGGGGCTCGGGACTGCCCTGCAATTGCTCCCTTGGCGCATATCCCGGCATGGCTGTGACGCTCCTGCCGGAATGGAGGAACTGCCGGATGTCCGCGTCCATGCTCATCAATGTTAGCCTTTTCTCCTGCTCGTTCATAAAGATGTGAGCCGGCCTGAGCTCCCTGAAAACGAAGGGAGGAGCCTGATTGTGGAGATACTCGAGGATACTGCAAATCTCGATCGCCCACGAAATGACCCTGCCGCATTCGAGGAGCTGCCGACCTTCTCTCTTCGCCTTCTCGACCACAGCCTGCAGTGGCTCTCCCTCCACTGCTTCGAGCACGATATACTGCCTCGAGCTTTCATCAAAGAAGTCCCTCACCGTCGGGAGCCCTGGATGGCGGAGCGACGACAGCCTGTAAGTCTCCTCCCTGAACCGGAGCAGAGCTTCCGATCTGAGGGAGAAATCGATGTAATCGAGCAGGTACTCCCTGATTGTGCAGGAAGCGCCGCCAAGCCTGATATCGACTGCAGCGTAGACATTCCCGTACTCGGTGGAGGAGAGGGTCTTTACTATCCGGTACCGTCCGGCTATCTCTGCACCGCCGAGCAGCACGTCCCGCCCTATCGTATGTCCGCACCGTGCGCAGAACGCCTGATCCGACTCGTCGCCGCATTGAGGGCATCTCTTCTTCACGTTTCTAGCCTTCCTGCGAAGATGTGGCAGGTGCGGAACTGCCTGCGAGAAGGCTCCTCACCCTCTCAACAGTCTCATTGACTGTTGAGGCCATCAGGACGCCTGCCCCGCTCAGGGCTCTTATCTTGGCCTCTGCAGTTCCCTTCCCGCCTGACACTATGGCGCCTGCATGGCCCATTCTCTTTCCCGGAGGCGCTGTCTTCCCTGCAATATACGCCACGACAGAGAGGCCGTGCCTGCCGATATATTCCGCGGCTTCCTCCTCCTGTGTGCCCCCTATCTCGCCGATCAGCACTATAACCTTGGTAGATGCGTCGCTTCGAAAAAGGGAGAGCATACGAGTGAAAGAGGTGCCCAGAACCGGATCTCCTCCAATGCCCACACAGGTGCTCTGCCCCAGTCCCGCCGCGGTAAGCGCCTCGACGATTAGATATGTAAGGGTTCCGCTCCGGGACACTACGCCTACCGGTCCCTTAGAGAAAAGCGAGGCCGGCATGATCCCAAGCTTCGTCTCCCCAGCAGTGACTATTCCCGGACAGTTGGGGCCTATCAATGTGGCTCTGCAGTCTTCGGCGACCTTCCTGACCTTCAGCATATCCCGCACGGGTATGCCTTCTGTTATGCAGGCCACCATTCCGATGCCTGCCATGAGGGACTCCATAAGCGCGTCTGCCGCGACGGCAGGAGGCACGAAGACAACTGACGCGTCTATTGCTGAATGTATCTTCGCCTCCCGCACGGTGTTGAAGACAGGCACGCCGCAGACGCTTCCGCCTCCCCGCCCCGGAGTGACACCGGCCACTATCTTCGTGCCGTATTCGAGCATTCTCTCAGTGTGAAAGCTCCCCTCCTTGCCGGTTATCCCCTGCACGAGAACCTTCGTATCCTTATGAACGAGAATCCCCATCTCCGCCCTCCGGTTGAAAACTCAGCGGCCCACCAGTCCGATGATCTTCCTCGCGCCTTCGACTATCTCGCTGACAGGCGTTATCCCCACCGCCCGCAGAATCTCCCTGCCCTCCTCTTCGAGGGTGCCGCAGATCTTGACCACAAGAGGGATCCTGACATCCAGGCTCTCTATCGCATCTATTATCCCTCTGGCGACCTCGTCGCAGCGCGTGATTCCGCCGAAGACGTTGACAAAAATGCCTTTTACGTTCGGGTCCCTGAGGACCACCTCGAGAGATTTCCTCACCACCTCGGCTTTGGCACCTCCGCCTATATCAAGGAAGTTGGCAGGCCTTCCGCCCTCCTGGCTGATTATGTCAAGCGTGGCCATCACGAGCCCCGCCCCGTTGCCTATAATTCCTATGTCCCCATCGAGTCTCACATAGGCGAGACCTCTCAGGTGCGCCTCCCGCTCGAGAGGGTCGTCCTCGTTCATCTCCTGAATCTCTCTCAGCTCAGGATGCCTTGCCAGAGAGTTTTCATCCACTGTCACCTTGGCGTCGGCGGCTACAAAAGTATCTCTGCAAAGCGCAAGCGGGTTTATCTCCGCCATTGTGGCATCAGTCTCCGTGTACATCCTGCAGAGCTTTCTGATCACCGACGCGAGTGCGTCACGATGCGGTGGTTCCATGGGGAATGAGTGAATCAGCTCTCTTATCTGGAACTCCTGAATGCCGAGATGAGGATGGATATCCAGCTTCACGAGCAATTCAGGCCTTTCTGCGGCTATATCCTCTATATCCATGCCACCTTCTGCGCTCAGCATCAAAGTGTCGCAGCCATTGTCCCTGTCGAGCGCTATCGCAAGGTAATATTCCCTGGTTATCTGCAGTGCCTCCTCGACGAGAACCTTCCTGACAGGGAGTCCGTTGATCGTCATCGACAGGATCTCCGCCGCTGCGCTGCATGCTTCCGCCATTGAACCGACGACTCTCACGCCGCCGGCCTTTCCTCTTCCACCGGCGTGCACCTGGGCCTTCACCACTACCTTGCTGCCAATCACGTGGTGTGATGTATATATGTCCTCTGCCTTTTCATGCACCGTGCCAACCGGCACGTGAATGCCGAACTTCCTGAACAGCGCCTTGCCCTGAAATTCGTAGAGCTCCATCTTCGATCACGCCTCTCATGATGATGCCTGCCTAGTATTCGATGCCCCTTCTGGCGTCTACTCCGCAATGGAAGGGATGCTTGAGCTCTTTCATCTCTGTTACCAGATCGGCGCGCTCGATTATCTCGGCAGGGGCGTATCGCCCTGTCAGCACCAGTTCGGCTGCTTCCGGCCTGGCCTCGATGAGTGAGAGGACTTCTTCGACGGAGATGAGCTTGAAATGCAGAGCTACATTTACTTCATCAAGTATCACGAGATCGTAAGAGCTGCCGGCTAAGGCTTCCCGGCCTTTCAGAAGAGCCTTCCGAGCTTCTTCGAAGTCTGCCGGAAGCGGGTTGCGCGGATCGACGAAATCTGTGCGGCCGAACTGAAAGAGACTCATCCCTTCGAGCCGGCCTGACATCCTGGTCTCGCCGTATGTGGCACTGCCCTTCATGAACTGCACGATGCAGACCCTGAGCCCCTGCCCCAGCGCTCTCAGCGCGAGGCCGAAGGCTGCAGTAGTCTTGCCCTTGCCGTTGCCTGTATAGACCTGCACGAGACCCCTCTGCCGCTCCCCTTCATCCGGAGTCCACGTCATACGTATTTTCCTCCGAAAAAGCTGGCAAGGAAGTGCTTCAGGATCAGATCGATCGGGTAATAGACCAGAAAAACGGCAAACAGCGTTATTGCAACGGCAATCGCCGCGTGAGACATGGGAACCTCACAGAGGCTCTCGAGAAGCTGGCACATCAGGAAAAACATCCAGGCGGCGAAAACAAGTCCTATGAGGCCGTTCAGGATTCCGAGCAGAGGCACTTTCATGACATCGCCCAGATAGAACAGCGGAAAAGTGATCACGAGATAAGCCAGCAGAGGATATGACAGATAGCCGGAAGCCATCAGCACTTCCTGAAGCTCTCCTCTCAGGGCACCAAGCCGCTCTGCCGAAAAATGCGCGATAAACGAGCAGATGAACCAGCAGGCCAGAACAGCAAAGGGGGTCAGCACCGCAAGGACGGCATCGGCATCTTTCATGCCCCAGCTGTAAGGCGTGAGATCCTTCGGCAGCGTGCTGGCCAGAGTTTTCAGGCCCATCAGGTATCTCTTGACTCCCAGTATCATGCCGCATATGAAAAGAATGATGCCCGGGATGGTCATCGAGTCATATGTGGCCATCCTCTTGAATGTGCCTTTGGGATCGATGAAAAAGCCCTTGCAATCCTGGATGAAAAAATCCATATCGTTCCTCCTGTCAACAACAACTCCCCTCTGTAAGGAGACCTCGAATTACAGGACAGCCGAAAGGCGGATATCCGTCCCGTCCAGGAGGGGTAGTCATAACTTTTCTTTCGCCTTGTTTTCTCAACTCTCCTTTTATCCGGCCGGCGAACCGTCCGGGCCAGGCGCAAGCCGCAGACACCGTTCAGTTACGCCCTGAAGATGCCAATAACTTCTTCATGGAGCGGCAGATCGCCTGCGCGAATCCACCTGCCCCATTTCACTGCCGGTTCTTCAAAGAGAGTGAAATTCCTCCGGAAATGGCGGCGCAGCCCTTCAGCCGAAGAGCCGGAAAGTTGATATTTTCTCAAGTCAGAGGCAATGGCAATGAATTAAGGATAACTGAACCTCTCATGGTGTAATGAAGGAGAGGTGGGGGTGGAGGAGATGGGGAGAGAAAACCACGGAGAGGTCCGGTATCAGGCAGGACAATGAGATATAAAAACCCATCCCCATCTCTGTATCATCTCCATCCCCTCTTGTTACACTAAATCTTTATTGTCTTTAATATTGAAAAATTTTCCAGACTAATTCAGGGGCATTGAAGTTAGAGGATATTTCTCTTTTGTAAAGAATCAATAGTGACTCAAAAAAACACTATATACAAGGAGTGAAGCTTCAATGGAGTTCACGCTTAACGAAGAGCAGAAGATGCTGGCCGATATGGTAAAAGACTTTGCGCAGGAAAAGCTGGCCCCGAGGGCTGCAGAATACGATAAAACAGCCAACTTCCCCACAGAAAACCTCAAGGAAATGGCCGCTCTCGGTCTCATGGGTGTGACACTCCCTGTCGAATATGAAGGCGCGGGCATGGACACACTGAGCTACTGCATAGCCCTGGAGGAGATTTCAAAGGCCTGTGCGTCAACAGGCGTTATCATGGCGGTTCACAACTCGCTTGTAGGCAACATTCTCCTCTATCACGGCAGTGAAGAGCAGAAGAAGAAGTACCTCATCCCGGTGGCGAAGGGCGAGATGCTCGGAGCATACGCGCTCACCGAGCCCAATGCCGGCTCAGATGCGGCCCACCTGGAGACGACAGCGAGAAAAGACGGGGATTTCTACATCCTCGACGGGATAAAGAACTTCATCACAAACAGCGTGGGAGCGGACATATTCATAGTCTACGTTACTATGGACAAGTCGCTCGGCTCGAAGGGTATCTGCTGCTTCCTGGTGGAGCGGGACACGCCGGGCTTCACCATCGGGAAGAAAGAGGATATGCTCGGCGTCCGGGCAGCAGGCACCTGCCAGCTGATCTTCGAAGGATGCAGGATTCCGAAGGAAAACCTCATCGGCAGTGAATATGAAGGCTTCAAGATAGCGATGAGCGCCCTAGACATCGGAAGGCTTGGCATAGCGGCCCAGTCGGTGGGAATAGCCCAGGCGGCCTTCGAAGCGGCGCTGAAATACTCGCAGGAGAGAAAGCAGTTCGGGCAGCCCATCTGCAACTTCCAGATGATTCAGTCCATGCTCGTCCAGATGGCCACCGAGATAGAAGCGGCGCGCCTGATGGTATACAGGACGGCCTGGCTCAAGGATGCAGGCCATCCATTCTCGAAGGAAGCCTCCATGGCCAAGTATTTTGCCGCTGAAGTAGCTGTCAAGACCACGATAAACGCCGTTCAGGTTCACGGCGGCTACGGCTATACGAAGGAATATTCACTCGAGCGCCATCTCAGAGACGCCAAGGTGACGCAGATCTACGAGGGAACAGCGGAGATACAGAAGCTCGTCATCGCCAGGCATCTTCTGAAGAAGTAAGCTGAAGACAGTCTGCCGGCGCTCTCCACAGGCGGATCAGCGTATTGACAGTCCACGATTCCGGATCGGGCCGGAGGCTCGCAGAAGCTCCGTGCCCTGTCATTCCGGCTTCATCTGACATCGGGAAAGCTTTCAATCTTATAAGGAGGTTTGTATGAATATAATCGCTTGCATCAAACAGGTTCCTGATACTGAGACGGTGATAAAGATCGATTCGACAGGCAGGGACATCGAGACACAGGGCATCAAGTACGTCGTGAACCCTTACGATGAGTTCGCCGTGGAAGAAGCCGTCCGAATAAAGGAAAAGAACGCAGGAAGCACTGTGACGGTTATATCCATAGGCCCAGCCAGAGTCAAGGATGCTCTGAAGACCTGCCTGGCCATGGGCGCAGACAAGGCGCTCCACCTCTGTGACGATGCCTTCCTGAACGGCGATGCCCACCTGGTGGCAAACGTTCTCGCTTCGGCCATCAGGACCCTTCCGCACGATCTGATCCTCGTGGGGAAACAGGCCATCGATGATGACAGCGCCCAGGTCGGCTCGGCCCTGGCGTCCCTTCTCGATCTCCCGTTCGTATCGGTGATCAACAGGCTCGAGATAACGGCCGAATCGAAGAAAGCCCGGGTGCAGCGCGACATAGAAGGCGGAGTCGAGGTGATAGAGAGCTCTCTTCCTGCAGTCTTCTCCTGCCAGAAAGGGCTCAACGAGCCCAGATATCCTTCCCTGAAAGACATAATGATGGCAAAGAAGAAGGAAATCAAGGAGATGAAGGCCTCTGACCTCTCTCTCGACGCAGCGAGCCTGCAGGGACTCTCGCGCACAAGAGTCGTCAAGATGGAATACCCTCCGAAGAGAAAAGAAGGCATCAAGCTGGAAGGCGACGTGAACGAGGTCGTGCAGAAGCTTCTGCACCTGCTCAGGGAAGAAGCCAAGATTCTGTAGAGCCGCATCTCGATATGCAATGAAAGGAGTCAATACAATGGGAAAAGGTATATGGATAGTAGCAGAGCCGCGAGACAGCAAGCTTCCCCGGGTTGCCCTCGAGATGGCAGGTGAGGCAAGACGACTCTCAGGCGGTGAAGAGGTGGGAGCCGTGCTGATCGGCCACAACCTCGAGAGCTCAGTCGCGGAGCTGGAAAAATATGGAGTTCAGAAGATCTTCCTCTATGATCACGCCGATCTCACAAACTACAATCTGGAGATATATTCGAATCTTCTTTCCGAGCTTGTGCTCAAAGAGTCGCCTGCGGCTCTGATGATGGCGGCCACAACTCACGGAAGAGAGCTCGCCCCTGCAGTGGCGATGAAGGTCAAGAGCGGCCTCGCTTCGGACTGCATAGCGTTCCCGGCGGAGAATGCAGGCTCGCTTCAGTGTATAAGGCCTGCCTATTCAGGGAAGGTCCGCATCACCATGGAATACACAGGCGACGGAGGCCCGAAGATGGCCACGGTCCGCCCGAATCAGCTCGCCATGGGCGAAGCCGTGGAAGGCAACAAGGCGGCAATCGTCAAGATGGAGTTCCAGAAGCCGGCGAACGTAAGAGCGCTGCTGCAGGAGACAAAAAAGCCTGAATCCGGAGAGATGGTGGAGCTGACAGAAGCGACAATCATAGTGTCTGGTGGCAGAGGCCTCAAGGAGGCCGCCAACTTCAGCCTCTGCGAGAGCCTCGCCAAAGCTCTCGGCGGCGCAGTGGGAGCCTCCAGGATGGCTGTAGACGCCGGGTGGCGCGAGCACAAGTACCAGGTAGGCCAGACAGGCAAGGTCGTGACGCCAGACATCTATATCGCCTGCGGGATCTCAGGAGCAATCCAGCACCAGGTCGGGATGTCCCAGTCGAAATGCATCATCGCCATCAACAAGGACAAGGAGGCGAACATCTTCAAGATCGCCGACTACGGCATAGTCGGAGACATCTTCGAGGTAATCCCCGTCCTCGCCGAAGAGTGTAAAAAGATGCGCTCAGGAGTCTGCGCCTGAATTGGGGACAGCTTACCAATATTTACATTTTGTTAACAATCAGGGAGACCGCTAAACAGGCGGCCTCCTTTCATTTCCGCCATCACCGCCGTTGGAAGACAGGCGGCTGCGGCAGAAAAGAACGATATCTTTGGGGTATTTCAAGGAAATTTCCACTTTTTGTTGAATAGGGCTTTCTGTGCTTTGCTGCAATTACATCTGAAATGGCGGCTGTCTGCCTGGAGACGAGCTTTCCGAAGGGGCGGCAGTGCCAGCCCCGTTTCCGTCCAATCGGTTTCAGCGGCTGCCACGCAGATAATATTTAGGAGGTTCTATGGAGCAGATATTCAACCATCCGGCCAGGGAGAAACTGCTGGGGATACCGGGCCAGGTCTTCCTGCTGATCATCATCGCCGCGGGCTTCGCCCTCTTCGCTGTGAAGGCGTATGAGGCATTCCGCCTGATAATGAAAGGAAGGAAGGAAAACCGCTTCGACGATATACCCGACAGGATACTCTCACTCTTCACATACGTGCTCGCCCAGCTCCGAGTCCTCACAGAGCCCTTCGCCGGCTTGATCCACGCCTTCATCTTCTGGGGATTCATAGTCCTCAGCGTCGGCTACGGCAACGCGATTATCTCGGCGTTCATAAAAGACTTCTCGTTCCCGCTGACCAATACCGAGTTTTACAGGACGCTGCACAACATCCTGTCATTTCTGGTCATCGCGAGCGTGCTGCTGGCGCTGTTCAGGAGGCTCGTGCTTAAGCCTGCCAGGCTCGAATACACGTCAGAGGCCATAGTCATCCTGTGCCTGATCTTCTCCATCGTGAGCTTCGACTTCATATCGGAAGGCTTCAAATGCGCATACGCAATCGCTACAGCAAATGTGGTCTGGTTCCCTCCGATCACGGCGGCCCTCGGAGGCCTCTTCTCAGGGATGGGAATCCCGCCTGAGACGATGCACGTCATCTCAAACCTGTTCTGGTGGCTCCACATGATCCTGATCTTCAGCTTCATGGCATATCTTCCCTACTCGAAGCATTTCCACATCGTGACAGCGGCAATAAATGTATTCTTCCGCAACCTGAAGCCGACAGGACAGCTCTCGAAGCTGGACTTCGAGAACGACTCTGAGTATTTCGGCGCCGCATCGATAAAAGACTTCACCTGGAAGGATCTCTTCGACCTCTATGCCTGCACAGAATGCGGGCGCTGTTCCGAGCACTGCCCAGCCCACCAGACAGAGAAGCCTCTCTCTCCCAAGAAGGTGGTCCAGGATCTCAAGAAGCATCTGAAGAGTCAGACCAGAGCGCTCCTCGCCGAGCCCGCTCCTGCGAAGGAAGGAGAGGAGAACAAGGTGGAGCTGCCGGCGATTGTGGGAGAAGCCCTGCAGGAAGACGAGCTGTGGAGCTGCACAACCTGCAGCGCCTGCATGCAGGCCTGTCCGGTCTTTATAGAGCACATCCCCAAGATCGTGGAGGCCAGGAGGCTTCTCGTGCAGGCCGAGAGCCGGTTCCCTTCTGAAGTCACCCTGACGTTCAAGAACATGGAAAACAACTACAACCCTTACGGGATTGGCTTTTCCAACAGGGCTGAATGGTGCGCCGACATGGGAGTGAAAGTGCTGGGCGAGGGAGAGAAGGCCGAGTACCTGTACTGGGTCGGCTGCGTGGGCTCTTTCGACGACAGGAACAAGAAGGTGAGCCAGGCAGTGGCGCGCCTTCTGAAAGCGGCTGGAGTGGATTTTGCGATACTCGGCGCCGAGGAAGCTTGCTGCGGCGACCCTGCCAGGAGGATCGGGAACGAGTTTCTCTACCAGACTCTCGTAGAGGCCAACATGGAGCACTTCAAGAACTACGAAGTCAAGAAGATAATCACTCACTGCCCGCACTGCTACAACACTCTGAAAAACGAGTACCGCCAGTTCGGCGCTGAGTTCGAGGTAATTCACACCACCGTGCTGATGACTGAACTGATGGCCAAGGGTGCGCTCCCGACAAACGGCAGGCAGGATAAAAAGGTCTGCTATCACGATTCGTGCTATCTCGGAAGATATAACGGGATCTACGCCGAGCCGAGGGAGATCCTCGAAAAAGTCTCATCATCGTCGCCGCTTGAGATGAAGGACCACCGCGCTTCCAGCTTCTGCTGCGGAGCAGGCGGCGGGCGCATGTGGATGGAGGAGAAGCTCGGCACGAGGATAAACAGGAAGCGGCTCGATCAGGCGCTGGAGACAAAGGCCGACATAATATCGTCGAACTGCCCCTACTGCCTCACCATGCTGACCGATGCGGTAAAAGACAGGAACCTGGAGGAGAAATTGCAGGTCCTGGACGTGATGGAGCTGCTCGATCGCTCGTGCGGAAAGACAAAGGAAGCAGAGCCTGCGCAGACTGCCGGGCAGTGAGCGGAAGGACAATCACAGAATCGAAAAAGAGGCACGTATGAGCGCCAACAGAATTCTGCGCCTCATTGGCTCGGCTCCCATGGCGATTGTGCTGCTTTCCGTTCTCGCAGTAATATGCGTCATCGGAAGCCTCATCCCGCAGAATGAGGCTTTGGAATATTACCGGAGCAATTACCCGCCGGTTATCTCGACGATGATATCCGCGCTGCGCCTGGACAGGCTCTACGATTCCTGGTGGTTCCTGCTGCTGCTGTCATTCATCGCCGTCAATCTGGTAATCTCCAACTGGCGCAGGGCATCGCGCATACTGCGGGACGGTCGGAAGCCTGCCGGAAATGTAAATCCGGAGCTGTTTCAAAGCTCTGAAGCAGTAATCTCTCTCGATACGGAAAAAGAGAAGGGCGATCTCTTTCCGGGAGTGCTGCGCAGGATGGGCTACTCTGTAGACAGGGAGGAGCGCGGTGAAGGCACTGTCTTCCACGCGGAAAAGGGGAGAATAAGGCTGTGGGGCTCATTCATCACCCATCTGGGCCTCCTGATAGTATTCATCGGCGTCATCGCAGGAAGAGCGCTCCCTGGCAATTTTTCCGACTATGTGGAGATTGACGAGGGAAAATCGGCCGCAGTGCCTGGCAGGGGCTTTTCGCTGCGCCTGATCTCTTTCAGCACGGATGTGAACGAAAGGGGAATGCCTCGAAGCCACAGGAGCACTGTAGCCGTAGAGGAGAACGGAAAAGCGATCAGAGAAAGCGTCATATCGGTCAACCATCCTCTCAGATACGGCGGCGTACTTTTCTACCAGGCTTCCTGTGGAATCAGGAGCCTGGAAGTTGAAGTGAAAAAAGGTGACCATGCCGCCACTCTGAGCTTCCCGGTCCTTCCCGGAGGCCAGATAGCCGTGAGAGAAAGGTTTCAGCAGAGCAGGGATCCGGAGATTACAGTATACATTCACAACTTCTTCCCCCATTTCGTCAAAACCGAAGAAGGCATAGGCAATTTCTCGCCATATCCGGCAAACCCGGTCATCCGTGTCTTCGCGAAAGAGGCTCCTCTCGATGAGAAGCGGCAGTGGGAGGAGATCGGGTTCATGGGACTTGGCGACGCCGTGACAAAGGATGGAATCACCTTCACCTTCAAGAGGGTGGTTCAGTGGAGCGGCCTGCTCGTCAGAGTCGATTCAGGCATGTTCATTGTATGGGCAGGCTTCATCATCGTGCTCGTCGGCCTCTTTGCCTCACTTTACATCCCGCGCCGGGTGATCAGAGCCCTGATGGCAGAAAGCGGCCCGGCAATTCATTTCGAGATCATCGCCCCTGAAGACAGCTTCTCCGAAAGTGAGGAGCGGGCTCTGTCAGAGCTTTTTCCTGCGCTGGGAAAAGACAGGACTGCGACATAACCCGTCAGGCTGGGCCTACCCTGCATTGTCAGCAGAGCTTTCGACAGGCGCCTTTACAGCGACAAATCTGTTGTAGATCAGGAGCCCGGCAATCGTGACGATCCCTATGATTGTGAAAAAGAGCCAGAGCGCCCTGGGCTGATGCAGCGTATCAACGAAGTAGACATAGCTCCTGGCGCCGATCAGTGAGCCGAAGAAGCTCCCGAACACTCCGTACAGAAATCCAAAGCCCATATATGTGGCGACCTTGTCTCTCGGCGCTATCTGCCCTACATAGCTGATATATTTCGGGTGGGCGGTCATCTCGCCTATAGAGAAGAGCACTATCCCTCCCACAAAGAGCCACGGCGACGGTGAAACTGAAAGCAGAGCCATCCCGACAGTGCCGATCGTGATCCCGGCTATCATCGTCGGGAGCGCCTTCGTGTTCTTGACGATCGAAGAGATCAGGAGCTGCAGAGTGATTATCGTGAGCGCGTTGACGACTGTCACGTGCTCGGCGTCAAACTTGAAATTGCCGGCCAGCCCCAGCCTCACGAGCACTGAGTTTATGGCAGCGTTGACAACTCCCATATCCATGTGATCCTTCAGATACCACAGAACGGTGTCGAACATCTGGAAGTAGAGGATCCAGAAGCCCGAATAGATCAGGATCATCGAGATGAACTTCACGTCCCTGATGACCATAACGGTATCATAGGCAACCTGCAAGAGAGTCTTGGAGCTGCGAGGGCGCCAGGGTTCTCTGTATAAGAGAAGGTTCGGGATCAGCATCAGGCCGGTGCCGACAGCCGACATGTAGAAGACATATTTCCACGACATGCTTTTGAGCCAGGGCACCAGGATGAGAGGGAACAGGAAGGCTCCCAGGTTGATCGTCCAGTAGAATATTCCGAAGCCGAGCGTGCTGTTCTTCTCATCAGTTACCCTCGCTATCGTACCTGAGATGATCGGCTTGAACGTGCCTGCGCCGAAAGCCATCACTATGAGGCTGGCAAACACGAGACCATATTCCTTCGTATTTCCGGAAAGGAAGTAGCCCAGCCCGAGCAGGCTGAAAGCCACCATCAGAGCCCTCCTGTATCCGAAGCGCTCTGCAAGGGCGCCGCTCACTATCGGGAGGAGGTACAGCAGAGGCTGGATGGTGGCCTTTATCCAGCCGACGCTTATCTTCGAGAATCCGCATCCGCCCTCGTCCGGCGCCAGGACCAGATATACGGACAGCACGCTCATCAGTCCGTAATAGGAGCCCCGCTCCATGAATTCAAAGAAGATCACCACCCAGTAATTAACCGGAAATCCGAGAAAGCCCTGTTTTGCCTTTGGCGCTTCGTCTGTCGAGGTCATTGCCTGTTTCTCCTTATTCTGTGAGTATGTGTTCTGCCAGGTAAATTATCGCTGTCTTTCATATGGATCTTTTCTGGAAACGGACATGAGAGCTACAAATTCGGCTTCTGAATGATATTGTCGATCAGTCCGTATCGCTTCGCCTCTTCGGATGTCATATACCTTTCGAAGGCGATGTCATTTCTGACCCTCGACTCAGGCTGTCCTGTATGCTTCGAGATGATCTTGACTATCTCGCCCGTGATCCGCTCCATCTCCTCCGCGCAGCTCTCAGGATCAGGCTCCGAGCCTTCAGCGACTTTTACGAGGAAAGGCTGGGTGATCAGAATCTGCGAATGCGGCAGGGCAAACCGCCTTCCAGGCGCCCCTGCTGCCAGCAGCAGCGCCGCTCCGCAGCAGGCCTTCTCCAGGCAGATCGTTGTTATCCTCGACTTTGTCTGCTGCATCGTGTCATATATGGCCAGGCCGGCTGATACGGAGCCTCCGGGACAGTTGATGTACATGTCGATGCCCTTCTCCCGCTCCTTCTCGTCCAGGTACAAGAGCTGGGCGATGGCCAGCTCGGCGGTCCTGTCATCAATAACGTCCCCGATCAGTATTATCCTGTTCTTCAGAAGGTTCGAATGCAGCTTCGCCGCTCGCTCCGCGGCATTCTGCTCAGCTTTCCTCAATGAATCCGACATCGTTTTATCCTCGCTGGAATTGGTATTTCATCAGCACCTGCTGCTCATGCAGCAGGCATGATTAACGGCACCTGCCCTGGAGCCGGGGTAATCGAAAGCTTCGGTTTTCGAATTCCATCTGTCATCATACATCAGATGAACATGCAATTGCAGAAGCAGTCAGGCAGCCATTGCGCCCTATGCGGCTTCCTGCGCGCTCCCCAGGTTTATCTTTGGCATCGCCGGAATGACAAAGGCCTGCCACAGTCCGAAAGCGATTATTACCCATGTTATTATATTCATTTTGGTAAGCACCAGTGGGAAAAGAGTGACTGTCGCCTCCCAGTCTGCGCTCTTCGGAATACTCACCTCTCCAGATGCTATTGCCTTCACAATATCTGAATGCAATGCCAGAAACAGACCTCCTGCGATGCCGAGGAATGTCAAAGCGGCGCTCAGAATCTGCAGGCCAATCCCTCTCTTTCCTCCTGAGCCTATGACAACTGCGTAGCCTGCTCCATAGCCTATGGCTACTGCAATTATCCCGAGTCTTATATTCAGGTAGACCTCAAGAACCATCCAGAGCAGCGCCCCTACTGCAGCCACGACCGCGCCGAAAACTACAGCCTTCGGCCAGGCGATGTCCTTCGTCATATCATCGAGGGCCTTCGTAATGTTCTGTTTCGCCTTCTCCACGCAGGCTTTGCAGTACCAGTTGTCGCCGAGAAGCTGCTTTTCGTCATCCCTGAGCGGAGCCCCGCATTCATGGCATTTCAGCGGCTCGGCGCTCTTTTCTTCTTCTCCTTCGAGGGGCGCGTTCTCGAGACACTCCTGGCAGACCGGCTCGCCTTCCGCTCTGCAATCGCAGCAGATATCCCTGCCGCATTCCTCGCATTTACCGTCAACCTCGTTTGCCGGATGCTTCTCACATTTCATGACATTTCTCCTTTCATTATACGATCAGCGCCTGCAGAACCGCATGCGAGGTGTACGAAAGCACGCCGAGAAGCGCCGCCAGCCCGAAATACCCTGCCGCAAGGCCGAGTCTGTGAGCCGGGAGCACCTGATAGTAGTCGGCATCCTCCTGCCTGCTGCGAAATACAGAGATGAGTCTCGGTAAAGATAGAACTATCAGTATTATAAGGAACAGGTTGGGATGAAATATTGAAAAAGCCACGGCTACTGCAAGCCCTATAATCCATATTTTTGGCGAAAGCGCCGCCACGATCCTTCCTCCATCGAGCGGGATGACAGGCATCAGGTTGAAAAGGTTGATAAGAAAGCCCACATACGCAAGGGAGAGATAGAAGGGCAGCGCTGTAACCTGATAGATCCCATAACACAGAAGAGCTCCTGCCGTTCCGAGGACCGGCCCCGCTATTCCGACGATTGCCTCGACCTTGACGTTCTTCGGCATCTCCTTCAACGCCACGAAAGCGCCGACAAACGGTATGAATATGGGCATCGAGGCTTTTACTCCGTAGAACCTCAAAGCCAGCACATGGCCGAGCTCGTGGATCAGGATGAGGAGCACGAATCCTACTGCGTAGGGATAACCCCACTGATACGCATAGGCGACTACCGACAGGAGCATGGAGCCGCCGGAAAAGAGTATCTTTCCGAAGCTCATCAGCTTGACCCCTGCCAGGATGAATTTGGCCTTCACAAGCAGAATGAGCAGAATCGCTTTGAACTTCCACAGAAGAAACATCAGAAGCCCTGCGACCCCCCAGGTGCCTTTCCAGCCTTTGGCCCTGCCCTCGGCTTCCTTTACCTTCTGCTCCTGCTGCTTGACCTGATCTCTCTCCATCTGGCGGAGAAGATCTTCTTCGACATTTCCCATCTGTCTCTCCCGGCTTACTTTTCACTCCTGCCTTAATAGATTTGCCTATCGGCCCGTTTTTGCCTTCTTTCCGTCTGAAAATAACGACTGTCTTCCATCTCATTCTCCATCAGAAGAGATTTCCCACGCTGAATCCTCTCTCCCGCTCCTGTGAGCAACAGGAAAAAATGCCGGGGCGGAAAATTGTGTTGAGCAAAACATGTCAAGAAAAAACTGCGGCACTCTGTTATCCTTTGCTGAGGAGGCAGTAACATGGAACGATGGGAAAAGATCAAGGCGGTGCAGCGCATGCAGCAATACATCGAGGAGCATGTCAACGAGCCGATCACGCTCTTCAGGCTGGGGCAGACAGCCGGATATTCGCCGTGGCACTCCGAGAGGCTCTTCAAGGAGATGACAGGCAGGACGCCGTTCGGCTATATAAGAGCGCTCAGGCTCTCCTGCGCGGCGGTGAGGCTCAGGGATGAAAAGGCAAGGATCATCGATGTGGCGCTCGATTTTGTATTCGACACGCACGAAGGATTCACGAGAGCCTTCTCCAGACAGTTCGGCGTGACTCCCGGTTATTACCGCAGAAACACACCTCCTGTGAAGCTCTTCATGCCCATGCAGATCCGTGATTACTACCTCAATCTTCAGAAAGGAGACAGTCATATGCCTGAAAACACAAACGCCATCACTGTATTTGTCCAGGTGATAGACAGGCCGGCCAGAAAGCTGATACTGAAGCGCGGCGTAAAGGCCTCTCACTACTTTGAGTACTGTGAGGAGGTGGGGTGCGAAGTATGGAATGAGCTCTCTCAAATCAAAGACGCCCTCTATGAGCCCATAGGGATGTGGCTTCCCGAGAGCATGCGCAGCCCCGGGACCTCGGAATACGCCCAGGGAGTGGAAATGCCTGCTGATTACGCCGGTGAGGTGCCTGAAGGGTATGAGCTGACGGACCTGCCGCCTTGCAGCATGATGGTGTTCCAGGGCCCTCCATTTCAGGAGGAAAAATTCGAGGAAGCCATTGGAAGCCTCTGGGAGGTCATGAAGAGATACAATCCGGAGATCTACGGCTTCGAATGGGCAGACAGCGACGGCCCCAGATTTCAGCTCGCGCCGATGGGATACAGGGGATACATCGAAGCAAGGCCTGTAAGACAGGTATCATCAAAGAAGTGAGATCACGCTGCCCCATCAGGAAGTGCGTCTGTGTCCGATGCAGGATGAGGCGCACTCTCCTGCCTGCGCTGCCTGATCCGACAGAGACGGGCTCACATGTGCAGGAAGTGCTTCCTGCATTCGCGAAGATTCCTGCGATCACCGCTTCATTAAGCATATCATCGTGGGGGCGATGCGATGGAAAGATCCGGACACATTCCAGGTGAGATCCTGAATGAGAAATACAGGATCGCCGAGATCATTCACACAGGAGAGCAGAGCACAGTCTATCTCTCCGAGGAGATAAAGACCGGCAATATGCGTGTCATAAAGGCGATCTGGACCGGCTACGTGCCGAACGAAGGCAAGGAACTGTCGAAAGAGCTGCTGATGAAGGAAGTAACCCTTCTCAGAACACTCCGCAACGAAGGCATTCCGCGCTTCAAAGAGCACTTTTCCGAGACAGACTGGGAGTTTCTCGTCATGGAGCACATAGAGGGAAAGACTCTCAGAGAGCTTCAGATGGCAGGCGGCAAGCCGAGCGAGGTGAGAGACTGCGTGTTCTGGGCGATGGCGATCTGCGACGTGCTTCATTACCTCCACAACAGGGCTCAGCCGATAATCTTCAGGGATCTGAATCCCTCGAACATAATGCTGACAGACAAAGGCCAGATAAAGCTGATCGACTTCGCGCTCGCCAGGTTCTTCGATGACACGAAGCTCAGGGATACATATATCATGGGGACGTTCGGATATGCCGCGCCGGAGCAGTACGGCACAGGGCAGACCACCCCTCAGAGCGACATATATGCCGTGGGCACGACGCTCTACGACCTGCTGACGCTGGAGGATGTGAAGCAGTTCGTGTTCAACTTTCCGCCGATCAGGAAAATCAACAGAAACGTCCCGCCGTGGCTCGAAAAGATCATTGCCCGATGCCTCGAAAAGCAGCCGGAGAAGAGATTCCAGAGCGCATTCGTCCTCAAGCGGGAGCTTGAAAAGGGATTCAGGAAGATGGGCTTTTCATTCCTCACCAGAGTATCGGCAAAAGACAGTTAACTGTCACCACTATTGCAGGGATCAAGTGGCAGAGTGGACGAGTGATCAAGGGGAAGACACTGTATACTGCTCTCCTGCTCACTTGATCACCCGGTCCCTGAGATTCCCGGCAGACCCAACCCCGACCACGCTCCACCGATTCTTCACATTTCACACTTTACGTCTGCTGCTGTCAGTCATGGTTGTTAACAAATTGTAAATATCAGTAAGCTGTCCCCACTTTCCGGGCTATGGCGAGGAGGACGGAGCGGGCATCAGGGAGGCTTTCGTAGGTGTAGATTCGCAGGTAGGCGGCGCCTTTGCGGAATGTCAGGATGTTTTTCGCATAGTGGGCCTCATCGCCGAGCGACGGGACGGGATCGCCCTTGGAAAAGTGCTTCGCATAAACTTTCTTCGCTCCTTCCCTGTCTTTCATGCGGTAGATCTCCACAACGACAGGCTCTTTGTGGCCTCCTGCCTGGTAGTTGACTACAGTGGCGTCCACCAGGCCCTCCCGGATATACACCTCGGCGCCTCCATCTATGTACCGGTACAGCTCTTCTCCTTTGTACACCTTCACTGCAGGCGAAGGCGCCCACTTTTCGCCCTTCACTGTCACTTCCGGGTAACCCCCGAGCGCATGCACAGGCGCGAAGCACAGAGCGGCAATGCAGAGCCACAGGATAAGACAGATAATCCTCAGGTCCATGTCACCCTCTCTGGAGCTCCATCAGCCTGTTCCAGGACGGGACGCTCCTGCGCATGGCATCGATCTGGCTGTCGGAAAAGCTGTTTAAAAGAGCGTAGCCTTCATTCTCGCCGCCTGCCACGCGGCGCGCCACAGCATCGTGCAGATCGCGCCGGCTGCCCTCCTTCTGGATCCTCGCGCCCATCTCTTTCTCGAAGCTTTCTATCGTCCTGAGCGAATCTCTGATTATTCTGCTCCTCTCCTTGTCGAGCCTGACAGCGCCGTCGTCGCCGGTGTAACCGGCCAGGCGCCTGTCTGCGGCGGCTCTCGTGCTGATGCCTATGGCCTCTCTTTCCCACATCCTGTCGTACTGCCCTGTCACTGCGGCAAGCTTCTTCTCGCTCTCAGGGTCTCCTTCGACGAAGTACGAGACGTCGTTGACCTCCCAGTTCTTCCTGAGCCCCTTCTCGGAGAAGTTCGTGCTCCCTGTCAGGATCATCTGATCGGTTATGATGAGCTTGCTGTGGTTCTTCCTGTCGTGCTCCGGGTTGGTCCTGTCCAGCAGCGACCACTTCACATTGATTCCGGCGTCTTCCAGGCGCTTGTGCGCCGGCTCGTTCGGTGAGCCCCCGTAGCCGTACATGCCGGGATCCATAACGACCTGAATGTCAAAAGACTCTCCCTTTCCTTCCTTCTCCTTCTTCTTCTCGATGAGGAGCTTTGCCATATCGTCGTTCAGGACAAAGGCCGAGATCTTGATGAACCTCTCTGCAGAACCTATTGCATCGAGCACCAGAGCCTGCCTCTCAACACTGCTGTTGCCTACCGAGAGGACATCGCTCCCTTTCGCTCCCTCTTTCAGCTTTCCCTCAGGAGGGTCGACTCGCCCGAGGGCCTCGACGTTCCTGTCGCCGCCTGTCATAGCGACAGTCGACTCTACCACGTCGGCAAGAGCCTTTCGCCCGCTCTCGGAGAGCGCGACAGTCTCCTTCCCCTTGCCGAGCAGGAATGATTGCACGTCGACAGAGCTGATCCTGCCGTCTTTGTCCAGATCTTCGAAATCGCCGAGGGAATAGGGGCTTATGCCAGCCTTTTTCGCGGCGTTGATCAGCCTGGCGGTCCGCTCCTCCCTGCTCTCCTCGCCTGTCACGCCGGCTTCCTTCCCCACCATGGAGGAGAGAAGCGATTCAAAGCCGAAGCGCGACAATGTCACCGGTCTCTCGTCATTTCTCAACAGGTCCATCTGGGAGCCGTATATCTGCTGAAGATTACTGCCCTTCGAGGCCTCAATATCATCTTTGAAGATCTCACCGAAGCGGCGCGTGGCAGGACCATCGATGGACATCGCGAAATCCACGTTTTCGCCTGAGCCCGTGTTGGCGTTCATGCCGCCGAAGACCACCGTCTCGCCGACTCGGAAGATCTTGCGGTGCATTATCTCGTCCCTGCCGCCGAGTTTGTCCTTATTGGGGAACAGGGTCACGGCCATGTCCCTGTCTTCCATGCCCTGCATCAGCGTCGACACAGTCGAAGCCCGGACTGCCAGCGACGTCGCGTCGAATCCATCCTTCCCTGCAGAGGCCAGATGGCCGGGGTCGAGGAGCACTCTGACCCTGGCGCCGCCTTCTGCCGCCTTTCGAAGCCTCCCGATTACCTCTGGGCTCGTCATCTCGTAATACTCGGCGTCAATCTCGACAGGCTTCCCGTTTTGCACAGGGTTTTCAATCGCCCTGTCGAGCAGATTCATCTTGGCAGCCCAGATGTCTCCGCGCATCAGCGGCTTAACGTCGTTGCCCCCGATCTTGAGCGGAGAGCCTGGCTGGTGCAGCTCATTCGTGAGCTGCAGCACTTCCCTCATCTCGGCGACAGGCACATTCGTCTCCTTGAAATATGTCTCATATATGGACGAAGGCTTTGTCTCCATGCCGCCGGTCATCTTGTCCCACTGGATGCCCCTCCTCGTGCGGGTCATCTCGTCGAGCGAGGCTTTCACGCCGGCCTGGGCGAGGTTCACCCACTCGCCGCGCTTCAGCGCTTCCTCAGACGCCGGCTGCCCTTTCAGATCGCCGTGTATGACCTTCAGCTCCCTGCTTATCTCCCGGAGCTCCTTCTCGGAGGCTTTGAACCCTTTTGCGTTCCTGAGCTCCTCAACTGAATCCTGAACGTCGCCGAGGTTGAAGTTCTTCTGGCGCACGAGCGCCAGCATCTTTCCAGGCTCCATCAGCCCCGTCTTCCCGTCTTCCACGCCGGAGGCCGAAGTGTCGACAGGCTCCTCTGACTCGGTCCTGGTCTTGCGCTCCTGCTGCTTTATGACCTGCTGATCAGAAACGAGATGGACAAAACGTGTATCACCTATCTGCATGGAGATCCCCCTTTCTCACTCTACATTTACTTTCTCACGGCCCGGCCATTATGTCAAGACCTCTCGTGCCGCTTCTTCAGCATATACTCGACAGCCATCTCCAGCATCAGAGAAGGCCCTATCTTCAGAACATCCTCGTCTCCCATGAATGTGGGCGTGTGCAGCCCGCTCGTGTAACCTTTCTCGCTGTTCGAGACTCCGAGAAAGAAGAAGAAGGAAGGGATCTGATGGGAGTAATAGGCAAAATCCTCGCTTACCATCTGCGGCGGCAGCTCCATGACATTGTCTTCTCCGAGAATCCTCTTCATGGCCGGCACGACCGTCCTGGCGAGGCCGCGGTCGTTCTGCAGGTAAGGCCCGAGGTTCACGTAATCCAGCTCCGATTCATAACCGTGGAGGGTGTTGAGGGAGCGCAGCACAGCTTCCATCCCGTCCTTAACCAGATCCCTCGTGACATCGGAGAAAGTCCTCACTGTGCCTGACATCTTTACAAGGCCTGCCAGCACGTTTTCCCTCTCTCCACCCTCTATCTTCCCGACTGTAAGGACTGCCGGATCGACAGGATCCTTGAGCCTGCTTATGACTCCCTGGAACTCCAGAACTGCCAGAGCGGCGCCGTATATGGCATCAGTTCCCTTGTGCGGGTATGCGCCGTGTGCGTGTTTTCCCTTGATGTCAACATAGAAAAAATCAATTGTGGACATGAAGGCCCCCTCACGATATCCGGCAAAGCCTGCAGGAAGTCCAGGAAAAACATGGAAGCCCAGCATCGCTTCAATATCGGGGTTCAGGAGCACGCCCTCCTCAACCATCCTGTTGGCCCCCCCGGTTTCGCCTCTCGGCGGGCCTTCCTCGCAGGGCTGAAATATGAAGACAATCGTGCCCGGTATCTTATCCTTCATCTGTGAGGCGATCTTTGCTGCAATCAGCACGGTGGCCATATGGAAGTCGTGGCCGCAGGCGTGCATCACTCCGGCGTTTTTAGAAGAGAACGGTATTTCGTTCTCCTCCTGGATCGGAAGGGCGTCCATGTCTGTCCTGAGCCCCACGACAGGCCCCTCCATGCCTCCTCTGAGGATCGCCCTGATGCCTGTCATGCCTGAGCCGGATATGACCTCCAGGCCCAGATCGGCGCAGTATTTCGTTATGAACTCAGATGTTTCGGTCTCATGGTACCCCAGCTCGGGGTTCTCGTGGAACCGGCGCCGCAACATAAGCGCCTCGTCAAAAAGGTCTGTCGCTCTCTGCTGAAATGTCATCACTCGTCTATCCTTTCCATTCTCATGCCGTCGGTCCGGCCTGAAAGTCTTTTACTTTCCGAGCAGCCTCTCCTTCGTCCTCACGTCGAGCTGAAAAGTTACAGGGAGGCCGGAAGCCCTCTGGAAATCTCCCAGTGCATATTTGAAGCTTTCATCCCCTTCTCCTTCTCCGGCTCCCCTCATGTATCCTCGCTCGGCTAGAACCGCCATCGCTGCATCGATCTCTTCAGATGGCAGGCCCTTCATCTGCTGAAGCATATCCTCCCTCGAAAGCTCCTCTCCTGAGATATACACCTTTGTGCCGACACCGATCCCGCCTTGCAGGAAAAGCTCATCGATATCCTGGTTCCTCATCGCCACACATCCGAACGTCCAGTTCCACTCTATCCCCCTGCCGTGAATCTCTATCTCCCCTCCTATGGAAGGCACCACTCCGCCCTGAAGCGCTATCAGTCCGCGCGATCTGGCGTATTGATATCTCATTTCATCTATCCCGTTCGGATAGCTGAGGTCATAGGCCTTGTAATACGTGGCCTGAGGCTGCACGTTGACTATCTCGTAGACGCCTTCAGGCGTGGAAGAGTTGTCCTGATTGAGCTTCCGCTTCACAGGGTTCCTCCCGAGGGCCACAGGGTATCGCTTCATGCATGTACCGTCATCAAGCACCTCCAGAGTATAACAGCGCTTGTCCACGAGGAGCGCAGGATGCCTCAGCAGCCGGAGTTTCGCTCCGGCAGTGTCCACGTTTACCACAGGGCTCTCAACAAACTTCCCTGCGGCGGTCCTGAGAACAGCCTGGTAGTTGTATCTGGTGCCGTGCGCAGCGCTGTAGTCGAGCCAGCAGTCTGAAGGCATCGGGACTGCGGTCTTCACAAGAGGCACTGTCTTCTCCTCGGCGGGCGAAACAGGGAGCTTTGCCGTGCTTCTGAAAACGGTCACATTACCAGTCTTCAGAGAGTTATCCATGCTGAAGGCTATCCGGATAGCTCCATTTTTCAACTGGGCTGCAGTTATTCTGAAATCTGCCGCACCTTTTCTGTGAGCCGAATTTTCTGCTCTGGCGGCTTCCAGTGCCGATACACCGCCTGCTCTTCCCTGGAAAAAGCTGCAGGAGATGCAGGAAAAGGCCACTATCAAAAGTATTGCGGCTTTGTCAAGGATCTGCATCAGACACCTTCTTCCTGATGAGTATAAACGGATCATACCCTCAGTTCACGATAAAGCTCTTCGTATAGCGCCAGCTGTATTTCGGGCCGCTCAGAATCAGCAGCACCATGGGCCCGAAATAAGGAGGTGATTTCCAGAAACGGATCGAAGATACCCTGGGACTCCATGTGACAGTCCCTTTCACTGTGCCGGATTTTGCCACCATTATCATGGTCCCGTTCGCATCGCCCACCCACCTGCTGTCAGTATCAATACTGTAAGACTGGACGTTCCCCGGTATGGAATAGAAACAGCCTTCACTGTGCATGAACGCGTGGCTGAGAGGGACAGCGAACAGGACTCTGAGCTTGTACGTCACGGGCCTGTCTGCGCCTTCAGCGCCGCCCTGCACGTTGAAGGCAAACTTCACTCTGAGAGGCGTAAAGCTGTTGTTGACCTCATTGTTGGCAGATATCTGAGGCATCTCCACCTTTGTATCAGGATCTTCCTTTTTGTACTGGAATGTGTCGGTATAGAGAAGTCTGCTCGTTCCTGTCTCGAACTTCCATCCCTCCGGAGGGATGAGCTTCGGATCGAGGCTGCCCGTCAGCTCCTGCCTGAGCGGGCTGTTCACGATACTCGTTTCCCCTGCCATCCGCTGGCGGGGCATAAAGGCAAATATTATGCCAAAAGCTATTAATACAAATATCACAGCACAGAATGCCAGAACTGCAAAAACCGCCTTCATGTTCGGCTGAGCGTACATAGTCACTGGAGACGATGCAGGGCTGGAAGATGCCTGAGAGGCTGCGGCTGCAGGAGGCAGAGATGAAAGGGATGCCTCCACGGCCGTGAGATCACTTCTGAGCTTTGAAACACTGCCGTATCTGAGATCTCTGTCGTTCTGGAGGGCCTTTTCCACCGCATCTGCAAGCCTCTTTGGGATATCAGATCTTTGCATGCTCAGTGGAGCGAAATGGAAGGGGTTCTTTTCCGGATCGATCCCGGTCAGACACTGGTGGATCGTGGCGCCGAGAGAGTAGATGTCGGCGCGTGGATCGCTCTGGGCCTTTCCGTACATCTCCGGAGCAGCGTATCCGGGGGTGCCAAGCAACTCCGTGTCTGAAGTCTTCCCGACCTTGTGGATGCGGGATATGTCGAAATCGATGAGCTTCAGCGTGCCGTCTTCAGCGCACATTATGTTGGCGGGCTTGAGATCGCGGAACACGATGTCGTTGTTGTGAAGAAGCTCCAGTATCCAGCAAAGATCTATCGCCCAGGACAGCACTTCCTTCAGATCAGGCTGTTTCTTCCCGAGAATCTCCTCGAGAGTCTGGCCCTTGATATACTCCTCGACGACGCAGTTTGAGTCGCCTGTGACGAAATAGTCGTACACCTTCGGGAGGCCCTTGTGCCTGATCGTCGTGAGGATTGAGATCTCCTTCAGGAACTGGTTGTAGCTGTGCACATACTGCTGGCCAAGCTCGGAAGGGTCTCTCGATACCTTCAGGGCTTTCAGCTCGGTTCCGTCCTCCACGAGGTAAACCCTGTTCATCCCGCCTTCACCTAGCAGGCTTCTGACGACATACTTCTCGTTAACCATGTCTCCAGGCTTGAACTGCGCCATATCCACTCCCTGCAGGCAGAAGTAAATGCATACTCTTATACTATACTATACAACACTCTTCGAGTAAAGATGGGAAAATACACAAGAACGGCTTTGTCACAGGGGAAGGTCAGGACTGTCTACGCTCTCGAGACGAGAGCGCCTGCCAGCAGCTCCCTGAACGAGGTATAGTGCTCGCACTTCTTCATGGACGTGGAGTCTACGGCGTGATAGGTGCTCTTCTGCGAGTCGAATACATACAGGTAATCTTCCGATTCGCCAAGGACGAGCAGTCTGCCCATCGAGCCCGACTCCCTGTATCCCTGGTTGGCCTCGACTATTCCGTCGAGAACTCTGTCGTCGTATCCGGCTATCGGGCCAGGCTCGCTGCCGTAAAAGACAAGCCCGTCATAATCGAGTCCGTTTGTATGGGCGAGAAACTCTTCATACTCGGACGGGAGATCGGCCTGAAGCTCTTCCTTTACTCTGTCCCTGAGCGAGCCCATCCTTCCGCAGACGCACGACGGCTGCATCGAGAGCCCGTACTGCTTCTTGTCGTCAGCGACCGGCTGCAATAGCACGTCGAACCCGCTTTCATTCTCGTCCATCAGGACAGGCGAAGAAGAGCACGGGCCTGTATCCTGAGGCCTGAAGGGCTTTTCAGGGATCTGCTTTTCGGGGAATGTTCCTGCAGAGAAGAAATTGTCTTCCTGGAACAGCGAAACCGGAACCGAAGGAGCTTTGGAGGCCGCCGGGCCATCAGACGACCTGCTCTTATCCAATGCCTTTGACGGTGAAGGCTCAACGCTCTTTTCCACAGCTTCCGCGCCGGATGAAGACTGGGCCTGCATGGCTTTCTGCATATCTGCAAGAGACAGCGCAGAGTTTTCCTTCCCGCTTGAAGATGATACTGCAACGCTGTCACCAGCCTGCACTGGCGTCTCTTCAGGCACAGCCCTGCCTGCCTGCCTCGACAGCACAGGCCATGACGAGCCGATTCCTGCGGCAAATGAAATCTCACCTGGCTTCATTTCGTCGCGCTACCTCGTAAAATATCCCTTTTAATTATATCATGATCCGATGCGCTGGAATGTAAATAATTCGTTAACATTCCGACAGGTCATGCGTTGTCGCGGAGCGCACCGCGAAGCATCTCCTGAAAAGAGTCGAACTTTTCGTATATGTCCATCGAGACAGCGTCGATCGACTGGTATTCACCGGCACCGAGCTTCTCGGCGTAATGGACCCCTCCGTTGGTGCCCAGGACCAGGTAGTCCTTCAGCCTCTCCACGTCCCTGTAACCCAGGTTGGCATCGACTATGCCCTCTATGAACCGATCGTCAAAGCCCGATATGGGTGTCGTCTCATCGGCGAATATTACCAGCCCGTTGTAGTCCAGGCCTCTCACCTCCCTGAGAAAATCGGCATAATTCTCAGGAAGCACTGTGGCGAGCTCTTCCTTTACCCTCCTCTTCAACGATTCTATATCTTTTTCCGCGCAGGGAGGCTGCAGGGAAAGGCCGTACTTTGCCAGCTCTTCCGCGACAGGCTTCAGGATATCCTGATACATGATGTCACCTCATTTCAGAACCTTGGTAAACTGTAGTTCTTCCCGGGAAGCCCATTTCCCTGTAGCCTTTCAGACAATGGGAAACATGGCCTTCACTGCCGGCTGGGGCCATCGACTCTGGAGTGTGCGGTATGTCAGTTCTGGGGGCTGATTGTCACATATGACGGATCAGGAGGATAAACGAAGCCCTTGGGGATTACCCACTCCATACGCCGTGTATCACCTTCCTGCATCCCGTCGATCTGTGCGACCTGCAGGTTCGTGATCGCCTTGTGGATGGGCTCGTTCTTTATCAGGACCAGATTCGAGAAGTCATTGGTGCCGGAATCGTCGAGGGGCATCTTGTGATGGACCTGATAGCCCGGAGGTATCTTTCCGTTCTTCATCATCTCGACGTCCATGTCCTTGAGACCGGCATTTGCGAGATCGTCCTGCTTGTCGCCGTCGCCGGCGAGATCCTTTACGAAGGCCTTGCGCACCCTGTTGTTGAATGTCTTGCGCAGTTCGGCCTGCTCGCTGTCCAGCCTCTTCGTGTAATCAATCTCTTTGACGTCAACGCCTTTCAGCGTAATGTTATTTCCCTTGTAGTGCAGCGTATACTCGTCGGAACCCCGCTCCGCCTCTTCCCGGGACCCTCCCGCTATTGACTGGAGCTTTTCCTCATAGAACTGCGAAGCCTGAAGAGCCTTCGCCTTGACCTGGTGCTGCCTCGAGCTGTCGCCTTCCTGCAGCTCCGCGCTTTCTTCCGACCAGGAGGGCGCCGAGTTTTCATCTACGCGCTCCTTCCGCTTCAAAGGCGACATGTCTGTGGAATTGAGAACTCTGCTTACATTTCCGTAAAGATCCATGCCAGCACCCTCTCTCATCTCATAAAGTCCCTGAATCACTTATCACTGCATGTTGCTGAAAAGTAAAGCCCCGGCACAGTATTTTTTCTGAAACCGGTCGGCCGGTAAAAAATACGCGAGAGCAGAAGCCGGAGAGGAATTGAATCACGACTTCCATAATATAGAGTTCTGTCATCAATATCCAGCCCTCATCCCAGCATCAGATACTGCAGATAAGGGGCTCCGATTCCCCTTCCCGCACCAGATCCCGTTGTTCATTCCGTAACTTGACCAGGCAAAAGAAATCTCGTTACTGAGGAGGAATCAATGAGAGTAGCGCTTGTAGGATCAGAAGTTGAGGAGAATCTCTCTCTCAGGTATCTCGCATCAGCCCTGCGCAGGGCCGGCCACAGGGCCGCCATCGTGCCTTTCGGGTGCAGAGAGGATATGGATCATGCTCTGGCCGTGCTGTCTGACATGAAGCCTGATCTGATCGGGCTCTCGATGGTATTCCAGAAGAGGGCGATGGAGTTTATGGAGCTGGCCTCCCGCCTCAGGGAGGAGGGCTACCGGGGGCACATAACCTGCGGAGGGCACTTCCCGACATTCTCTTACAGCGAGATCATGACTGGATGCAAAGGCATTGATTCAGCAGTGCGTCATGAAGGAGAGGAAGCCATAGTCGAGCTCGCCTGCGCGCTCGAAGAGGGCAGGACTCTGTCGGGAATAAGGGGGCTCGTCTTCCGATCGCATGAAAATGAGGAAAACAGCTCCGCAGACGAAGAAAAGGATGGCTCAGGCTCGATTCTTCAGAACGCTCCCAGGCCTCCTTCAGAGAATCTCGATCTGCTGGACTTCCCTGCAAGGGATTTCGCCCCTAAGCTCCATCTCGGCATACCTACAGCGCCGCTCGTGGGAAGCAGGGGATGCTATGGAGACTGCTCGTTCTGCTGCATCAACGCGTGGCATAAAACATCGGGAGGCAAAAAATACCGCCGCAGGAGCCCGTCAAATATTGCAGAGGAGATGGAGCAGCTTTATCACGGCAGGGGTGTTCGGATCTTCATCTTCCACGACGACAACTTCTTCACCGCAGACAGGCATGACAATATGAGACGCGCGGCAGAGCTGAAAAGGGAGCTGATATCGAGAGGGCTCGGCGAGGCGCGCCTGGTCGTGAAAGCCCGCCCTGACAACGTGGAGCGAGAGCTCTTCTCCTTCCTCAAGGACATGGGGCTCCTCAGGGTGTACCTCGGCATTGAAAACAACTCTCCGGGAGGCCTATCGGCATTGAACAGGAAGGTGAGGCCAGAAGACAACGAGAGAGCTATATCGATACTGCGCGAGCTCGACATATTCACATGCTACAACATACTGCTGTTCGACCCCTCCACCGGACCAGACGACATAGAGAATAACATGGCCTTCATGGAGCGGTATAACTTCTATCCGTACAACTTCTGCCGCACAGAGGTCTATGTCGCCTCAGAGCTGCAATTCAGGCTCAAGGCCGAAGGGCGGCTTCTCGGAGATTATCTGAGCAGCGATTACGTGATAAGGGATCCGAGGATTGAGACGCTCTTCAGAATCGTGGCATCGGCGTTTTATGAGCGGAACTTCACCCCTGACGGCCTCGCGAACGCGAATATGGGCCTCGGCTATTCGAAGAGCCTGCTGAAAGCCTTCTACAGAAAGGCATGCCCGGACGGGCTCGAAAAGCGCGCGCAGGCTCTCATATCAGAGATAAACGACACCGGCCTCGAGTTCCTCAGGGAGGCGTTCTATTTCGTGATAGGGAAGAAATCGAGGACCATCAGGGATGTGCAGTCTTTTACTGCCGAGCTGGCTTTCAGGATGATCGCCTCTAACCACCGCCTCTTGAGATCTCTCGAATCGCTGGAGCTGGAGATCGCAGAGCGGGCTTACTATTCGAAGTTCCCGGACCAGCCTGCGGGAAACCGTGCAGTCAGGAAAGGAAACTCTGTCGTGAGATACGCCGCGTCGATACCGGCGTGCCTTGCCCTGACGATTATGAACTCAGGCTGCATCCCACAGGTCTGCGATCCCGTGCCGCCGCCTCACGTCACCAATAGCGCCACAGTATCGCCGTCCGGCTCTGATAACGCTCCGACACCTCCTGCAGTGGATCCGGTCCCGCCTCCCTCACCTCCGTCCCGGCTGCCTGACAATCCATCGCCTCAGGCTAAGGCAAGCCTCATACTGACCAGAGGGAGATACGATCTGGGGCCGATGGTGAGCAGTATCGAAGGCTCCGCAGCATTGACTGACAGCGCGATCAAGATTAAGAAGAGGCCCTCTGTGACAGCATCGTCCGGCGAGATAGCCGACACGGTAATATCTCCTGACTCCAGGCACATATCTTTCCGCTACAGTGCGGCGAAGAGCCAGGCTCCTGGACCTGTTACCATCACCGCTGTCTTCCCCACTCTCGTCAAGGCCGATAACAGCGGCGACATCAACGACATTACAGCCACAGGGAAGCTCTATGTTTATGAAGACGGAAGGATGAGCATCGGAGAGACGCCTCTCCCGAAAGAGCAGCGGGGCATGGTTGTGGACTTTGCGCCTCCGCCTTCTACGATAGTGGACTCGACCTCCTCGGTGGGCATAGAGTGCACCATGCCGGACAACCCTGTCGTGGACGAAAAGGGCGGCATTGCCACATACGGCCTCGGGACCTCATCGCTTGAGTTCACGGTGCGCCTGAAGGATTCGGTGAAAGGAACTGTCGGGAAGCCTGAGGTATCAGCAACACTGGGCACGGTGAGCGCGCTTTCGGCTGCTGGCAGAGAGGGTAACTTCACATTCCTCTTCACTCTCCCGTCTGCAGAAGGCGTGCTGAAGAAAGGCACAGCCGTGATAAGGGTCCGCATACCTGTTGAATATGGAGGAAAATCACACAGATTCGAAAACTCGGTAAAAATCACCATAAGGGATGACGGCACCGTAACGATACCGGCAAAGGGAACCAGGAGCGGCCGGTCTTCCAGGGACGGAAGGAGCCCGGCATCTCTCCCGAGGAGCATCCACGGCTCCATTGAGAAGTTGATGGGAACAGGCGAGCTGATAGTCCTGAAGATGAGCTACTGCTATACAGGAGCAGCAGAAGGATCATGCCTCACCGAAAAGCTGGCTCCCAATCAATGGAGAGGGCATGACGGAGTCACAGTCACATGGGAGGCGAAGACCGGATCGGTTTCAGTACGTCATGACGGCACTGTAGAGTGGCTCCCTGCCGGCACAGGCGATCGACAGTGGATAAGCTGCACCTGCACCGGACCTGATGGCTCGGTGTGGGCCAGAAGCATCTGCTGCTCCGGTCTGCAGACGTGAGCCGCCGGCATTGATTAACGCTCAATCTGTGCATACTTCTGATGACCGGAGCTGACTCTCCGGCTGTCAATCATGCCTGCGAGCCGATAAAAATGCTGAATCTCAGGGAATTCCGCACGCGGAATCGGGGCTTTCGATCAAACAGGCATAACGAAGAGCCTGGCAGATAATTAGTTTGCCGAAATAATTTACTCAAAACTGTTTAAAAAATTTACATATTTCCGATTAACAAGATGAATAAGGATATTCATCTTTTTCGTGCCACACAAGGAGGTAAAATATGGTGACCAAGCTTTTCTCAAGGCTCAGGCTCAGCCAGAAGATTATGATCGTCGGCGGGCTGGCAGCCTTCCTGCCCTTCCTGATAGGCCTGATCCTCATGCTAACGTCTTCCAACACGCTCACTGCAAAGATATCAGGCGAGCTCAGGAAGAACTGCGAAAACCAGCTCTCCACCGTTACAAAGGAGATGCTGACTATCTGCGATACCCATCACCAGAAGCTGCTGCAGACAATTGCGACCAACCTCAAGGTCGCGCAGGAGATTCTGGAACAGCAGGGAGGGCTCAGGCTCCAGGCAAAGAAGGCCTGGAAGTGGGAGGCAAAAAACCAGGTAAGCAATCAGGTTACCGATGTAAAGCTCCCGCAGGCCCTGATAGGGAAGAAGAAGCTGCAGGCCAACAGCGACCCTGCAGTATACTCTCCTGTCGTGGATGAAGTATCGAAGCTCGTGGGAGGAACGTGCACGATCTTCCAGAGGATGGACAGGGAAGGCGACATGCTCCGCATCGCCACAAACGTGATAAACAAGGAGAACAGGAGAGCGATCGGCACTTACATTCCGGCAATGAATCCAGATGGCACCGAGAACAAAGTGATAGCAAAGGTGCTCAGAGGCGAGACATTCACAGGCAGGGCCAAGGTTCTCGACAAATGGTACACGACGAGCTACAAGCCTTTGATAGAAGGTAAGTCAGGCGGCGTGATAGGCATGCTCTTCGTCGGAGTCGAAGAAGGAAGCGATGCGGTGCTGAAAAAGACCTTCACCTCTATCAATGTTGGAGAAGGCGGATATGTATACGTGCTGGGCGGCACAGGAGAGCAGATGGGCCGGTATATAATCTCCAGAAACGGCGAGCGCGACGGCGAGAATATCCTGGAGGCCAGGGACGCTTCCGGCAGATATTTCATCAAGGAGATGATTGAGAACGCGAAGAAGAACGGCTCAAGCAACGTCTCATTCATTCGATACCCTTGGCAGAACAAGGACGAGAAGCAGGCCTCCTACAAGTATGCAGCGGTGTCTTACTTCGAGCCGTGGGACTGGGTTGTGGCGTCATCGATCAGCGAAGAGGAGCTGCTCTCCCAGCTCAACCACATCAAGGCGAACTTCGCCTCTACAGCGACGATGCTCATCATAGGAAGCATCGCATCATTTCTGATAGCACTCGCGCTGTCCTGGTACTGCGGCCAGTTCATAGCCAACCCGGTAAACGACATGTGCAAGGTCGCGAAAGCGCTTTCAGAGGGCGATGTCTCGAAGAAGATCGATTACGAGAGCAGAGACGAGATAGGAGCCCTCGCCGACTCATTCAGGATGATGGTGGACTATATCAAGGAGTCTGCCGATCATGCGAAGGCGATCTCGAGGGGAGATCTCTCCCGCAGCATAGTGGAACATTCAGAGAACGATACATTATCACAGAGCTTCATCCAGCTCAACAAGGCCGTCAGTTCGATGAAAACAGACGTGAACAGCCTGATAAGCGGCGCCATCGACGGCAGGCTGTCTGTGAGAGCCGACGTGTCTAAGCATGAGGGAGACTACAGAGCGATAGTCGAGGGGATCAACAACACTCTCGATGCCTTCACAGGCCCGATAAACCTGGCTGCAGGCTATATTGACAGGATAGCGTGCGGAGACATTCCGGAGCGCATAACCGATACGTTCAAGGGCGATTTCAACATCCTGGTGGGCAACCTCAACACGCTCATCGACACGATAAAATCCATGGGAGGAGATATCAGGACGATCTGCATAGCCTCCTACGAGGGGCAGTTCGACACCCGCGTAGACCCATCGAAGTACAAGGGCCTCTACTCGAAGATCATGAAAGGCATGAACGATATCATGGCAAGCCTTACCTCCACAATCAGGATGGCAGCGGAAAAGCTTTCCCTGATCAGCAGAGGCGAGATCCCAGCCAAGATAACCGAAGACTACAGGGGTGACTTCAACCAGATCAAGGACGATATCAACAGGTGCATCGACGCCATACAGAGCATGCTCTCCGACGTGAACATGCTCTCCCAGTCAGCGCTCGACGGAAACCTGCAGCTCCGTGCTGATGCCTCGAGGCATCAGGGCGACTTCAGGAAGATCGTCCAGGGCGTCAACGACACGCTCGACGCGGTAGTGGGGCCGCTCTACATGGCCGCGCACTACATAGACAGCCTGGCGAAAGGCGACTTACCCGACGCCATAACGGAAGATTACAAAGGCGAATTCAATGTTCTGATAACAAACATCAACACCCTGATCAAGACGATAAAGGACATAGCATCCGGCATCAGCACGATCTGCACAGCCTCTTACGAAGGGCAGTTCGACACGCGCCTCGATCCTTCGAAGTTCAGCGGGCACTTCTCGAAGATCATCAGCGGCATGAACGACATGATGACAAACCTGACATCTGCGATAAACCTTGCGTCGAGAAACGTCGCACTGATAAGCAGAGGAGAGATTCCGCCGCTTCTCACCGAGGAGTACAGAGGCGACTTCAACAAGATTAAAGACGATCTGAACAGGTGCATAAACGCTATAAACCTGATGCTCACAGATGTGAACATGCTGTCGAAATCGGCAGTGGATGGCAACCTACAGGTCCGCGCCAATTCAGATCGGCACAGTGGAGACTTCCGGAAGATCGTGGCCGGAGTCAACGAGACGCTCGATTCGGTGGTAAAGCCGATAAATGAAATAGCGGCAGTAATGGAGCGAATCGCAGACAAGGACCTTTCAGCGAGGATCAAGGGAGAATACAGGGGCGACTTCGCCAAGATGAAGGCAAGCATAAACACAGCCGTGGACAACCTGGACAGCAGCATGGATCAGGTAAGCGCATCATCGGGACACGTCTCAGCCGCAGCGTCGGAGATCGGAACAGGGAGCCAGAGCCTTGCGCACGGAGCATCGCAGCAGGCCGGCGCCATCGAGGAGATCTCGAGCTCGCTGCAGGAAGTGGCCTCCAAGGTGGAGGAAAGCGCCTCCCATGCGCTCGGAGCCAAGGATATGACCGATCAGGCCCGCATTATCACAAAGAGAGGTGTCGAGAGCATGAACAGGCTCTCTGATGCGATAAAGATAATAAAGCAGTCGGCGGACCAGACTGCAAAGATAGTCAAGACCATCGACGAGATAGCCTTCCAGACGAATCTGCTGGCTCTGAATGCGGCAGTGGAGGCCGCCCGCGCAGGCGAGGCAGGCAAGGGATTCGCGGTTGTCGCCGAAGAAGTCAGGAATCTGGCGATGAGAAGCGCCGAGGCAGCAAAGAACACGGCGAACATGATAGAGGAATCGTCGAAGAACGCCGAAAACGGAGTGGTACTGAACGTCGAGGTGCTCAAGAATCTGGAAGAGATTGCAAGGCAGGTGGTCAAGATCAGCGATGTAATGGGAGAGATAGCCCAGTCATCTGACAAGCAGAAGCTCGGCATCAAGACCGTAAATGCGTCGCTCGAGCAGATGAACCATCTTACACAGATGAACGCGGCAAACTCTGAGCAGTCGGCGGCGGCGGCGGAAGAACTGGATACGCAGGCGAAAGAGATGAACGAGCTGGTCTCGACGTTCAAGCTGTCGCGGGATCTGGCATACGGCGGAAGGGTTCGCAGACCTGATGAGAGCGCCAGACAGGAAGACGAATATTTCGCAGTGATGAAATAGATTAAGGGTACGGGGGGCAAAGGGCACAGGGTACGGAAAATGCAGATGACTGCAGAAATCCATCCTGAACTGCCCTGACCCCTGATCCTGAACCCGAGACCCGGATAAATGCATCAGTTGTATAAATGAAATCAAAGAAGGTCAGACACCCTTCGAGTGTCTTGTGGAGGAAAGAAAAAGTTATCTGCTGTATTGACGTTGATGATGCTCGCGGGTATACATTGAAAATCAGCGGGTACAAAGAGATTGTGATTCCAGAGAAGGGTGTCTGTCCCTTTTTTCTTACCGGCCTGTAACTATCCTTCCCTCAATGTCTTTCATATGGCGGGTAAAAACGCATCTGGGGAGGGATTCGAGAAACTTTCTCCCATAGCTGCGTTTGACCACGCGGGGGTCCAGAATAGCCACGAGGCCCCGGTCCTCCGAGCTTCTGATCAGGCGCCCGAAGCCCTGCTTGAGCCAGATTATGGCCTGCGGGAGCTGATAGCATGTGAAAGGCTCCTTGTTTTCGCTCCTCATCCTCTCGAGACGGGCTTCGGTGACAGGCTCGTCCGGCACTGCAAAGGGAAGCTTGGTGATGATTACGCATTCGAGGGCGCTTCCAGGAATATCCACACCCTGCCAGAACGAATTGGTTCCGAGAAGCACAGCCTTCTCGCTCTCCTTGAACTCCTCTATCAGCTTGTAAGTCGGCATCTCTCCCTGGCGCAGCAGCGTGTAGTCAGGCAGTTCCTGCTGCAGCCCTGAGTAAGCGAACTCGAGGAAGCGGAAGCTTGTGAAGAGGACCAGCGCTCTCCCGCCGGTGAGCTTCAGAATCTCCAGAATCCTGAGATAGGCCTTCTGCTGGAAGTCGTCCTGAAGCTTCGGATCAGGGAGATCGTCGGCACAGTAGACCACTGCCTGTTTCCGGTAGTCGAAAGGCGATGGCAGGATGAGCCCCTCCATTTCTCCTATGCCCAGCCTTTCGCTTATATATTCGAACTTTCCCTCTGTCGACAGCGTCGCGGAGGTCATCACGAGCGGCCTGACCCTGTCGAACACGAGGCTCTTCAGATATCCGGCCACATCGATCGGTGCGGAGCGGAGGGAAGTCCTGTCATAACGCTTCGATTTCTGATGCTCCAGCCAGTACACGTGGCCGGGCTCCTCCATCGAGATCACGCTCTCGATCTCCCTGCAGAGCTTGGAGGCGCGGTTTGCAAAGGCCGCCGCCTCGAGGCGCTCATCTTCGTCTTCCAGCATGTCTCTCAGGTTTTTGAGCGACATGCTGAGCCTTTCAAGAGGCTCCTTGAGGGAGTTGTATACAAAATGCGGCTTCCTGAGCCTCATGGGAGACACAGCGCTTCCGGAGCAGTAGCTCTGGACCGAATCGAAGAACGAGGTGTAGCCCTTCCTCACGCTCTCAACTGCCTCTCTGGCTTTTTCGCAGGCCTCGCTGTCGCGGGCCTCGTTCCGGCCAAGAAACCCCTTCCTGCTCTTTGGGCCGAAGAGCCCGTCTATCAGGTTCTTTACTCTCGACTCCGCCACATCCACTCCCAGAAACCCGACTGCCACGTCTTCGAGCGTGTGAGCCTCGTCGAATACGATGCCGTCATAGCCGGGCAGTATGTGCTCGTTCTGGGAGAGGTTGGCAAAATAGAGATGGTGGTTCAGGACGAGGATATGGGCGCCGTGCAGCAGTTTTCGCGCCGCCTGGTAATAGCACTCGACGTTCAGGCTGCATTTCTTTCCCAGGCACATATCCGGCTCCCTCGAGATCCTGCCCCAGAGCGACGGCGAAGGCTCGAAGGGGAGATCGCTCCTCAGCCCTGTCTCTGTTCCTGACTCCCATCTGAGTATCTCCCTCATCTGCCTTGCATCTTCCTTTGACTCATACATGTCGTGGGACTGCATCTGCAGCAGGCGTTTTCTGCACAGGTAGTTCTGTCCGCCCACAGCCAGCGCGAAGCGAAACCGGAAAGGCATTATCTTTTTCAGGAATGGGAGGTCCTTTTCTACGAGCTGATGCTGAAGCGTCTTGGTGTATGTCGATACAACAGCTTTCTTTTTCTGATCGTGCGCCCATATCAGAAAGGGAATCAGATAGGCGAGAGATTTGCCCACTCCCGTCCCTGCCTCCACTATCAGCTGCCCGGCCTTTTCTATGGCATCATTGACAGCTTCGGCCATTCTGATCTGCGAATCTCTCACCTCATGCCGGGGCAGATTCTCTGCCAGAAGGCCATCGGCGCCGAAAATTGAAGCGATATCAGCCATTGTGAATCAATACCTCTCTGCGTATCTCCTTCTCGGGGACAGACTCCTTTTCCTCCGGGAAAAGTGCCTGTTCCCTTATTCTTTCTGGTTTCGGCGCCTTTTTCCCTGGGAAATGTTAATAAAAGAGTCTGTCCCCATTTTTTTGGCGCGTGTTTCCCTGGGATATGTTAATAAAGGAGTCTGTCCCCATTTTCCCGAATTTTTCCGCGGCAGATGAGCGGAGCCTTTATATCGTCAAGGAGGGCCCATGAAGTTCAGGAACGAAAAGAAAGTTGTCGAAGACATACCTGAAATCTCGAGAGCTCCTCAGAAATGGGAGTACAAAGTGGAAAAGATCACGTCCGGCCTCGAAAAGAGGCTCGACGTGCTGGGAGATGGCGGATGGGAGCTGGTGGCGATACAGGAAAAAGAGGAGACAATCGACGGGAGTGTTTCCAGATACACATGGTCAGTGTTCAAGAGGCCCGTATATTGATTTGTCTCGGATATTCTACAATTTAACTGTAACGGTATGGTTTGGAAGGATGGAATGATGGAAGATTGGGTTCCTGAGAAGAAAGAAGAGGGGTAAGACAAAACTCTATTGTTTTTTCCTATTAAACCAGGTATTCCAGCCCTCCAGTATTCCAACATTCCCCGATACGGGGGCAGGCAATTGTGAGGGCGGCGAACTAAGTTCTACAGGGAGGACAGAATGAATCAGGATGTGGCAATAATCCTTGCGGCAGGAAAGAGCAAGAGAATGAAGACTAGAAAGCCGAAGGTGCTCCACGAGCTTTTCGGGAAGCCGCTGATCGACTATGTGATAGAGGCGGTCGAAGGGGCAGGCATCGAAAAGATATTCATGGTGGTAGGCTATGAGATGGAAAAGGTCAAGGAGCATCTCGGAGACAGGGTTACCTTCGTGGAGCAGAGAGAGCAGCTCGGAACAGGCCACGCCGTACAGCAGGTGGCTCCGCTCCTCGAGGGGATGGAGGGAGACGCACTGATACTGTGCGGCGACATGCCGCTCATCTCAAAGGAGATACTGCAGGATTTCATGACGTTCCACAAGGGCGGAAAGGGGAGCGTCCTCTCCCTGCTGTCGACTATAATGCCGTGGGAAACCGATTTCGGCAGGATAATAAGAAGCGCATCCGGAGATGTCGAGCGTATAGTGGAGCACAGGGACGCCACTCCGGAGGAAAAGGCTGTGAAAGAGGTAAACCTGTCCCTGTATCTCTTCAGCATATCCCACCTGCTGTCCATGCTGCCGCTCATAGGCCTTCCGAACGCTCAGAAGGAGCTCTATCTGACAGACACGATATACCTGACCCGAAGGGATGGCAAGGCCGTGCAGGCTCACATATGCCCGGACGCCGAGGCCTCGCGTGGCATAAACTCGAGGCGCGATCTCGCGGAACTCAGGGAGATCATGCGGCGCCGCATCATAGAGACGCACATGGACAACGGAGTCACGTTCATCGATCCGTCGAGCTGCACTGTGGACCCTGACGTCAAAATAGGTATGGACACAGAGATCCATCCCTTCACGTTCATTGAAAAGAGCACGTTGATTGGCGAGGACTGCCTGATAGGACCTTTCTCACGCCTCTCCGGGGCGAGAATCGGAGACAGGGTGACTGTCAACAGCTCAATAGTTACGGGTTCCTCAGTGGGCGATGACACCTCGATAGGCCCTTACGCATACATAAGGCCTGACAACAGGATCGGAAATCACGTCAAGATAGGCGACTTTGTGGAACTGAAAAAGTCCACGATAGGGGACTCGTCGAAGGTTCCGCACCTCGCCTATGTCGGCGACGCGACGATAGGCTCAAAAGTAAACATCGGCGCAGGCACGATCACATGCAACTATGACGGCGTCAAAAAGCATCCGACATTTGTCGATGACGGAGCCCATATCGGCTCCAATACGAACCTCGTCGCGCCGGTAAAGGTTGGGAAAAACGTGGTTACAGGCGCAGGAGCGGTAGTCACGCAGGATCTGCCTGACAATTCGGTAGCCGTAGGCGTCCCGGCAAAGGTGATAAAGAAATTACAGGAGCATTGATAAACGACAGGTCCGGCAGATCTCCGGAAGTGGAAATGAGAGGCACAGGATCATGACATTGCTGAAATACCGGTTCCCGTAACAATTGCAAAAAGTGCTTCTTTCCTGCGTGGGAGTAAGGCGGCGGAATTTCTGAAAGCTTCGGAGCCTGCTCTTGCATTGTAGGGAGATTTGAGATATAATAGGTTGACTCATCTGCTGACGCAGGTCATATACGGCGTTATATCTGCGCTCAGTAGTCCGGAACCGATGTGCCTCACGGAGTTTGCAGCGATTGAATCGGCCGCGCTCCAGAGCACATTGTGATATTGGGGCTCCGCTCCAGAATCACGGGAGACTCCCTCACTAAGGAGGATGTTATATGATTCAAGTAGATGAGGAGATACCGACGAGAGCAGACATAATAAAAAACGGAAAGAGCTACGAGATGCTGCAGGAAGAAAAAAAGTTTCTGAACATCGAGGTCGATGAGGAGCCAAAGCTGGAAGATCTGTCCCTGCTTGGCAAGAACATCAATATCTTCACCGGCAACGCCAATCCGCAGCTTGCCTACGACATTGCCCAGTATCTGAATATTTCGGTAGGCAAGGCGCTTGTCACCTGCTTCAAAAACAAGGAGACAAGGGTGAAGATAAATGAAAATGTGCGAGGCAAAGAGGTTTTCATCATCCAGTCGATATGCGGCCATCCGAATGACAGCCTGATGGAGCTTCTGCTGATGATCGACGCCTGCTCGAGAGCCTCTGCAAAGACGATAACCGCAATTATTCCCTATTATGGCTATGCGAAGCAGGAGAAGAAGACCTCCGGACGGGAGCCCATAGCCGCAAAACTCGTAGCCAACATAATAAGAGTAGCCCGCACGGACAGAGTCATCACAGTTGACCTTCACGCGGCGGCAATTCAGGGGTTCTTCGACATTCCTGTCGACAACCTGATGTTCCTGCCGATACTTGTGAATTTTTACAAGCAGAGGCACTTAGACAATAAAAACCTCGTAATAGTGGCGCCTGATGCAGGCGGGGTCGCCAGAGCCAGGACATTTGCCGAGAAGCTCGGCGCCTCTCTCGCCATCATATTCAAACGCCGCCACAAGCCGGATCAGGCCGAGGCAATCGACCTGGTCGGCGATGTAGCAGGTAAGACAGTCATAATGATAGACGACATGATCTCGACAGGAGGCACGCTGCTGGAAGGAGTCAGGACTCTGAAGCAGCACGGAGTCAAGAAGATCTATGCCTGCGTCACCCACGCGATATTCGCAGGAAATTCAATTCACGACCTTGAAAATTCAGATATTGAAGAAATAGTAATCTCTGATACAATACCTCTCCCCCAGGCGGCAAAAACGGACAAGTTCGTGACGCTTTCAGTCGCCCCTCTTCTCGGAGAGACAATCAGGAGGATTTTCTTCAATCTATCAGTGAGCAAGCTTTTTGACTAGAGGAGGCACGCACAATGAAACAGGTAACACTTGAAGTAAAAACCCGCGAGGGAATTGGCAAGGAGCACTGCAAGAAGCTCAGAAAGGCAGCGTTGATACCGGCTGTTCTATACGGCAAGGACACATCGCCTGTAACCCTGACGGTTCCTGAGCGCGAGATGAGAAAAATACTGGCATCAGGCTCAAATGTGCTCATAGAGCTGAAGGTGGACCCCACCGGCGGAGCATCGCACCTGGCCATGGTGACAGAAGTCCAGAAGGACCCGCTGGGCAAGATCATTCATCACATAGATTTTCACAAGGTTTCACTGGATACAAAAGTAACGACCACAGTGCCGATTCACATTACGGGAGAGCCAAAAGGCGTCAAGACAGGCGGCGGCGTACTCGAGCACATGCTCTGGGAGATCGAAATCGAGACACTTCCTCTCAGCATTCCGAACAACATCAATGTCAACGTGGCTCACCTCGACATTGAGGACTCCTTCACGGTAAAGGACCTCAACCTTCCGGAGATAATCACGGTGCTCAACGATCCCGATGAAGTGATCGCCATCGTCCACGCGCCCAGAACCACTGAGACAGCAGAAGGCGAAGAGGGTGCTGCCACCCCGGCCGCTTCCGGCTCCCAGCCTGAGATCATCAAGAAGGGCAAGGAGGAGAAATAGGGCAGGCAGAGCCGCCTGGCCTGACATACCACACAACACGGCAATAACCCAAGAAAGAATGGTGGCGTAATGAAACCACAATTCTCCGGGAGTGCAAGAAAGATAATCTCGATTTTGATCCCGGCAATAATCATTCTTCTTGGGTTATATTCTCTTTTCATAGCCACTGCTCACCACTTTTTCGGCGATCAGGAGGCCTTCCTGATGCTTCCGGTCTCAGCGCAGTTCGACACGCCGATAACAATCAAGGTCGTGGTCAGAAAGCACAGCAACAACGCCCCGATAGCGGACGCGGCCGTCTCATTCCAGGCCGTGTCACTGCAGCAGAAGACAGTGCCTCTCTTTTCGGGAAAGACAGACTCTTCGGGAATAGTAACCACTACGTTTCAGCTTCCGCCGGAACTGCAGGCCCCGGAGCTGAAGCTCACAGCCCGCATAAATTCGAAGTACGGCCGCGATACAATAGAAAAATCACTGCCTCTCTCATACTCATCGAAGACGACTCTTGCCTCTGACAGATCATACTATGCCCCTGGCGACACACTGCATGTGAGAACCGTCACCGAGGAGTCCACGACGTCAAAGCCGCTTCCAGGAGAGTATGTGGAGCTGACTCTGAAAGATCCCAGAGGCACGGCCATATTCAACAGCAAAGAACGGACCTCCCAGTTTGGAGTCTGCGCATTTCAATGTATGCTGGCCGACAGAGCGAGAAAAGGGCGGTACACAATCACTACAAAGAGCTTCAACACCGAAGAGACAAAGACTGTCTTGGTTGGAGACTATACCGCTCCTGCTCTGAAGCTCGAACTGTCTCTGTCGCAGCGATATTTCCTGATGGATGAGGAGATAAAAGGTGCTGTAACTGTGACATCGCCCGGCGGCGAAGCCATCGCACAGGCGCCGGTCTCGATCTCGCTCGCAGTGGACACAGAGCTCTCCCGCTTCTCCCTGGACAGGATAAAGGGTACCACAGGCAGGGACGGGCATTTTGCCTTCTCGTACCGCCTCGGCGAGCAGGCGAAGGAAGCGCTCAAGAACCAGAAGAAGACAATCCTCGGCATTGTCGCTGAAGCGCAGAGCAGTGAAGGGAGGAAGATCACGCTGACCCGCACGGTTCCGCTCTCAGACAGGGCGATTATAATAAGATGGCTGCCTGAAGGGAACGGATTCGTGCCCGGGATATCAAACGGGTCGTACCTGATCACAACGTATCCTGACGGTACGCCTGCGCCTGCGCAGCTTACTCTCTCGTCGCTGAAAATCTCCAGGAAGCTCGAGACCGATCCCTGGGGCCTCGCGCCGCTTCCCTTCGATCCGTCAAAAGACGGAAACGACATCCTGATCGTCAAGGCCGTGGACTCAAAAGGAAACAGAAGCGAAAAGCCCTTCGAGATATCATCGCTCGTGAGCCCTCACAGCTTCACGCTCACAACAGGCCAGACAATACTGAAGGCCGGCGATACGGCCTCCACCGAGATCATCTCAATTCAGAAGCTCGGCTTTATCTTTGTCGATCTGATACACAGGGGACAGATAGTGCTCTCCAGGACGGTTACGATAGAGAACGGCAGAGCCGGCCTTCAACTGCAGATTCCTCAGGGGCTCCACGGGGCCATGCAGCTCAGGGCGACTGCCATCAGCAGCGACGGCGCCTTTGAAGAGGAATCGAGGCTTCTCTTTGTGATACCTGCCGAGAGGCTCAACATCGCGATAAAGCCGGACAGAAAGCTGTACAGGCCCGGAGAAAAGGCCCGCCTGGCAGTCCGGTGCACAGGCAGGGACAGCCTTCCCCGGCGCTCTGCTCTCGAGATGATACTGAAAGGAAGGGCCGACGCGGCTCTGGCAGGCGCGCCGGTATCGGTTCCGCTGACCACCCCGCAGTCACTCTTCAGCGAGTCGTTTTACCAGGCCCTGACTGAAGAGCGGAGCGCAGAGAGTCTCGGGAGGCTCATCTCCAATCCGGCGTTCCAGGAAAGGGCCCGGCTGGCCTTCATGATGCTCCCGGAAAAAAAGGACGGAGACGGAAATATCAACGTCTACGCAGAGAAATTGAAGGCGAACCAGCAGAAGCGGGCGAGATATTTCTTCACGCTCTTCCTCGTCTTTTTCAGGCTCGTTTTAGCGGTCATACTGATATCGTTCCTGATCATACTGGGGCTTACGCTCGGCCACACGTATCTGAAGGGATTCAATGAAAAAAGAGTCCTCGTGTTCAGGAACAGCGAAGAAGTGGTGAGCCTAATGATATTCATAGTGGGGTTCTTCATCCTGCTGCTCTGCCCGATGATGTTTGCGCTGCCAATCTCCTACTTCTCCAACATCCCGTTCCTCGAGTTGCGCCATCACTCGTTCTTCCAGATCTTCCTGGCCCTGGAGATCTTTCTGATGTTCATCTATCTGCTGACTTTGCGGAGAAATGTGAGGGTGCGGCCGATTAGAAAGATGTCCACTCTCAAATACACATTCTTCACCCTTCAGTGGTATGTCGGCGCTTTCATCGTGCTGATATCGCTGCTCTTTACCAGATCTGTGACAAACTGGGACATCTCGCAGGCAATTGCGATGAACAGGCCCTTCATACTGACGGCTCTCTTCACGCTTACCGCCATGCCTTTCGTACTGCTGTACAGCACGTTCAGCCATCTGATGAAGCCGAAGGTCACGAAGTTCAGAAAAGCCACCTTCTACTTTTCGACTGCCGTCATAGTGGCTGTGATAATCTCTGCCGCCCTGCTCATAATGGTTCAGAGCGGCGCCCTCGAAAAAGAGCAGGCGCCGCCGTCCCTGCAGGCAGGCGCATCAACGGCAGATAAGACGGATGCGGCAAAGGGAAAAGATTCATCACCGCTTGCCGAGGACCTCGAAAACGAGATGAAGAGCTCGGAGGTGTTCTTCTACACACCTCAGTGCATCACAGATAAAAATGGCGAGGCGTCGGTTTCCTTTAATGTCCCGTCTTCGCAGAATCCGCTCATCGTGCTGGCGAGAGGCTCGACTGAAAAGGGAGAAAGTGGAAGCGCCTCGATGCCTCTCGATGTAAAATGTAATTTCGCAATCCATGCACAGCTTCCGCTTTTCATGTCGATCGGCGACTCCATCTCGCTGCCTGTGCAGATCACGAACTGCAGCGACAGAACGGAGCGCGCCGCACTATCGATTCTGCAGGGAAGCGGAGTAGCATCGCCAGTCAGGAAGCCACTGGCATTCACACTCCTGCCCAGGGAGAGCAGAACTTTTCTGCTGCCTGTGACCGCATCAAAAGCCGGGGAGCAGACTCTTTCGATCTGCGTCCAGAAAGGCAAGAGTTTCACATTCAGGACAGGAACCGTAAAGGTGGTCCCGCTCTCAGAAGAAGTCGCTGAGGCAAAGAGCGGGCGGATAAGCGCAGAAGAGACCGTCAGTCTCAGACCTCCTTCTTCACAGGCAGGAGACCTGGCCTCGGCGCGCCTGATGGTATATCCTGCCACGCTGGCTCTGCTCAACGAATGCTCGAGGGCCCTCTCGAGAGCTCCTGTAATAAGCTTTGACGACGCGGAAGCGGCGGCTTCCGCCGATGTGCAGTTACTGAGATACATGAAGAAGGGAAATCTCGAGAACAGAGAGCTTGAAAAAGAAGCGCTGGACAGGGTGAGCATATCATATCAGAGGCTTCTCGCATTCGAGTCTGAAGACGGCGGATTTTCGAGGTTCGGAGCAGGCAGATGCTCGTCGTGGATGACCGCCAGAGCCCTGCTGTGCCTTGGCGAGATGTCTGAAGTGTATGCTGTCGATCCTTCACTGATACGGCAGATCACCGGCTGGCTGACGAGATCGCAGAAATCGGACGGCTCGTGGGACAAGAGTCCCATAACAACCGCAAGAGTGCTGTACGCGCTCACCAGGGCCGGGGCTCCTGAAAACAGCAGAATCACGAAGGCTCGCGATTTTATAAGGAGGCATATAAGGAAAGACGCCGATGACTCCATTCTAGCCCTTGTCGTGCTTACAATGCAGGGGAAAGATGCGAAAAGGCAGGATGTGGAGAGAATTGTCCAGAGACTGGAGAGCAGTGTGGTCGAGACAGGGAGCTCAGCGTATTGGAGCTCGCCTGTCTCGATCCTTCAGAAAGGTGAAAAATCCCCTTCCCCGGACTCCCAGCCTCCGGAAGACAAAGGCGCCGATATAAGGGCCACGGCGCTCTGCACCAGGGCGCTGACGGTCTCAGGAATCTCGCCTGAGCTCAGGGACAAGGCTCTCAACTTCCTGCTGCAGTCCCGTGACGCATCAGGGTGCTGGCATTCATCGGTCTGTACCACAGAAGTTCTCAGAACTCTGACGGCAGGAGAAGCCACAGCCGTTCACAAAGGCCTCATTTCGCTGAAAATCAACGGCAGGATAGTGCAGAACATAGTTGCAGACAGTGAAAAGAGCGATAGAGCGATAGAAGTCGCGCTCGACATCAAAAAAGGCTCAGGATCGACAGAGCTCACGTTCATCCCGAAAGACGCGCCTGGCGCTTCGTTCATGGCCCTTCAGTCGTTCATCGGGAAGAGGCCTGCAGGAGATGCCCGGACGAACGTTCCAATGATAACGAGCACTTTCCCGGAAGGCGTGCTCGCTCAGGGCCAGATTGTCAGGAACTCAATCACGCTGATCAACAGGAGCCGGAGGGATTTTTCAAACCTGGTGGTCGAAATTCCCGTTCCTGCGGCGTTCGAGCTGTCAAAGGGAACACCTGAAGCCCTCAAGGAGAACGCGGCCGTGGAAGAATACATGCAGAGAGACGGCATCATATATCTGTGCATCGAAGAGCTGAAAAAGGGAGGGGAGATCAGCGTCAATCTTGCAATGAAGGCGCTCTATCCGGGCCGTATAACAACTCTTCCTGCTCGAGTCTATGAATCGCGGAACCTGGACGTATCAGGTGTCTCAAAGAGAGCCTCGCTTACGATAGAGTGAATTGCGGGATTTGCTGTGCCAAAAAGCAGGACGTGAGAATTTCATCCTGAAATTCTATAGTGACCGCCTGACTCTATGACTGATGACGAAACAGAGAGGAATTATGCTGTTCCCCAGACATGAAAGAGACACAAAAAGCTTCGACCCGTTCACAATCTCGGAGTATCTGAGCATCCTCAGGCTCATGACGATCAACGCCATAGTGGAGCCTGATCTTCTGGAAAAGGAGGGCGAGGAGTCCTTTACGCTCACGAGAGACCTCGTGCTGGACGACATGATATCGCTCGAGGGTATCTTCTCCGAAAGCTACAGGATGACAGGCAACTCGACTGTATTAACGATAAAGAAAGGCAGCTATTACAGGAAGGAAGACAATGAAGTCTCGAGCATGATAGTTACGGAGATGAAGAGCCGCCTCACCGTGGAAAAAGGTAACAGTGACGAGGAGCCGGCCCTTCCTTCGATGATTGAGTGCGATCTCTGCACACAGACCACTTACAGGGAAAAGGCCGAATCCGGGCTTATTTCAAAGCGGAGGGTCCACTTGGAAAAAACATACACTCACAATAGCACGACTACCCACATGTCATACAGCGATCCCTTCATCTCCGCGACAGTCGATCTTCAGAAATCCCATGTATCAAAAGGTTACTGCAAAATCGATGCAAACTCGGGGCATATAGTGGAAGAGAACTACGAAATATAGCAGCCCTGCGAGCATTCAATACCTGGGCCATCTCAGGCTCAGCATCATGCCTTCAGTTGAGGTGAATCCATGAAAGCACATACGATACTCTGCAGAGCCTGCACGATCTTTTCACTGCTCTGCCTTCTCCTCTGCCTGCTTCAAGGCCCCCGGCCGCGCGCCGCGGAGGAGCAGGGCCACCGCACCTGGGTAAAGGATGTCGGCAGGCTTATCGTGGAAGAGCGCCTCGCAGATGCAGAGAAGGAGATAGACAGAAAAAAGAGCGACAGCGCTGTAATGAGCGACCAGCTTTACAGAGCGTCGTGCTCTCTGCTCACAGGCTTTCTGAATGCGCAGAAAAAAGATGGCAAATCACCACTGCCATTCTACAAGGAGGCATTCGAGCTCTTTTCAAAGGCAGGCGACACCTGGGGCAGGGCGGTTACAGAGCTCCGCTGGGGCTCATACGCCATTGATCACGGCGACATGGAGAGCGCAGAAAAAATGCTCTCCGATTGCGCGCCTGCGCTCGAAAAGGAGCATGAGTACAAGCTCGCTGCCATTTCATATATCCAGCTCTTCACACTGTACAAATCGAAAAATGATGATCAGCGCGTCGACTCCGCCCTGGAGATGGCTGTGAAGAACTTCAGCGGCGACGGCGACATGCTGCGGGCAGGCGTCTCCTATTCCCAGTGGGGGCATTACTATTTCATGCAGGGTAAGTATGAAAAAGCTCTGCAATACAACAAAAAGGCGCTGGAATTGCTTGAGAAGACGGAGCACAGGGATTTCCAGGCCCGCTTCCTGATACTGGAGGCCAACACCCTCTCGGCTCTCGGACGGAACGACGAGGGAATGGCGCTGCTGGACAAGGCGCTCTCACTGCCTGTTGACGAGGTGCTGCTCGCGCAGGTGCATGCGGTGAAGGGCGACATCTTCTTTGCGATGTCCCGCTGCGGCGATGCCATATCAGAATTCGAAAGGGCGGAGAAGATCTACGAGAAGAAGTCGATGCCGGGAGAGAAGGCCGGCGTCCTGCTTAAGAAATACTCTGCAAACCTCGAGTTGGGCAATGTGGATATCTGCAGGGCCATCCTGACAGATGCGATATCGATTCAATCGCAGCTCGGAGACCGTGCCGGCGAGTCAGAGGCGAGGATGAAGCTGGCCGATCTGCTTTTCACGACAGGCGACACTAAAGCGGCCAGGGATCAGTACACGCAGGCTCTGTCTCTTGCGAAGAGCGGCAGGAACTCCACCGATGAGGCCGACTGCCTGATCGGGCTGGGGATGATTGACTATTACACTGGAAACTACAAAAAGGCCGAATCGCTGCTGACAGAAGCGCAGGCTCTGCTGAAGAAGACCGACCCCCAGCTCACCATCACCGATTCTGTCTACGTCCTCAACTCTCTCGGAAACCTGTCGTTCTACCAGGGAGACTATGTCAGAAGCGAAAAACTGTATCAGGAAGCTCTTGCGCTCAGCAGGTCTGGCGGATATTCAGGAGGAGAGATAACAGCGCTCGAAAGCCTTGCATCGCTTTCACTGCAGGAGGGCAAAGCCGAGAAGGCCCTGTCGCTGCTTCAGGAATCGCTGAAGGCTGCGCAGCAGGGCGCCTCGTTCTCTCAGACCGCTATGATAAACGCATCGCTGGGCTCGGTGTACGAGTCGATGATGCGCCCAGATGAGGCGCTGAAGTGCTACCAGGCCTCCCTGGCCATAAACGAGAAAACGGGATTCAGGAAGGGGATCGCCTCAGACTACCTCAACCTCGGCTTCTTTGCATACTTTAACGAGGGCGATACAGACAAGGCGGAGGAGTATTACAACAAAGCGCTGGCAATCTACAGAGAGATAAAAGACTATTATGGCATCATAACCACCCTGGATCTGCTGGGCAGCATCCGGAAGAACAGGGGCGAAAGAGAAAAGGCGATGGCGCTGTTCACAGAGGCTCTGGAGACTGCGCGCAGCCAGGGTTACATTCTCGAAGAGATCGGTGTAAAATCCCGCCTCGCATATTACAGAATCCAGTTGGGTGACTTGAATGACGGCTTCAATGAGCTTGAGAAGTGCGCCGATTTCTACAGGAAAAACAACAGGCCATCTGATCTTGCAGATATGCTCTGCTTTCTCGGTGAAGTAGCAATAATCAATCTCGGCAACAGCGAAAAGGCCGGGAGACTCTGCAGTGAGGCAAGGGCTCTGTATGAGCAGATGGGAAACAGGAAGGGCCTGGTTCAGTGCTCGCTGCTGGAAGCCAATATCCTCAGATTCAATGACCAGTTTGATGAGGCCCAGAAGGTACTGCACAAGACTCTCACAGACGCCAGGCCCTATCAGACACTCTACGCCGGCTGCCTGATGGCTCTGACAAATCTTAACAATAATGAGCTCAGAAATGATGAAATAGGAACGAAGTATCTCCGGGAATTGATGAAATACTGTGAGGACTGCAGCGATGCAAACTATTTCCTGCTTATTACGATTAATTCAACGGCGCAGTGTATTAAACTCTCAAGAAACAACAAGTCGATGCTCAGGAAGGCTGAGGAGCTGATATTAAAGGCGGAAGGCCGCGCAGATGCAATGAAAAACAGGGAGATGAGCTGTAGAATCGCGCTGATGCGAGGTAGGATTCTGCTGGAGAAGAAGGAGTTCAACGAAGCCATAGGTGTTTTTGAAAAATGCCTTGCAGAGGCAGACGACTATCCGATCAACAAGGTGGAAGCCTTATGTGATCTGATGATAATCCATCGTGAACTGGGTCAGGACAGCGATGCCGAAAAGACGGCGCAGAAGCTTTACGAAGTGGCGGGAAAATCGCGTTTTACCACCAGGCGCCTTAAAAGTGACATTCTCCTGTATCTTGCCTTTTACCGCCTGTCCCTGAAAGACTGTAAAGCCGCAGAAAAGCTTATGTCTGAGAAAATTGATTACGACAAATCCAACAGCATTGGAATGGAGCTTGGCAAAGACTATGCAATGGCCGGATATATAAATGAGCTCCAGGGGAAAAAAGATAAGGCCCTGGCATTCTATGAGAAGTCAGTAGCCTGTGCGGAGCAGTATCTCGGCAAGGCGAGAACGGAAGAGTCGAGACTGGAGCGTATCAATTTTTCATCTGATGACCTGATGGGCTCGAATGTCCATGATCTTTCCCTAAGGGCATACGGCGGCGCGATAAGGCTGCTCCTCGAAAAAGGTGAGTATGCGAAGGCTCTTGATTACAGCGAGCGGAACAGGGCCCGCACCTTCGTGGAGAGAATCGGCAGTAAAGCCTGGCCTCCTCTGGCGAAAGTGAACGAAAAGATAAGGGAAAACATAAAAGATCTCAGAGAGTATGCCGGCCTCCTTGCCTCGATGACCAGAGAGCAGAATGATTCCCTGCAGCTGGCCATGGCATCGCCGCCCGCCTCGGCTGTCAGGGGCTCCACCTCTGTGAGAGAGGGCGGAGAGCCCATAAACAGCATTGAGATGAAGAGATTCCAGGCCTTCAACGGCCGCGGCGGCTCAGCGACATTTACAGACATACCTGACCAGTATGTGGAGCAGTACAAAGCCAAATACATGGAGATCCTGTCTCTTCTCAAGATGGAAAACAGCGACTACTACAGCCTCAAGTCGAACACACCGGCCGCCACCACGGCCGAGATTCAGAAGCTCCTCGACGATGACACGGTAATCCTGGAATACTATATTGACCGCTCCAGAAGCTATCTCTTCACGATAACGTCCGGAGCGGTAAAGGCTTTCACGATCCCTGCCGGACAGAAGGAGATCGAAGCCCGGGTGAAAGCTCTTCGCTCTGCCATAAGCGACAACGGCGAAAGAGATGGCAAAGCGGACGCCCCCGAGATAACGGGGCCGGCCAGGGAGCTTTACGGGCTGCTGATCGAGCCGGCTGAATCGGCGATTGCAGAGAAGAAAAGGCTCGCGATAGTTCCGCACCAGAGCCTGCATTACCTCCCGTTCGCCGCTCTGCTGAACAGAGACGGCAAACCACTCGTGATGGAGCGCTCAGTCGCCTATCTCCCTTCGGCTGATACTCTGGCAAGATGCAGAAAAAAATCGAACGATGAAAAGAATGGATCGGAGCCTGCATTTACAGGATTTGCACTTGGAGACGAGACTTCCTCCGGCAGCCTGGGTGCCCTTCCAGGCACAAAGGAAGAGCTTCTGGCAATAGGAAAGCTCTTCAAAAACAAAAAAACTTTGATTGGAACGGAGTTCAGAGGCGAGACAATCGTCCAGGACTCCCCTGCAGCAGATTACCTGCATTTTGCCACGCACGGCGTGCTCGACGAAAAAAATCCATACCATTCAGGGCTTGCGATACCCAGAGGAATTTTCTATATCGCCAACATATTCGATCTGCCGTCTCTCAGCCGGTGCAGAATGGCGGCGATAAGCGCCTGTCAGACCGCGCTCGGAAAGAGCTACGGAGGCGGCAGTGAGATAGTGGGGCTCTCGCAGGCGTTCATCTACGCAGGCGCCCCATCTGTGGCCTCATCTCTGTGGAGCGTGTCGGACGAGTCCACGGCCCTTCTGATGAGCTATTTCTATGAGAATCTCGTGACAGGCATGGCCAAGGATGAAGCGCTGCAGAAAGCGCAGATCCGCCTTATGGAGCGATATCCGCAGCCGTTCCACTGGGCCTCGTTCATTCTGATGGGCGACTGGAAGGCCTCGAAGTGACTGCGAAGCGGCCTGTCATCCTTTCAGCGGAAGCGTGAATATGAATGATGAGCCCTTCCCTTCGGCGCTCTCAACGCGAATCGTTCCGTGATGCCTGTCCACGAACTCCCTGCAGAGGAGCAGGCCGAGGCCGGTTCCGCCTTCTCCCTCAGTTCCCTCAGACGTCACCTTTTCGCTGAGCCTGAAGAGCCTTCCCTGGACCTTTTCGCTGATGCCCACGCCTGTGTCTGTCACGGAGATTTCGTTGTATGCTCCGTTCATCCTTGCCCTTACAGTAACTTTTCCAGAACGGGGGGTGAACTTAATCGCGTTTGAAATGAGGTTCCTCAGGATCGCCGAGATCATGTTGAGATCGCCATAGACAGATTTTATCTCAGAAACGCTCTCCATCGCAATACCCTTGTTCAAAGCCTGGCTTTTTGCCACCTCGAAGACGGAGCAGAGCATCGTTTCATAGTCAATGTCCTCAGGCTTGAATTCAACCCTTCCCATCTGTATCCTCGACCATTCCAGCAGATTTTCCAGCAGGTTGAAGGCGCTCTTTGCCGACTTGTTTATCAGGGTTATGTATTCGACTGTCTCGCTGTCGAATCTGGCAATCCTGTCCATTAAAAACCTCGACAGCATTATGATTCCATTGAACGGGCTCCGCAGATCGTGCGCGATGATGCCGAAAAACCTGTCCTTCGTGGCGTTCAGCTCCTTAAGCTTCTCCGCATATTCCCTGATCTTCCTCTCATCTTCCTTCTGGCGGCTTATGGACCAGACCGATTCAGCCAGCAGGTTGAGCTGTACGATATCTGTCTCATCATAAGGTTCTGCCTTATTTCCCACCCCTATGACGCCCACGATCCGGCCATCGGAGAAGACAGGCACGGTCAGATATCTGTTCAAATTGACATGGCCGTCCGGATAGCCTTTCTTCAGCGGATTCTCTGCCTGGAAGTCATTCACCATTATGGGCTTCCTCTGGCGGACAGCTTCTCCCCATATGCCGGTCTTGTCAAGCTGATAGACTGTCTGCGGATTCACTACTCTGCACTCTTTCATCACGTCCCTGGACCACGTGTTCAGTACGAACTGCCTTTCCTCCTCGCTATAATGGTAAATGTAGCCGATGGCGCTGCTCGTAAGCTGGAGCGCATATTCGAGCGCCTTATCCAGGATGGCCTGCAGGTCCGTTTCCCTTGTCTGGGTCAGCTCCAGCAGTAACTGCAGCCGCCTGTTGTGCATGAGAATAGATTCCTCCATTGATTTGTGCTCATCGATATCCATGAGCATGGCGAATGAGCCAATGAAATTACCGTCCTCATCGGTTACGGACTTGGCTGAGACAAGTATCCAGTGCCTTCTCCCGTCCTTTGTAATGAAGCACCTCTCGTATACTGAATCCTTCCCCTGCATCCTCATCTTCATCTGCTCAGCATTGGCGTCAAGCTGATCTTCAGGGAGGAATGACTCATATTTTTTCCCGATCATCTCTTCAGGCGAGTAACCCAGCATAGATGCCATCTGCCTGCTTACAAAGGCTATCCTTGTATCCCTGTTGAGGGAAATCACTCCCTCCATGGCCGTATCGACTATCCTGCGATACTTTTCCTCACTTTCTATAAGCGCCTTCTCGATCTGCCTTCGGGCGTCGATATCTGTGAACATGGCGAATGAGGCCGTGAATCTGCCGTCCGAATCCAGCACCGCTTTCGCGGAGACGAGAAGCCAGTGCCTCTTTCCATCTTTTGTCATGAAGCATCGCTCATAAACGGAATCCTTCCCCTCCGCCCTCATCTTCATCTGCGCGACATTGTCCTCAAGCTGATCTTCAGCCATAAAAGAGCTGTAATTCCTGCCGATCATCTCGTCGATAGAGTAACCCAGCATCGATGCTATCTGCCTGTTGGCGAATGTCACAATGAAATCCCTGTCCACGTACATGATGCCCTCAATCGCCGTATCTACAATTCTGCGGTACTGAGCCTCTGTCTCGCGAAGGACATCTTCAGCCCTCTTGCGCTCTGTCATGTCCCGCGTTACAGACATGACATGCGGAACTCCGAGTATGTCAAAAGTCCTGGCAGAAATCATCCCTGTCAATATGCTTCCATCTCTTCGCCTGAACTGCATCTCTATATTTCCGACATTTCCTTTTTCTTTCAGCGTGTCAATGAACAGGCTGCGAGCTTCAGGTGTTTGCCATATGCCGTACTCCAGGGTGGTTTTTCCGAGCATTTCCTGGCGGGTATAGCCTGTCAGGGTGGTGAAGCTGTCATTAATATCAACGACAACTCCGTCACTCAATCTCGATACTATTGCTGCGTCCGGACTGGTGTTGTAAATCAGCTCCAGGCGTTCCTTGTCTTCAATCTGCTTTGCGTTCAGTCTCTGGTTGATCAGAATGATCAGCCCGAACGTCCACAGGTTGCTTGCTATCATTGAGACAAAAAACATCGATGTCTGCGTGAAGGTCGGCGTGAATATGCTTTCACCGCGCTCGCCGGTAATGAGGAGCAGCGCCCTGAGGATAAAATAGCAGCCATACGCCAGGAAAACGAAACCAAGGAAGCAGGACGAAGCATTGACAGAGCTTTTTCTGTGAAGAAATAAGGTCCTCGAGATCAACAGCGAGGTGATTGCGATTGCAAATGAGAGAAAAACACGGCGCGCTATATAATTGTCAATGACAAAAGTAAAAACGACAAAGTAGATCATTATTGCCGTGCACGCGGAGATAATCCATCCGAACCGGACCTTCTGCTCAAAGAACTGCAGAACCCCGACATACATCAGCAGCAGGCCGGAGGCAAACAGCATATTGTTGCCGACAATTGCGAAATGCCCTGTCATTCGAGCATCCCTGAGGTAATTGGCCGCGAAGCCGAGCGAAAAGGCCAGGCTTCCCAATACCCACCAGCCGAGGCCGCTCTGATCTCTGTTGAGCCGGTAATGGATGAAAATCACCACGAACTGCATGAAAGCAGAGAGACAGAGGATAATTGCAAGAGTGTGAACGTCGAGCTTCATACCTTCCCCACTTCAGTATATTTCTGACGTCTGGAGGTCCGCGCTCATGAGCTCATATTGATTCAGGCTCTCCATTTTCTCCGCTTCCCATGCTTTCGCGCTCTCCCTGCGGATCCCTGTCGAGCAGGTAATCTGCCCTGATCCTCGTCAGTGAGCGGTATATGTTCTTCTTGACAGGCCTGCACATGCGCTCCATCTTCCTGATCAGCTCCTTCATCGCGGCGCGCTTCGAGCGCTCGCCGTAAGGGCAGTCAGGAAGCTCCGGGTAGTCTCCTGCCAGTCTTGCGGCCCTCTTGAGCTCGTGCTCCTCCACATAGGCAAAGGGGCGTATTATCGTGACCTTCCCTCCGAACATCTCGCGGCGCGCCGACATCGTGCTTATCTCGCCGAGAAAGAAGAGGTTGAGCAGTACCGTTTCGACTATGTCATCCATATGGTGCGCCAGCGCTATCTTGTTGTAGCTGTCTTTTCTGCATACCCTGAACAGCGCCTCCCTTCTCCTCCACGAGCACCAGAAGCATGTGCTCTTCCCGCCCAGCGGCTTTTCGGACGGCGATGCCTTCTCGACGATATATGGGTAGCCGTGCTTCTCCATCCAGGCCAGCACAGGTCCGGTCTGTCCGGCCAGATGCGGGAAAGCGCTCCTCATGTCGACGTGGATGGCCATCAGATGAAACGGGAAGGGAGCCACATCTCGCCACCTCGAGAGCAGCCGCAGCAGAGTGAGAGAGTCCTTGCCTCCTGACACGCCTACGAGAACCCGATCACCGGGCGCGATGAGGGAATAATCGAAGATGGCCTTCCCCATCTTCTTCGAAAGAAAATAATCAGGCTTGCTGAGCTTCATATACGCTCTATACTACACCTGCCTGCACCACACCTCCTGAAATGCGTATGGCTGCTTTCCCAATGATGTTATTTTATAAGGGAGGAGGGATTTGAGCCAGTCGACGGGAATGATATAGACAACACTTTGCATCACAGGCTGCGGGAACTCACATGTCGCAACTGTTCAAAACAAAGGACCTTACAAATATCGTAGAAGAAGCCGAGGCCCAGGAGCACAAGCTGAAACGCGCTCTTGGGCCTGTTGATCTCGTTGCCCTGGGAGTGGGAGCCATAATCGGGGCCGGCATCTTCGCCACGATAGGCTCGGCCATTGCAGGCGGCGCTGCCCACAAGGGAGCCGGGCCGGCCATAATGCTCTCGTTCATAATCACCGCAGTCGCCTGCGCTTTTACCGCTCTGTGCTATGCCGAATTCGCGTCGCTGATCCCGATCTCGGGCTCGGCGTACACATACTCATACGCCACGCTCGGCGAGCTTGTGGCGTGGATCATAGGATGGGATCTGATTATCGAATATGCAGTGGGGAACATAGCCGTAGCCATATCATGGAGCGACTATTTCACGCAGTTGCTGTCGGGGTTCAACATCATCGTGCCGAAATGGCTCGCTACAAACTATCGGGACGCGCTCGGGAACCCGGATGTTCTGGCCCAGGCTCCTCACATAGGCCCCATCCCGATAGTCTTCAACCTTCCTGCAGTGGCCATAGTTATGCTGATAACAATCGTCCTCGTAGTGGGAATCAAGGAATCGTCGTTCATGAACAATATCTTCGTGGGCCTCAAGATCCTGATTCTCATATTCTTTGTCATCGCAGGGCTCAAGTTCATAAAGCCTGAAAACTGGTCTCCCTTCATGCCCAACGGGTGGCAGGGGGTGTTCTCGGGAGCGGCTCTGATCTTCTTTGCCTATATCGGCTTCGACGCCGTTTCCACGACGGCAGAGGAGGCCAGGAACCCGGCGAGGGATCTGCCCATCGGAATGATCGGCTCGCTCGTAATCTGCACGGTGCTTTACATAGCCATCGCCGCAGTGCTCACAGGGATGGTTCCATACGACAGGCTTGGGACAGGAGACCCGCTGGCTGAAGCCTTCAGCATCATGAAAGTCGACTGGGCGGCTGGAATAATATCATTCGGCGCCGTCGTGGCGATGGCTGCCGTGCTTCTCGTATTCCAGCTCGGACAGCCCAGGATCTTCTTCTCGATGTCGAGAGACGGACTGCTCCCCGGCTGGTTCTCAGGAGTGCACAAAAAGTTCAAGACGCCTCACATCACGACAATAATGACAGGCGTCTTCGTGGCGTTCTTCGCAGCGTTCGCCAACATAAACGAAGTCGTAGAGCTGTGCAATATAGGCACGCTCTTCGCGTTCGTGCTGGTATGCATCGGCGTGATAATTCTCCGCTCGAAGGACCCTGACAGGCCGAGGCCTTTCCGCTGCCCCGCCGTTCCGTTGATTCCCATACTCGGAATAATCGCGTGCATCTTTCTGATGATCAAGCTCCCGCTCCTCACGTGGATCAGGTTCGTATACTGGCTGATAATAGGGCTCTTCATCTACTTCTTCTACGGAGTCAGGCACAGCAGGCTTCAGCCCGACAAGCCCTCGCTGATGCAATCGATAAAGTCCCATATCGGCTTAATAGCGCCGCTCATCATCGGATTCGTGGCGTTCACCTGGTACATCACGTCATTCCTCGGCTCATCGATGCACGCGTATAAAAGGATAACAGACGCGATGCTGAAATCCGACGCCAGGACTGCCCTTTCCAGGTATGTGAGCCGCGACTGTGCGAACGCCGACGAAGGCATCTCGCTTCTCCTTTACTCAATTGAGAAAAACGGCGGCAGAGAGCTGACTCCTGTAAAGAAGCCCTCGCCGGGGCTGGACAAGACAGACATACTGTTTAAAATCCCGGACAGCGAAGACAACCTGAAGCTGTCCCTCGAGCTGACACCGCTCGGATGGAAGATCTCGAAGATTGAGCGCGAAAAAACCGCAAAATAACTAAGACTCTGGAGGTGGTAACGCTGGCAGGTAAACTATTCCGCATCAAGACAGTGAAACAGATCCTGGCAGAATCGAACAGGGAAGGCCATCAGCTCAAGAAAGTGCTGGGCGCAATCGATCTGATCGCCCTGGGCATAGGAGCGATCATCGGCGCCGGGATCTTTGTAATCACGGGAACGGCTGCCGCCGGCGGCGCGGGCCATATCGGCGCCGGGCCGGCAATCGTGATAAGCTTCATCATCACAGGCATCGCCTGCGGCTTTGCCGCGCTCTGCTATGCGGAGTTCGCGTCGTTCATCCCGATCGCGGGAAGCGCCTACACATATTCATATGCGACTCTCGGCGAGCTTGTGGCGTGGATCATAGGATGGGATCTGGTGCTGGAATACATGGTGGGCTCCTCCACCGTCGCGATAGGATGGTCAGGCTACTTCAAATCCCTTCTCGACGGATTCAACATAAAGCTTCCCAGCTGGACCCTGACCGACATAATGTCTGTCATGGAGGCGGTGGACAAGCCTCTCAAGTTCATCGAGAAGTTCAAGGCGCAGTTCCCGGATCTGGCGACTCAGCTCACGCAGGCAGCGTCGGCAGGCGGGCGGTTCGAAAAAGTCGGGGCAATGCTGAACGCCATCTCGTCAGTTCCGCAGGAGCAGATGCACAGCGCGCCGCTGCTCGCCAAGTTCCAGGCGCTGTTGATGACATACCAGGCCGCACCGCATATAGGCGATATTCCGATCTGCCTGAACATTCCGGCCTTCATGATCATCGCGCTCGTGACAACGCTGCTTGTCGTCGGAATCTCTGAGAGTGCCAAGGTGAACAGCTTCATAGTCGGGCTGAAACTGGTAATCCTGTTCATCTTCCTCGGTTTCGGCGTATTCTATATCGACCCGAAAAACTGGGTTCCCTTCATGCCAAACGGCATAGCCGGCATACAGACAGGAGCGGCCATGATCTTCTTTGCCTATATAGGCTTCGACGCCGTCTCGACGACAGCCGAGGAAGCCAAGAACCCGGGAAGGGATCTCCCGATCGGAATCCTCGGCTCCCTGGTAGTGTGCACGATCCTCTACGTGGCAGTCGCAGGTGTGATGACAGGCATGTGCCCGTGGAACCTGCTCGGAACCGCCGAGCCTGTAGCGACAGCATTGAAGCATGTCGGGCTGAACTTCCTGGCGTCTTACATCATCTCAGTCGGCGCCGTCGTCGCCCTGATAGCCGTGCTGATTGTGATGCAGCTCGGCCAGCCCAGAATATTCTTCTCAATGTCGCGGGACGGCTTCGTGCCGAAGTGGCTCTCCCATGTCCATCCCCGCTTCAAGACGCCATACAGGACGACCATAATCTCGGGAATCATCGTGGCGCTCTGCGCAACTTTCCTGAACATAAACGAGGTAGCCGAGCTGTGCAACATAGGAACGCTCTTCGCCTTCGTGCTCGTCTGCGCAGGCGTGGCAATCCTCCGCCACAAGGACTCTGAGATCGCCGCTCCTTTCAGCTCAAATGCCTTCCCCTGGGCTCTCATCATAGGAGCTGTGGTCTTCGAAGTGATCGGCTTCATGGTAAAGAATCCTGCACTAAAGCTTGCGGCTCACGCACTGCTCATAATCCTGGTAATCATCGCCTTCATAGCATCGTTCATGTATAAGAAGTCGAAAGTCAAGAGGCCGTTCATGGCGCCTCTCGTACCCTGGGTGCCGCTCTGCGGAATCCTGACGTGCGTATACCTGATGCTGGGCCTTCCGCTCCAGACATGGATCCGCTTTGTCGTATGGCTTGCAATAGGACTCGTCATCTATTTCTGCTACGGAATACGCCACACGAAATACGACGAGGACAAGCCGGAAAGGCTTTCTCCGATGGCTGAAGACGAAGGACCGATAACGGAAAACATGCGATAGGCAATCAATACGGCGCCTGCCTGCGTTGACAAGTGATTAAACACTATGATACTGCAGAGCAGGCGCTGTGATTCAAGGAGGGAATTTCATGGCAGATATCAGACGGGTCATACTGTACAAGCACGGCGTGGGATACTTCGAAAAGAGCATCAAGGTAAAAGACAGGCAGGCGATAGATCTCTTCTTCAAGGCCAGGGAGATGAACGACGTGCTGAAATCGCTTACGATACTCGATCTCGGCGGCGGAATCGTCTCGTCTGTCTCATATGACTCGACCACTCCGACAGAAAAGCTTCTCGAAGACGTGACGATCAGGATCCCTGATGAATACAGCCTGAAGTCACTCCTCTCTCAGATAAAGGGCGCCCGCATACAGATAACGGTAGGCAAGGAGACCCTGCACGGCGCGGTGGTGGGACTCGATCCGGTCACCAGGAAAGAGCAGGACACGATAATCCAGTCGTACAAACTGACCATTCTGGACGACACCGGCAATATGACGAGCCTGAACGTGGAAGAACTGAAGGCTCTGAAGATCCTCGACGAGAAGATACAGAAGGATCTCGAGTTCTACCTGAAGACCATAATCTTTTCGCAGAAAAAGGATCTCAAAAACCTCACCATATTCGTGACAGGCGAAGGCGAGCGCGCCCTTCTCGTAAGCTACGTGCTCGAGTCGCCTGTCTGGAAGACCACCTACAGGGTCATAGTCTCTGACGAGACCACTCCGCTGCTGCAGGGATGGGCTGTCGTGGATAACACTCAGGACGAGGACTGGGAGGATATAGAGCTCTCGCTCGTATCCGGGCTCCCTGTATCGTTCGTGCACGACCTCTACAACCCCAGGTTTAAAAGGCGGCCTGTCGTGATGGTAAAGGACGAGACGAGCATCGCCCCGCCGTCGTTCGAGGAAGGCTTCTCGGCGCCTGCCCCTTTGTCCCCTATGGATTACGAGGCTGAAGCCATGCCCGAGCCTCTGCAGAAGCCTCGTGGCCGCTCAATGCCGCCCCCCGCTCCGGCAGGGATGGGCATGGGAGGCGGATTTGCGCCTCAGTTCGCGATGCCGATGGCAGAAGTATCGAGAGAGATGGCCAGCTCTGTGGAAGTGAAGACGATGACGCAGAAGGTGGGAGACTTCTTCGAATACAGGATAGGCAACCCTGTAACGATAAAGAGGAATCAGTCTGCTCTCGTGCCGATAATACATCAGAAGTTCAAGGCCGAGAGAGTGCTCATCTACAACGAGTCCAACAGGCCCAACAACCCGATGGCCTGCATAGAGATGACCAACGACACCGGCCTCACTCTCGAAGGCGGTCCTGTCACGATATTCGAAAAGGACACGTATCTCGGCGAATCGATGCTGGAGTTCACCAAGCCCGACGAGAAGAAGTTCATCCCCTATGCCGTCGAGCTGGGATGCCATATTGAAAAGATAGAGTTCAGCAACGACGAGCCTGTTTTTCTGGTCACGATCAACAACGGCACCATGAGGACGCATTTTTACCGGATAAGGGAGCGCACATATCTCATCAAGCACAAGAACAGGGAATCGGCAAGGCTCATCATAGAGCATCCGAGAGAGTTCGACTGGGAGCTCGTCGACACGCCGGTGCCTGAAGAGACGACGCAGAGCTATTACAGATTCAGCGAGAAGCTCCCGAAAGACGGCGAATATTCCTTCAAGGTCAAGGAAAAGAGGATCTTCTGGTCCCACTATACGCTAACCACACTGTCTGACGACAACATAACCTATTTCCTGGGGCAGCGATTCATCAACCAGGATGTGGCAGAAGCGATAAAGAAGCTCGCCGCCGTGCAGAGGAACAAGTCTGAGATGGAGCGGGAGCTCAACAACCGAAGAAATGAGATCCAGAACATCTACAAGGATCAGGAAAGGCTGCGCAGCAATATTTCAACGCTTTCGACCTCGAGAGAGGAGGCGACTCTGAAAGAGCGTTTCGTCGCCAAGCTGTCCGAGCAGGAAGACCTCATAGAAAAGCACCAGAAAGCCGTGTCCGAGCTCCAGGAGAAGATAGAGAAGGCTGCGCTCGATATCTCATCGATGATAGTGAGCCTGCAGTGCGAGATAAAGATATGACAGACAATATCCGGCGGATTCACGGAAGCCTGCGGCCAGGCGCCGGATTTCCCGCCCAGGCGCGGATTCCACTGCTGACCGATCGAGGAGGCTGACAGTCACGATAATAAAAGCCCGCCCCGGCAGGGGAAAAGCTCTTGTAATGGTGGCCTTCGGGCTCTCCCTTTCTTCCCTTGCGGCTCTGATCTTCACGATGCTGAGAGGCGGCTCGATATTTCTAATTGAATCGCTCGCCATAAGCTTCATCTTCGGTATGGTAATCGCACTCTCACTCGGCAGGAAAACAGGAGGCGCCCATCTTCTCACCCTGACGAGGAAGGGCATCGCAATGCCTGTGGGCTTTCGCTCCATAATGCTTGAATGGGATCAGATAGAGACTATCACAGTCAAGGAGCACAGAGGAAGGAACTTTCTCGCCATAAAGATGAAGAGCCTGGAGAGCCTGCCCGGGATAGGCCAGCGGATAGGCGCACTGAACATGGAGGACTCAGGCTTTCATTTCATGTACAGGGAGCAGATCTTCGAGCTTCCGCTCGCAGAGGTTCTGCAGATCCTTCAGTCCTACCTCGGCGATTCATCGCTCAGGCAGTCCCTCCTCCCGCCTTCAGAAGAAGGGACTCCGAAAGGGAAAAAGCCAGACAGACAGTAAAATAACAGGCTCTCTCTGTGACAGGTCAGGCAGGAAAAGCAGCAGGCGGGCTGCAATACAAATTTGGATGCAAGAAGGATATTACCACGGCCAAAACAAATAAAATAGATAGCAAAGAAATTAGAAAGGCCTTCCAGCAAGAGGTGATCTGAATGAGAAAAACCATATTTATCGCACTATTTCTATTACTCGCCGCAATGCCGGCCTTGGCGGAGGAAGCATCGGCACCGGTGATCAGCGAGATCGCTCCGCAAAAGGCCAAGGTCGATGAGAAAGTCACTATTAAAGGCTCCCACTTCAATGCGGATAAAAAGAAGAACATCGTTCGCTTCGGCACCGTTATGGCCGATGTAAGCCAGGCTTCTCCGGATTCTCTGGTGGTGACAGTTCCAAAAGGCTCGAGAGTTTGCGGCGTCACCGTGGAAGTGAACGGCCAGAAGAGCAAAGAGTATAAATTCTACGTGCTCCCCTACCTCGAGTTCTCGCTGGCTGACAAGAACCTCAACCCCGGCCAGAAGAGCAAGGGAGTCATAAGGATCCACGGCTCGAAAAATCCGTGGAAGATCCGCGTGACCAACAAATACTACGAGGTCATAGATCTCGTGGGAGGAAACGAGCAGGTCGTCATATCGTCAGGTGGCGACGACAACAGAGTCGACCTCGAAATCATGGCAAAGCAGAACGGCAATTTCAGCCTGGTGTGCAAGAAGATAGAAGAGCTGGATGAGAGCCAGGCTGTGGCGGCCAGGAATCAGGCCACACCGACTCCGACCCCTCTCGACGGGACTCCTGGCTCAAAATCCACTGCCACTTCATCGGATTCGCCGGCTCCTGAGCCGACGCCGACAAAGATCGTGGTAATCACAAGAACACCGGCCGCGTCGCCGACCAAATCGGCCGCTTCAACCAGAACGCCTTCACCGACGCCTGAAAAATCGACAGCCGCCATGAATACGCCTTCACCGACTCCCACGAAATCAGAAGAGCCTGTACAGAAACCTTCACCGACGCCGACAAAGTCTGTGATGCAGAAGCCTTCGCCGACGCCGACAAAGTCAGTGGCGCAGAAGCCGTCGCCCACACCTGAAGAGTCTGTAGCGCAGAAGCCGTCACCCACGCCTGAAGAGTCCGTGGCGCAGAAGCCGTCACCATCACCGACTAAGTCCGTGACTCAGAAGCCGTCACCATCACCGACTAAGTCCGTGGCGCAGAAGCCATCACCATCACCGACTAAGTCCGTGACTCAGAAGCCGTCACCAACTCCGACAAAGTCAGTAGCGCAGAAGCCATCGCCCACTCCTCTGGAGTCAGTGGCGCAGAAGCCTTCACCCACACCTGAGGAATCTGTGGCACATAAGCCTTCGCCATCGCCTTCCGCTTCAAAGACAGCCGATTCTAATACTGCCGGAGGGAAGGACAAGAAGGCCGTGCTCGCATATTGCGAGAAGCTGAAGGGAAAGATAAACTCGCTGAAGACAGAGATACAGAAGGTTCAGAGACAGATCGAGAATCAGAAAGAGATATATGGCAAGAAAAAAGGCGAAGAGGATGTCAGGAAAAAGGAGAAAATCCTGGATATTGGAGACAGGGGAAAAAAGATCTCCAAAAGAATCTCTGAGATCGACAGAAGCCTGGACGAGCTCGAGAAGAATCCTAACGACAACAAGACCAGAATAGAGGCTTTAAAGAAGGAGAGAGACAAGATATCCGCCGAGCTGAAGAATCTGAAGGCCTGGAAGGACAACCTGGCCTCACAGTATTCAAAAGAGGTAAGGGCTCTTGGAAAGAGCCTGAAGGCTCTCAGCGACAAGAGGGATTCATACCAGCAGCAGATCAAGAAGCTCCAGGACGAGTACGACAGCAAGCTGAAGTCTCTCATCTCGTAGGTGAAAGCGGAGAAGACCGGATAGCCCGGGCTCCCTTCCCGGATCGCCAGACAGTCAGAAAGACACGTGTAATAAAGGAGAATCACACATTGGAGAGCGGTTTTTCAGATGAAATTCTCTTTAACATAGATGACGAGGATGAGGAGCGGGAGATCCTCCGGGAGAGCCAGGGCACGGTCATCCCGTCATTCAACGACGAAGACTTCATAGCCGGCGATGAAGAGCAGCAGCAGCCTCCGCCTCCGCCCAGTCTGGACGGAGAGCTTCCTCCGAAGCCTGCCTTCCACTATCCGGGAAAGATAATCACGGACGACATTGAAGAGGAAGGCATTACGCTGGAAGGCGAGGGCTTCCAGAGCTCTGTGGACATAGAAGAGGAGAAGGAGCTGGTAGAAGCAGTCCGAGCTGATGTGGAGCAGAAGGCCATCGAGCAGCAGACAGCCGAGCAGCAGATCCCGCCCCCCCCTGAAGCTCCGGTCGCTGCTGCAGTGCAGACTGCAGCAGTAGAGATGCCGGTATCCCAGATGCCAGAAACCCATGCTGCGGCTCCGCCTGCCGGGCAGGCCCAGACAGCCGCGGCTGAAACAATGGAGGCTGCCGCGGCAACCGCAGCGCCTGCCGCTCCTCAGATACCGGCAGTTGAAGTGCAGAAGGCCCCGCCTCCGACAGTCAAATCAACAGCAGCGGCCGGTCCGAGCGTGGATATTGCCACGGCGCAGTTCCAGAAGGCAGAGATGCTCAACGCTGAAGGCAAGGAGCTTCTCAAGAGAAAGATGATAGAAGCTGCCGAGGCCACCTTCAAGAGGGCCCTCGAGATAAACCCCCAGTTCTCAAAGGCTTACAACAACCTGGGCTACACTCTCTTCCTCGAGGGGAAGGTGAGCGAATCGGTAGAGAATTACAAGAAAGCCATTGAATACGATCCGGGCCTCCATGTGGCCAGGATAAACCTGGGCAACTCATATATCCGCGAAGACGCCCCGGAGCTGGCTGAGATCCAGTACAAAGAGGTGATCGAGCAGGCGCCTCCCGATCCGAGGATGATGTATTATGTGGGCCGCGCTTGCGCCTCAGCCAACATGAACAAGAGCGCCATCGAGGCATACCAGCGCGTGGTGAAGGAAAAGCCCGATCACATAGCCGCCCACAACGATCTGGGAGTCTGCTACGCTCGCGTCAACGAATACGACAAGGCGATTGAGCATTACAAAGAGGTGCTGAATCTCGACGACACGAACTTCATCGCCCACAACAACCTCGGAATAGCCTTCGGTAAGAAGGGGCTGATCGACGAGAGCATACAGTCCTTCGAGCGGGCGCTGGCGTACAAGCCCGACTTCGTGGTCTCCCGGTGTAACCTGGGCTTCGCCTACGGCAAGAAGGGTCTCGTGGACAAGGAGATCGAAGAGTACCAGAAAGTGCTGGAGACAAATCCGGGCTATGTGGAAGGCCTCCATTTCCTGGGCCTGACACTGCAATCCAAGGGAAGCGACGAGGAAGCCATAGAGACCTACAGAAAAGCTATTGAATCCTGCCCCGAGTTCCCGCCGGCCCACTATGATCTGGCCAACATCTATCAGATAAACGGGAAGCTCGACGAGGCGATTGAAGAATACAAAAAGGTCCTCGAGATCCTCGATTTTCATCCTGACGCCCATAACAACCTCGGCCTCGCGTATCAGCAGAAGGGAGACATCAAGGCCGCCATAGAGCAGTTTGAGTTCGCGGTGGACCAGAACCCCGAGTTCCTGGAAGCATACAACAATCTGGGAGTCGCATATCACAGCGTCGGCATGATCACCGAGGCCAAAAAGGCCTGGGAGAGATGCATAGAGATCGAGCCGGAGTTCACGGAAGCATACAACAACATAGGCACCGCAGAGTTCCTGGACAACAACCTCGAAGAGACCGTCAAATACTTCAGCAAGGTCATAGATATAAAACCGGACGACTCAGGCGCCCACTGCAACCTTGGAAACGCCTTTTATGTGATGGGAGATATAGATCGCGCCATAGCGGAATGCCTGATGTCGCTCGAGCTTCAACCGAACGCCTGGGCTCACTTCATACTGGGAAGTGCCAGCTACGCCAAGGGGATGGTCGACAGGGGCATAGAGGAGTACAAGAAATCGCTCGAGATCCAGCCGGATTTCGTCGAGGCGCTCAGCATTCTCGGCGTGTGCTACTATGACCAGGGTAAATACCTCGAAGCTCTCGACTATTTCAAGAAGGCGAAGCAGAGCGACCCGAAATATGCGGAGGCTTACTACAACACGGGAAATGTAAACAGGATGCTCGGCAAGACAGATGATGCGCTCGATGAATACAAAGAGGCAGTAAAGCTCAAGAAAGACTATTCAGACGCGCTGTATCAGCTGGCGAAGCTTTATGAGGGGCGCAGCAAGGAGCTGGCGCTCCAGTACTGGAAAAGCTTCGTTGAGAGCATTACGAACAAGCCGGGAGAATGGGAGCGCATGCTCGAAGCCGAAGAGCACATCCGCGATCTCAAATCATGATTTAAGGCGCGACCTCATGATCTTCGTAGCCTCATCGAGAGACAGGAAGATCTCAAAGCTCTTGTCAAGCCCGATGAGCTGGAAGAGCCTCAGAATATCGCCTTTCTGGCAGACGAGAGAGCACTCGCACTTTTTTTCCTTCAGTTTGATCTGAATGCCGACAATGACGCCTATCCCGACGCTGTCGATGTACTCGAGCCCGGTGAGATCGACGAGCAGAGCAGTCTTCCCCGCCCTGATGGGCTCGTATATCTTGTCCTTTATCTGCAGAGCATATGGATAGCAGAAGCTCCCCTTCAGCGTCAGAATCTTCAGGTTTTCGCCTGCCTGGCTGTACTGATACTCAACATACTCTTCCATAAATCGCCATCCCTCCTATATAAACTCACCTTCTTCTTTCACCTTGTTCAATGCCTCGAGGATCTCTTCCAGCATGTCGCTCGAGAAGCGAATTCCCTTCTTGGTCGGCTTCAGCTCATCCGACTCCTTGTCGGTGTAATACTCTCTGATATCGACATACAGTACTTCTTTCCACACCGTGGTTTTTATAACGATATTTCGACCGTATCCTCGTTCAATGCGGGCAATCTCTTTTTCATCTGACATGGGCTCACCACCTCTGAAAATTTTGAGCATATGTTGCAAATTTACAGGTCTTCCGATTAGATACTCCATCATGGCACTATTTCCTTCAAACGCTCCATTTCGTATCAGCCCGGAGAAAATAGACCGTCCGGAAAGAAGGAATCATCATGAAGGCCGGAGAAGTTCAGTTTGCGGAGAGACGGTTCATAAACAGGAGGTATTATGAGCTCAGTCTTTTTTATTTGTTCAAAAAGGCAGACAGAGCTGCCGAAACGTGACAAGCTCCTGGCCTGGAAAGAGCGGATCGCCCTTCGCAGAAGAAGATATTACTCTGCCATTTCCTGCATTCAGAACACCCTGCTGCCTCTCATGCCCGACAGGGACGGTGCGCCTTTCAACAGAGAAAGAAGATAAGCGTTTCCAAAACTCTCATATGGAGGATAAAATGGAGATTATCCTTTCTGTCTCCTTTGTCTGGATACTCTTCCTGCTCTGGATTCCTCTTTTCATGATGACAAACGGCTCTCACTACTCGACATACAGGCACGAATACCTGAAGAGAATCATCATCCTTCGCAGAATAATGAGATCGCTGAAAACGAGAAGAGCCCTCACGGATCTCAGGAAAACCGGCTGAAAGCCTACTTTCCTAGGAAGAAAAACGCGCCAGCCAGTATCAGATATACTGCAAGCAGCATTACGCCTTCATACCAGTTCGATTCGCCGTCCTGCGCGACTGCCCCGGCGATAATCACCGATACGGCGACGGCCAGCACTTCAAAGTGAGTGAAAACTAGGCTCATCGGCTGATTTATTATCATCCCGAAGAGCACGAGAACAGGCGCGACAAACAGCACTACCTGGACAGACGAGCCCTGCGAGATGTTCACCGCCAGATCGGCCTTGCCCTTCATGGCCATCACGATTGCCGCAGCATGCTCCGATGCGTTGCCTATTATCGCAACTATGATGATCCCTACGAACAGCTCGGTCATGTGGAGTGAATTGATCACGGCGTGGATGGAATCTACGAGAATCTCGCTCTCCAGAGCGACGAAGAGGGTGCTGAGGATCAATATTATAATGGCCTTGCGCATGCTCCAGTGATGCTCCTCGCACTCCTCGACATTCTGCTCTTCCTCTTCCACGCACATCAGCTTCTTGTGAGTATGCAGCGAAAAGACCAGACCGAGAAAATAGACGAAAAGCAATGACACGGCAACCCATTCACTGAGGCGCACGACTACAGGATCTGTCTGCGCGAGACCGGTGGTATATGAATACATGGAAGGCACCACGAGGCCTATCACGGCCGTGGTAAGCATCGAAGAGCCGTTCCCTACCACAGCCTTGTTGAACTTCTGGGTCTTGAATCTGAGACCTCCCGCCAGGAAGCTTGCGCCCATCACCAGCAGCAGGTTCCCGATAATCGATCCGGTGATCGAGGCCTTGACTACATCTATGTAGCCCTTTGACAGCGCTATGAAGGCGATTATCAGCTCTGTCGCATTGCCGAAAGTAGCGTTCATAAGGCCGCCGATCGCAGCGCCCTTTCTGGATGCTATCTCCTCAGTCGCCCTGCCCATGAAAGCGGCGAGCGGGATGATCGCGAGAGCCGCCACGAAAAAATTGACGGTCTGGGAGAAATGTAGAAAATGAAATGCAATTGAAATCGGTATGAAGATCAGCATGTAGAGGAAGATTCTCATGTATCTGTACCTCGGACCCGATATACTCTTCAGTATAGTTCACTTTACCATCTGCTGATACCTTCAATCGAACCTTCCTATTGCGGTGATCCTTCGACAGAGGCTCTCCTCCTGATGAACCGCCTGACGAGAATCGATACAAGCAGTATCATCGCGAGAGCCAGGACGGGAGCAACGATTGCCAGCACGATGCCTGAGACTGCACCGAGATCTTCCGCCGCGGAGACAATCGGATTGGCCATTCCCAGTGTAAGGCCTGTCGATGCGATGCGCAAGCCTGCCTTCCCTGTATGTATAATCCCTGCTATGCTCCCTCCGGCGATTATTCCCAGCACGACAGCCAGCAGAGGATCCATCCTGACAACGAGCGACGATACCAGCACGGCTCCTGCGACAGGCTTGATCACTATGCCTGCCGAATCGAGAAAGTTGTCCACGGCGGGGATCTTGTCACCGAGTATCTCCACGACCGATGCCGTGCTGAAAGTAATGAGGGCGGGTATGGAGGCCATCCATTCAAAGCCCTGGTGAAGGTGAAGGTAGCCTGTCCTGGCAAGAATCGATATGACCAGAAGAGGAAGAAAGGCTCTGAGCCCTGCGCATGCGGCAAGGGAGATTCCCATCGCCACCTGCATGAAAACAAGATAAACAGGCATAATCCAAATCTCCTTTCATCGAATCGGGCAGGCGTCTTCGATCAGGAGAATGGAATAAAGTGCATCTGCCGTTTTACCGCCGGCGGCCGTTGAAAAAAGGATGTGATTTGATCGAATCGACCCAGATCAGCCCTTCGGCATAGACGCTGTTGAGCATGTTAACAACATCAGGATCAAAATGCGTTCCTGACAGTTTTCTGATCTCGGCGAGAGATTCCTCCTCTGACCAGGCATGTTTATAAGGCCTCTCATGGGTGAGGGCGTCGAATACATCCACAACACTCGTTATACGGGCTTCAAGCGGGATCTCACCGCCTTTCGCCTTGTGCGGGTAGCCGCTGCCATCCCATCGCTCGTGATGTGATCTGGCGATCTTCTCGGCTGCGATCAGCACATCGAATCGGCTCTGTGAAAGAATCTGAGCCCCGATGGTTGTGTGAGACTTCATCAGCTCATATTCCTGCTCCGAGAGCTCCCGGGGCTTCAGCAGGATGGAATCAGGGATCCCGACCTTGCCCACATCGTGCAGAGGAGCTGCCTGCTGGATCAGGCGCGAATGATATTCGCTGAGGCCCATTCTGTAGGCGATTATTGCCGCATTGGAGCCGACTCTCTGCGTGTGCTGGCCTGTATCGTCATCTCGATATTCGACTGCACGGGCCAGCTTGTCCAGCAATTCGAGGCGGGCGTCCTGCAACTCCCTTGTGCGCTGCTCCACCGCATCTTCCAGAGAGAGATTCTGAGCGACAAGCTGCTCCTGGAGCTGCCGGGTCTTGAGCATATTCTGCGTTCTGAGAAGGACTTCCATCAGATCGAAAGGCTTGGTTATGAAATCAGTTGCCCCCTGCGAAAGGGCGCGGCGCCGAGTCTCTATGGACAGGTCGCCTGAGAGGATCAGAATAGGAAGATAGCTCTCTTCCGGGGTGACTGACCTCAACTGTCCCAGCAGCTGAAATCCATCTATGTGGGGCATGACGAGATCTAGAAATATTATATCAGGCTTGAAATCGAAAAAGATTGGCATTACTTCCCGTGAATCTGTCAAGCTCTTTATCCTGTGATATCCGGCGTGGCGCAGTATCTTCTCCAGCAGCGCGATATTCAACATTTCATCATCCACTATGAGAATGTGAGCGTCATTGCTGGCACAGATGCGCTTGATTTCGGCCGCGTTGTTCTGGGCTGTCATAAGTTCTTTACTCATAGCACTTCACATTAAAGTATATCGTTCAAAAGAAGATTTTTGTTAAGTGCATGCCGGCACCGATTTTCATGAAAAATTCCTGTCAAGAGCATGCAATCTGACCAGATCTCACAATGAGGCATCAAGACTGCCTTCATCGTGCATCATCTCAATGGATCGGCACTCCACAAAAAAGATCCTGAAAAACACCGTCGGGTCATGACGATAATCGCCGGAGTTTTTCACTAAAACTGCTTTTCAACACCTTCAGTCAGAGCACTTATGGACAGCTTGACTGTCCCGCATGAAAAGACAAGCGTATTGCCTTCTCTCATCACTCCGGCTTCAGAGGCCGCTGTAAACCGAACCTTGGCGATCTCCTTCGCAATGACATCGCGGGAGCTCTCATCCTGGGCGAGCTGATACATCACCTTTCCTCCATCTCTGATCATCTGCCGCAGGTGGAAGCGCATCGCGCCATCCTGCTCGGCTGAGGCCGGCAGCAGCTCGGCCGTTATGGAGGTTCCCAGGATGCTCGTGAGTGTGTTGGCGAACCTCTGAACCTCTCTTTTCAGTTCGAGAATCGACGGAGGCTCGGCTCCGGGAGGGAATGAGACGGCGCCATCAGTGAAAAATGATATGAAATCCATCGAGTTCACCACAGTTACCGATTCGACGCTTGCCACCTCGATGAACGAAAGTGAGCCTGATGGCTCATGCCTGTCAAAGGGAGAGCTGTGCACGGTCAGATACTGGCCGCCCCTGTCCTCTCCCATTGCCAGAAGCCATCCGGAAAGGGATCCGCCGCAGCGGAGGTTCAGATTGATAAACGGAAGGTTGCTTTCATCGCCTGATTCATTTCCGGCCAGGGCGACTATCTCAGCCAGTCCTTCGAGCACCTTCCTCGGGGAACGCGGTACGACTTTCTGAAGGGCCTTGCTCCGCTCGTCTCTCATAGTTATAATCCATCCTCCAGTATTTTTTTCAACTCATCCTCGGCAGGATATCCATCCCATCCTGCCCCCCAGGCTCCATCCACGGTCAGGACGGCGTCCCTGAAATCTATCTTCTTATCACCGGCGCTCTCATGATTCTTTACCACCACTTTTTTGAGACCGGCCTGAACTGCCTCTTTTCCTATATCATCATAGCAGATTCTTCGGAGAACATCCAGAACCCGGCGTATGCCCTGATACTCTATGTTGTCGAGGGCCTCCATCGAGCCCGCCAGGCTTTCCCAGTCGACCTCCCAGTCAATGTCCGCACCGCATAGAGACTTTATCTCGTCGCGGACCGAGGGAAGAACTTCATCCTGAAGCATCTTGATCCTGCGCTTTTCCTGAAGCCCCATCTCATCCTCCTTACAAGTAAAACTGCTGTGATCATCGATCTATTCCATCACAAGAGGTTTTTCCCTCCCCCTGTTTTCAAAGGGCTCCAGAGATTCATCGACAAGCACTGGATCAACTAGAAGAGCGAAATTGTTAAGATTTCGTAACAAAGCTTCCTTTTTGTCACATTCCAGGTTATAATGTAATGGCTTGATAAAATCATGATCATCAGAAAGGGGGAGGACCAGATGAAAGACACAGCTGTCCGGTTGCACTTTACAAAGGGCAGAACGATGAAGCCCGTCCTTCTCCGTATTCTGCGTTTCAGGCCAGGAAAGACACCCGGGGATTGATCCCCCCTCTATAAGTGGAGCTATTGGTAAAAACCTGTTGCCTGAACGGCATCAGGTTTTTTTGTTAATATTCAAAGCACAGAAAGCGCAATAACGATACCGGACGCCTGTGCGCAAGGAGGATCGAATAATGTTTGCAGTAAGCTGCTCTCACGTAACAAAACAGTTTTCAGACCGGGCCCGGAAGGAAGTCAGCAGTTCCAGGGGCGCCGACAGGCTGTTTAAAACACTGTTCCCTGCAAAAAAGACTGTCAATGCATTGTCTGACGTGGATTTCACAGTTCAAAAGGGCGAAGTGTTCGGCATACTAGGGGCAAATGGCTCAGGAAAATCCACTCTGATAAGAATAATCTCCACGCTGCTGATCCCTGATCACGGGACCATAAAGGTATTCGGCAAAGACGTGGTGACAGAGGAGACCGATGTAAGGCGCATAATAAACAGGGTTTCTGTAGAGGCGTCTTTCTTCAAAAAGCTGTCTGCGCAGGAGAACCTGAGCTACACTGCCAGGCTCTACGGGATCCCGAGGAAGGAAGCCTTATCGAAGATCTCCACGATAATGGCGCGCCTGGATTTCTCAACCGGAAAGATGAACGAATCGATGGAGAACCTGTCAAGGGGGATGCAGCAGAAAGTGGCCATAGCGAGGGCGCTTCTGACCTCACCTACGCTGCTTCTCCTCGACGAGCCGACTACAGGCCTGGACCCCAGGTCGAAGCGCCTGGTTCAGGAGTTCATTGCCGAGATGAACAGCGTGCACGGCATTACAACAATACTTACCACTCACGACATGAACGAAGCCGATCTGCTGTGCCACAGAATCGCGATCATGAAAGACGGCAGAATAATCGCCATGGGCACTCCTGACGAGTTGAAGAGGACTGCCAGGCACAAGGGCGGAGCGGACAGCCAGGAATCACTGGAAGATGTCTTCCTCAGACTTGCCGAGGAAGAAAGTGGACAGGAATAACATCTGCAGTGATCAAATGGCGGGGTGGTCGAGGGATCCGGGGAAGGAAGAATTCTTTTAAGCTCCTGTTCTCTCGAACACCTGAACCCTGAAATACATGTAACTCTATCCGAAAAGGGAGGTGAATGATCTTGCTTTACAGGGAAGCAAACGCATCAATGGCATTTGTGGAGAGAAGCATTTATCTGATGAAGCGATATCTGGGCTGGGAGATAGTCTTCCTGACCTATACGATAGTCAACGCGATCAGCATAGCATTTATCGGCGTGGCGATGGGAAACACGAGACAGGTTCTGTACCTGGTCGTGGGAGCGGTATTGTGGGGATTCCTGTCCCTGCTGTTCCATGACATAAGCGAATCGATAGCCTGGGAGAGATGGGAGGGAACGATTGAATATACGCTGATGGCGCCTATCAGGCGAATCACGTACCTGGCAGGCACATCGGCGTCCACGATAGTCTACGGGCTCGTGAGGACCATCATCGTTCTGCTGATAATCTCCCGGTTTTTCGAGCTGCATCTCGAGAACGCTAACCTTGCCACTGCGGCGCTGATACTGGCGATATCAAGCATATCGTTCATAGGGCTGGGATTTCTGGGAGCCATGCTCCCGCTATTGTCTCCGGAAAAGGGCCCTCAGGCCACGCATATCCTCGAAGCTCTGATACTTCTCGTATCAGGCGTATACTACGAGGTTGACATCCTCCCACGCTGGCTTCAGCCCTTTTCGCTGATATCGCCTGCCACATACACTTTGAAGGCGATGAGAGCGGCATTGCTCGAAGGGGCGGGGCCCAGGGAGCTTTCAGGAACTCTCATCCTTCTCCTCGTGATGGGGATGGTGCTGATGCCGCTGGGATATCTCGCCTTCACGATGGGCGAAAAGTACGCCAGGAGAGCAGGCCGCCTCTCCAGAAACGGCTAAACCGCAGTAATGACAATACTGTTGAAATATGGTTCAGGAAAGGGGAGGTGGGAAGGTTGGAGAGAGGGTGAGAAAAGCACAGTATTGGAGAGGTCCATCTGTAAGCAGAATTTTGGACATATTCCTCCCCATATCCCCATTCTCTCCATCTCCCCCATTTTACACATTGCGTGAAAACAGGAGTGCTCCCGAAATGTCAATATGGGAGTCTGTCTCCGATTATTAACGGGAATTGTGATTCAGGCGGCGAATATTCAAAAGAGGCGGCAGGACTGGTTCGGGAGAGGCTACTGTGGACAATCTTCAGAGCGGCATAAGACTGGATATACATGAGGCGGTGGAGCAGAACGATGGCGCGCTCGTCGCGTCTCTGCTGCGCCAGAACCCTTCACTGATAAATCAGAGAAACTACTTCGGGCGGGCACCGATCCACACGGCGGCCTGGCACGGGCGGACAGAGATCCTGTCGGACCTGATTTCGTTCGGCGCTGATGTCAACGAGAAGACCAACTTCAAGAACACGCCGCTGCACCACGCGACCTGCAACGGCAACCTCGACGCGGCGGTGCTGCTGCTCAGGGAGAGCTGCCAGGTAAACGCCAGGAACATAGAAGGCATCTCCCCGCTGCACGACGCGGCAAAATACAACCGCCTCGAGATCGCCGAACTGCTGATACTGAGCGGCGCAGATGTGGATACGAGAGATTCCGGCGGGAATACGCCTCTCATCATAGCGTCCAAATACGGCAACATGGAGATAGTCGAGCTGCTGCTGAGGAGCGGGTCATACGTAGACGCGGTGGATGAAAACGGTGAATCGGCGCTGACTTATGCCCGCGACATGAAGCACTACGACATAGCGAACATACTGTCATCGAGATCGCCTCCATGATCCTGACAGATTTGCTCCTGACCATGCACGGTATCTGATAGAACTCAGAAAGGACGGACACCATGAAGCGCACAGTCGTTTTTTACATTTTGACATCATTACTGCTGCTCAGCCTGGGATATCCCGGAATCTCCACAGCGAAGGCGCCTGCAGCAGGGACGGTGATCGGGGCGAAGCCGGCTCCTGTGCCTCAGGCGCTCCTTCCCTTCATCGGCGACTATCAGAAGGACAGCACGGCCTTCTCGATCGCAGAGGAAGGCGGCAGACTCCATCTCGTCACGAAGGATGCCTCTTTTCTGCTCACAGAGAAGCTTCCGGGCATTTACGAGCTTCCGGCGGCAAACACGTTCAATGCGGCGCAGATAGAGTTCATTGCTGATGGAGATAAAAAAAACTCGAAGGCCAAAATAAAAAACACGGTATACGAGAGATCGGTATGCTCGCTCAGAATCAAGCCTCTGAGACCAATATCGGAGCTGAGAGCGGAGGCTCTGGCGGCATCGCCGCCAAAAGAGGATAAAAAGGCTGGAAAGTCTGAACTGGTGGAGATAACGAAGCTGGACCCATCGATAAGGCTTGACATACGCTATGCCACCGACAACAACTTCATGGGCACCGCTCTGTACGAAGAGGCAAGGGCATTCCTGCAGAAGCCGGCTGCTGAATCGCTGGTCCGAGCGGCAGGCGAGCTCAGAAAAAAGGGATACGGACTGAAAATATACGACGCCTACCGCCCCTGGTATGTCACGAAGATGTTCTGGGACGCCACGCCTGAAGCTCAGAAGATCTACGTGGCGGACCCTGCGAAAGGCTCTCGCCACAACAGGGGCACTGCAGTGGATCTGACCCTCTGCGACATCTCGACAGGAAAAGAGATAGACATGGGCGGCTTCTTCGATGAGTTCGGCATCAGGGCCTGGCCCGATTACAAGGGAGGGACCTCCCTGCAGCGCTGGTACAGGGCGTTCCTGCAGGATATCATGAAGGCTCAGGGCTTCACGGTGTATCCCAATGAATGGTGGCATTTCGATCACAGCACTGCAGCCGAATACCCGATAATGAATATCAGATTCAGGGAGATCGGCTCACAGGGACGCGATTCGAAATGATAGTCGTTATGGCTGCCTCATCTCTATCTCTCCTGCGAAGATCTCTTCAGTGGAGCAGGCTGCCGATGAATAGCCGTCTGCAATGTCATATTGTCTGAACCGGTATCTCTCTCTCAGGGGGCCTCTTACTTCGCAGCGGCTCCTGTCAAATGTAAAGCTGAACTCCCTGAGATCGCTGCTGAAACCGGTTCCAAGCGCCTTAATAAGGCTCTCCTTCAATGTCCAGAGCCTGTAGAAATAGTCAATCTGCCTGTCCTGGGGAAGGGAGAGCAGGACCGAGCACTCCTCCATTGAAAAAACCATCGATGCCACATCCAGATCGATGGGCCTGACGGCCTCTACATCCACGCCGACAGGCTCCGCTGCAAAAGCAGCCAGCACCCACGAGCCGGCGTGCGAGAGATTGAAGTGAACCGCGCCGCAGTTGCAGAAATATGGCTTTCCGCGCCCGTCAGCGGCAATCTCTACCTCGCCCGGCCTCAGCCCGCTTTTCTCAGATGCTACGGTCCTGACCAGCCATTCGCCGAACAGCCCTCTCAGTGCGTCCTCCCTGCGGATAAACCTGGCAATTCTCTGCCGCCTGCTTTCAGAGACAACTGATAGCATATCAGGGAAATCGGAAAGCTCGGCGTCGAGCGGCACTTTCGCAGCATACAGTTTCACCATGCCCGTCTTCCTCCATGTATAATAATTCAACATAAAAAAGAATCATACCTTGAAGGGCTTTCGAAATGAAGTGAGAATAATCGGAAGGAGAACGATCTCTCATCACAAGAAAGGAGAGAGCGATAGACCATGGAAATAAAAGACTACAAAAAAGACGAAAAAACGATCGTTGAGATCTCTGGCAGGCTCGATTCAACCAGCTCTCCGGTCCTCCAGGAAAAGCTGATGAAGATAATGGAGACCGAAAAGCATATCATAATGGACTGTGCAAGCGTGGAGTTCATCAGCAGCTCAGGGCTCAGAATCTTCCTGATGGCGGCGAAAAAGATCAAGGGAGGCGCAGGCTCCCTCATCATATGCTCCCTGAACGATAATGTCAAGGAAGTTTTTGACATATCAGGGCTCTCATCGGTTCTGACACTCATTCCGACAATGGAGGAAGCGCTCAGCACATAACCGGATGAGAATCTGAAAAGCCTCACCGAAAATGGACTATATGAACAGGTCGTGATATTATATACTCAAGGGCATCAGGCCTCTGTCACAGGCACGCGCGATCGCCGGGATGTCATTATTAAAGGATAACTTGGAGGGTATCTATGGAGGAGAAGTTCATACTGCTGGTAGAGGACAATCCTGATGATGTAACTTTGATAATGCGCTCGCTTAAAAAGTTCAACATCGTCAACAAGGTCGTGCTGGCAAGAGACGGCGCCGAAGCGCTGGACTTCCTGTTCTGCCAGGGCCCTTTTTCAGGGCGGAATCCCGATTCCCTTCCCCAGGTGGTATTGCTCGATCTCAAGCTCCCAAAGCTGGACGGCCTCGAAGTCCTGCGTCAGATCAGGGAGAACGAGCATACAAAGCTCCTTCCTGTAGTCATTCTCACCTCATCAAGTGAACAGAGCGATCTGATCACCGGCTATGCGCTGGGCACGAACAGCTATGTCCGCAAGCCCGTTGATTTCCATGAATTTGCAGAAGCGGTAAGGCATCTGGGCCTCTACTGGCTGATCCTGAATGAGAGGGTAGACAAGTAACTTCAGGAGGATTCGGCGTGGATAGCCGTGATAAGGCAGAAAAAGGCGATATCTACCTTATATATCAGAATGAAGAGTTCTGCAGGAGATTATTTGAAAGCTCTCCGGCAGGAATACATATCTACAGGCTCAACGAAGAAGGGAGCCTCATCTTCGTCGGGGCCAACAGCGCCGCAGATTCAATGCTCGGGATCTCCCATGAAGGCCTCATCGGGATGGAGATCACCGCGGCATTCCCGCCGCTCAGTGATACTGAGATACCTGATATGTACAGGAGAGCCGCCGTCGAAGGTATTCCCTGGAACACGGACTACGTATCCTACAGAGACCACAGGATGAAGGGCGCTTTCGAAGTAAAGGCCATACAGGCAGGCCAGGGTATGGCTGCCGTATTCTTCAATGAAGTGACGCGCTTCAAAAAAGCCGAGGAGGCCGCCAGGCTCAACGAGCTGAGGCTCGAGGGAATCCTCTCACTGTATCAGAGAACTGAAGCGACCCTGAGGGAGATCATCCATTTCGCCCTCGAAGACGCAGTCCGACTCACGCAGAGCAGTATTGGATACATCGCGTTTGCAGATGAAGATGAGGATATCCTAACAATGCACGCCTGGTCCACGGAGGCGATGAAGGAATGCGCGATAGAAGACAAGCCCATCATATATCCAATCTCGACGACAGGACTGTGGGGAGAGGCTGTCAGGCAGAGGAAGCCCATCATAACAAACGACTACGACTCTTCCCCTCACAGGAGAGGAATGCCTGAAGGGCACGTCAGGATAGCAAATCACATGAACGTCCCGATAATGGACGGAGACAAGATAGTGCTCGTCGCAGGCGTGGGGAACAAAGCATCAGATTATGATGAATCAGATGTCCGGCAGCTTACACTTCTGATGAACGGTATGTGGCATATCATCAAGAAAATGCAGGTCGATGTGGAGCTGAAAGCATACAGGGAGCAGCTCGAAGATATCGTTGCCGAAAGGACGGCGCAGCTCGAAGCTTCCAACCGAGAGCTCGAGAGCTTCGCATACACGGTCTCTCACGACCTCAGGGCTCCGCTCCGCACAATAGACGGATTCAGCCAGGTTCTGCTCGAGGATTACCTCGACAGGCTCGATGAGACAGGCCAGGATTTCCTGACCCGGATACGCAAGGGAGCCCAGATGATGGGCCAGCTCATCGACAGCCTCCTGCTCCTGTCGCGGACGACCAGGGGCGAGATGACGAAAGAGACTGTGAATCTTACAGGCATTGCGAGAGATATTGCCAGAGAGCTGAGCGAGGGCGAAGCGGAGCGGAAAGTGGAATGGATCATCGAATCGGGAATAGTTGTCGTCGGTGATCCGCGGCTCCTCAGGACTCTCATTCATAATCTGCTGGGAAACTCGTGGAAGTTCTCATCGGGACGGAGCAGCAGCCGTATAGAGTTTGGAACTGTAACCACCCAGTGCGCAAAGGAAAGATGGGGAATCGAGAGGCCGGTGTTCTGCATCCGCGACAACGGGGCCGGCTTCGACATGAAATACTCGGCCAAGCTCTTCGGGGTATTCCAGAGACTGCACAGAAACGACGAATTCCCAGGCACGGGAATCGGTCTGGCCACGGCGCAGCGCATCGTCCACCGGCACGGTGGCACTATATGGGGCGAAGGGAAGCCCGACGAAGGCGCAACTTTCTATTTCACACTGCAGTAATCATACCCTGACAGGGAGCTCTGCTTTTCAAGCTCACAGGGAGGCCTTCTCTCACGATTAAAGCCTGATCGTCATCTGAGTATAGATATATGGATTCCTGTGCGCCCTGTTTGCAGGAGGCTCTATCGGCCAGCCGAAATCGAGGCGGATATCTGTCGACGGGCCGGCTGTTGCTCTGAGTCCCAGGCCCGCCCCGTGAAGGCTCACCTCGCGACGCTCATCCTCCATGGTATTAATGGTCCTCACCTGGCCGAAGTCATAGAACGCCAGAACCTCCAGCGGGCGTCTCCCGTCTTTTCCCTTTATGAGCTGATGATGATACTCGAGATTCATGAAGAATCCCTCATCGCCTCTGAACTCATTCCTTGCATATCCGCGTACAGAATCAGGGCCTCCTACGGGAATCTCCTCGGATGTCGCCAGGCGGGAGTTCGAGATCTGCCCTGTACCGCGGATGTTGAAAAAATCTCTCTTACCGAGATTCTGCCTGATCGTCATGGAGCCGCTCAGCTTCGAATACCTGCCGGAGATCATCTCCCTTCTCGTATCTGCGGTGTATTCGTCCATGCCGCCGAAGATCGTGCCGAGGCCCTGTGAAGCCATCAGGGAATAGCTGAGCCTCAGCGGACCGTGCTTCTCTTCCCTGTTGAATCCCCAGAAGAGAAACCTGACTTCGTCGCTCGTGTCGATCAGGCCGCCCCATTTGCGCTCGCCATAGTGCTTTGCTGAAAATCCGCCCACCACGTTTGAGCTGATAGAGATGGTTCGTTCGAGTGGTGAGGAGAACGACAGAGTATATATCTGCGAATTCCGCAGGATCTCATATGTGTCCAGTCCCTCCATATCTTCTCCGGACAGCTCCCCCGGGATCATTGTGTCGATGCTCGAAACGGCAAGCGACATCCTTGTCCCCCTCCTGTTGACTGGTAGCGAATAAGTGGTGTAATACTGGGGCGATGACGCTCTGCCGCCGAATGGATCGATCCATTTCAGAAGCAGAAGATCGCCGCACGAGAGCAGACTGGAGAGAGAAAACTCATACGTCATGCGGTTTTCGCCGCTGCTAAGCGTTCCGAAGTTGTCGTATCCGAGCTTCAGATGAACATTTCTTCTGTCCCGGACAGTGACGATGAGATCATAGGCAGCCTTCCCGGCAACCGGGGCCAATGATGCGAAGACATCGAGGTCAGGAAGATCGTTGAGCAGCATCACTGCGCGCATCAGCCCTGATCTGTCCAGCCTGCCGTTTGTAACGGCCCCACTGAGCCATTTTCTGACAAAGGCGCTGCTGTAGTGGGCATTTCCCTTTATCATTACTGAGCAGATTGAGGGGCTCTGATCTGCCGGAAGATCATCGACAGACAGGGATGAGCCGCTGTCTCTGCAGTCAGCGGATCTTTCACCGCTGAAAGCGGAGGATGTGAAGAGAACCGGGATGAGGAAAACAAGAGAAAGGGCGAAGAAAAACCGCTGCCTCCGGAATCTCAGCATTGTTGACAGCACTCCAGATAACCGTGATGAAGAAGAGAAGTTCTTTCTGCCCTGAAAAACTCCTTTCAACTCACAGTATCGTCAGGCTCCTGTGTTTTTTCGGAGCTGAGGCGACTGCCAGGGAAAACCTGAACGATGTGCCGCTGCCTTGCTGGCTCTCGATTTCTATGTCCGAGCCGTGGCACTCGAGAAACTTCTTGACAATGTAAAGCCCGAGTCCGGTTCCCTTCCTGGCACCCTCTCCCTGCACGTACTTTTCAAAAACCTTCTCCTGCTCCGATTCAGGTATCCCGCACCCGCTGTCCTTTACCTCGAACAGGATCCTCTTCTTCTTCCTGACATATCCGCCCGATATCTCTATTGAGCCTTCATCAGGCGTATGCCTGAATGCATTGATGATCAGGTTGTGAAAGACCTGCCTTATTTTTGTTATATCGACGCGGATGACCGCTTCAGGAGGACAAGAGAAGGAAAGCGAGATGTTATGCTTGATGGACAGCGCCCCAAAGGTGCGCTTCAGCTCCCTGAAAAGCTCTATGAGGGAGAAGTCGGTAAAATTGCAGGAAATGGTGTGCGACTCGAGCCTGGAAGTCTCGGCGATGTTGATTATCAGGTTCAGCATCACCCCGCCGATCTCTTTGATCATCTGCAGATAGTGGACCAGATCCTCCTTATCCCCGACGATCCTTTCTATCAGCTGCACATAACCCATCATCGAGGCGAGAGGGCTCTTGAGATCGTGCGACAGTATGGCGATAAACTCCTCGCGCGCCCTTCTGAGCTCTTCCTGAGCCTCGACGCGCGCCGTGATATCGATTATGGAGACGAGCACCTTCGAAAGGCTGTACTCATAGCCGGGCGCCGCCTGCCACCGGAGGAAGACGTGCTTTTTCTCCTTCTGCAGAGTCATATTGACTGTCTCCGCCTCGAAGCTCGTCTTCCCTTCAGCGATGGCAACGAGCTCATCCCTGACCGTGTTGTACGCGTCTTCGCAGAAGAAGCTGTTCAGATTCCAGAAAAAAACCTCCCTGGATTCCGCCCCGAAAAGTCTGAGAGTGGCTTTGTTGACATCCACAACCTTTACAAGCGCGGCACAGTTGACAATGGACTGGGGATTCTGATCAAAATGGGCTCTGAAGTCAGATACGCCTTTCTTCCTGAGGCTGTCGAGATAGCTCTTCACCTCGCTGAAGTCTTCCTCCCACAGAGAGATGGGCGAATCTTCAAAGAGGACCCTGTAGCGATCAGACAGGGATTCCTCCCTGTCATTGACAATAGAGGACAGACTATTGCACAGCTGCTTTACGGCCATAAGTTCCCCCACTCGACACCCTACTCTTATAATACAGAAAAGATGCGATTCTGTCCACCCCCTCTCTGGAGCTGTCAGACTCAGGTTTTCCCATGAATATCAGCGATCAAGGGATCGAGAGATCCAGGGATCAAGGGGTCGAGGGATTGAAAGAGAATTTCTTCACATTAGCCACTTGATCACTTGGGATTTAGAGCGAGAGATCAGAAGATTTGTTCCCTCCCTTGAACCCTTGGCCACTTGACCACTCGGCCACTTGATCGCTGCAGCGCTTGCGTGGAAATATCAGATCAGATTTCTGTAATGTTAAAAAAGGAGTCTGTTACCGTTTTTATTCGGATTCGGATTCCGGTTCTGTTTTGTCATCCAGCTCAGCCACGTAGAGCCCTTCTTCGAGGTAGAGCTTCTCCACGACCTCTTCGACTATGTCGGCGTCGGCTTTCAGGCCGAAGTACTCGAAAACCTTGTGAATATAGTACTGGCTCCGCTCCTTGTCAGACAGGGGAGGCTCCTCATAGATGCGCGCCTTGACCTCGAACGGAAGGGGATAGTCCTTGCCCTTGTCGAGATGAAAAAGCTCCTCGAAGTTCTGAAGAGCATCGGCTCTCACCGACATCAGCGTGTTCTTGCTGGAAACAGGGAGCTTGATTGGGAGCAGGTACGCTTCGAGCCCGAACTTCTTATGAAGAAAATCGATGAGCATCTTCGACTCACTCTCGGTGAAAAGCTCGTCGACATAAGTCTCGGCAAACAGACGCTCATCGGCGTTGAGCTTTTTATAGTTTCTGATGATCTTGTCATAGGGGACAGGCGGCTTTTCGCGCCCGGAATAGACCCATACATAGAAAAGAGTTCCCTCTTCCCCCTCTTCATATGTGACAGGCCTGTAGAGCTTGTCCAGCGGCTTTCTCGAGCCTTTTGCTGCCATATTCAAACCTCCCGGGAGAATTGCTGTTGTAATGAACCGGCAGTGCATTGTGACTGCCATTTCACATCTGCATTTCAACAGTGATATATTCTTTCCCTCTCTCCCTGCAAAAACACCGTTCGTGATCTAACTATTAAAGGATAAAGAGGTGCTCTTATTGTATGTTTGTGGTTGTGCGCTGCTCAAGACATCCCGGGAAGTGGTGAGATCGATGAAGCTTTTCGTATACAGTACAGCGATCGAAGGCAGGAAGAGAAATCTGGTGTCTCTGCTGAAGCCCAGTCAGAGCTTCAGGGAGGGTATGCCTGAGAAAGCCATAATCGGTGAAGTGACAGGCGACAAAGAGATAAATGCCGCGAACTTCATTCCGAACAGGGCTTTTCTTGAGCTCTTTCACACCGTGATAAGCAGCGGGATGGCCCGCGAGCCCGAGTGCATCAGGGAGGCCGGGCAGCTGGGCGAAGGCTGGGTGTATATGATAGACAGGAGAGCAGACAGAAAGGGAGGCATAGCTCCTGAGGACATAATCGGAGGAATGAAGGCGGAAAAAGGACTGCTCGTAAGGGAATCATACAGGGCCAACCCCAACTATCTGCTCATCAGCGGGAGAGGCTTCTTCCAGCTCCCGCCGAAGCTCGGCGAGGCTCTTCTCCTGGCTGCTGCCGGCAAAGATTGAACAAAATGTTAACTTTTCGACATGTGGTTCCCCATGCAGAAAAAATCTGGTAAAATGTACACAGCAGATTGCAGACTCTGTTTCAAAGAGGCAAAGCATTGAAGATATCATCTCTCGGCCAGGATATCAGGTCATTTTTCCTTGGCGGCGGCAAAGCCGGCGCTCCTGCAGTAAAGACAGAAAGTACGGCCATCCAGACCGATGACTCCCTGTCCCTTTCAGACGCCGCGAAGAAAAGCGGATCCTCTCACGCTGACAAGGCTGCCGTTTCAGATTCCGGAGCAGTCAAGAGCACTCCAGTCAAAAAGGAGCAGGTGCCTGAAAAGCCCCGACGCGAGAATTTCTCTTCAGATGAGCTCTATGACAGCTCCCTGATCGATTGGCAGGTCGCAGGCATGTCCCAGCTTCGGGAAAAATACCCGAATGCCGCTGTCGGAGGAGAGGTTTATCACGGCTGCGACCTTCCTCCTGAGATCGTCTTCGAAAAGGGCATACCGGAAAAAGGCGGGCAGGACTTCGATATCATCAGACACCAGCGCCAGACGGACATCAATGGACAGTCCAGCCCGGGAAACTCGGCCCTCAGAGGGAGCTGCGCCGATGCCCGCACTCCTGCGGGATTCACCGGAGAAGGCGGCTGGGTATACAAGCTCGTTCCTGTCGGAGGCGGCATAGATGTGAATACGGCTCTGTACGGAAGACCGCTGACCGAGACTCTCGGAAATGGAAACCTCATGCACGGCGAAACTGAGATATGTATAGCATCCAGGCAGCCTGCATATAGAATAGTCGGATGCTTCCACGTCGGAGACTACTTCGATTCAGCCCAGGCCTACAAACTGGGAAAATTCATCGAAAACCCCAACTACGATCCCTCACGATGATGACTGAGGCCCGTTGAAGCGCAGGATCTGCACGGTAATGTCGTCAGACTGCGGAGCGTCACCTGCAAAGCCTTTCACCGCATCGATTACATTCTCCACTGCCTCCTTTAGAGGCAGTCTGGCAATATCTGCCACAATCGGATTGAGTCTTTCATTGCCAAACATGTCACCCTGCAGATTGAAAGCCTCAGTGATGCCGTCAGTATACATGAAGATCGAGTCGCCTGGCAAAAGCCTCATCCTGTCCTCGGCATATGCAGAGTCATCATAGAAGCCGACTGCGGGGCAGTGCGCTCCGCTCATCACCTCGACCTCTCTGCCCACCCTCACGAGAAGCGGCAGATTGTGCCCGCCGTTCGTATACAGAAGATCCCCGGTCAGGACGTCTAGAATCCCGCAGAAGACTGTCACGAAAGTGCCTGTGTCGTTATCCTCTGCAAACTCGCTGTTGGCGAGCCTGAGGATCTCTGCAGGCCCGTTTTTTTCTTTCGCCATAGTCCTAATGAGCGTCTGAATCTTGGCCATGAAAAGAGAAGCCGGCACTCCCTTCCCTGCCACATCTCCTATCACGAACAGGAAATGATCCTCATCAATGAAGAGGAAATCGTAGAAGTCCCCTCCCACATCACGGGCAGGAAGCAGCTTCGAATAGATATCTATCTCCTTTCGGCCGGGATATGGCGGGAACTGCTTGGGCAGCATACTGAGCTGTATGGCGTGGGCGATCTTGAGCTCGCTCTCAATCCTTTCCTTTGCCGCTGTCGTGGCTGTGAGCTCCGAAATGTATCTTTTCAGCGACTCTCTCATCGATATGAAGCTGTCTGTGAGCCTTCCCACCTCATCCTTCGCCCTGAGAGGCGAGAGCTCGAAATCCAGATTCCCACTGGCCACTTCATCGGTCTTCTGCACGAGAACCCTGAGCGGCCTCGTTATCGAGCGGGACACGAGAACCACCACCGCCAGTATCCCCATAGATCCAACTACTACGAGCATGAAGACAAATCTCGTGAGGTTGACTATCTCCCTCATCGACTCGTCGAGCGGGAAGACCACTCCGAGCGACCAGCCTGTCGACGGGATCGGAGCATAGCGGATTATCGACGAGGTCCTGTTTTTGAAATCCCTGAACGGCTCTATGCTCGACTTTCCTCTCACCATGCTCCGCCCTATTCTCCGGAGGGCAGGATCATTTCTCTCCTCTGCAATACTGAATATACTTTCATTCATTACGAATTTCTGGACAGGGCAGGTCATGAAGGTGCCATTCCTTGAGATCAGGAAGCCGTAGCCCGATTCTTCCACCTTGATCGACGAAACCAGCTTGCGCAGATAGGCCAGTGAGACATCAACAGAGACCACTCCTGTCAGTGTGCGCTTCCCTCCGACTTCATTGAAAAAAGGCACAGAATACGAGGCCATCACGGTCCTGGCACCGGCTTCGTCGTAGTATGGCTCGCTCCACACAGGGATTCTGAGCTCAATCGGTATCTGATACCAGTCCTCATAAAAGTAGTTGTAGCTCGCGTCATTCTTGATCATCACGCTGTTATGAAACCTGGAGTAGTAAAAATCATACCAGCACAACTTTTTGTCGAACCTGTACGGCTCGAATGCAATACCGGCGCCTATTATATCGGCGTTGTTATCGACATTCGACCTAAGGAGCTCTTCGAGCTGACTTTTGCTGTAATCAGAGTACTCTAGGTAGTAGGCCATCCCCTGCGGGATCTTTTCGATGGGCCTCAGATTGCCTTCTATCTTCCTGGCGTAAGACGAGGTAAAATACTCGGCCACATCGCGCAGATACATCGTTATAATCTTCAGCGATTCGAAGTAGTTTATGGTAAAGATCACCATGAATATGATGAGGCTCGACAGAAAGATGAAGAGAGACAGCCTGAAAGCCACACTTCTATTGCTTATCATCCGGTGCCTTTCTCCATAGGGCGTTGTTGAATAGTCAGTTTTTCCTGTTTATGGTCCTCAAAATCCTGTACAGAGTTGTATTGTCGTCGTAGATCAGGTTGGCAATCCTCCATACGCCGCCGCTTCCGATGAGAAACACCTTGAGGCTCTGCTTTCCCTCTCTTTCATATTTCAGCGAAACGGCCACAGTCGCCGTATTGTTTCTCCTGGAGGTCTTCCCAGTGGTAAAGCTGGTGGCATATACCTGGGCATTGAGAAAGGGATCGAAGTCGAGCCAGAGGGAGTTGTTTTCAGCAGGCGACTTCTTCATTGCCTCCATGAGCTCTTCGTAGAGCTTTTCCTCAAAGTTGTCCTTCCACTGCGATATGCCGGCAAGCGATTTCTTCTGATCCTTCATATACCAGGCATAGAAATCCTTCACGAGCGCCGTGGGATCCTTGTACTGTACTGCTGCATGTTTTTCCTCTGCGCCGCCGTGTTTTTTCTCTTCCGCGCCGCACAGGTCAGCCATGCTTTCCAGAATTACAACCAGGAAGAGCAGTATTACTGCAACTGACACCCTCTGCTTTTCCATATCCTCAATCCTCCATTAAAACAATATCAGCGCCCGCTCTGGGACATGGGCTGTTTCATACCGGATACAATACAAATGCTGATACATTCCATTCCATCGGCAGCTGTCTGTACATTCCTTATACCTGGCCGATGAAAGAAGGCCTGAAAACCTTCTTTCAATCCGGCAGAAAATCCTCTGTTCCCCATCTCAGTTCTGCGGGAGAGGATTCCCTATCGCATGTGAAAGCGCGGCTCTTGCCAGATCGAGAGCTGACTGGGCGTTTACGTGGTTAGTCTTTGCCGTCACAAGCGCCTGCTGGGCGTCCAGGACGTCCAGGAAAGTGCCCAGGCCGGCTTTGTACCGGCCGTCAATCAGGCGTACAGTCTCTTCGGCGTTGGTCACCTCAGCCTCGGCTGTGGTTATCCTCCGGTCCGCAGCCTGAAGGTTTACCACAGATGATGCCACATCCTGCAGCACATTCTGCCTCGTCAGCTCGAGCTGGGCCTTCGCCTCATTCAGCGAACCCCTGGCAGCCTTCACCATACCAGCCGTATTACCTCCGTCATACAGATACCACTGCAGTATCAGACTGGCGTTGAAATATGAGGTGCCTGGCGGCAGCTCGCTGCCTCTGGAGAACCATCCTGTCTGTGCTGTAAGAGTGGGCGCGTTGTTCGTGTATGCCGCATTGAGCCCGAATACTCCTGCGCCGACATTTGCCAGGGCCTGCCTCATCTCAGGCCTCTGAATCAGCGCCATGTCGAAGAGCTTTTCAACAGGCTCTGAGCTGGGCATTGGCTCCTTGTCATCGGCGACCTCCACTGGAGTCCTGGGATCGATGCCCATCTGGATTGCCAGGATTACCCTGGCGTTATCGGCATCAGCGCGAGCCTGCGTCAGGTTGAATATGGCATCCTGGACTGCCGTTTCCGCCCTCATAACGTCAGACGGGAGGCCCACGCCGGCTTTCCAGCGCTCCTGCGCAAGCTCCAGGTGCTTCTGCTGCGTTGCGACGTTCTGCTCATTGACACTGACCAGACGATACTTCTGGACATAGTTAAAAAAGGCGCTCTTGACATTGAACACGGTATCGGACTGAACCTTCGTAAGGTTCTCAGCAGAGGCCTTCTCTTCGGCTACGGCCTGCCTGACACTGTTTCGCGTATGGTTGAAATCATATACGAGCTGTCTCAGCGTAGCGTTCAGCTGATATCCCGGCGTCGAGCCGCCTGTGGAAGACGATGAGGGAGCCACTGGAAGATTCTGCAATGTGCTGAGCCCGCCTGAAGATGAGCTGCCTGATGAACTGCCGCCTGCAGTGCCTCCTCCGGAAGAGACAGTTACGCCGGTATAGTTCGCATTGAAGCTCATCGTGGGCTGCTGCCCCGCCCTTGTCTGCATGGTGTTCCCCTGAGCCTTTTCGACTCCGGCTTCTGCGACTGTGATGGCAGCCTGATGAGCCAGAGCGATCCGCACCGCCTCGATTACCTTCAGAGGCTTCTGCGTCGCTTCAGGAAGCATCTCAGGCGGAGGTGGAAGCTTGACCGGCGGCGGCACCGGAACCTCTCGTATCTGCGGGGTGTATTGCTGCTGACCGTATGCTTCTACCGCACAAAAAAGCACATTCAGTGCCAGGATAAAGACGATGATGATTGCCTGCAGTTTTGACAGTAGCAAGGACTGAAATCTCCTTTCCCAGAACCGGCCTTCCTGCGCATGGACAAAGCCCCTTCAGAGGGCATAAGGAGGCTTGAAGACACCATAATACTTCTACCACTCCATTCCGCAGGCCTTTTTAAAGAGGTCACTCATCCACTTCAAAAGGAAGATCTCACAATTCATAGAATTGATAATCATTTGCAAATCTTGCAGTATATACTCCAGCATCGCAGGAAGAACTATGAATACATTACCACGCACCATATTGATTTTCCTCGTCATTGTGTCAGCTTTGACTCTTTCATTTCTGCAGGGCTGCAGAAAGGCTGAGAAGCCCAAAAGGCAGGCAACGGCTCCAGTCCGGGCAGTCCAGGTGATTGAAAAAACCATGCCTGTGCAGATAGCCGCAATAGGCAATGTCGAGGCTTTTTCCACCATTTCCGTGAAATCACAGGTAAATGGAATACTGACAAAGGTCCACTTCAAAGAAGGGGACCTTGTGAAAAAGGGCGATCTTCTCTTTTCAATAGACGAGAACCCTTACGACACGGCTCTTACCGAAGCGAAGGCGAATCTGGAGATGAACAGCGCTCAGGTCAGGCAGGCTCTGGCAAACATCGATAAGGAAGGCACAACCATAAACGAGGCCAAAGCGGCGTTGGAGCGCACGCGTGCCCAGGTTCAGCAGGCGAAGGCGACTCTCGAGAAAGATGCGATAGAGGCAAAAAATGCGGAAGTTGAGGCAAAGCGCCAGGAGTACCTGCTGGCCAAAGGATTCACTACTCAGGAGCAGTACGACAAGACAAAGACCGCAGCCGACGGATACAGGGCTACGCTGAAAGCGGATCAGAGCGCCGTGAGGAACGCTGAAGCGCAGGTCAAGGCTGCAGAGGCGGCTCTGGCCAGCGCCCATGCAAACCTCCGCTCCACGAAAGCGTCGTGGGAGCTCGCGCAGGCGAGGGTGAAGGCTTCGGCCGCGCAGGTCCACAGCTCTTCAATCCAGGTCGGCTACTGCACTATCACGTCGCCGATCGACGGCAAGACAGGCAACCTGGCCTTTAAGGAAGGGAACCTGATCAAGTCGCAGGACACAGTGCCTCTTGTCACGATAAACCAGGTGACGCCTGTCTATGTAAACTTCTCGGTGCCTGAGCGATATCTCAACGACCTCAAGAAAGCGATGGCATTGAAGACGCTCCAGGTGGAAGCTGTAATTCCAAACAGGGACGACGAGCCTTCGAAGGGCTTCGTGAGCTTCATCGACAACAGGGTGGATACGACGACAGGGACGATTCAGCTCAAGGGAACGTTCCCCAACAGGCGCATGTTCCTGTGGCCCGGCCAGTTCGTCAATGTCTCGGTTACGCTCCGGATGAAGAAGAACGCCCTTATCGTTCCTTCGACAGCCATTCAGACAGGACAGAAGGGCGAGTATATCTTTGTGGTCCGGGAAGACAGAACTGCGGAGATGAGGCCTGTCAAGACAGACTTTGTCCATAAGGATCAGACTGTAATAGACAAGGGAGTCAGCGCAGGAGAGACGGTGGTGACAGAAGGCCAGTTGAAGCTGGTGACAGGCACAAAGGTCGAGATAATTGCTGACAGCGACTCGCCATCGAAGAGCGGCCCCAGAGCGCCGGGAGAAACAGGAGAGTCCAGCCTCTCTCCGGAGGCCAGAGGGAAATGAATATCTCCAGGTTCTTCATCGACAGGCCTGTGGCTACAATACTTATCATGCTCGCCATCCTGTTCTTTGGACTGATGTCATATCAGGAGCTGCCTGTTAACGATCTCCCCAACGTGGATTTCCCTACCATCACTGTAAACGCCACTTATCCCGGAGCGAATCCCGACACAATGGCCGCCTCAGTGGCAACACCGCTCGAGAGGCAGTTTTCCACCATAGCCGGCCTCGATTCAATGACATCCACAAACAGCCTGGGAAGCACTGCGATCACTCTCCAGTTCGCGCTCAGCAGGGACATCGACAGCGCCGGCCAGGATGTGCAGGCCGCGATCTCGAAGGCCGTAAAGAGGCTCCCGACAAACCTTCCGAATCCGCCCACATACCAGAAGGTAAACCCTGCCGACACGCCAATCCTTTTTCTGGCGCTCACTTCGCCGACACTGCGCCTTTCTGATGTCGACGAGTACGCCCAGACCTTTATCGCGCAGCGCATATCGATGATAAACGGAGTCGCCCAGGTTCAGGTGTTCGGCTCCCAGAAATACGCCGTCCGCACCCAGCTCGACCCCAGAGCCCTTGCATCGTACCAGATAGGACTCGATGAGGTGATCTCGGCGCTGAAGAAGGGGAATGCGAACCTTCCCTCCGGAACGCTCGACGGCTCGACCCGCTCATATACGATAGAGACACAGGGCCAGCTCCTGCAGGCAAAGGAGTATCTTCCTCTGGTGATCGCATACAGAAACGGCTCACCTATCCGCCTGTCAGACGTGGGAACTGCCATAGACAGCATCGAGAATGACAAGATAGCGAGCTGGTTCAACGGCACGAGAGGCATAGTGCTCGCCGTGATGAGGCAGCCCGGAGTCAATACAGTCAAGGTCGTAGACGATATAAAGAAGCTGATGCCGCAGTTCAACGCCCTTCTTCCGGCATCGGTGAACTTCACGACTCTAATCGACCGCTCTATGACGATCAGGGAATCGGTTCGCGATGTGAAGTACACGCTTCTTCTGTCGATAATCCTCGTTGTGTTCGTGATCTTCCTCTTCCTCAGAAACGTCTCCGCCACAATCATCCCAAGCCTCGCGCTGCCGCTCTCGATAATCGCGGCCTTTGCCGTGATGTATCTGCTGGGATACAGCCTCAACAACCTGTCGCTGATGGCGCTGATCCTGTCGGTGGGATTCGTGGTGGATGACGCGATCGTCGTGCTAGAGAACATCTCCAGGCACATGGAGATGGGCAAGAAGCCATATGACGCGGCAGTGGACGGCACGAAGGAGATCGGCTTCACGGTGGTCTCGATGACCTTATCGCTGGCTGCGGTCTTCATCCCTGTGCTGATGATGGGAGGACTGCTCGGGAGACTCCTGAAGGAGTTTGCCGTTACAATCATGGCATCTGTACTGATCTCGGGCTTCGTCTCGCTGTCACTGACGCCGATGCTCTGCAGCCGGCTGCTCAGGCACGACAGTTCGAAAAGGAAGGGACGGTTTTACAGCATCCTCGAGGGGTTCTTCAATGCCATGCAGAACGCCTACAGCAATACGCTCAATGCATCTCTCAGGCATCGCCCCGCAGTGCTCATCGTGGCCATACTGTCCCTCATCGGCGCGGCATACTTTTTCGTCACGATACCGAAGGGATTTCTCCCCAACGAAGATATAAACCAGCTTTTCGTCACAACCGAGGGCGAGCAGGGCACATCGTTCGAGGCGATGGTGAAGCGCCAGCAGCAGGTAGCGGCAATTGTAGCGAAACAGCCCTTCGTAGACGCGTTCATGTCCACAGTCAGCAGCAACACTGCCGGCAGGATGAGCATCAGGCTCCTTCCACGGAAGAAGCGCGGCATGACGGCAGAGCAGTGCGTGCTCAAGCTGCGACCGAAACTCACAGGCATTCCGGGGCTGCAGTGCTATATCCAGATGCCGCCTCCCATAAGGATCGGCGGCATGCTGACAAAGAGCCAGTACCAGTTTGCCCTGCAGAGCACATCAACGAAGGAGCTTTATCACTACGCGCCGATTATAGAGCAGAAGATAAAGGAGATACCGGGCCTCGTGGAGGTCACGAGCGACCTGCAGCTCAGGAACCCTGAGGTGTTCATAGACATAGACAGAGACAAGGCGTCCACGCTCGGAGTCACCGCTGAGTCGATTGAAGACACTCTTTACAGCGCCTTCGGCTCCCGGCAGGTCTCGGACATCCTTTCGCCTATCAACCAGTATCAGGTCATAGTGGAGGTCAATCCGAAGGATCAGCTCGACCCGACCGCGCTGTCCCTGCTTTATGTCCGCTCCGCTTCAGGCAGGATGGTGCCGATATCGACCATATCGAAGATAAGAACAGGCTATGGGCCATTCTATGTAAACCATATAGGCCAGCTCCCTGCCGTGACGATCTCTTTCAACCTGAGTCCCGACAAGGCGCTTGGCGACGCAATAAGCGACATAGGGAAGATCGCCGGGACCACCCTTCCCGATACGATAACGACGAGCTTCCAGGGCGCAGCCCAGGCCTTCCAGAGCTCATTTGCAGGCCTGTGGATACTTCTGATTGTCACTATCGTAGTCATCTACATAGTTCTTGGAATTCTGTATGAAAACTTCATTCATCCCATAACAATCCTCTCCGGTCTCCCGTCGGCAGGCCTGGGAGCGCTTGTGACACTGTTCATATTCAACAAGGATCTCAATGTCTACGCCTTTGTCGGAGTGATAATGCTCATCGGAATCGTCAAGAAAAACGCCATCATGATGATCGACTTCGCGCTGAGGGCCGAGCAGGAGGGAGGAAAGAACGCTGAAGAGGCCATATTCGAGGGATGCCTCGTGAGGTTCCGCCCCATCATGATGACGACGATGGCAGCGCTGATGGGCACGCTCCCGATAGCGCTCGGCCTTGGCGCCGGCGGCGAATCCCGGCAGCCGCTCGGGCTTGCCGTAGTGGGAGGCCTCATCTTTTCACAGATTCTGACGCTTTATATCACGCCGGTGCTGTATATCTACTTCGACAGAATCATCAGGACGCTGTCGAAGAGACATGGAAAAAGCAGAGCCCTGCCTTCCGCAACGTAGCAGGAGGAATAAATTCACACTCATTGAAATCATTGATCCTGGAGGGATGATACTGTCACTCTCACTGTATCTTCAGATGGAGATTAAGATGAAAAAGCGATCCGGTATCAAGGATATCAATACAATAAGCGCGTCAGAACCTGGGACGGCCAGGCCGGATGAAGGCGGAGAAGCCATGATTGCCCTGATCAACACCCGGGAATACTTGGCTGATATCATCAATACGATGACCGAGCCTGTCTTCATCAAAGACGAGGCCCACAGATGGATTCTGATCAACGACGCATACTGCCGCCTCACAGGCTACAGCCGCGATCAGCTTCTCGGCAAATCCGACCATGACTTCTACAAGCAGGAAGAAGCAAAGGAATTCTGGAACAAGGACACGCTCGTGCTCGAGACAGGGAGGGAGAACTGCAACGACGAGCCTTTCACAGACGCCTCAGGGACTCTGCACACGATACGCACGAGAAAGTCGCGCTTCGTGGATGCCGCTGGAAGAAAGTTCATAGTCGGAATCATCACCGACATCACATTGCAGAAACGCTTTGAAGAGGCCCTCACAGAGAGTGAAGAGAAGTTCAGGAGTCTTTTCGACTCGGCCATGGCAGTCATCTGCGTTCTCGAACCCGGGTCACTGAAGATACTGGAAATAAATCAGTCGGCTCTCCAGTTTTACGGGTACACAAGAGAAGAGCTCCTAGAAATGACCGCACTCGATATATCAGCTGATCCGGATACGACAAGGAGACTGCTGGAGCTTGACAACAGGAACTATGTCCCTGTCAGATACCACAGGAAAAAAGACGGCGCGCTCGTGCCGGTCGAGATAAAGACGATACCTTTCACGATGAACGGGAAGACAGTCATTCTGACTCTGATCCACGATATCACGGCACGCCTCGAAGCCGAGGAGGCGCTCCGGGAGAGTGAAGCGCGGCACCGCTTCATGGCAGAAAACGCTTCAGACATAATAGCGCGACACGGGATGGATCTCAGGGTCCTTTATGTATCCCCTTCCACAAAAACAATCCTGGGCTATGAACCGGATGAGTTGGCCGGTATTGAATCGCTGGCACTGGTCCATCCAGACGATATACCGTTCATGAAGAAAAAAGCCGAAGAACTGCTGAACAGCAATGACACGAAGGTGTTCTCATACCGTATCAGGAGGAAGGACGGAACATACACATGGATGGAATCTTCGGCCAGGGTCGTAAGGGATAACAAAACCGGCGAGCCGGTCGAGATCCTCGATGTGGCCAGGGACATAAGAGAGCGCATGAAAGCAGAGGATGAGATGAAGATCGCGCTGAGGAAGGAGAAGCAGCTTGTAGATCTCAAGTCCAGATTCATTTCGATGACATCACATGAGTTCGGCACTCCGCTCTGCGCAATTCTGTCCACTCTCGAACTGCTCGAAAACTACGGCGACAAGCTGACCGATGAAAAGAAGGCGCACTATCTCAGGCAGGCCTCGTCGAGCGCCAGGTATATGGTCGACCTGCTCCAGGATGTAATACTGATGGGCAAGTTCAATGTAGGGAAGGTCAAATCCAATCCGATGCCGCTCAACATTAAAAAGCTGAACCAGGCGATCATCGAGGAGATAAAGCTCACGCTCAGCGACAAACATTTGTTCTCCTACAGTGTTGAAGGCAGAATAAAAAAGATTAAGCTGGATGAAGACCTTTACAGATGCGTCCTCAGCAACCTGCTCTCGAATGCCGTGAAGTACTCCCCTCAAGGCGGAAAGATCGATTTCAGATTCTCCTTCAACAAATCATCGCTGATCCTGGAAATCAGCGACACCGGGATAGGCATACCTGAAGAAGACCGTGAGATGCTGTACGAGATGTTCCATCGGGGCTCGAACATAAAGAACATCCCGGGAACAGGGCTCGGAATGTCTATCATCAAGAGGTCCATCGACATGATGGGAGGCACCATCTCGTTTAAAACAGCGCTTGGCGAAGGTTCAGAGTTTACCGTGACAATTCCGCTGGGCTCCTGAGGGGACGGGGGCAGGGGCAGGCACAGGGGCCTGCCCCAACACGGGGACCTTCATCATAATCCACGAATCAGGCAATAGGGGGCAGACACGGGGGCCTGCAACTAATCCACGAATCAGGCAATGGGGGGCAGGCACGGGGGCCTGCAACTAATCCACGAATCAGGCAATGGGGGGCAGGCACGGGGGCCTGCAACTAATCCACGA